>JADGMW010000605.1_pt2 | contig 12700 bp, 8 predicted proteins | sample 8641801 | NCBI WGS metagenome assembly JADGMW01 (sample SAMN16272018, study PRJNA661076) | feces metagenome | isolation source: fecal sample from diarrhoea affected cattle A | host: Bos taurus | place: South Africa: Lokaleng Village, Mahikeng | collected 2019-09
CTCACGCAGCGCCACGTAGAGTTCGGCGAAGCGCAGGTCGTAGCAGACGGTCATGCCCAATCGGCCAAAAGGCGTATCGGCCACCACCAGTCGATTGCCGGGCACATAGTCGTCGGACTCGCGATAGCGGCCGCGACTGTCCGCTACATCGGCATCGAAGAGGTGCAGCTTGTCATAACGCGCCACCCGCTGTCCCTGCTCGTCGACCAGCAGCGAGCAGGCACGGGGCTTTTCCTGCGGCCGGTCATCGGGTGGCAACGGCAGGGTACCCGCTACGATCCACAGTTGAAGATCCTTTGCGGCCTGCCTGAGCCAAGGAAGGATCGGGCCGGAACCCTGCGCCTCGGCGCGACCCAGCGCCACCGGATCGGCGTGCCCCATCGCGGCGAAATTCTCCGGCAGCACCACCAAGCGCGCACCCTCTTCGGCCGCCTTCTCCAGTAGCTGCCGGGCGGTCTTCAGGTTGGTCGTCACATCGGCCTGCGAGGCCATCTGGATCACGGATAAGGACATCTTGGAACCGAAATGGACGCGCCGGCGCGGCAGCTGCGCTGCGCACTTCGACCCGCCGCTAGTTGGGTTTTTCGAAAGGCTTGTCGAAAATGATTTCCGGGGCGCGCCACGGCCCCTGGACCTTGTACTGCACGCTGGCGAAGCGCGCCACGCGATCGCCCAGCAGCTTGTCGACCACGAACAGCGCTCCGCCAATGGCCGGTGCACCGGCAATCAGGGCGGCCAGCGGCAGGTTGTTGCTCACCGGCAAGGTTACCAGCAGCTTGGCGTCGATCCGGTCGCGCACCATGTCGAGCCGGCCATCCAGCTCGAGATTGCTCGAAGGACCGGTGATGGTCATCGGCTCCTTCGTCAGATAAACCCCGTCGGTTGCCTTCAGCTCACCGCGAAACCGGTCGTAGCTCAAACCCTTGCCGAACAGATCGGAAAAGTCCAGGCGCAAGCGCCGGCCGATGGAGTTGAAGTTCAGCAGCCCGAACACCCGAAGCGCCTGGGCACTGCCTTCGACCTCGCGGAGCTGTCCATCGCTCATCCGGGCCGAGAGGTCGCCGGAAAGCCGCTCGAGTCCCAGAAATGCCGGCGATCCGGGCCAGTGCGCATCCGCATCCAGGCGAAAGCCTTCACTGCTGACAGTGGGGGCGAAGCCCCAGGCCACCAGCACATCCGCGAGATTTTCGCCCTGCATCCGCCCCTTGTACCAGCTACGCGATTTTTGCCAGCCTCCGCTGCCCGTTACCCTCAGCCCTTTCAGCGACAGATCCAGGTCGCTGAAGGAGACGCCTCCCGATGCCGGACGCATCTTCAGCGACCAGGGTCCGAGGAGGTCATCACCCCACCAGAGCTCACGGATGTCGACATCAAGCGACGGAAAGCCGGACGGATCGACGGCCGCCAAGGGATCCTCGCGCCTGTCCCCGGCCGTTCCCGCCTCGCTCGCCGGTAACCGCAGATGATCGAGATTCAAGCGGCCCGGCACGCCACTGGCGTCCGGCCGCAACAGGGTGCCGGCCAACATCCCGCTCTTGAGGCCCAGCGACCAGAAATCCGCACCCCGACGCAGAACCACGCCGAGGTCGCTGATGTTCTGTCCGAAGCCGCTGAATTGTGCGACGTCCAGCTCGGCCCGTCTCAGCAGGGCTTCCGCAACGCCGCTCTCGGAGCCGCCGTCGCCATGTCCGTCCAGGGCCGCCTGCCAGGCGCTCAGGTCGAACTCGGACAGGCGCCCCCGCACATACAACCCCTCACCGGCGCGCAGGTTTGCCGCGCCGCCCCCCAGTACCAATTCGCCTCCTCCCTTCAGCCAGTCGCCATCGGGCACCTGGAACGCCAGGGCCGCAAGGTCGCCATGCTGAACGGTGTAGCGCCGCGGTCCGTCGCCCAGGCTGATCCGGACACTGGTGTCGCGCCGTTGCGCCGCCGGCTTGGCGAATGGCTTCGGCAGATCGATGGCGGCCCCTAGCAGGGAGGAATCCAGCTGCAGCTGGCTGGCCGGGCCATCGATGTCCAGGCGCAGCTGATAGGGCAGTTCGCCCGAGACGGGAACCGGGCCCTCCATCCCCAGCCATCCGAGCAAGGCCGGCACGGTGGTGCTGCCATAGGCCTCGATTCGCGACGCGGCGCGGCCGGACTTGCCCACCGCCGAGGCCTTGCCGCGCACGGCCTGGCCAAGGGCCCGCGCCTGGATATCCGACGCGCTGAAGCCTCGCTCGGTGTCATAGCGAAAGCGGCCGCTGAGCTGCTCCAGGCCAAGGTTGGCCTGGGGAATCCACAGCGAGGCATCGCGGCTGGCAAAGTCGACCACGGCTCGCGGAGGATCTCCGCTGCCAAGCGGAATATCGAGATCCAGCGCACCCTGCAGGGGGCCGCTGGCTTTCCAGCCGGCAAAAAGCTCCGCTGTACCGAGCGGCGCGACCTGGAGCAGCGTCAGCCCGTCCTTCAGCGATCCATCCACCGCGCCGCGAATGGTCAGCCTTGGGGGTTTCCTCTCTTCCGTACGTGACACGCGGGCGACAGCGTCGCTGACCCTGCTGTCGAGCATGCGGCCTTCGGCCAGGCGCACCAGCACGCCGCTGTTCTCGATCATCACTTCGCCGCGGCCTTCGCGCAGCACCGGCCAGCCGGGCTGGAAGGCCAGCTCGGCATCGCGCACCTTGAAATACAGGCTCAGGCTGCGCGCCTCGGCGTCGGCCTTGCCGAGCGCCCCCTGGTACTGGAAGTAGCCCTGATCGACGATACCGCCGCGTATGGCCGTTACCAGCCAATCACTCAACGCCGGGCTCAGCGCTGCCGAGCGGGTCGGCAGGTATTTTTCGGTGTAGCGCGCGTCACCGCCACTGAGGCCGACACGCAGGTCCATGTAATTCTCGGCGGCGGGGTCGCGCATGAGGCGGATCATGAAGTCTCCGCCCAGCTGTCCCTCCTCGCCCTCCAGGCTCAGGTAGGGGGCGACCAGGCTGAACGCCTCGTCGTCCAGCGTCCAGCGCAGGCTGCCACGCGCCTGTCGATAGGCCCAGGGCTCGGGGAACAGCTCTGCCAGATGCAGACTGAACTCATGGTTGTCGAATCTCAGCTCGCCGCCGCCCAGGTTGCCCTTTACCGAACCGCTGACATTGCGCACCGCGGGAATCCAGTTGTGCGCCGAGATACCGGCTGCCTCGAGGTTGGCGGCGTAAGCGAGACGCTCGGCCAGCGGCGCGTCGGGGTGATAGTCGAGCTGCAGATTGCGCAGATTACCGGTCGGCGCCAGCCCTTCGAGTATCGGCGCCGCGACCTCGGGAAGCGGCGCCAGGGCGCGGACCAGACTCGCCAGCGGGGCCACGCTGACTCGGTCGCTGGACAGGCTCCATCGTCCTGCTGCCCTGTCGCGGGTCAGCAGGACACGCGTCTCCGGCCAACGGCTTTCATCCAGGCTGAACGCCAGCCCGTCCGCCTGAAGCCGATAACCTGCTTCGGAGCGCTCGGCATACAGATTCAGGGCCAGGTTCTCCAGGCGCACGGAAGGCCGCTCGGCGAATGCCCCCTGCACCGATCTGGCATGGATTCGCGTCACCGCTCGCGCCAGCCCCTGATCGCGCCAGCTGGCCCAGATCTCGCCGCCGGCCCGGGCCTGTTGAAGATGCCATTCACCGGTTAGCCGGCGCGGCAGCCACGCCGCCCAGTCGCTCTGCGGAAGGTTGAGGTAGAGCTCGGCCTGGCTCTCGCGCCACTGTTGCGGCTGCACCCGGGCCTGCAGGCGCATCGCCAGCGGCTGGCCGTCGGGAAGCACCAGGCGCCCGTCCAGGCGCAGGTCGCGCCCATCGATGGAAATGTCCAGGTTGGCGTAGCTGAGGGTAAAGGGCGATTCGCCGGCGGCTTCTACGGTCAGCTGGCTGTCGAACAGCGCCAGACGCCGGACCCTGGCGAGTTCGGCGAACAGCTTCTCCAGGTCGGGAGGCGAGGCATCCGTGCGCTCACGCCGCGGCAGCCCTTCGACGCGCCACTGGCCGTCCTCGGTCTGGATCAGGTTCAGCTGTACGCCACTCAGTTCTACCGCGGCCAGACGCAGCTCCCGGGCCCAGAGGCTGGCCGGCAGATCTGGCACGATCGACAGGCTGTCCAGGCGCACCGCCGCGTCGCCACTGCCGAGCAGCGCGTCGTGAACCACCAGCCGCGGCGCGAATCCTTCCCAGCTGCCCTCGAGGCGTCCGAGCGTGACCGGCATGTCGAGCAGCTCGCGCGCCTTGTCCTGAGCTTCCAGGCGGTACTCGGCCACCAGCGGTACCAGCTGCCGCCCGAGGCTCACATAAAGCGCCGCCAGCACCAGCCCCAGCGCGCCGAGCCACAAGCAGCGGCGCAACAGGGTGTTGAAGAATGCAACGAAGCGGTTCATGCAAGGCTGCTCCGACTGCCGCGGCCAGGGGAATATCTATTCAGAGCAGCACCACGTCGTATTGCTCCTGCGAGTACATGGTTTCCACCTGGAATTTGATCGAGCGGCCGATGAAGCTTTCGAGATCGCCGACGTTCCCCGACTCCTCGTCCAGCAACCGGTCGATCACCTTCTGGTTGGCCAATACCCGGTAACCCTCCGCCTGATAGGCGCGGGCTTCGCGGAGTATTTCGCGGAAGATCTCGTAGCAGACCGTCTCGGGGGTTTTCAGCTTGCCGCGGCCCTGGCAGCACATGCAGGGTTCGCACAGCACCTGTTCCAGGCTCTCGCGGGTGCGCTTGCGGGTCATCTGCACCAGGCCAAGCTCGGTGATGCCGATGATGTTGGTCTTGGCATGATCACGCTCGAGCTGCTTTTCCAGGGTTCGCAGCACCTGGCGCCTGTGCTCCTCGTCCTCCATGTCGATGAAGTCGATGAAGATCATGCCGCCGATGTTGCGCAGGCGCAGCTGCAGCGCGATGGCCGTGGCCGCCTCGATATTGGTCTTGAAGATCGTTTCCTCAAGGGTGCGATGCCCGACGAAGGCGCCGGTGTTGACGTCGATGGTGGTCATTGCCTCGGCCGGATCGATGATCAGGTAACCGCCGGACTTGAGCATCACCTTGCGGTCCAGAGCCTTCTGGATCTCATCCTCGACGCTGTACAAATCGAAAATCGGCCGCTCGCCCGGATAGTGCTCAAGCTGCTCGCTCAGCTCGGGCATCAGCTCGGCGACAAACTGCTGGACCTTCTGATAGTTCTCCCGCGAGTCGATGCGGATCTTCTCGATACGCGGATTGACCAGATCGCGCAGCGTGCGCATCGCCAGCGACAGGTCCTCGTAGATCAGTGTGGGTGCCCCCACCGTCTTCATCTGGCCCTCGATCTGGCCCCACAGCCTGCGCAGGTAGCGGATGTCCATGAGGATCTCGTCGCTGCCCGCGTTCTCTGCCGCGGTGCGCAGGATGAAACCGCCGGCTTCCTTGATGCCTTCAGCGGCGATGCATTCGGCAACGATCTGCTTGAGGCGCTCGCGCTCGGCCTCTTCCTCGATGCGTAGGGAAATGCCTACGTGGCTGGTCCTGGGCATGTACACGAGGTAGCGCGACGGTATCGACAGCTGCGTGGTCAAGCGTGCGCCCTTGGTACCGATGGGGTCCTTGGTGACCTGCACCACGAGGCTCTGCCCATCGTGGACCAGCGCACTGATGGGCTCGACTGCGTTGCCTTCGCGCGAGGAAATTTCCGAAGCATGGATGAACGCGGCGCGCTCGAGCCCGATATCGACGAACGCGGCCTGCATGCCAGGCAACACGCGGACCACCTTGCCCTTGTAGATGTTGCCGACTATGCCCCGGCGCTGGGTACGCTCGACGTGCACTTCCTGCAGGACACCGTTCTCCACCACCGCCACCCGCGACTCCATGGGGGTGATGTTCATCAGGATTTCTTCGCTCATTATTATTCTCGGCCGATGGCGTGATACGGAACAGCCGAAGCTGACAGGTTGCCCCGATTCTAACGGCTTAAGCGCGAGAGCCCCAGATTCATCTGCCCGTTTGGTTTCGACTCGCCAAGTCCGCCACCGCCCGGGCATTTGCTCGACCGCACTGCCACACCGCTTGAGCCGGGCTTCATCCCTGCACCCAGCGGACGACCCCGGCTGCGTCAAGCAATTGCGCCGTTTCACACAGCGGGAGCCCCACTACGCCCGAATAGCTGCCGCGCAGTTCGGCCACGAACACCGCGCCCCAGCCCTGGATTGCATAGCCACCCGCCTTGTCGCTGGGCTCGCCGCTAGCCCAGTAAGCCGCCGCCTCGCTGGCAGCAATGGTCCTGAAGCGCACGACGCTGGTGACCAGACGCACCTCGCAGGCCTCCCGGCTGGCCAGCGCGACGGCAGTCATCACGCGATGCTCACGACCCGAGAGCGCCTCGAGCATCTGCAGGCATTCGTCACGGTCGGCCGGCTTGCCCAGTATCCGGTCATCGACCACGACGGTGGTGTCGGCGCCCAGCACCGCGACGGCGGTTGTACCGAGCAAAGCACGCCCGGCCAGTGCCTTTTCGCGGGCGAGGCGCTGCACGTACGACTCGGGGCTTTCCCCCGACCGTGGCGTTTCATCGATGTTGACGGAAAGCAGTTTGAACGGAGCGCCGATCTGGGTCAGCAGCTCGCGGCGCCGGGGAGACGCCGAGGCGAGATACAACGCGGCCATGCCTGATCCTTGTGGAGAGTATCTCGGCAGGGTCGCATATTCGGGGCGGTGGCCGGAAGCTCCGACCCGCCGCCCGGGGCACCTCAGAACTTGAAACGAACGACCTGATCACCCTTCAGCGACAGGGTGCGCTTCTGGGTCACGCCGCCAGATACCACCTGCACCTCGTAGGTACCGCTGTCGAGCATCAGCGAAACCGGCGTCGAGCCATGGGGCTGCTCGTTGATCAGCACCTGGTCGTTATGCTTGTTGCTGCGCACGATCAGCGAATGAACCTTGGCGTCGCACAGTTCGTAGGGGACGTCGAGTATGGCGCAGGACATCATCTTCTTCGCCTTTACCCTCGCTTCGATGCTGACCTGCGCGTTGACCGTACCGTCCAGACTCATGCTGGCCTCGGAAAACTCGCGCTTGGTGCGGTAGGCGTACCAGTCCGGGCTAAGCGTGAGCGTTTCAACCTGGTCACGGATCTCTTCGCCCAGTACCCGCTCGTAGTGCTCCTGGACCCACTGCGACATGCGGTCATCGGGGCGATAACCTGCCAGGCACTCCGCGAGGCTCCTGGTGGTCGCGCAACGGAAGGAAACCGGCTGGTTGAAGTAGATGGTCTTGTCCAGGCGACGCGCAATCGACTGGATCTTCTTGCTGTCGCGCTTGCGCGCCTCGGATGCCAGCTGCGCCTTGACGCGCTCGACATCCCGGGCAGCCTGGGAGAACTTCAGCTGCTTGGCCGCGAGGTCGCGCTGCACCACCTCAACCTTCTGTCGCGCCGCATCTTCTTCCTGAGAACTGCGCTTGTACTCTTCGAATAGCGCATCCAGGCGACCGCGGTCGCTGCCCTGAGCGAAGAAGTCCTCCATCTCCTGGCGAATCAGCTTTTGAGTATTCGCCGCCTGGGACGCAGCAGCACTCTGAACGCCCTTCTCGATCCGCAGCGCATCTTCGAGCTTCTGCTTCTCCGCCAGGATCGCGTCGAGCTCGGCAAGCTTCGTCGCCAGCTGCTCCGACTGGCCTCCAGCGGACTCTGCACTGGTGCCGGATACCGCCGACTGCGACGGAACCTGCCTGGGGCTGTCTGCCTGGGTGTAACCACTGCCTACCGCCAATGCGGCGACCAGTGCGCCGAAACAACCGGCACCAGCGAGCACGGATCGCGCACCGCTGAACAACCGGTCACTTGAACCGGAAACGTCATTTTTCATAGCCACTCGCCCGTGCTGTGCTTGTGTTGTATTTCTAGTTATATGAAACGGCCATTAATGGCCCAGTGCCAGCGAGCGATAGTTTCAGAAAAGCTCTCGGCGCACAAGGTAGTATCCGCCGCACCCCAGTAAGGACGCGGGCGCATGGGCCAGTCCAGAGATTTTGCGTGCGGGTATGCAGGGAGCGAGCGCGGCTCGCGCTAATAGACGTCGAAACGGCGGCGCAGCCACTGCAGGCTTACGAAGACCCAGGGCCAGAGCAGTACGCTGACCGGTACCGGGATCAGGAACAGCAGGGTTGGCGGGCGATTGCCGGCCAGGGTATTGAGCCAGAGCTGCACAAGCTGGCCGATGCCGAGGATGATCAGCAACACCATGCTCTGCTGCCAGAGCGGAAACATCCTGAGTCGCTGCTGCAGGCTGAGCACCAGGAACACCATCAACAGCAGCGGCAATCCATTCTGCCCCAGCAGCGTACCGGAGAGCACATCGAGCATGAGGCCGAAGACGAACGCTGCCGCCATTCCGCCGCGATGAGGAAGGGTCAGGACCCAGTAAGCGAGGATCAGGTTCACCCAGAGCGGTCGAGCGAGCTCGATACTGTCAGGCAGGGGCGCCACGCTGAGCACCAGCGCGAAAAGCAGCGTCACCCAGATCACCCAGCCGTTGTTGGCGCGCGCAATCATGGTCTTGCCTCCTCGACGGGGGGCGCTGCCACGTCCTGAACCGGGACCTCTGTCGCCGCAGCCCCTTCAACGCTCTCGGCGGCGCCAGCAGCGGCGCCTCCGGACTGCAGAGCCGCTTCCCGGTCGGCGTCCTCCTGGGCCTTTGCCGCAGCGGTGGCGCGCTCTTCCGGAGTACGCGAGTCACTGAACACCAGCAGCAGATAGCGACTGCGATTGAGCATCGCCGTCGGGATGGCGCGCACGATGGCGAATGGCTGACCGGACCCGCGCACCACCTCGGTCACCTGCCCCACCGGGTAGCCACTGGGAAACCGCTGCCCCAATCCCGAGCTCACCAGCAGATCGCCTTCCTTGATGTCGGCCGTTTCGGCGACGTGGCGCAACTCGAGGTAATCCGGATTGCCAGTGCCCACCGCAATGGCGCGAAGGCCGTTGCGGTTGACCTGTACCGGAATGCTGTGGGTCACGTCGGTCAGCAGCAGCACCCGCGCCGCGTAGGGCATCACTTCCACGACCTGCCCCATCAGACCACTGGCATCGAGTACCGGCTGGCCGACGAACACGCCGTCCTGCTCGCCTTTGTCGATGATGATGCGATGGGTAAAGGGATTGGGATCCAACCCGATCAGCTCGCTGACCAGCACCCGATCATCGACCAGGGCTGCCGAGTTGAGCAGCTCGCGCAGGCGCACATTCTGCTCGGTCAGCATGGCCAGCTTCTGCAGACGGCGCTGCATCAGCAACGCTTCGGCCTTGAGCTTCTCGTTCTCGGCAGCAAGGCTGGCGGCGCTGGAAATCTGCTCGGTGGTCTGCTGCCAGACACGCGCAGGGAAGCCGGCCAGCCAGTAGAAAGGGGTCAGCACCAGGCCCATCTGGCTGCGTATGGGCTTGAGCGCCTCGAACCGCGCATCGACCACCATCAAGGTAACGCAGAGCACGGCCAGCACCAGCAGGCGCGCACCGAGCAAGGGTCCTTTGGCGAAGAGCGGTTTGATTGGCGGGTCCTCACTACTACTGAACGCGACAAGCCGAAAGCAGGATGTCGCTACTTTCGGCTTGTCGCTTGGAGCTTTCCAGTCCGGCTGAGGATCACTCGGTGGACAGCAGATCCATGGCGTGGCGATCCATCATTTCCAGTGCGCGACCGCCGCCCCGCGCAACGCAGGTCAGCGGCTCTTCGGCCACGATAACCGGCAGGCCGGTTTCCTGCGACAGCAGCTTGTCCAGATCTCGCAGCAGCGCGCCACCACCGGTGAGCACCAGGCCCCGCTCGGCGATGTCCGAAGCAAGCTCGGGCGGGGACTGCTCGAGCGCGCTCTTGACCGCCTGAACGATGGTCGCCAGGGATTCCTGCAGCGCCTCGAGCACCTCGTTGGAGTTGAGGGTGAAGCTGCGCGGGACGCCCTCTGCGAGGTTGCGACCGCGTACGTCCACTTCGCGAACGTCGTTGCTGGGGAAGGCGGTACCGATTTCCTGCTTGATGCGCTCGGCAGTGGACTCGCCGATGAGGCTGCCGTAGTTGCGGCGCACATAGGTCACGATGGATTCGTCAAAACGATCACCACCGACGCGGACCGACTCGGCATAGACGACACCATTGAGGGAAATCAGGGCGATTTCCGTGGTACCGCCACCGATGTCGACAACCATCGAGCCACGCGCTTCATCCACCGGCAGCCCGGCACCGATTGCGGCGGCCATGGGCTCCTCGATCAGGAACACCTCGCGCGCGCCGGCTCCCAGCGCCGATTCGCGGATGGCGCGACGCTCAACCTGGGTGGACTTGCACGGGACGCAGATCAGCACGCGCGGGCTGGGCTGCAGGAAGCTGTTCTCGTGGACCTTGTTGATGAAGTACTGGAGCATTTTCTCGCAGACGCTGAAGTCCGCGATCACGCCATCCTTCATCGGGCGGATGGCGTTGATGTTACCGGGTGTACGACCAAGCATGCGCTTGGCATCAGTGCCCACCGCCACGACGCTTTTCTGGTTGCCATGGGAACGGATTGCAACCACCGAGGGCTCGTCCAGAACGATACCGCGATCGCGCACATAAATAAGGGTATTGGCAGTGCCCAGGTCGATCGACAGATCACTGGAAAACATGCCACGCAGTTTTTTGAACATGGGAATAGGGCCCTGGGGCAAACGCGTGGGGAAAAAAGTGCCGCAAACTCTAACAATGGTGCGAACTTAGGGCAAGGCGCGAGTCTACCCTCTTGTGCCGGACCTTTCATTACGTGAAAGCGGGCACAGGCACACATTTTCACTCTGCCGACGGCAATGGTCCGACCCGCTACCGGATGACGCCGGGGGGATGTAACATTGCGGGCTTTGCCGGGTACCTTCGCGACCACGACCAAACCGGCACCGGGCGTCACCGACGCTCATCCGCAAGCTGCAGACCGGGTGTGCGACCGAGGCGGCTCCGACAGGCCCCGCCAGGCCTGCCAGCCGACGCCCTACCCGACACCCATGCCGTGATTCGCCTGCTCCGCCGGCCAATTTGCGCATCGTGCAGCCGATTCACTTCCTGCTGGAGATATCCGATGGCGCTTGAACGCTCAGAGGTGGAAAAGATCGCTCATCTGGCCCGCCTGGACCTGAAAGACGACGACCTGCCCCGCACCACCGAGACCCTCAACAATACTCTCGGGCTCATCGACCGCATGCAGGCCGTCGACACCAGCGGCGTCGAACCCCTGGCCCACCCGCTGGAAACCACCCAGCGGCTGCGCCGCGACGAAGTGACCGAAAGCAACCAGCGCGACGCCTATCAGGCCATCGCCCCGGCCGTCGAAAACGGCCTGTATCTGGTACCGCGGGTAATCGAGTGATCAAGGACATCGACATGCATCAACTGACTCTCGCCGAGGTCGCCCGCGGCCTTGCCGACAAGCGCTTCTCCGCCGAAGAGCTGACCCGCACCCTGCTGGCGCGAATCGCACAGCTCGACCCACAGCTCAACAGCTTCATTACCGTGACCGAGGAACTGGCCCTCCAGCAGGCCAGCGCCGCTGACGCACGCCGCGCCAGCGGCGAGAGCGGCGCCCTGCTCGGCGCTCCCATAGGCCACAAGGACCTGTTCTGCACCCAGGGCGTACGCACCAGCTGCGGCTCGAAGATGCTCGACAGCTTCCGCTCGCCCTACGACGCCACGGTTGTCGAGAAGCTCGCCGCCGCCGGTACCGTCACCCTGGGCAAGCTGAACATGGACGAATTCGCCATGGGTTCGGCCAACGAATCCAGCCATTACGGCCCGGTGAAGAACCCCTGGGACCTGACCCGAGTGCCGGGCGGCTCGTCCGGCGGCTCGGCCGCGGCCATCGCCGCACGGCTGCTGCCTGCAGCGACCGGTACCGACACCGGCGGCTCGATCCGCCAGCCTGCGGCACTGACCAACCTCACCGGTCTCAAGCCGACCTATGGCCGCGTCTCGCGCTGGGGCATGGTCGCCTACGCCTCCAGCCTCGACCAGGGCGGCCCCATGGCTCGCACGGCCGAAGACTGCGCCCTGCTGCTGGGCGCCATGGCCGGTTTCGACCCCAAGGACTCGACCAGCGTCGATCAGCCCCTGGATGACTACCTCGCCGCCCTGAGCCAGCCGCTCGCCGGGCTGCGCATCGGGCTGCCGAAGGAATACTTCGGCGAGGGCCTGGACCCGAAAATCGCCGACGCGGTGATGGCGGTGGTCGAGGAGCTGAGAAAGCTCGGCGCTTCGGTGAAGGACATCAGCCTGCCCAACATGCAGCACGCGATCCCTTCCTATTATGTGATCGCACCCGCCGAGGCCTCCTCCAACCTGTCGCGCTTCGATGGCGTGCGCTTCGGCTACCGCTGCGAAAATCCGGTAGACCTGACCGATCTTTACAAGCGCTCGCGCGCCGAGGGCTTCGGCGACGAGGTGAAGCGGCGCATCATGGTCGGCACCTATGCACTTTCGGTCGGCTACTACGACGCCTACTACCTGAAGGCGCAGAAGATCCGCCGACTGATCAAGAACGATTTCGTCAGCGCCTTCGAGGAAGTCGACGTGATCCTCGGCCCGACCACGCCGAACCTGGCCTGGAAGCTGGGCGAGAAGAACGCCGACCCGGTGTCGGCCTACCTGGAAGACATCTACACCATCACCGCCAACCTGGCCGGCATGGACAGGCCGGGAATGCCAGCCAG
>JADGMW010000638.1_pt1 | contig 12633 bp, 12 predicted proteins | sample 8641801 | NCBI WGS metagenome assembly JADGMW01 (sample SAMN16272018, study PRJNA661076) | feces metagenome | isolation source: fecal sample from diarrhoea affected cattle A | host: Bos taurus | place: South Africa: Lokaleng Village, Mahikeng | collected 2019-09
CCTCGAGGTAAAAAGAATACCGCGCACCTCCGTCCGCTGCAAGGTTCACGACGGCCAGAGTTGTCGGCTCTGGCCCACGCTCGACTCCGGTTGTGTCGACATTCGACGCGGCCAGCGAGTCGATCATCCGATCTCCGAACGCGTCGAGGGACAAGCGCGAGACGAATCCCACGTCGGATCCCAGTCGCCCCAGTGCGATCGCAACGTTGAACGGTCCACCGCCCAACTTGGGTGAGAAGTTCTCCCCCACCGGAACCAGATCGACCAGTCCCTCACCACACACCACGACGGATCGTTCGCGTGTATCACTCATCGGTAGACCCTAACCTTCTCACCAGTCGAAGATGGATGTGACCTGCTCGGCACGAACGAGTTCGGGTGCCGAGCAGGTCACGATTGTGGTGGGATTCAGCTACCCACGCGCTCACCCGTAGTCGGGTCGAAGAGGTGAACAGGACCGTCCACCCGCTCGAAGCCCAGCGTCTGGCCGTACTGCAACTTCGATCGCCCGCCGGTGCGGGCAACGAGCGAAATCGGGTCGGCTTCGGTACCAGGCACGTGTGCGTAGATGTACGACTCGTTACCCAGTTCCTCTACCAGGTCGATCTGAGCTGCGATTCCGTCTCCGGCCGCGACCACCTGGAATTGCTCGGGCCGAATTCCCACTGTGACCGAGGCCAGACCGGCCGCGGCGATTGCCGCCATCTGCTCGCGGTCCAGCGGAACCTCGACGTCACCGAAACGCACCCCACCCGAACTGACCGGCGCCGTTACCAAGTTCATCCCTGGAGATCCGATGAAGCCTGCAACAAAAGCATTGGCCGGCCGATCGTAAAGTTCTGTGGGAGAAGCGAATTGTTGCAACTTCCCGCCCTTGAGCACTGCCACGCGGTCACCCATCGTCATCGCTTCCACCTGATCGTGCGTGACGTAGACGGTGGTGGTTCCGAGACGACGCTGCAACGCCGCGATCTGCGTTCGGGTCTGCACGCGTAGCTTTGCGTCGAGGTTGGAGAGCGGCTCGTCCATGCAGAACACCTGTGGTTCGCGAACGATGGCGCGGCCCATGGCAACTCGTTGCCGTTGACCACCGGAAAGCTTGGCCGGCTTGCGGTCGAGATACTCCGTCAGGTCAAGCAGTTTGGCCGCTTCGGCAACTTTCTTCTTACGCTCCTCGACGGGCACACCGCGCATCTTCAACGCGAACCCCATGTTTTCGCCGACGGTTTTGTTGGGGTACAGCGCGTAGTTCTGAAAGACCATTGCGATGTCGCGATCCTTCGACGGGACATCGGTCATGTCCTTGCCGTTAATGGTGATCGCCCCGGAATCGATGTCCTCTAGCCCTGCCAACATCCGCAAGGCCGTGGACTTTCCGGAACCTGACGGACCGACGAGCACGATGAACTCGCCGTCCTTGATATCAAGATCGAGTGAATCGACAGCGAGGGTCCCAGCACCTTCGTAGATGCAAGACGCTTTCTGGTACGAGATTTCAGCCATGACGAACTCCTGAGAGGGTGAGGAATTACTTGATTGCACCGAAGGACAGGCCACGCACCAGTTTGTTCTGGGCGAACCAACCGGCCAGGATGACGGGCAATGCCGCCATGGTCGCTGCCGCGGAGAGCCGAGCCCAGTACAGGCCCTCGCCCGTGATGAAGCCGACCAGGAAGACCGGAATCGTCTGCGCTTGAACAGCTGTCAGATTGACTGCGAAGAAGAATTCGTTCCACGAGAAGATCACGCAGATCAGCGCAGTCGCAGCAATTCCGGGCGAAATCAGCGGGAGTATCACCTCGCGAACCGAAGTCCACAAACTCGCGCCGTCCATGCTGGCGGCTTCGAGAAGTTCTCCGGGGACTTCGAGAAAGAACGAACGCATCATCCACACTGCGATCGGCAGATTCATCGATGTGTACAAGATGACCAGCGCCCAGATGTTGTCGAGCAATCCAATGTCGTTGACGATCACGTACAGCGGCACGATTGCGGCGACGACTGGGAGCATCTTGGTACTGATGAAGAAGAACAGAACATCCTGAGTCTTGGCAACCGGGCGAAGCGACAATGCAAACGCAGCCGGAACACCGAGTAGCAGAACAAGAATCGTCGACATGGCCGTTGCAAATGCAGAGTTTGCCAGCGTCGTGCCGAGACCGGAGTCGAGGACGGCACGGAATTGTTCGAGGGTGGGAGTGAAGAACAGCTTCGGCGGATCCGTGTAGGCGTCTGCCTCGGTCTTGAACGCGGTCAGGACCATCCAGAAGACCGGGAAGAAGAACCCGAGAGCGGCGATCCACGCCACAACGGACCACGGACTGAACTTGCTGCTCTTCTTTTTCTTGACGACGGGCTTGTCGGCCGTCGCGCTTGTCGTCTCTACGGCAGTCATCACGCCGCCTCCTCGTTGCCGGTGAAGCTCTTGAAGATCAATCGGAGCGCAAGTGTCGACACGATGATGGTCGCGATCACTGTCACGACACCCATCGCCGCAGCTTGACCTACGTCGAAGCCGAGGAACGCGCGCTGGTAGATGTAGAACGGCAGGTTCGAGCTGGCCACGCCGGGCCCACCCGAGGTCATCATGTACACCGCGTCAAAGGTGTTCACGAGGTAGATCGCACCCAGAACTGCACCGAGTTCGATGAAGCGGCGCAGGTGCGGCAGTGTCAGTTCGCGGAACATCGCAAACGGCTTGGCTCCGTCCACCCGTGCGGCTTCGAGGATGTCTCGGGGCATGGACTGCAAGCCGGCCAGAATGAGCAGCATCATGAAGGGCGTCCACTGCCAGATCAGATTGATCATGACGGCAGCGAGCGGAAACTTGCTGACCCAGTCGACCTGTCCTACACCGAAAGGCTGGAGGACGAAATTCACGATACCGAACACAGGGTCGAACATTGTTGTCTTCCAGAGCAATGCGCCGGCGACAGGAGTGATGAGAAATGGCGTGATCAGCAGTGTCCGCACGATCCCACGACCGAGGAAGGCTCTGTCGAGCAGCAGCGCCAACGCGAGTCCGAGTATCACCGAAACGATGACCGTACCCACGATCATGATGACCGTGTTGACCGCCACTTCCCGAAACTGACTGTCCTTGAAAACCTCGATGTAGTTGTCGAACCCGTTGAAATGGCGCGATCCCGGACGGACAAGGTTCCACGACTGCGTCGAGTAGTAGAGGGTGAACAGAAACGGAATCTGGGTGACGACGATCGAGAAGATCAACGCCGGCAACAGGGGACCTCTACGACGCCAACCCTCGGCGCGGGAGATCTTCTTTTCGACACGGACCGGTGGCGCGTCGTCCACCGTGGTTCTGGGTTCGGCAACCGTAGTCATCGGTTCTCCTGATAGGTCTTGCCGACCACCTCGGCATACTGCTGGGATTGTTCGAGTGCTTCTTTCACGCTCTTCTGACCCGCGATGGCAGCACTGATCTGCTGGCTGACGCGAGTGCCCAGGTCCTGAAACTCAGGGATGGTGAGGAACTGGACGCCGGTGTACGGAACCGGTTGCACTGTCGGGTTTTTCGGATTCGCATTGTTGATCGATTCGAGGGTGATCGGACCGAATGCCTGTGCGGCCTCTTGATACTCCGGAATCTCGTAGGTCGAAAGGCGACTTCCCGGAGGAACTCTCGACCAGCCGAGTTCGGTTCCGACCTTCTGGATGTAGTCCTTGTTCGTCATCCAGGAAATGAACTTCCAGGCGTCGTCTTTGTTCTGTGCCGACTCCGGGATTCCGAGCGCCCAGGTGTAGAGCCAACCAGGATCCGACTTCTCGACCTTCGGCGCCTTCGCGTATCCGATGTTGCCGACTACCTTCGACGACGCAGGGTCCTCGAGAACCGACACAGCCGAAGTCGCGTCGTACCACATCGCCGTGTTCCCTTGCGCGAATTGTGTTGCACATTCACCGAATCCGCTTGTGGCAGGACCCGGCTGACCGTGCTCCTTGACAGTGTCCACGTAGAACTGAACCGCATCCTCGACCTGCGGACTGGTCAACTGCGCATTCCAATTCTCGTCGTACCAGCGTCCACCGAAGGTGTTGATCACGGTGTTCAGCGGTGCGAGCACCTCACCCCAGCCAGGCTTTCCACGCAAGCAGATTCCCGCCATCTTGGCGTCTGGGTTGTCGAATTGCGCTGCCCAACCCGCAACTTCTTGCCACGTCGGGTCTTCGGGAACTGTTATCCCCGCCTGATCGAACAGATCCTTGCGATACATCAGGAACGACGACTCCCCGTAGAACGGGACCGCGTACATACTGTCCTCGTACGACAGAGAAGTCTTGATCGACGGTATGAAGTCGTCCTCGTCATAACCGGGCGTCTTGTCTGCATACTCGGACAGGTTCGTGAGCCAACCGTTGGCGGCCCACTGAGGTGTCTCGTAGTTGCTGATCATCACGACGTCGAACTCACCGCCGCCGGTTGCCGTCGACGCCGTGATCTTGGCGCGCGCCTGGTTCTCGGAAAGGCTGACGAATTTGAGGTCGATGCCAGGGTTCTCGGCTTCGAAAGCCGGCGCCAGTTTGATGGCGTCCTGCATCTGCGAGTTCGACACCATCGCGATGGTGACTGTTCGTTCGCCGGAACCACCGAGCGCACCAGCGCCCGCACATCCCGTCACCAGGAGGCAGAGCGCCACCGCGGCAGCGCCCCACACTCGTCTTCCTGTTTTCACGGATTACCTTCCTTCACACTTGCGTGTCAGTCGCGCGCTCGGACAGCGAAACTCGTGAGATCGCTAGCCTTCGAGCAGCCACTGGGCGCACTCGACGTCGGTGACGAGTACGTTTGCCAAACCTCCGCGCAATGCGCCCAGAACGGCCTGGCGTTTGTGTGTTCCCCCCGAAATCAGAATCGTCTGATCGCAGGATTTCACTGCGTCGAGCGATACGGAGACCGTTCGCTCAGGCAGTGGCCCCTCCACTGGATTGCCGTCGATCGTGTAGAAACGGCCGCCGATTTCACCGACAGCGCCTCGACTTTCCAACTCGTCCAGCATGGTCGAGTCGACGAAGCTACCGGCAAACAAGGTCGTGGCAGTCGATACGGCACCGACTCCGAAAACCATGATGTCGGAATCAGTTCCAGCTTTCAGCGCCTTCGAGATGACCGAGTCGTTTCGCATCGACTCCACAGTCGCCGGGTCGGCATACAGCGGAGCATTGAGGCGAATAGGATTGGCCTGCAACTGTTGTGCACATCGGCCGATAGTGAAGTCGACACCGGTTTGGTAGTCGGTCACCGTCATGGAGCCGTCAAGTTGTACCACAGCCGAGCACTTCGCCGCCTTGTCTGGCAAAGATCCTGCAACCGCAACGGTTTCCGGACCCCAGGTAAACCCGAGAACACTCGATGGCTGCAGACGACGAACCAGAACTTCCGCTGCTCGTCGGCCGAGCGCGTCGAAGTCCGGATCGTCCGAGTCCGAATTCGCTTCGGGCACAATCAACACTTCGGCCAACCCGAAGTGCTTCTCCAGCTTCGATTCCAACTCCGTGTTCACCGAACCTTCGAGCTCGGGCGGTACCAAAATCTCGACCCTGACCAAACCTTGGGTCCGCGCCCTGGCCAACAGTCGCCCGGCCGTAGGCCGCGAGACACCCAACTTCGCTGCGATCTCCGCCTGAGTAGCGCCTTCGAGGTGATACATGGTCGCCGCTCGCAACGCGAGCCGCACATCCTCGGAAGCAGGCAACTTCGACGACTTGAGTCCTGCGGGCTGAGCCGACTGGTTCACGCGGTCTCCTTGTGCATCGGGTTCAAAGTTTCTCGATCGTGAGCAAATGCTCACTAGATGTTCTTATGCTCATTAAGCTAACATCTAGGTTGTGACCCACACAACAGTTTCCGGAGAATCCATCGATCTACCTGCGACAATTCGGGCAAACGTCCTCGTTGAAACCGGAAAGATGCAGATGGTCGAGAGACCACGACCGTCCCCGAAGGCCGGCGAAGTCCTCGTTCGCATCCATGCCGTGGGCGTGTGCGGGTCGGACGCGCACTACTTTCGTGAAGGTCGCATCGGCCCTTACGTGGTCAACGCGCCCCTTGTTCTCGGACATGAGGCATCGGGACGCATCGCCGCAGTCGGCGTCGGCGTCGACCCGGGACGCATCGGGCAGCGCGTGTCCATCGAGCCTCAGAAACCTGATCCGACAAGCCCCGAATCCAAGGCAGGCAGATACAACCTCTGCCCCCATATGGAGTTCTTCGCGACGCCGCCGATCGACGGAGCACTGACCGACTACGTCACAATCGGTGCCGACTTCGCCCATCCCATCGCAGATTCCGTGTCCTACGAGGCAGCTGCGCTGTTCGAGCCACTCTCCGTGGGGATTGCCTCAGCCCAGAAGGCGGGAATCACGGCGGGCTCTCGTGTGTTGATCGCCGGCGCCGGCCCGGTGGGGATCGTGACGACGCAGGTGGCCAAGGCATTCGGCGCGACGGAGGTCATCGTCTCGGACATCGATGCGGCCCGGCGTGATGTGGCACTGAAATTCGGCGCAACAACCGTCGTTGATCCTCGTGAAAGCGACATACGCTCGCTGGCCGTCGATGCGTTCATCGACGCGTCGGGTGCCACGGCCGCCGTGATCGACGGGATTCACGCAGTTCGGCCCGCTGGAACCGTCGTTCTGGTCGGAATGGGTGCCGACGAGATACCGTTGCCGGTCCCGATCATTCAGAATCGCGAACTGATGCTGACCGGAGTGTTCCGGTACGCCAACACGTGGCCGATCGCCGCCGCACTGGTCGCTGCCGGGCGCGTCGACCTGGATTCGATGGTCACAGCACGCTTTTCACTCGAACAATCGCAAGAGGCCCTGGTGGCCGATCGCATTCCCGGCAGCATCAAAGCCGTAGTCATCGTCGCCGAAGGAGACTAGAACTTTCATGGAACTCAACACGAAGACCTTGCTCGACTTCGATGCTGCACTCGAAGTGCCGAACTACGATCGGAGCAAAGTCACTACCGGCATAGTGCATTTCGGGGTCGGAGGCTTTCACCGCGCACACCAGGCCATGTACATCGATACTCTCCTGCGACGCGGTGAGGGCTTCGACTGGGGAATCTGCGGAGTGGGAGTGATGCCGTCGGACAGGCGAATGAAAGACGCACTCCGCGCGCAGGACGGCCTCTACACACTGGCGCTCAAGCATGCGGACGGAACCCTCGAGGGCCGGGTCATCGGATCGATCGTCGAGTACCTGTTCGCTCCGGACGATCCGGAGGCGGTGATCGAGAAGATGGCGGCCGAATCGACGAAGATCGTCTCACTCACCATTACCGAGGGCGGGTACAACATCTCGCACACCACGGGTGAGTTCGACGCGTCGAATCCCGATGTGGTGCACGATCTCGAGCCGGGAACGCTCCCCCGCACCACCTTCGGTTTGATGTGCGCTGCCCTCGCACTCCGTCGAGACCGCGGCCTGCCACCATTCACGATCATGAGTTGCGACAACATCGAAGGCAACGGATCAGTCGCGAGGACGGCCGTCGGAGCCTTCGCCGCCCTGAAGGATCCCGAACTTGCGGAGTGGATCGACGAGAACGGCGCCTTCCCCAACTCCATGGTCGACCGGATCACACCCGTCACGACAGCCGAGGTGACCGCAGAGATCGCCGAAACATTTGGCGTGGACGATCAGTGGCCGGTCGCGGCCGAGCCGTTCACCGCATGGTTCCTCGAGGACGAGTTCACCTCAGGCCGGCCGCCTCTGGAGAATGCCGACGTCAATCTCGTGCCGGATGTTCGCCCCTACGAACTGATGAAACTGCGACTTCTCAATGCCAGCCATCAAGGCATCGCGTACTTCGGTTACCTTGCCGGATACCGCCTGGTCCACGAGGCGTGCCAGGACGAACTCTTGTCAGGGTTCCTGCTCGACTACATGAATCTCGAAGCGACGCCGACCCTTGATCCGGTACCCGGTGTCGATCTCGATCAATACAAGAAGACCCTCATCGAAAGATTCTCGAACCCCCAGGTCCGCGACACGATTGCACGTCTGTGTGCCGAGTCGTCCGATCGAATTCCCAAGTGGCTGTTGCCCGTCATCCGGACCCAACTCGACACTGGCGGACCGATCAACCTGTCCACCGCCATAGTCGCCAGCTGGGCCCGCTACGCCGAGGGCACAGACGAGAACGGTGACCCCATCACCGTCGTCGATCAGCTGTCCGACACTCTCGTGCCGCTCGCCCGGAAGCAGTCGAGCGACCCGTCGGCGTTCATCGGGTACCGCCAAGTGTTCGGCGATCTCGTGGATGATCGCCGATTTGTCGCAAGCTTCCGAAAGACGCTCGACTCGTTGCACTCCGTCGGAGCCAGAAGAACCCTCGAGGAGGTACGCGGGCTCTGACTACGCCGAGACGTCGTGCAAGTGATGGATCGGATCGTGAATGAAGTATGCCGCCAACGATTCGACGGTGAACGCCGATCCGTCACTGCGGAGACCCCGTCGTAGGCGGCTGCCCTCCGGCACGGTTTCGAAGGCGTTCGCGACCTCCGCCGCGGCGTCCGCCAACTCCGATGCGACCGTTGCCGGATCTTGGTCGTTGTACCGCTCGGACTCAGCTGTTGCGTCCTGATCCCAGTTCTCGAATGTCGGATCGTCGAATTGGAGCATCTGTTCCAACCGCACCTTGAAGATCCTGAACACGTCGCGCACGTGGGCGGAATACTCCAGCGCTGACCATGTTTCACTGTCCGGTCGCTCCGTCACATTCTCGCGTTCCAGCACCTCAACCCACGATGTGGCGTTGCCACGCACCAGATCAGGAACATCCGTGAATGCGACGGTGGAGGAATCGAACCCGCACTCGGCGCAGGGGCGTTCGAGGACCCAGGTCCAGTTCTTTGTATCCGGGGTGATCGGCATGGATCGAGAATAGTCCGCCAGGGCAGAGTCGGTCTGCTCTGATTGGCCGATGAAGCGAATCGTGCTCGGTGTCGCGATTCCACTTGCGCTCACGCTGACTGCGTGTGGCGGGGCAGCGGGCGCACCCGAGCCGCGGGTCCATAACAGCAGACGGTGGTCGTCAATTTTTCACTCGGCCGCGCGCGGCGAATGTTGATCCGTATTTCAGTACTGATTCCCCCCGCATTTGGTTTGATTCACACATGCGCTCTTCGCTCCCCTTGGCCGCCCTCGCTGCCGGCTTGGTGATTGCGGGTTGCGCGGCGCCGACGGTGGAGCAACCCGACACCGCAACGACAACAACCGAAACGGGCGGAACGTGGGTCCGAAGGCTCGACGTACCAGACTCCGTCGACAAGATCTGCCAGTCGATACTCGGTTTGGCCGAAGAATTGGGAGGTACTCCTAGCGATTCCACGTCCCCGATCGATCGAGTCCGCGAATACATGAGCGGACCATACCGCGACTGGAGGGGATTCGACGCTGAGGGACGTCAGCGCATCCAGGACGCCTTCGAAGCAGCGGAATCAGGATCTTGCGGTTGAACAACGCGGGGCGTCCGATTCGCCTATCACACACCGGAATTACAAACAACGACGTATCAACGTCATTCCGTTCGTGGCAAACATTCGTTCGTCGGCGACGAACCGGCCACTTCGATTTCCGAGGGATTTCAGTTCAATTTCAAAAATTCTGTGACGCGTTAGTGGCCGAGGCTTCATCTGGTCTCGTCATCCCTCAGGCGAAAGGCGTCGAGTCGACGTGCACCCCTTCCGAACGCAGTAAATGCTCGGCCGCACGAATCAACAAGGAGAGAGATTCGTACGAGAGTCCCTCGGTTGCGTGCATCAACCTGTCAGTCGCCGGAATAGACCGGTCACTTGGCGAACCCTCGAATCTCGGCGCAGAAAGCAGGGTCGAGAGTTCTCGTTGATTCACCACCTGACCTACGCTGTTCGCTCGCTCGAACATGGCATTCAGCCGCTCGACCAGTTCGCGACCTTCAGCCGATCGAATAGTGTTGCCGAACAGCCTTTTTCCATGATCCGCTATTACACCCGGCGGGATCGAGTTCTTGATTGTCACAGTGCGTTCTCCGTTACATCGTCCTGTTGACCAGGGGTGCGACCCGACACAATTCGCCGAGTCCTTGTCTGCGCCGCCCAGCGACTTCGCGTCTGTCGACAGCAAATCGATCTCTGCCCGAGCGCCCATCGACTCCCGACAGCAAGGCCTCGAAGTCGCTGTTCATTTACGGTGGATCGTTACACTTTACCAAGAACTGTAACTTTTCGACAAGTGCTTTGTTCCGATTGCCCGGTTTGATCGCGAGTAGCGCAGAACATCAGGGTTGAGCAACTTGTCGACATGACCGACGCCGTCCCTGGCATCTCCGTTCAGACTGCAGTGATGGTCGAGCCACCGGCACGACACAAGGACGACGTACTGCCGACGAGCCCCCAGCGTAGGTATCGCCGTGCGTGGATCACCTGCGGTGAACTGCGATGCACAAAAGGCGCAACGCGAATAGGGACGCGACACAGCCCGCAAGGGCTTTCGTACCCGACATTTTTCCATCACCGTGCGAGGCAACCAGCCAGCCAAGGCTGCGCCCAAAGTCCTCGCTACTGATGACCTAAGTCGGACAATACTTTTCACGAAAAAGAGGACCCCGCGCCCTGCGGGGTCCTCTTCGCTTTCCTTCGGAGCTAGAGACCGAGGGAGTGAAGGTGCTCACTGATCTTGTCGAACATGAGCCTCTGACCGGCCGGCGTGGGATGCATGCCGTCTTCCTTGAGCAGCGTCGGGTCCGACAGCCAGTTCTCGGTGAGTGCATCGATGAAAGGCAGCTTGTACTGCTCAGCGGCGGAACGGATTCGATCGTTGACATTGACAGCAGTCTCGGATGGAGGCCGGTTGTCCATGATGGGTCCGATGACGACAACCTTGGCGTCAGGAAGCCGATCTCGTAGCTGCGCATACAACTCCCGAGTCGCATCTCGCACCTCGAGCGGGTACGAAACATCGTTTCGACCGCCGGCGATGATGACGACCTCGGGATTCACCGCAACGACCTGATCGATTTTCGCACCGAACGGTAGCTTGCCTTTTTCCGCGTTTCCCTGGACGTAGCCGGTACCACCGCTCGCAAAATCGGCCAGGTACCAGCGACGATCGAAGGCAAGCAGTGCCGGCCAGTGATCTCCCGTCGTGTTCGGAATCGAGTACGAGTCCCCTAAAATTGCCACTGTGTCGAAGTCGTCGGCAGGGGCATTCAGCACCGGCACCGAATTGTCAGGCTGCGATACAGAAGCAGTCGCCCGACCGTCTCGGGATTGCTCGTACGCAAATCCTACGATCACTGCTACGACGGTGAAAACCATGGCACCGATGACGACGACAGTTCGCTTGTTGGGTTTGGTCACCCCGTAAACATACTGGGTCGAATCATGTTGCCTCTGAGCGAGTGTCAAGCATCTGTCGTTCCGCTTGAATCAACCTTCGCTGAAGGTGTGAAATCTCGCTCTTACCGCAGAGTGCGGCCAAGCTTGCCGGAAGTTGTGGCGCGGCAAAGCATTCAGGGCACACCGTCCCCCTTTCTACGGACCAAAGTCCATTTCCAGTTCGACACCCCAACGAAGCGGCAATCGCGCAGCTATATTTCGTTGACACTTCAGCTACTTTCGGTACATCTGCACGGCCACGCGACGGCACCCAGTCTCCCGCGCGCGGCAATCCCCTCTATTTTTCTCATTCGAAGAAACCGGCACCAGGTGCCAGGAAGAACGTCGACATGCCGGAAACAAAAGCAAAGCGCAGCAATCGCAGACTGATCGCGATCACAGCACTCGCGGTCGTACTCCTCGTGCAAGGCGCCTACTCGTTCGGTGTCCGCCCCGAGCCGTACCCGACGATTCGCATGCCCAGCTTCGGTGGCGTGCCCAATGCAGACGGCAAGTTCAGCGGAAGTGGCTTGGATATCACTCTCCATTACGCCGACGGTTCCACGATGAGTCCCAACCCAGTAGACCTCGCCGGCGATATTCGCTACTCATCCGCGAGAGCATCACTCGATTATGCGTTCCGCCCCAGCGGGGCAGGCGAGCGCAACACCCGAACAGCGGACCCTGAATTGGTCGAATGGCTCCGAAACCGCAGCGTCGAAATCGGAAGTGGTGCCATCCCGGACAGTGTCGAGTTCTGCTGGCGCAAAACGATTGTCGACATCACCGACGGAACCGTTGCATCAACTGACACGTGCGAAACGACAAGGGTCGATCTGTGAGTACCCGCACAGGCACCCCGTCGTTTCTGCGCGACCACATCGATCAGTTGTGCGAGGCGTACCGCGGGGATGCGAGGTTCCTCGCTGTCATTCGAATCTTCTTCGCGCTATATGTGATCGCGTTTCCCATCGACTACACGTGGGCGGCCGAGGTTCCCTCGATTCTGTTTCATCCGCAATCCGGTCCGTTCTCCCTGTTGTCGTCACCACCCTCCGAGAACTTCCTCGTCGGACTCGAAGTCGCCCGTTCAATCCTGGCGATCGCCCTTTTGGTCGGATATCGAACGACGGCCGCGTCCATCGCAATGACCCTCACGCTCGTGACCGGCAGCGGGATGGTCAATTCCTTCGGCAAGGTCGACCACTTCATTCTTTTCGAAATCTTGCCTGTGGCCATGGCAGC
>JADGMW010000639.1_pt1 | contig 12597 bp, 10 predicted proteins | sample 8641801 | NCBI WGS metagenome assembly JADGMW01 (sample SAMN16272018, study PRJNA661076) | feces metagenome | isolation source: fecal sample from diarrhoea affected cattle A | host: Bos taurus | place: South Africa: Lokaleng Village, Mahikeng | collected 2019-09
GGCTGCCGAAGCAGCTCCCGCACCGGTCAGCGCCAGCCCGGCGGCGAGCCCCATACCTACAGTCATCACAGCCCCTGTTCTCGCCAGGCGGCCCCCCAACCGACTACTGGAAATTCCGCTGACTCGAGAGGATGAGCGACGGAACCAGACTGACGAGATCAAGGGCATAGAAAACTCCTTCGTGGAACAAGTTCATTGGATTCGGGCGCGAGAGTACCCGCTCGAGTGAAGTCCGTCACCCCCGCCTGGTCAAGCCTCGAGGACGACCCCGAGAAGGGCCGGAAGATCCGCGACCGAATCGATGACATGATCAGGCTTCTGAACCGACAGGTCGAGCACTGTTTGCCGAAACTTGCCTGTGCGCACCAGAACTCCGGTCAGGCCGACTCGTTGTGAGGAGAGGACGTCCCCGATCAGGTCGTCGCCGACCATCACCGTCGCCTCAGGTTCGACATGCATCAGCTCCGTGGCTGTCAGGAACCCCGTGAGAGACGGTTTACCCACTGCGGCGATATTTACACCTGCCACTTCCTCGAAGCCCGGCAAGTACGTTCCTGTATCGATCCGAAGGCCGTCTACGGTCTCCCACATCATGCCGCGGTGCATCGCGACGACGGGCACACCGGCGAGCAGAAGTTCGAGCACTCGGCTCAGCGCCTCGTGGGTGAACTCCGGGCCGGCACCGCCGAGAATCACGACCTCCGGATCGGCGTCGTCGAATTCGATTCCCTCGAGATCGGCAGACACGTCACCGTGATTGAGGACCCACGCCCGCGCGTCCGGGTACGTCGCCCGCACGTACTCCCCCGTGAGCCTGGCGGCGGTCACTATCTGGCTCGCCTCGACCTCGATACCCGCATCGCACAATCCCTGCGCGATGAGCGTCGAACTGCGCGAGGTTGTGTTGGTCAGAAACCCACAGGCCAATCCGCGCCGCCGAACTTCGCGTACTGCTTCCCCTGCTCCCTCGATCGGCTGCCAGGACGTGAGCAGGACTCCGTCGATATCGAACAGAACACCTTCGATGTCGGCCATTGCACCAGCCTATATTCGCCATCGAGGTCCTGCCGAGGCGTCGTAACCCGAAATCCGTCGATCGCTCAGTAGGCTCCCACCCATGGACCTGCGCGACGACGACCTCTTCTCCGTTGCCGGTTCTCTGGCCGAATTGCTCGGCGCTCCCGTCACGATCGAGGACGAGAACTCGACTGTCCTCGCGTACTCCGGCGGCGAGCAGGCCGTGGACGAAGCTCGCATCGGCACGATCCTCGGCCGGCAGGTACCCAGTCGATTCCGCCAATTACTCTCCGATGCAGGAGTATTCGATCGCCTCCACCGAGAGAGCGACCCAATCTACGTCGACCTCGAAGACCCTGCGATCACGCCGCGACTGGTCATCGCAGTTCGCGAGAACGATCACCCCGTCGGCTCGATCTGGGTCGCACTCGCCGGAACACCGACGCCCACACAGGAATCGATACTTCGTTCCGCGGTATCCGTCGTGGCCGAGAGAATCGCCTCGGAGCGTGACCGGGTCGACAGCACACGCCGACGCCAATCCCAGCGCGTCCAAGCTCTGATAGGCGGTGGCGAACCCGCATTCCGCGCCGCAGACGACTTGCGGTTGGCAGGCCCGCTCACCGTCGTCGCCGTCGGAACAGTAGCGGGACCACTGCCGGCGGGGTTGGTCGCGTCCTTGAGCTTGTACCTCGACACTCTGGCCGTCGACGCCGTTGCCGCTCAACTGTCCGAGACCATCTACCTTGTCATCGCGACCGACGAGACCAACGCTCGCCGATTGTCCGCCGACTTCCTCACCCGCGCCCGTGGCCGCGAATTCCTGGCAGTGGCCGTCGGCCGGACCGTGAAGTCTGCAAGCGAATCACATCTTTCGCGCTCGGACGCCGACCATGTTCTCGGAGCGCTTCGTCATGACCGGTCCGGCGGAACCGTCGCGGGAATGAGGGACACGTTGGCCTCCGTTCTCGCCCTGCACGTCGCCGACATCATCGACGGACTCGGCGACTCCACACCACTCGGAAGCCTCGAACGTCACGACTCTCAGCACGGCAGCGATCTGGTCGCGACGGCAAAGGCCTTTCTCGAGCACGGCGGTGACGTGGCGAATTCTTCTGCCGCACTGCATGTTCACCCCAACACGCTCCGCAACCGCCTGCGTCGAGGCAAGGAGATGTGCGGCGTCGACCTGACCGACGCCGACACCCGCTTGATTCTGATGCTGCAGTTCAAACTCGCTCGCTGAGCAGGCGCGGCGGCGCGTTGTGCGAATCCACAACGAGCCGACTCCGACGATGGCCGAACGGCCAGTCCTTTTGCCGCCCCCGCGATTCATGCTTGAGAGACGAGCCGGATGTGACCGGCGTCTCGGTCCGAGCAGAGTCTGTAGAAGGAGTGCGTCATGGGAACTCGTCAGAGCCCCGATCGTGTGGTCGTGGTCGGTGCGGGTGTTGTCGGATTGTCGACGGCCTGGTTCTTGCAGGAACGTGGAGTCGAGGTCACCGTCGTCGATCGCGACGGCGTCGCAGCCGACGCGAGCTGGGGCAACGCCGGTTGGCTTGCCCCCGCATTGACGCTTCCGCTGCCCGAACCCGCAGTGCTCCAATACGGCTTGCGCGCGATGCTCAGCCCGTCGTCCCCGGTGTACGTGCCACTCACCACCGATCTGAAGCTGATTCGGTTCCTGGTCGGGTTCGCGCGCCACTGCACGCCGTCGAAGTGGCAGGAAGCGATGTCGGTCTACACCGAGGTCAACCGAACAGCCTTGGGCGCGTACGACGAACTCGCCGACGGTGGCGTCAAAGAGCTGACGCGCCTGGCCGATCCTTTCCTCGCCGCGTTTGCGTCCGAGAAGGACCGACAGACCTTGGTGGACGAGTTCCACCACGTCGAAGCTGCCGGCGGAGAAGTCGACTTCGACCTCCTCGACTACGACGCCATTCATTCGCTCGAGCCTTCACTCGGTCAGGGTGTGAAAGCCGGTTTGCGTCTGCGCAATCAGCGTTTCATCGATCCCCCGTTGTTCGTGAACTCGTTGGCGGACGCGGTTCGTGAACGTGGTGGAGAAATCGTCAGCGGTTTCGACGTCACGCAGATCGACGATCGGGTCGGCGGAGTCAGTGTTCGCAGTGCACACGGTGATTCACGCGACGGTGACGCCGTGGTCATCTCGAGCGGTGCCCGCTTGAACAAGCTCGCAGCACCGTTCGGTGTGCGCAAACTGGTGCAAGCCGGACGCGGATACAGCTTCAGTGTCAAGCCCGAGCACCTCCCCAAGAACCCTGTGTATTTCCCCACCCAGCGCGTCGCATGCACTCCGTTGCACGATCGCTTCCGAGTGGCCGGAATGATGGAATTCCGCAGCCCTGACGCGCCGCTGGATCCGCGCCGCGTGCAGGCGATCATCGATGCGGCCAAGCCGATGCTCAGCGGCATCGACTGGACTGCGCGGGAAGAGGAATGGGTGGGATCACGGCCGTGCACTACCGACGGCTTGCCGTTGATCGGAGCCACGAAGTCGCCGCGGGTGCACGTCGCCGGTGGTCACGGAATGTGGGGAATCGCCCTGGGTCCGTTGACCGGAAAGATGGTGGCCGACTCGATGACCGGCGCTCAGACGCCGACCGTCATGCGCCACTTCGATCCGCTGCGCTGACAGCCGGTTTCACCCACTTGTAGTACGCGCCCGTCAGCAGAACCAGCCATCCGGCACCGACGAGCAAAGCAACTCGGGTATCGGCGATGACGCCGAGCAACACGATGACAAAAGCCAGGAACACGATCGCGAAGATCTGACCGTACGGCCACAGCGGCACTGGAAACTTCAGTGCCGCTGTTTCGTCTGCACTCATCTGAGCGCGGGAACGGAACTGCGAGAGCAGGATCATGATCCAGACGAAAATGGTGGCGAAGGTCGCCAGCGAGGCGATGACGAGGAACACCTGGTCCGGGATCAGGTAGTTGAGCAGGACTCCCACCAACAGGGCAACGGTCATGATGACAACGGTCATCCACGGAACACCGTTGGCGGAGACTCTCTTCATCACCTGTGGAGCCTGGCCGGCGTGCGACATCCCGAACATCATGCGACCCGCACCGAAAACGTCGCTGTTGATGGCGGACAGGGCCGCGGTGATGACGACGATGTTGAGGATCGATGCGGCCGTTCCCAATCCGAGGTTCTCGAAGATCTGGACGAACGGGCTGTTGTCGGAGTTGATGGTCTGCCACGGAATGATCGCCATGATGACGGCGAGGGTGCAGATGTAGAAGAGAATGATGCGCACCGGGACCGTGTTGACGGCTTTCCTGATGGTCTGCGCCGGATCCTCGGCTTCGCCCGCGGTGATACCGATGATCTCGGTGCCACCGAACGCGAACATGACGATCGCGAAACACGCGACGAATCCGCCGAAGCCCGTCGCGAAGAACCCGCCGTCCGACCAGAGGTGGCTGATTCCGGCATCGGTGTCGTGAACGCCGAATCCGAACACGATGATCGCGATGCCGCCGGCGATCATCGCGATGATGGCGGTGATTTTCACGAGCGTGAACCAGAATTCCAGTTCGCCGAAAACCTTGACGCTCAACAGGTTTATCGCGCCGATGAAGAAGACCACAGCCAGAACCCAGATCCATCTCGGTACGTCCGGGAACCAGAATTGCATGTACAGGCCGAAGGCGGTGACGTCGGCAAGGCACACGATCACCATCTCGAACGTGTACGTCCATCCGGTCATGAAACCGGCGAGTGGTCCGAGGTGCTTGTTCGCGTACTCGCTGAACGAACCGGAAACCGGGTTACGGACCGCCATCTCGCCGAGCGCTCGCAACACCAGGTAGACCGCGATACCGCCGATCAGGTAGGCCAGGAGCACCGACGGGCCGGCTCGTTTGATGGCCTCGGCGCTGCCGTAGAACAGTCCGGTTCCGATGGCTGATCCGAGGGCGATGAAGCGGATATGGCGCGCTGTCAGCCCTCGCTTGAGGCCATCCTGCGTCGCGGCGTCGCTGTTCACTTCTCGGTACTCCAGTCGGATGGATCGTCATACGTGCGCGAACCATTGTCCGCTACCACCGCGCGTGTTCCCGCACGACCCTGTTGGACGGCCGTACAGTGACCTGACACACATGGTCCATTGACGGATCGCTTACGATCGACAAAAGTGTTTGTAACTTTACGTAGCATCAACTCGACTGGAGAGACTGTGTCCAACACCCTCGAAGCAAGCATCGACATCGACGCATCACCGCAGGACGTGTGGGCAATCGTCGCCGACCTGCAGCGCATGGGCGAATGGAGCCCCCAGTGCAAGGTGATGAAGGTGATCGGCGGGACCGTGCGTGAGGGTGCCAAGACGATCAACGTCAACCGCAAGGGCCTGCTGGTCTGGCCGACGTCGTCGAAGGTCGTTCGTTTCGAACCCAACAAGTCGGTGGCGTTCCGCATCGCGGAGAACCGCACGATCTGGTCCTACGAACTCGAGCCGACCGCTACCGGCACCAAAGTGACCGAGCGTCGCGAGGCTCCCACCGGAACGTCGAAGGTCTCGCAGTTCCTCGTCAAGACCGTCCTGGGCGGAAACGCCGACTTCGAGGTCGAGCTCGTCGAAGGCATGAATGCCACCTTGAAGCGTGTGAAGAGCGAGGCCGAGGCGGCTGCACGCACCTCTGCTTGACCCTCGACCTGGTCGAGGCATCAGGATCCGTTCCATGGATCCCGTGATGACACAGATAGCGCAGGCACAAGAATTGGCGAGCTCCGGCGATCGAGCCGGGGCTCGCTCTGCGTTCGAGAAGGTGTGGGAAGAGATCAGCGCCGCCCCCGATACGCTCCACATCGTCTCCCTCGCGCACTACATGGCCGACGTTCAAGACGATCCGGCTCAGGAGCTCTGCTGGGACCTGCGCGCCCTCGACGCTGCCGATTCGTTGACCGACGCGCGAGCCCAGGAACACCACGCATCGCTGCAGGTCGCCGGTTTCTATCCGTCGCTGCACCTCAACCTGGCTGCCGACTACCGCAAACTCGGACGAGACACCGAGGCCGTCGAGCATCTGACGAAGGCCGAGGCGTCGGTCGGCACACTCGCCGACGACGGTTACGGCCGGATGATCAGGGACGCTATCGAGCGACTGCGGGCAGAATTGATCCGTGACCACTAGTTCCGCCCTCCTGACGATCGGCGAGATGTCCCGGGCGTCGGCGCTCCCGATCAGCGCGCTGCGGTTCTACGACAAGGAAGGCGTGCTCGTCCCGCATTCCGTCGATCCGAAGACCGGTTACCGCTGGTACACCGACGACCAGCTCCGCAACGCACGTGTGATCGCCGGTATGCGACGGGTCGGTGTTCCGATCCGCGACATGATGGCCGTCCTGACCGGGCCGGAACCCCATTCGTGCCTGGACGCTCATCTGCGCAACCTCGAGGACGGTCTCGCCGACGCCCGCGCCGAACTGGGACGAATCCACCGCCTGATCGACTCGCTACCTGCCTCCGGCGGCGTGGACATCGACTCGTGGGATCTACGACGCGCACTCGACGCCGTGCTGTTCGCCGTGAACGAGGAATCGGAGTTCCCGATACTTCGCGGAGTCCACCTCGACATTCACGACGGCGTCGCTGCGTTTGTCACCACTGATCAGTTCCGGCTCGCAGTCGCCGAGGTGAAAGTTCACTCCGCTCTGACGGTGTCCGCCGTCGTTCCCGTGGCCTTCGTGCGATTGTTGCGCGATGTCGCCGGCGTCGTGACACTGACTTTCTCCGCGCGCACGGTGAGTGCGTCGTATCCGGGAGGTGAGGTGTCCAGCCCGCTGATCGAGGACGGCGAGTTCCCCGATCACCGAATCCTGCGCGAGCACCACGACGCAGTCGAACTGAGCGGCGACCACCTTGCCGCCCTGCTCAACGGCACCGGGGACAGTGCCGTCGTCAGCGTCGGCGAAGACGGTGGTGCGCGGGTGGATCCGGGCGGAATGGATCCCCGTGAGAGGTTCCGCGTACTGGTCGACCGACAGCGACTGCGCGACGCCGCCGCAGCCCAACCGGGGCGGCAACTGGTGATCCGAGTAAGCGGTGCGACGCTCCCGCTGGCGATACGCACGGGCGACTGTGTCGGGTACTACTCGTACTTGATGCCGCTGCAGGGACGTGCATGATGCCACTGCAGGGACGTGCATGATGTGGCTGCAGGGACGTGCATGATGTGGCAGTAGCCCGTAGGAGAGAAGGCATTCACGTAATCTATGGATGCTCTACCACCCCGTACTGTCAGTGCGACCAGCAGAAGACCTACCGAGTAGTTAGAGGAGCCTGTGGCACGCCGACCCACACCCCCCGGAACCCCGCAACCCACCGGGATCGGACATATCGTCGATCTGGTTCGCCATGCGATTCCGCCACTTCATCCCGCCGGCCTGCCGTTCGTGCTGGCCCCGCTGGGAGTTGCAGCTCTGGGCCGCAACCGTAAGTGGGTGCGCCGAGCCGGTCTGACCACCGCCGCCGCATGCGCCACGTTCTTCCGTCACCCGCACCGGGTGCCGCCGAACCGCATCGGCGTCGTCGTCGCACCCGCCGACGGTGAAGTGGCTCTGGTCGACAACGCCGTTCCGCCGGCCGAGCTCAATCTCGGAAGCGAGCCGCGCCCGCGCGTCAGCATCTTCCTGTCGGTTCTCGACGTGCATGTCCAGCGCAGCCCTGTCGGTGGAACGGTCAAAGAGGTCGTTCACCAGGCAGGCAAGTTCCTCTCCGCAGATCTCGCCGACGCCAGCGAGGTCAACGAGCGCAACAGCATGCTCATCGAAACCGCCGACGGTCACGACGTGGCAGTTGTCCAGATCGCGGGACTGCTCGCGCGCCGCATCGTCTGCTACGCCGGTGTCGGTGACGTCCTGCCGATCGGCGACACGTACGGACTGATCCGTTTCGGCTCACGCGTCGACACGTATTTCCCCGCCGGAACCACACTCCTGGTCGAGCCGGGGCAACGCACGATCGGTGCTGAAACAGTTATCGCGCAACTGCCGTGAAGACGCCGAAGATGAAGTCAGCCGTGAAGAAGCCGGGAGCAGCCCAACCCGGCGCGAAGATGCCCAAACGCACCCAGGCGGTGCGGTTGCTGCCGTCCGTCATCACCATCCTGGCGCTGTGTGCCGGGCTGTCCGCCGTCAAGTTCGCTCTCGACGGACAACCCGGTACCTCGCTCGCGATGATCGGCGCCGCAGCCGTCCTCGATTCACTCGACGGCCGCATTGCGCGACTGCTCGACGCCACCAGCAAGATCGGCGCCGAACTCGACTCGCTGGCCGACTCCATCTCCTTCGGCGTCGCCCCGGCCCTGGTCCTGTACGTGACCTTGCTGGACGGCACCAGCATCGGCTGGATCATCGCGCTGATCTACGCGGTCAGCATCGTGTTGCGACTTGCACGTTTCAACACCCTGCTCGACGACGACGACGTCCCTGCGTACGCACGTGAGTACTTCGTCGGCGTTCCGGCTCCGGCCGGCGCACTCATCGCCCTCACTCCCCTGGCCGCGACGGCTCAGTGGGGTGACGGCTGGTGGTCTTCGCACTTCGTCGTCATCGTGTGGACGCTCTTCTCGGCTGCACTGATCGTCAGCCGCATCCCGACGCTGGCGATGAAGTCGGTATCCGTGCCGCCGCACATGGCGGCCGGCCTGCTCGTCCTGGTGACGTTGGCTGCGGCCGCACTCATCACCTACCCGTACATCCTGCTGATCGTTCTCATCGCGATCTACCTGGTGCACATCCCGTTTGCGGTGCACTCGAAGCGGTGGGTGGCAGCACGTCCCGAAACCTGGGACATCAAGCCTTCCGAACGCCGCGCGATCCGACGCCAACCCAACGTCGGTGGCCGCCGCTCGGCCGCTCGTCTCGGATTGCGGCGACCCCGCTAGTCCACGACGTACTCTCGAGAGGTGACTTCGCCGGAACTCGCCCTCACCGTTCGACTCAACACCTCTGCCGCCGACCTACGCCGCGGGGTCGTGCGCTTGCACCCCGAAGCGTTGGCGGCGTTGGGCATCCGCGAATGGGATGCCATCGCACTCATGGGAGCCCGCGGCACCGCGACCGTCGCGGGCCGTGCGCCCACCGGAACCCCGGCAGGCACGATCCTTCTCGACGACGTCACCATGTCGAACGTCGGCTTGACCGAGAACTCTTCCGTCGTGGTCGGTCCGGTGACGGTGTACGGAGCGCGATCCGTCTCCGTCACCGGCTCGTCCATGGCGACAAATTCGATCAGCTCGACGGTTCTGCGACAAGCCCTTCTGGGCAAGGTCGTCAGCGTCGGCGACACGGTCTCGCTCCTCCCCCGCGATCTCGGCCCGGGTACAAGTACTTCCGAAGCCACCCAAGCGCTTTCCCGTACCTTCGGCGTCGCGTGGACATCCGAACTGCTCACCGTCACGGCCGTCGAACCTGCCGGTGGTCCGGTCAGCGTCCAGCCGAATTCGGCGGTCAACTGGGGTTCCGGTTCGGCGGGTGTGCTGACACCGAGTGCGCTTGTTTCCAGTCCGGCCGCCGTCGCGATCGAGCCTGCACCGTCAGTTCCGCTGGATCACCTCGTCGGCGCGCAAGCGCAGGCAGCCAAGCTGACCGAGTGGCTCGGCCTGGCACTCGACGAACCAGAACTGCTCCGTACGCTCGGCGCCTCCCCGCACCTCGGCGTCCTCATCACGGGCCCCGCCGGCGTGGGCAAAGCCACGTTGGCCCGCTCGGTCCTGTCCTCACGCAAACTGGTCGAACTCGACGGCCCGGGAGTCGGTGCCACCGAGGCGAATACCCGCCTGCAGCGAATCGTCGACGCCGTTGCTGCCGTGCGCGGCGGTGGTGTACTGCTGATCAGTGACATCGACGCTCTGCTTCCGGACACCGCGGAACCGGTGTCCGCACTGATCCTCGAACAACTGCGCAGCGCCGTCGCCACCCCGGGCGTGGCATTCGTCGCGACCTCCGCCCATCCGGAGACCGTCGACGCGCGCCTTCGCGGCCAGGATCTCTGCGATCGAGAACTCGCACTTACCCTGCCGGACGGCGCAACTCGCAAGGCGTTGCTCGAACTCCTGCTCCGCCGCGTGCCCACCGGAACTCTCGAACTCGACGCCATCGCCTCGCGCGCACCCGGATTCGTAGTCGCCGACCTCGCGGCGCTCTGCCGTGAAGCCGCTTTGCGAGCGGCGACGCGGGCATCCAAATCCGGTGATTCTCCGGAGATCACGCAGGAAGATCTTGTCGGGGCCCTCGAAGTGATTCGGCCCCTTTCTCGTTCGAGTACCGAAGAACTCTCGATCGGCAGCGTCACCCTCGACGACGTCGGCGACATGGTCGAAACCAAACAGGCGCTCACCGAAGCGGTGCTGTGGCCGCTGCAGCACCCCGACTCCTTCGCACGCCTCGGTGTCGACCCGCCTCGTGGTGTGCTCCTCTACGGCCCTCCCGGCTGCGGTAAGACGTATCTCGTTCGTGCCCTTGCCAGCTCGGGTCACCTCAGCGTCCACGCCGTCAAAGGGGCTGAGCTGATGGACAAGTGGGTCGGCGCCTCCGAAAAGGCCGTACGCGAGTTGTTCCAGCGCGCACGCGATTCGGCGCCCTCGTTGATCTTCCTCGACGAAATCGACGCCCTTGCCCCGCGTCGTGGTCAAAGTTCCGACTCCGGGGTGTCGGATCGCGTCGTGGCCGCGTTGCTGACCGAACTCGACGGCGTCGAGCCGCTACGCGACGTCGTGGTGTTGGGCGCCACCAACCGACCGGATCTGATCGACCCAGCCCTTCTGCGGCCCGGCAGACTCGAACGACTCGTATTCGTGCCGCCGCCGGATGCGGAGGCTCGCAAAGCGATTCTGCGTGCTTCCGGCAAGTCGGTACCGCTCGCCGAAGATGTCGATTTGGACATTCTGGCCGTCGATCTCGAGGGATACTCGGCAGCAGACTGCTCGGCTCTCCTGCGTGAGGCTGCACTCGCCGCCATGCGTCGGAGCATGGACGCGGCCGACGTGACGGCCGCGGACGTGGCAACCGCCCGTGAGAAGGTACGTCCCTCACTCGATCCCGAGCAGGTGGCACACCTACAGGCGTACGCGGACAACCGATAAGGACTGACCATGGCTGCTGATCTGGTTCTGTACGGCGACATCGTGACCATGCACGAGGAATCACCACGCGCCCAGGCGCTCGCCGTGACGGGCGGCCGGATCACGGCCGTCGGCGCGCGCACGGACGTCGAGGAACTGGTGGGGCCGGATACCCGCGTCGTCGACGTCGGAGGTGCCACTGTTCTGCCGGGGTTCATCGAGCCGCACGGTCACCCCCTCGAAGAAGCGATCGTGCTCGGGCCTGACGTCGTCGACATCCGGCCCGTCACGATCGCCGAGGCGGATGCCGTAGTTGCTGCCGTCGTCGACACTGTTCGTTCGCGAGGTGCTGCCGGTGCTTCTCTGAATGGTTGGGACCCGTTGCTGCAGAAGGGCCTACCCGACCCGACCATCGACTGGCTGGACTCCGTCGCGCCGGAGCACCCCCTCGTGATCATGCACAACTCGGGTCACGTCGCGTATTTCAACACGGCGGCAGCAGTGCAGGCCGGGATCACCCGCGATACCCCCGATCCGATCGGCGGATCGTACGGCCACGACGCGACGGGCGCACTCGACGGAGCCGCGTACGAAATGCCTGCGGTGTTCGCAGTCGCGGGCCACGCAGTCACCATCGGTGACGACTTCCCCGCACTGGTGGCGGCCGAATGCGCCCGACTGAACGCCGCCGGAATCACCACCATCGCCGAATTGTCGTTCGACCCCAAGATGCGGCCCGCCCTGGCAGCGATAGCCGACGCCGGACTGCTCACCACCCGCCTGCGGCTCTACGAAATGTCCAACGACGCACGCACTACCGAGGCGTCGCCGGGCGACGGAAACGACCTGGTGCGCCAGATCGGCATCAAGGTCTGGTCCGACGGTTCGCCGTGGGTCGGCAACATCGCGACCAGCTTCCCGTATCTCGATACCGAAGCAACCCGCGCGCTCGGGATCGCCTGCAAACACGGGCACGCCAACTACACCGGCGAACAGATCCACGACATCAGTTCCGCCTACTTCGCCAACGGGTGGCAGATGGCATGCCACGCCCACGGCGACGACGCGATCACCATGGTTCTCGACGCGTGGGAGCAACTTCTGAGGGAGCACCCCCGGCCCGATCACCGGTTGCGTCTCGAACACGTCGGCGCGATGCGTCCGGATCAGTTCGTCCGCGCAGCGGAACTGGGCGTCACGGTCAGCATCTTCATCGACCACCTGCACTACTGGGGTGACGTTCTGGTGGATGACCTGTTCGGCCCCGAACACGGATCCGTTTGGGCCGCAGCAGGATCTGCACTCGCTGCCGGACAGCGGTTCACCTTCCACAACGACGGACCCGTCACCCCCGCCAATCCGCTACGGAACATGCACGACGCCGTCACCAGACTTTCGCCCAGCGGCCGCGTAGTCGCGCCTCAGGAGCGGATCCCCGTGGACGCCGCCGTGCGCGCCCACGCGGCGTTGACCGTGTGGGCG
>JADGMW010000641.1_pt1 | contig 12552 bp, 12 predicted proteins | sample 8641801 | NCBI WGS metagenome assembly JADGMW01 (sample SAMN16272018, study PRJNA661076) | feces metagenome | isolation source: fecal sample from diarrhoea affected cattle A | host: Bos taurus | place: South Africa: Lokaleng Village, Mahikeng | collected 2019-09
CCCAGGCCGCGATCGCCTGGGCGGTCTTGTCGCCGACCGCGGCGATCTTGAGGCCCGAGAAGGCACGGGCGTCGAGGCCGTACTCCTCGAACTTCTCCCGGACCGCGCGCACCGCGTTCACCGAGGTGAAGGCGATCCACTCGTAACGGCCCTCGACCAGGCCGCGCACGGCCTTGTCCATCTGCTGCGGGTTGCGCGGCGGCTCGACCGAGATCGTCGGGACCTCCTCGGGCACCGCGCCGTAGCCGCGCAGCCGCGCGGTCAGCGGACCGGCCTGGTCCTTGGTGCGCGGGACCAGCACCCGCCAGCCGAACAGCGGCTTGGTCTCGAACCAGGAGAGCGTCTCGCGCAGGTCCACCACGTCGCCGACGACGGTCACCGCGGGCGGCGCCATCCGGGCGGCGCGGGCCTCGGCGCCGATGTGCTCCAGGGTGGAGGTCACCGTGGCCTGGGTGGTGGTGGTGCCCACCCGGGTCATCGCGACCGGGGTGCTCGCCTTGCGGCCGGCGGCCACCAGCGCCTTGCTGATGTCGCCGATCTGGCCGACGGCCGAGAGCAGCACCAGCGTCCGGTTGTCCGCGTACTGCTTCCAGTCCACGCTGCCGTCGCAGGTCACCACCGCCACCTCGCGGTGGTCCTTGGTGGTCAGCGGGATGCCCGCGTACGCCGGGACCGCGTTGACCGAGGAGACCCCCGGCACGATCTCGAAGCCGAGACCCGCCTTCACGCAGGCCTGCGCCTCCTCGGGACCGGAGGCGTAGACGAACGGGTCGCCGGTCATCAGTCGGACGACGCGGTGCCCCTTCTTGGCCTGCTTGACGACGACCTTGGCCCGGGCGGCGTGGGTCAGCGGCTGGCCGTCCTCGCCGAAGCCGCCGTCGACCAGCGTCGGTCCGACCTGCTCGGCCGGCTCCTCGGCGTCGGCCGCCGGCTCGGGCAGGCCGAGCACGGAGCGCACCATCTCGGCGTGCTCCGGAGCCTCGGTGACGACGACCTCGGCCTGCCGGAGCAGGTCGACGGCACGGACCGTGAGGAGCTCAGGGTCCCCCGGGCCGCTGCCGACGAAGGAGACCCAGCCGCGCCCGGTCGTCTCGGTGGTGGTGTTGCCTCGCGTCATGCCTTCTGCACCTTGTCTGACTCTCGAACTGCCTCACGGCCTGTTTCAGGTACGTCGTCGGGCGGGTCGTCCAGGCGTCCCGCGCCGTCGGCGAGCATCTCGCTCGCCAGCCGGGTCCCGAGCCCAGCGGCGTCTGTCGGCGCTCCGGTGGCGGATCTGCGCACCGCGAGCGCACCGTCGTGGGAGAGGGCCACCGCCCGCACCCACAGCTCCTCGCCGTCCTCGCCCTCGACGACCTCGGCCAGCGCCCCGATCGGCGCCGAGCAGCCTCCCTCGAGGGTGGCCAGCACGGCCCGCTCGGCCACCACGGTGGCCCGGGTGTGCGGGTCGTCGAGCGCGGCGAGCCGCTCGCGCAGCGGGTCGTCGCTGCGGCACTCGATCGCCAGCGCCCCCTGCCCGGGGGCGGGCAGCATCTGGAGCGGGTCGAGGACCTCGCTGACCTCGTCGAGCCGGCCGATCCGGGCCAGCCCGGCGCGGGCCAGCACCACCGCGTCCAGCTCGCCGGAGCGGACCTTGCGGATCCGGGTGTCGACGTTGCCGCGCAGGCCGGTGATCTCCAGGCCGAGGCCCAGCGCTCGCAGCTGGGCGACCCGGCGCGGTGAGCCGGTGCCCACGACCGACCCCGCGGGCAGCTCGCCCAGGGTCAGCCCGTCACGGGCGACGACGGCGTCGCGGGGGTCCTCGCGCGGCGGGACGGCGACCAGCGCGATGCCCGGCGTCGGGTAGGTGGGCAGGTCCTTGAGCGAGTGCACCGCGACGTCGACCTCGCCGGCGAGCAGCGCCTCGCGCAGCGCGGCGACGAAGACGCCGGTGCCGCCGGCGGCCGCCAGCGGGACGCCGGAGGCCTGGCTGCGGTCGCCCTCGGTGCTCACCTCGACCAGCTCGACCTCGAGCCCGAGCCGGTCGCGGACCAGCTGCGCGACGTGGCCGGCCTGGGTGGTCGCCAGCAGCGACGCACGGGTGCCGACCCGCACCACCGGGGCGCTCATTCGAGTCCCTCCGGCCTGGTCATCGCGGTGACCGCCTCGGGGTCGAGCGCGAACAGCTCGGCCAGCGCCTCGGCGTAGGAGACGGTGCCGGCGGAGTTCGCCAGCTCCTTGACCCGGACCGTGGGCTCGTGCAGCAGCTTGTCGGCGACCCGGCGCACGGTGTGCAGCACCTCGGCGCGGACCTGCTCGTCCAGGCCGGGAAGCCGGTTCGCGAGCCGCTCCATCTCGGCGTCCACCACGCCGGTGGCCATCGAGCGCAGCGCCACCACGGTCGGGGTGACGCTGGCCTGGCGGCGCGCGGCGACGAAGGCGGCGACCTCCTGGGTGACGATCCGGCGGACCTCCTCGACCTCCCGGGCCGCCTCGCTGCCGTGCAGCGCGGTGGCCAGGTCGGCGAGGCTGATCAGGGTCGCTCCCGGGACCTCGCGGACCTCGGGCTCGATGTCGTGGGGCAGCGCCAGGTCGATGAGGACGAGCCCGCGGCCGCCGTCGGTGGCCTGCTCGACCATGCTCCGGGTGACCAGGGCGCCGCGGGCGCCGGCACAGGCCAGGACCACGTCGGCACCGGGGAGCTCGGCGGCCAGAGCGTCCAGTGACACCGGGCGGCCGCCGTACTCGCGGGCCAGCCGCTCGGCACGCTCGGGGGTCCGGTTGGCGATCACCACGTCGGTGGCGCCGCGGCGCACCGCGGTCGCGGTGGCCAGGCCGGCCATCGCGCCGGCGCCGACGACCAGGACCCGGCGGCCGGCGAGGTCGCCGCCGTCCAGGGCCCGGTCCAGGGCGGCGCTGACCAGCGACGGCGCGACCGCGTCGATGCCGGTCTCGGTGCGGGCCCGCTTGCCGACCCGCAGGGCCTGCTGGAAGAGCACGTTGAGGGTCGAGCCGACGGTGCCGAGCTCCTGGCCGGTGCGCAGCGCGCTGCGGGCCTGGCCGAGGATCTGGCCCTCGCCGACCGCCATCGAGTCCAGTCCGGCGGCGACCTGGAAGAGGTGCGAGACCGCGGCGTCGTCGTAGCGGACGAACAGGTGCGGCAGGTAGGTCTCGGGCTCGCCGCCGGCCTTCTCGACCAGGTGCGCGCTGAGCTCCTCGACCGAGCCGTGGAACCGCTCGACCTCGGCGTAGACCTCGAGCCGGTTGCAGGTGGCGATCGCGGTCGCCTCGGTGACGTGCTCGCTGCTGGCGACGTCCAGCACCAGCTTGCGCACGCCGTCGCCGTCCAGCGCCAGCTGCTCGAGCAGGGAGACCGGGGCGGTGTGGTGGGAGATGCCGACGACCAGGACGCTCATGCCGACTCCCCCTCCGAGTCGCCGTGGGCCTTGCGCTGCTCGTGGTAGGCGAGGATCTGCAGCTCGATGGAGAGGTCGACCTTGCGGACGTCGACCCCGGCGGGCACCGCGAGCACGGTGGGCGCGAAGTTGAGGATGCTGCTGATGCCGACCGCGACCATCCGGTCGGCGACCGCCTGGGCGGCGACCGCCGGGGTGGCGATCACGCCGATCGCGACCCCCTGCTCGCGCACGATCTGCTCGAGGTCGTCGAAGGGCCGCACCGCGACGCCGGCGACGACCTCGCCGTGCCGGGCCGGGTCCGCGTCGAGCAGGGCGACGACCTGGAACCCGCGGCTGCGGACCCCGGAGAAGTTGGCGAGCGCGTGGCCGAGGTTGCCGATCCCGACGATCACCACGGGCCAGTCCTGGGTGCCGCCGATCTCGCGGGCGATCTGGTAGCGCAGGTACTCGACGTCGTAGCCGACGCCGCGGGTGCCGTAACTGCCCAGGTAGGACAGGTCCTTGCGGAGCTTGGCGCTGTTCACGCCGGCGGCCGCGGCCAGGTCCTCGCTGGAGCAGGTGGTGGTGCCGTCCTCGGAGAGGGTGGTGAGGGCTCGCAGGTACACGGGGAGCCGCGCGACGGTGGCCTCGGGGATGTCCCGAGCACCCTCGTTCGTTGTCCGTGCGGTCACGTGCTCATCTCTCCACTGCCACTGCGGGCGCGCCTGCCGCAGAAGGGGGCCGGAGGGGCCCGGAGTCCTCTGGCGGCTCGTTCACTGTAGGAGTTTGTGAACGCGAGAACAATTCGTGCGGGCGACCCGGTGCCGGGCCCGGCGGCCCGGTGTGAGATGGCCCACCGAGGGCCGGGTCGCTCAGCGGGCGAGCGCGGCGCGCAGCCGGTCCTCACTGACCCGCCAGAAGTCGTGCTGCCGGCCGTCCACGAAGGTCACCGGGATCTCCTCGGCGAACCTCTCGGCCAGCGCCGGGTCGTCGAGGATGGAGACCTCCTCCCATGCCTCGCCCAGGTCGGCGCAGACCCGCGCCACGACCGTGCGGGCCTCCTCGCACAGATGGCAGCCCGGCTTGCCGTACAGAGTCACCCGCGCTTGCCCCATGCCTCCATTCTGCCCCCTCGCCCGGGTAGGCGCCGTCACCTACGCTGTGCCGCGTGAGCCCGCCCGCCACCCGGCGCACCCTGCCCAACCTGCGGCAGCGCTCGACGATGGCCGGGCAGGCCGCGGCCGCGGTGGCCGAGGTGGAGACCGCCCTCGACGTCGCGCTCGACCCGGCCCGCGCGGCGTTCTTCGACGTCGACAACACCCTGATGCAGGGGGCGAGCATCTTCCATCTGGCCCGCGGCCTGCACCGGCGCCAGTTCTTCACCACCCGCGAGCTGCTCGGCGCGGCCTGGAAGCAGGCGTACTTCCGGGTGGTCGGGGTCGAGGACCCGGGCCACATCGCCGAGGCCCGCAGCGCGGCGCTGGCCTTCATCGCCGGCCACCCGGTCAGCGAGCTCGAGCGACTGGCCGAGGAGATCTTCGACGAGGCGATGGCGCACCGCATCTGGCCCGGCACCCGGGCCCTGGCCCAGCGCCACCTCGACCAGGGACACCGGGTGTGGCTGGTGACCGCCGCCCCGGTCGAGATCGCCCAGGTGATCGCGCGCCGACTCGGCCTCACCGGTGCGCTCGGCACGGTCGCCGAACACGACGACGGCCTGTACACCGGCCGGCTGGTCGGCGACCTGCTGCACGGACCGGCGAAGGCCGAGGCGGTCCGGGCGCTGGCCGCCCGCGAGGGCCTCGACCTCGGCGGCTGCGCGGCGTACTCCGACTCGTTCCACGACGTGCCGATGCTCTCCCTGGTCGGCGACCCGTGCGCGGTCAACCCGGACCCGCGGCTGCGGGCGCACGCGCGCCGGCAGGGATGGCGGGTCCGCGACTACCGGACCGGGCGCAAGGCCGCCCGGGCCGGGGCCCTGGCCGGCACCGCTGCCGGGGCCGCCGGCGGCGCGGCCGCGGCCGCCCTGGCGCTGCGCCGGCGCACCCGCGGCTGACCCGGCCACCCGGCGCGGAGGGCTGCGAATGTGACGGTTCCCACGCAGCGCTCGCGCCGCTAGGGTCGGCGCGGGGAGCCGACCGGGAGGGTTCTGCGGCAGATGACGAGCGACGGGGGTCAGGTCGCGCGCGGGCTCGACGCCCTGCGCGCCGCGGTCGCCTGCGCCCTGGCGAACGGCCCGCTCGGCCCGCCGCCCGCGCTGCTCGCGACCGCGCCCGGCGCCGGCTGCGTGGGTCGCCCCAGCGGCCGGGGCCGGCGTGCCGGGGACCCCGCGATCCTGCTCGCCGAGACGCGGCGGGACCAGCGTCCCGAGCGGCCTGGGGACGGCGTCCGCAGCTCGGGCGTCGACGGGGCGGGTCTCAAGGGGGCGGGTCTCGACGGGGCGGGTCTCGACGGCGACGAGGGCCCGGCCGTCTCCTCGGAGGACTCCGAGGAGGAGCGAGCCCGGCTGATCGCGCTGGTCGAGCTGGCCCGGGGCGGCGACGCCGACGCCTTCGGCCTGCTCTACGACCACTACCACCGCTCGGTCCACCGCTTCCTCTTCTACCGGACCCGCTCCGCGGTGCTCGCCGAGGACCTCACCGCGGAGACCTTCTTCCGGGCGCTGCGCGCGATGAGCGGCTTCCGCTGGCAGGGCAAGGACTTCGGCGCCTGGCTGATGACGATCGCCCGGAACCTGGCCACCGACCACTTCAAGGCCGGCCGGACCAGGCTCGAGCTGAGCACCGACGACATGGGCCAGCACGACGACGCCACCGAGGGCCCGGAGTCGGCGGTGCTCGCGCACCTCACCCAGGAGGTCCTGCTCGAGGCGCTGACCAAGCTCCCCGACGAGCAGCGCGACTGCGTGGTGATGCGGTTCCTGCAGGGGATGAGCATCGCCGAGACCGCCGCGGTCCTCGGGCGCAGCGACGGCGCGGTCAAGCAGCTCCAGCTGCGCGGGGTGCGGAACCTGGCGAAGCTGATGCCCGAGGGGATCCGAGGATGAGGCCCGCCGACTGCGTAACCTCGTTCCGCCCCTCCTCGTTGAGCCTGGCGGCGGCTGGTCACGGGGCTGGTCACGAGAGAGCAGGACGAGCGCGATGAGGTCGGTGTTCGGGGCACGGCGGCGTGCCGAGCGGTTCGCCGCGCTGCTCGAGCGACCCCGCGCGACGCCCGGTCCGGGCGACGACGACCTGGCCCGGCTGGCCGCCTTCGCCGAGGAGCTGGCCGAGGCGCCGGCGCCCCAGGCCCGCCCCGAGTTCGTGGCCGACCTGCGCGCCCGGCTGATGACCGAGGCGGCCACCGTGCTCGACGCCGCACCGGCCGACGTCCGGGACCGGCTCACGGTGCCGCGGGCCCGCACCGTGCGGGAGCGGCGGATCGCCACCGTCGTCGGCGCGGTCGCGGTCCTCGGCGCGGGCACCACGATGGCCGTCGCCTCCCAGTCCGCAGTGCCCGGCGACGTCCTCTACCCGGTGAAGCGGGCCATCGAGAACGCCCGCACCGGCGTCAGCGTGGACGACCACAGCAAGGGCTCCACACTGCTCGCCAACGCCCGCGGCCGGCTGGCGGAGGCCGAGGAGCTGAGCCGCCGGGTCGACCGCGACCAGGCCGGCGCCACCGAGGACGCCACCGAGGACGCCGCGGTGCTGGAGTCCACGCTGGACACCTTCGCCGCCCAGGCCACCGAGGCCACGGACCTGCTGGTCGCCGACTACGACGCCCGCGGGGAGCAGGAGTCGCTGCAGGAGCTGCAGACCTTCGTCGCCGACAGCTTCACCCGGCTGGACGCGCTGTCCCCCTCGCTGCCGGAGCCGGTGCGCGATGCGCTGGCCCGGGCCGGGGACGCACTGAGCGACATCGACGGCAGGCTGCGCACCCTGTGCCCGACCTGCGCGGACTCGATCACCCGGACGCCGCGCTGGCTGCTCGCCCAGGCGGGACCGCTGCTGGGCACCCTGCTGCCGCCGTCCGACGCCCCCAACCCCCACGGCACCAGCCCCGACGGCACCAGCCCCGACGGCACCGGCCCCGACGGCGCCGGCCCGGGCCCGTCGCCGGACCGGGGCGCCGGGCTGGGGACCCGGCCGACCCCCGGCGCCGCCGCGCCGACGACCGCGCCCTCCCCCGGCGGGCCCGCCGCCCCCGCCGCCCCCAGCACCGGGGCCGACCCGGCGCCGGACGCCGGGAGCACCAAGGGGCCGGTCCGCGGGCTGGTGGACGACCTCACCGCGCCGCCGCCGGGCGTGCCGACGCTGCCGGTGCTGCCCGAGGTGCTGCAGGGGGTCGGCGACCTGCTCGACCAGCTCACCGCGCCGCTGCGCGGCTCCCGATCGGTCCAGCCCCCGTCGATCCAGCCCTAGCCGATCCAGCCCTAGCCGATCCAGCCCTAGCCGATCCGGCCCTAGCCGATCGACCCCCCAGCCGGTCCAGCCCCAGCCGGTCCAGCCCAGCGGGAACCAGCCGCAGTCGGCTCGGCCTCGGGCGAGCCGACCTAGCCGAAGACGGACGGGCGCTGCATCAGCAGCGAGTACAGGGTCTGCTGGATCGTCTCGCGCACCTGGTCGGTGACGTCGAAGACCAGCATCGGGTCCTCCGCCGCACCCTCGTCGTACTCGTCGGTGCGGATCGGCTCACCGAACTCCAGCAGCCACTTCGAGGGCAGCGGGACCATCCCGAGCGGGCCGAGCAGCGGGAAGAACGGCGTGATCGGCACGTAGGGCAGCCCGAGCAGCCGGGCCAGCGCCGGCAGGTTGCCGACCAGCGGGTAGATCTCCTCGGCGCCCACCACCGAGAGCGGCACGATCGGCACCCCGGTGCGCAGCGCGGCCGAGACGAACCCGCCGCGGCCGAAGCGCTGGAGCTTGTAGCGCTCGGTGAACGGCTTGCCGATCCCCTTGAAGCCCTCGGGCCAGACGCCGACCAGCTCGCCGCTGCCGAGCATCCGCTCGGCGTCCTCGTTGCAGGCCAGGGTGGCACCGCTCTTGCGGGCCAGCACGCTCACCACCGGCAGCGAGAAGACCAGGTCGGCGCCGAGCGGGCGCAGGAAGCGACCGGCGTGGTCGTGCACGGCGACCATCGTCATCAGGCAGTCGACCGGGAGGGTGCCCGAGTGGTTGGAGACGACCAGCGCGCCGCCCTCGGCCGGGATGTTCTCGATACCGCGCACCTCGACGCGGAACCACCGCTCCGCGATCGGGCGCAGTGCGGCCATGAAGAAGCGCTCGGTCACCTCGGCGTCGAAGCCGTACTCGTCGACGACGAAGTCACCGGTCAGCCGACGGCGCAGGAAGGCCAGGAACCGGGCCAGCTGGGGCTCCCACTCCGCGCCGAACATCTCGGTGGCCGCGCGCCGGAAGGCGGCCAGCCAGTCCGCGGCGTCGATGCCGCGCGAGGGCGACGCGGCGGCCCCGGCCAGCGCTCCGGCCAGTGCTCCGGGCAGCACGAGGGGCTCCTCGGCGGGGGTCGCCGCGACCTCCTCGGCGGCGGCGAGCACCTCCTCGGGCTCGGCACCGGCGCGGCGGCGCGGCGTCGGCCCGGCCAGGCCGCGCGCGGCGGCCGACGGCCGGGTGCCGGTGCCGCGGCCGGGTCGGCCCCGGGTCCCGATCGGGATGATCTCGGCCTCACCCATGCCTGGCTCCCGTCCTCAACCGTCGCTCGGCCAGCCCGAGCAGCCGCTCGAGCGGCTCGGTGGTGGCTCCGGAACCGGCGAGCAGCTGCCCGGCGACGTCGGCGAGCGCCTGCTCGGTGGTGAACCGCGGCTCGAAGCCGAGCCGCTCACGCATCCGGGTGGTGTCCACCCCGCGACCGTAGGTCAGGAACGCCAGCAGCTCCGGCGGCAGCTCGGCGACCCGCGCCGAGCGCAGCGCCGCCGCGAGCTGGGCGAAGACCGGCCCGGGCAGCGGCACCGACGCACGGCCCAGACGGCGTACCGCCTGGGAGAGCACCAGGACGCCGTCGCCGGCCACGTTGAAGGTGCCCTCGACCTCGCGGCGCACCGCGTGGCGGAGCGCCTCGTAGAGGTCGTGCTCGTGCAGGAACTGCAGCCGTGGGTCGAACCCGAGCACGGTCGGCAGCACCGGCAGCCGCAGGTAGGAGGTCAGCGGGCTGTCCACCCGCGGGCCGATCACGTTGGCGCAGCGCAGCATGGTGACCACGACGTCGCTGCGACGGCGCGCGAAACCGCGGACATAGCCCTCGATCTCGGCCATGTCCTTGGCGTAGCCCGACCTCGGTGCCCGGCGCGCGGCCATCTCCTCGGTGAACATCGCGGGGTCGCGACTGCTCGCCGAATAGACGGTCGTCGTCGACTTCACCACCAGCTGCCGTACGGCCGGAGCCTTCTGGCAGGCGGCGAGGAGCTGCATCGTCCCGATGACGTTCAGCTCCTTCATCGTGTTCCGCGCCCCGGCGTGGCCGGGTGCGGCGATGAGGCTCATGTGGACGACCGTGTCGACGTCCTCCTTGGCGATCACCTTGGCGATCACCGGGGTACGGATGTCGGCGCGGACGAACGAGACCGGGCCTAGGTCGCCGCGCGGCGGGACGACGTCGACGCCGACCACCCGGTCGACCGAGAGATCCTCGGCCAGGCCGCGCGCGAAGGTCCGACCGAGGTCACGAGAGACCCCGGTGACCAGCACGACCTTGCCGGTTCCCATGGCTGTCCGCCTGCGTCGCCTCCGCCGGGGCGGCGAACGCTACTTGCCGAGCTTGCGACGCTGCACGCGCGTCTTCTTGAGCAGCTTGCGGTGCTTCTTCTTGGCCATGCGCTTGCGCCGCTTCTTGATGACAGAACCCACGGGATACCTTTCACAGCTGTGAGCCGACCGGGCACGCGCCCGGCGGACCGGCCCAGCCTATCGGGGACGCGGAAGGGTGTGGAATTCGCGCCGCTGGTCGGTCAGCCGGCGTCGTAGAAGCTGCGGCGCAGGTACTCGTGCGCGTCCTCCTCGCGGACCCGGAACGAGCGGCCCACGCGCACGGCCGGGAGCTGCCCGCCGTGGACGAGCCGGTAGACGGTCATCTTGGAGACCCGCATCATCGACGCGACCTCGGCGATCGTCAGGAAGGTGGACTCGGAGAAGTCCCCCGTGGAGTTCGCTGCCATCGTGCACCGTTCTTTCTCTGCAGCGCGCCACTGACTTCCCCACCAGTGCTCACACGGGCTGCGTGCGAGTGAGACTAGAGCCTGATGTGACTGCTGGGGAAGAGGATCACGCCGTCGAGTTGAGTGGTCTACGGCGTGTCGCCTTGAATCTTGACTTTCTCGGCGTTAGGCGACCCGACGCCCGGACCCTTCCACCATGCCACGGCGCCCCACGTGCCGCACCCGCCCCGCTGGTCGATCCGCGGCCCGGCGCAGGGGCGCTCAGGGCATCGGGTCGAGGCCGTGCAGCGGGAAGATCTCGGTGCGGGTGGCGTGCACGGCGCGGTCCAGCCAGGCACTCGGGTCGTAGCCCTGCACCCAGTCGCGGTACGTCGGCGGTCGGCCGTCGGTGAGCCGGGACGGCGTCGAGGCGCCGAGCCGCTCGCGCACGTGCGCCCGCCAGGCCTCGGGGACGGCCGTCTCCGGATCCAGCGGGCGCCCGGCGACGATCGCCAGCAGGTGCGTCCAGGCGCGCGGGACGACGTCCACCACCGCGTAGCCGCCACCGCCGGTGGCCACCCACCGCCCGCCGCTGACCTCGTGGGCCAGCTCGTGCAGCGCCTGGTACGTCGCGCGCTGGCCGTCGACGCTGAGCATCAGGTGCGCCAGCGGGTCGTCGGCGTGCGAGTCGCAGCCGTGCTGGGTGACCAGCACCTCCGGGGCGAACTCGCGCAGCAGCGGCGGCACCACCGCGTGGAAGGCCCGCAGCCAGCCGGAGTCGGACGTGCCCGGCGGCAGCGCCACGTTGACCGCGCTGCCCCGCGCCCCCGGGCCGCCGGCGTCCGCCGGGAAACCGGTCCCTGGGAAGAGCATCTGGCCGGTCTCGTGCAGGGAGATGGTCAGCACCCGGGGGTCGTCGTAGAAGATCCGCTCCACCCCGTCGCCGTGGTGCACGTCGACGTCGACGTAGGCGACCCGGGTGGCCCCGGAGTCCAGCAGGTGCGCGATCCCGGCGGCGACGTCGTTGTAGACGCAGAAGCCGGCCGCCCGCTCCCGCATCGCGTGATGCAGCCCGCCGCAGATGCTCACCGCGTGCGCCGCCTCGCCGCTCCAGACCTGGCGGCAGGCCTCGATGGTCGCCCCGACGACGTGCGCCGAGGCGTGGTGCATGTGCGCGAACAGCGGGTTGTCGTCGGTGCCGAGGCCGCGCGCCGGGTCGGCGACGCCGTCCTCGCCGGCCCGCTTGACCGCCTCGATCAGCGCCCGGTCGTGGACCCGGGCGATCTGGTCGTCGTCGGCCACCGGCGGCGCCACCATCCGCAGCCCGTCGAGGACGCCGAGCTCGCGGGCCAGCCGGATGGTCAGGTCCACCCGGGTCGGCGACATCGGGTGACCGAGACCGAAGTCGTACTCGGTGAGGACCGGGTCGAAGACGACCGCGGCCGGGCCGGAGCACGTAGGCATGGCGGGGACGGTACCGGCCGGTCCGCCCCGATGGGCGGACCTTCGGCCCGTCAGCTGCCCGCGGCCAGCTCCGCCGAGCGGTTCCGGGCGGCCTCCATCGCGGCCAGGAACGCGGCCCGGACCCGGTGCACCTCCAGCTCGCGCAGCGCGGCGGCGGTGGTCCCGGCCGGCGAGGTGACCTGCTCGCGCAGCACCGCCGGGTGGGTGCCGGTCTCGCTGAGCATCCGCCCGGAGCCGACCAGGGTCTGGATCACCAGCTCCGAGGCGGTCGCCCGGGGCAGCCCGAGGTGGACGCCGGCCTCGATCATCGACTCCACCACGAAGAAGATGTACGCCGGCCCGGAGCCGGAGATCGCGGTGACGGCGTCCTGCTGCCGCTCCGGGATCCGCAGCACCTTGCCGACGCTGGCCATCAGCTGCTCGGCCTCGGCGAGCTGGTGCTCCTCGCAGTGCGAGCCGGGCGAGATCGCCGACATCCCGGCGTCGACCAGCGCCGGGGTGTTGGGCATCACCCGGACCACCGCGACGCCGTGGGGCACGTGCGACTCGATGAAGCCGGTGGTGATCCCGGCGGCCAGCGAGACC
>JADGMW010000642.1_pt1 | contig 12530 bp, 7 predicted proteins | sample 8641801 | NCBI WGS metagenome assembly JADGMW01 (sample SAMN16272018, study PRJNA661076) | feces metagenome | isolation source: fecal sample from diarrhoea affected cattle A | host: Bos taurus | place: South Africa: Lokaleng Village, Mahikeng | collected 2019-09
CCCGCTGGCGGCTTCGAGGAACAGCCGCCGGGTCAACCGATAGCGCAGGGCGACGGTATTGGCGGGCTCGAATACGCCTACTCCGTAGCGAAGCGTGAGGCGATCGGTCAGACGACCGCTGGCGACCACGCTGGTCCTGGCGCCGCTGCCCTCGGTGTCGAGCTGGAAATCGTCGATACCCAGGCGGTCGGCCAACCCGCCGGTGAAGGAGGCGCTTCCGGCCAGGCCCAGGCTGAGCGCCGCATTGGCCAGCAGGTTGCTGTCTCCGTCGTCCACCCCCAGCGCTCGCCCCAGCACCAGGTACGACAGCGCCTGCTCCTGGCTCATCGCCGGCTCGGCGAATACCTGGACGCGGGGTTGCTCGGCGCTGCCAGTGATGCGCAGGCCGGCGATCACGTCATCCTCGGGAATGCGTCGAATGGCTTCGATGTCCAGGAACGGCTGCGACAACACGCCGGTGAACAGCAACTGCGCGCGGCGGATGGTCAGGCGCTGGCCATAGGCACGGTAGCGGCCGTTGTTGAGGTTCAGCTCGCCACGGGCGTCGAGGTTGTCACCGATATGCAGATAGCCGGCGAGATCGGCGGTCAGGCCGAAGCCGGAGAAACTCAACCGGTCCTCGCCAACCTCGACGTCGATATCCATGCCGATGGCCAGCGGCGTGCCGGCTTCCTCCGCCTCGTCACCGATGATGATGGTGTCTTCCGAAACCTGCACCGTGGAAGGCGGCAGCTCGCGCACCGTGATATCCCCACGGGGCACCTTGATCCTCCCGCTCACGGCCAGCCGCTCGCCAGCCAGCATCACGCGCAGATCCGGTTCCACTTCCAGCTGGGCATAGGGTTCCACCACAACGGGGAGCCTGGTGCCGACCAGCTGCAGATCCAGGTCGAGCGCCTGCTGCCAGTCCAGGTTGCCGCTGATCCTACCCTGCCCCTGCTCGCCGCTGCGCCAGTCGCCGTCGATGCTCAGCAGCTGACCTTCGATGGCCACGTCGACCTGCAACTGCTCGAAACTGACGGGCAATGCACTGCCGGAAATTTCCGCCCCGCTCAGACGCAGGTTGCCGTTCAACTGCGGACTATCCAGGGAACCGGCCAACTGTCCGGCACCGTTGAGCTGCCCTTCGAGGCGATCCACCTGGGGGACGAACGGGCGCGCTACCGAAAGCTGCAGCTCGCGTAGCTGGAATTCGCCGTCGATCGGCTTGCCCTCACTTCGCGGGTCAATGCGCAGCAACACATCCAGTTCGCCCAGGTCGCTGCCGGCGAAACGCAGGCGGCTGTCGATTCGATCCGGCTGCAGGCGGCTGCGCAGCGCCAGCGTCTGATAGGGGAAGTCATGCCAGACATCCCCCTCACGAAAGCGCAGGGTTCCGTCGTCGGCATCAAGGGTGATTTCGCCGCTCGGTCCGGCCTGTGGCAGGTCGAGCGATACGTCGGCGTTGAGCTCGCCCTGCCAGGCCAGCGTATCGGGCAGGTAGGGCGCGAGCGACGCCAGCGGGAAGTCACGCAGGCGGTAGCGCAGCTGGGTGTCGGGCAGCAGTCGCTGGTTCGGTGCACACAGAGTCGCCGGCCCGGACGTCCAGCAGTGCGCCGCCAGATCGAGCTGCCCCGTCTGCAAACGGGTGACCGCCACAGGCTGTTGCAGCGCCCATCGCTGCTGTTGCGCGTCTATCGAGGCTTGCACCAGTCGACCATGCCAGTCGGCGCCTCGCATGCCGCCCTCTGCCGCCACGGCAAGATCGAGCAGTCCGCCTTGCAGCTGCAGATCAACCTGGTGCGCATCGGAAGTGCCGCCGGCGTTCAGCTGCAGCTGGCCCAGCTCGGTATCTCCGGTTTGCAACCCGCCCGCGGTCATTTGCAGCCGCGCCCGCTCGCCATCGGCCAGGTTGGCAGTCATCCGCAACTGACGGACGCGGTTGTCCTGGAGGCGCAAAGCATCCCCTTCGAGCTCCAGCGAGCCCTCGGGCGCAGTTGGCGTACCGGCAATGGCCAGGGTGCCACTCACTGCCCCGCCGAGGTCGGGCCACAACTGCCCCAGTCGGGGCAAATCGAGCAGCAGTTGTCCGCGCAGGGTTTCGGCCCACTGGCCGCTGCCCTGGATGCGGTTGTCGCCCAGTTGCAGGTTCACTGACGGCAGGGTCCAGTGATCGCCAAGGCCGCTGGCGTCCAGCTGCAGAGTCGCCGGCTGCCCACGCAACCTTCCGTCCAAGGCCAGCGACAGGTCCGCCTCGAGCTGCTCGTCGCGCAGCAGGCCCTGGCTGTTGAGGGTTCCGCCCAGTTGACCCGGCAGTTCGGCCAGCCAGTAGGACGGATCTATCTCGTGTAGCTCCAGCGCCGTGCGCCAGTCGATGCCGTCGGCAAACCCGATGGCGAGGTTGCCGTTCGCTCTGCCCTGACCTGCGCGCAGTTCCAGCTGCGGCAGATACACACGCTCCAGGTCGCCACTGACCGGGCTCCTCAGCGTGAAATCGCCGGCGGGCCCGGTCATGGCCGCATCGAAATTTCCAAGGTAGTTGCCGTCATCGTATTGCAGTTGCGCCGTCAGGTTTCGCAAAACCACCGGTGGCTGCTCGGGCTGGGGATACAGCCGCCACCAGGGAAAGTCCTGCCAGTTGAGCGCGGCTTCGGCCTGCAATGCTTCGCGCCAGTCGAGGTGACCTTCGAGGCTGACCCGCTGCTGCTCGCCGGCAAGCAGCTCGACCTGATCGATGCGAGCCCCGGCCTGGTTCACCAGCCCGTCCAGCTGCAGGGCAACCGCTCCGCCCTCTCCCGCCAGGCGGCCACTGGCGAGCAGGCGATAGCCCTCTTCCAGCTCGCCTTCGGCGGTCATCACGAAGCCGTTCAGGCGCAGGCTGTCCGGCAGTTCGGGCGCGGCCTTGAAACCATCGACGGTCAGCCGCAACTTTGCAGGCAACCCGGTCGCCAGTGGCTGCAGCTCACCGCTCAGATTGCCGTGGAGGTAGCCGCTGCTGTCCGCGTTGAGCCTCAGGCGTTCACGCAATTCGCCCTCGACCCCGAATTGTAGCGTCCAGGGTTGCTCGTCAGGGGACGGCAGTTCGGCCTCGCCCTTCAGCGATAGCGGCCAGTCGCCACTGGGCTGCAACCTGCCGATGAGGGAAAGGCGCATGTCTGAGCGCAGGAGCTGTAGCTGGCTGATATCGAGCCCCTCCCGGCGCCAATCCGCACGCAACTGCGCCGCCTGCAGAAGCTCATCGCCGTTGAGGTGCAGCGAACCCAGATCGACCTGCAGCACCTTCAATTCCAGGGGGAGTTGGATATCAGGTAGGCTGAACGGCTCCCCGGAAGCGTCTTCGTCCGGGCCTGGCGGGAAGATCAGTTCGATGCGCTCGGCCGTCAGTTCGTTGATGCACAGCGTCATCCGCAACAGGCAGCCGGGCGACCAGTCGAGCCGCGGCTGCATGACCAGCACGCTGTTCTGGTCCTGGCTCCAACGCAGCTGTTCGGCTTCCCAACTGCCGCCCAGGCGCCCCTGAAATCCTTCAACCTGAACGCCGGGCGCTTGTGCCAGCAACCAGCGGCTTCCGCCAGTCGTCCCCAGCAGCGCGCTTACGACCACAGTCACCAGCAACAGAAACGCCAGCAGCGCCGCCAGCCCCCAACCAAATGCTCTGGTCACCGGCCTCAAAGCTCTGGCCCCATCGAGAAGTGCAGGCGAACGCCCCCGTCGCTGTCCAGCGGATGGGCCAGGTCGAGCCGAATCGGCCCCACCGGCGACACCCAGCGCACACCGACACCCACGCTGCTCTTGAGGCTGGGGAAATCCGCGGAGTTGAAGGCGTTGCCCTGATCCATGAAGGTGGCCAGCCGCCATTTCTCGGTCAGCGAATACTGGTATTCGGCGGACAACGCGAACTGGTAGCGGCCGCCAATCCGGTCGCCATCGGAATTGGTCGGCGACAGGCTCTGGTAATCGTAGCCCCGCACGCTCTGGTCGCCGCCGGCGAAATAGCGCAGCGACGGCGGTACCTGGGTGTATTCGTCGGTCAGGTTGGCCCCCAGTTGCACGCTGCCAAGAAAGCGGTGGCTCTCAGCCAGGGTGGTGAGCCCCTTGAGCATGGCGTTGGCGTGGATCAGGTCCGCGTCCGAGAGCACGCCCTTCTTCGCCGCGGCCAGCTCGAATTCCAGACGATAGCCGCGGTTTGGGTCGATACGGTTATCACTGCGCAGCAGGCCGTACGCGACGCCCGGCATCAGCAGCGTGCTGATCCCGGAATCGTCACCGAGACGGTACTCCTCGTGCTGCCATTTCAGCGACCACACTCGCTGCCAGCCGTTGCCCAGCAGGCGATGCCATTCCGGGCCGATCGTCAGCAGGCGGCTCAGGCTGTCCTTGTCGCTCAATTCCTCGTACTGATAACCGCCGGCGTAACGCAGTTTGTCGGTCAATGGAGGATCCAGCGGCACGTCGTACCAGAGGCCGACATTCTGTCGCGGTGCGGACAGCTCGACTTCGGCCCCGTAGCTATGGCCCTGCGGGTTGACCCAGTGGCGGGTCCAGTCCATGCGGATACGCGGCCCGACGTCGGTCGAAAAGCCCAGGCCGAGCCCGAGGGTTCGGGGCTCTCGGGTGGTGAGCATCACATTGATCGGAATGCGCTGGTCACTGGCATTCGCCGGATTGGCGTCCACCCGGACGCCCTCGAAATAGCCACTGGACTGCAGCGCCTGGTTCAGGTCGGCGACCTGCTCGGAGTCATAGGGCGTGCCCGGATCGAAGGGCACCATGCGGTTCAGCAGGTCTTCGTCGAATGGAGAGTCGCCCTCGAAGCTGACCTCACCGAGGAGATAGCGCTGACCACTGTCGAACACCAGCTCGATATCGGCGAGATTCTCCCGTGGATCCACCGCCAGACGCTGCCGGGTGAAACGGCCATCGAAGAAACCGAAACGCGATGCCTGATTGAGGATTCGCTGCTTGACCTCCTCATAGCGACCATGATTGAGCACGGCGCCAGGCTCCAGCCCGCCCTGCGGATTGCGGAAGCCGCGGTGTTCGGCCGCCGGCCCCTCGACCCGCACCCGAACCGTACGCAGGCGCACCGGCGGCCCCGGATCGATTCGCAGGCTCAGCCGCGGCGTGTCCCCGCCGGTCACCTCGCTCTGAATCTCCGCGTTGTAATACCCGAGGGCCTGCAAGGCCTTCAGTGCCTGCTCGCGAGCAATGCGGCTGTAACGCAGCAGCTCGCGCTCGTCGCGATCACCGAGTTCTCCGATGTGGTTCTGGATATTCTCGCGCAGGGCACGGTTGCCGGGCTCGACCCGAACGTCCAGCTCGGCTGCCCTCAATTCGGTTCCTGCAATGAGAAGTAGGCCGGCCAGAACGATGCCGCGGCGGTTGAATATGTGCATGGCGGCGAATGCTAGCATGGCTCAAGCCGAGCGCTGCAGGCGCTTTGCCTCGGGCGTTTCGGAAGGAGCTGGGGATTAATCGGGGTCGCTGGGATTAAGACCGCCCCGCCCCGAAGTAATTCGCCGTCAGCCCCTCTCGACCCGCTCGACCCGCTCGACCTGGGTCGGCGCCGGATGGAAGAACACGTATTCGACCACTGGCCCGATGGCCACCTGGCCGATTTCACGATAGCCCTGGCGCTCGTAGAAATTGCGGTAGCGCGAATTGCCCGTGTCGATGATCAATCCCTGCGATGTCGGATCGTCCGCGCACCAGTTGTGCAAGGCCTCCAGCAGGCGCTCGCCGTAATGCTGCCCCTGGAACTGCGGATGAATCGCCATCAGTGGCAGGACATGAAAGGGCCCTGGCGGCAGGCAACCAAGCACGGCGTCGTGGTAGTCGAGGTAGCGACGTGTGCAGCGAAAGCCGGTGGTCAACAGCATGCGCATCCGCCAGGCCCAGCTTTCGGTGACATCCAGGCGCCGCTGGGGCGGCGCAATCAGCGCGGCGCCGATCAGCCGCTCCTCCTGCATCAGGCCGAGCGCGGGCTGGTCCTGTAGAAAGTGCTGATTGACCAGTTCGCGGACCGTTGCCCTCACCCGCTGGTCGTAACCAGGCCGATCGGCCTCGAACAGGTAGGCGAAGGTCGGCTCATGCCGGTAGGCGTTGTACAGCAGGGAGCGCGCTTCCCGGGCATAGCCGCTGTCGAGCACCCGAATTTCGGTAGGCAGCATTCGCAAGGTCCCTTCTTGTTGTTCTGCGGGTCTATCTGGACCTTAGCACCAGTTCCGAAAAGCGCCGGTATCCGCCCGGTAAAAACGCCGTCGCGACTCGTCAATATCGGCAAACAGGCTAGAATCGTCCTTTTTCCGGAGCCGCCCATGAAACTCGTTTCTTTCAATATCAATGGCTTGCGAGCAAGACCTCATCAACTGGCTGCGATCATCGACAAGCATCAGCCGGACGTCATCGGCCTGCAGGAAACCAAGGTCTCCGATGAGCAGTTCCCCCAGGCGGACATCGAGGCGCTGGGCTACCACGTGCATTACCACGGCCAGAAGGGGCATTACGGCGTGGCGCTGCTGTCGCGCCAGGCGCCCCTGGAAATCCACAAGGGCTTCCCCAATGACGGCGAGGACTCGCAAAAGCGCTTTATCTGGGGACGTTTCGCCGATGCCAACGGTCAGCCGGTGACCGTGATGAACGGCTACTTCCCCCAGGGCGAAAGCCGAGCGCACCCGCTGAAGTTTCCGGCCAAGACCAAGTTCTACGCCGATCTGCAAGCGTTGCTGGAAGGTCGTTTCACGCCGGACCAGGCGGTTGCGGTAATGGGCGACTTCAACATTTCCCCTGAAGACTGCGATATCGGCATCGGCGAAGTGAACGCCAAGCGCTGGCTGCGCACCGGCAAGTGCAGCTTCCTCCCCGAGGAACGCGAATGGCTGGCACGTCTCAAGAGCTGGGGGCTGCAGGACAGCTTCCGCACCCTCAACCCGGAAGTGGCCGACCGTTTCAGCTGGTTCGACTACCGCAGCCGTGGGTTCGAGGATGAGCCGCGGCGCGGGCTGCGCATCGACCTGATCCTTACCACCCAGTCTCTGCACGAGCGGGTCATCGACTGTGGTGTCGATTACGACATCCGTGCCATGGAGAAGCCCTCCGACCATTGCCCGGTCTGGCTGGAGCTGCGCTGAAGCGGCATACGCGCGCGCCGAAGCTGTAACAGCACCGTCACATCACTGACTTAATCTCGCGGCTCCCAATATGGACGTGAGGGTCAGGCATTGGCATTTACCGTTTCCGCGCGCCGCATGCGTCGCCGGCTGTTTCCCCTGTTGCTGCTGGCTGTAACGGGCTGCGGCCTGGTCGGCTCGGCATTCGCCGCCTCCTCGCCGAGTGGTCGCGCGGTGCTGAGCATCCAGGGCTCGAACACCGTGGGCGCCAAACTGGCACCGATGCTGATCGCCGGGTTCTTCGAGGCACGAGGCTACCGCAACATCCGCATCGCTCCCGCCGGGCGCCTCAATGAACAGCGCATCAATGCGATAAGCCCCGAGGGCCGACCGGTGTTCGCCCTGGTCGCAGCCCACGGCACCGGCACAGGTTTTGCCGGCCTGAAAGATGCGAGCGCCGACCTGGCAGCCGCCTCTCGCCCTATCAAGGACAGCGAGGCGGCCGGCCTCGCGGGGCTGGGCGACATGCGCAGCGCCCAGGCCGAGCAGGTCATCGCCATCGACGGGCTGGCCATCGTGGTACACCCGGACAACCCGCTGGATGCCCTCAGTGTCCAGCAAGTGGCGCGGCTGTTCGCCGGAGAAGTGAGCAACTGGCGCGAAATAGGCGGGCCGGACCTGAGTGTCAGGCTGCTCGCTCGGGACGACCATTCCGGCACCTTCGATACCTTCAAGGAGCTGGTGCTGGGCAGCCAGGGCAAGGCGCTGGGAAGCCATGCGAGACGCTACGAATCGAACGACGAGCTTTCCCGCGATGTCAGCACGTCTCCTGGCGCCATCGGCTTTGTCGGCCTGGCCTCGGTGGGTTCGGCCAAGGCGCTGGCCATTGCCGATGGCGACTCGCAGCCCATGCCACCCTCCAGCGCCCTGGTCGCCACCGAAGACTACCCGCTGTCGCGCCGGCTGTTTCTGTACGCCCGCCCTGAAGCGCAACCGCCCCTGCTGCAAGACTTCATCAACTTCGTTCACGGCGAATCGGGCCAGGCCATCGTTGAACGATCCGGGTATATCGCGCAGCAGATCAAGGCGATCCGGCTGGCGGTCCAGCCCGAGATGCCGTTGCCCTATCAGCAACTGGCCCAGGATGCCCAACGCCTGACCGTCAACTTCCGCTTCGCACAGGGAAGTGCCCAGCTCGACAACAAGGCCCGGCGCGATGTGGAGCGGCTCATTGAATACCTCAACAGCCACGACAAGCGCATGAGGGGGGCGACGCTGGTGGGCTTTGGCGACCCCCGGGGCGATCCTGCGCGCACTGCCCTGCTGTCCAAGCTGCGCGCCATGGCCGTGCGCAGCGAGCTGGCCCGTGGCGGCATCCTGGTGCGGGAAATCAGCGGGATGGGCGATCAGTTGCCGGTGGCCTCCAACCAGGGCGTCGGGCGGCTGAAGAACCGGCGGGTAGAGGTCTGGGTTCACTGAGGACCTAAATGCGTGTTCGGACCACCCCCGCTCTCTGCGTGGTGCAGAAACGTATCAGCCAGCCGGGGCCTTCGTACTGTTCGAGGGGTGATGCGGGTACTAAGCTCGATGCAAACAACAACAGGCAGCGAATGTCATGTACCTGATCTGTGGCGAAGCCTTGTTCGACGTGTTCACTTCCCCGGCCGAAACCAGTCGCGGCAACCGCCTGACCCTGGAAGCGGTAGCCGGCGGGTCCCTCTTCAACGTTGCTGTAGGCCTGTCACGGCTAGGCGTCCCGTCAGCTTTGCTCGGCGGCATTTCAAGTGACTTCCTGGGTCAGCGTCTGCGCCGAATTCTTGCCGAGGAAGGCGTGGCCGACCGCTACCTGGTGCCGTCCGACGCTCCCACCACCCTGGCAATGGTCGCGCTGGCGGCAGACGGCTCGCCGGCCTACAGCTTCCGTGGCGAAGGCTGTGCTGATCGCCAGGTTCGGCAAGAGGATGTCGGGCCGCTCGGTGACGAGATCCATGCCATTCACGTCGGCTCCTACAGCCTGGTGGTTCCGCCCATCGCCGACACGCTCCAGGCGCTGGTCGCGCGCGAGAGCGGGAGATGCCTGATCTCCCTGGACCCCAACGTGCGCCTGAACGTCGAACCCAACCTGCTGCGCTGGCGCGACGCAATCGAAACATTTGCCAGCCACGCACACCTGATCAAGGTCAGCGACGAAGACCTCCGACTGCTCTACCCCGACGAAGCACCTGAACAGGTTGCCCGGCAGTGGCTCAAGGATCGTTGCCAGCTGGTGACGCTCACCCGCGGCGGCGAGGGTGCCCAGCTGTTCAGCCGTCACCACGGCGAACTGCAGGCAGCCGCGAAGCCCACGGACGTCAAGGACACGGTCGGCGCCGGCGATACCTTCCAGGCCGCCCTGCTGGCCTATCTGCATGAGCAGCGCGTGCATACCGCCGCCGCGCTGGCTGACCTGAGCGCCGCGCAGCTGGAAGCAATGCTCGGCTTTGCGGTACAGGCGGCCGCCATCACCTGCTCTCGCACCGGGCCGGACCTGCCCTACCGATACGAAATTGACTGGCCAAATTCGCGACAGTGTCTATAAGAACAAGGGGCCAGCTGCCGTCCGACTCGGCCGCTGTGCCTTATCGACTCGGCAACAACCAGAACAACAAGAGAACGGCAACCGGCTATGAAAGGATTGAAGATCACCGACCCTTCCTATGAGCTGATGGATGATCACCACGGCAATTCGCTCATTTACCGACAACACGGTTTTCCCTGCCCGCTGGTGCGCTGGCACAACCACAAGGAATACGAGCTGCACCTGATCGTCGCCAGTTCAGGCAAGGTGTTCATCGGCGACTATGTCGGCAACTTCGGTCCCGGCAGCCTGTTCCTCACCGGCCCGCACCTGCCCCACAACTGGATCAGCCAGGTCAACGAAGGCGAAGTGGTGTCGCAGCGGGACATGCTGGTGAACTTCACCGACGAGCTGCTCGAGGCGGGGCACAATGTGTTTTCCGAACTGCGCCGCCTGACCCCGATGCTCGAACGCTCGCAGTACGGTATCGAATTCCGCTGCCCCACTACCCTGGCCCGGGCCAGCGAGCTGATGCAGCAGGTCGCCGACAGCCGAGGCGCTACGCGCCTGGGTTACTTCCTGATCATGCTCGAGCTGCTCGCCGAGTGCGACGACTACCAGCTGCTGTCCGGCGCCACCTCCTCGCAGCTGGGGGACGACAACCACAGCGATCGCACCAACATGGCGGTCAACTACATCTTCGAGAACTACATGCGCGAGCTGCCGCTCGAGGAAGTCGCTTCGCACCTGGGCATGAAACCGACCTATTTCTCGCGGTTCTTCAAGCGCGCCACCGGCCGCTGCTACGTCGAATTCGTGAACAGCCTGCGCATCAGCAAATCCTGCGAACTGCTGCTGGACAACGAGAAGCCGGTGACAGACATCTGCTTCGAATCGGGCTTCAACAACCTGTCCAACTTCAATCGCCGCTTCCAGCAGCTCAAGGGCATGACGCCGTCGCGCTACCGCCACCTGGTCGAGCAACGGCTGACCGAACAGAACCTTGCCGGCTGATACGCCTGCACCCTCGCCAACGCGTCGCGGCAAGCCCTCGGCGCTGTCCTGCTCCTATCCCCCGACCCCCCGCAGAGGCGGCGTTCTGCCTTCATCGCGGGGCGCTGGCGAGCGCGCATCCAACCTATTTCGAGAAGTGCGAAAAAGTATCGATACATGTGCACCTGGGGCTTTGTATCGGCGAAGCCGCAGCGTTGTAATGGCCACGAGACGCTCGTAGCGCAGTACGCGAGCTAGAACAAAAACAATAAACCCTCCGCCCCCTCGGGAGCGGAAGAGGAGTCCGAAATGAACATCAGCAAACTGTTGCTCGGTACTACCTGTATTGCCTTGTCCGGCGTCGTCGGCGCCGCAGAGACAGTCACCATCGCCACGGTGAACAACGCGGACATGATCCGCATGCAGCGCCTTTCTCAGCAGTTCGAGAAGCAGAATCCCGAGATCAACCTCAACTGGGTCGTGCTCGAGGAAAACGTGTTGCGCCAGCGCCTGACCACGGACATTGCCACCCAAGGTGGGCAGTTCGATGTGCTCACCATCGGCATGTATGAAGCCTCGCTATGGGGCGACAAGGGCTGGCTGGCACCCATGACCGACCTGCCCGCCGATTACGATCTCGACGACGTATTCCCCTCGGTGCGCGAAGGCCTGTCGGTGGACGGCACCCTCTATGCGCTGCCCTTCTACGCCGAAAGCTCGATGACCTACTACCGCACCGACCTGTTCGAACAGGCCGGGCTGCAGATGCCGGAACGACCGACCTGGACTCAGATGGCGGAATTCGCGGAGAAACTGCACAAGCCCGACCAGGACCAATACGGCATCTGCCTGCGTGGCAAGGCCGGCTGGGGAGAGAACGTCGCTCTGGTGACCACGATTGCCAATGCCTTCGGCGCACGCTGGTTCGATGAGAGCTGGCAACCCGAATTCAATGGGCCAGAGTGGACCAAAGCGGCAGACTTCTACGTGGACCTGTTGAGCACCTATGGGCCGCCTGGTGCCTCCAGCAACGGCTTCAACGAAAACCTCGCGCTGTTCAACACCGGCAAGTGCGCCATGTGGGTCGACGCCACCGTGGCCGGCTCCTTCGTCACCGATAGCACCCAGAGCAAGGTTGCCGACAAGGTCGGTTTCACCTTCGCGCCCCAGGAGCAGACCGACAAGGGTTCGGCATGGTTGTATTCCTGGGCACTGGCGATTCCCAGCAGCTCGAAGAAGCAGGACGCTGCCAAGGCCTTCACCACCTGGGCCACATCCAAGGACTACGCCAAGCTGGTGGCGGATACCGATGGGGTGACTAACGTCCCGCCGGGCACTCGTCAATCCACCTACAGCGCCGAATACATGGAAGCCGCACCCTTCGCGGAGATCACCCTGGAATCGCTGAAGCAGGCCGACCCGGCCTCCCCTTCGGCCAAACCCGTGCCCTATGTCGGCATCCAGCTGGTAACCATCCCCGAGTTCCAGGCCATCGGCACCCAGGTGGGCAAGATGTTTGCGGCGGCCCTCACTGGGCAGATGCCGGTCGAGCAGATGCTTACTGCCGTGCAGCAGTCCACCACACGCGAAATGAAGCGCGCGGGTTATCCGAAGTAGCTCAGCGCCTGTTCTGACGCCGTCGTTTTACCGACCAGGGCCTTCCGGGTCCTGGTCGGAGCCGAACTGAGAGTATTCCCCCATGAGCACCACGAGCACCGCCTTGCCCAAGGTTCCCGAGATTCAGGCATCCAGCGAGTCAACCGAGCACCGTCGCCGCCGACTCGGGCCCAGCTGGTTTTTGGTCAGCCCATCCGTTGCGCTGTTGCTGCTGTGGATGCTGGTCCCGCTGTCGATGACCATCTATTTCTCGCTCATCCGCTACAACCTGCTCT
>JADGMW010000643.1_pt1 | contig 12526 bp, 9 predicted proteins | sample 8641801 | NCBI WGS metagenome assembly JADGMW01 (sample SAMN16272018, study PRJNA661076) | feces metagenome | isolation source: fecal sample from diarrhoea affected cattle A | host: Bos taurus | place: South Africa: Lokaleng Village, Mahikeng | collected 2019-09
CCCGGTCACCATCGCGACCTACCAGGTGATCACCACCCGCCGGAAGGGCGAGTACATCCACCTGGACCTGTTCGACGCCCAGGACTGGGGTCTGATCGTCTACGACGAGGTGCACCTGCTGCCGGCGCCGATCTTCCGGCTGACCGCCGACCTGCAGTCCCGACGCCGACTCGGACTCACGGCCACGCTGGTGCGCGAGGACGGCCGCGAGGACGACGTCTTCTCCCTCATCGGGCCCAAGCGCTACGACGCCCCGTGGCGCGACATCGAGGCGCAGGGCTACATCGCGCCGGCCGAGTGCATCGAGGTGCGGGTCTCGCTCGACGACGAGGAGCGGATGACCTACGCCGTCGCCGAGCCCGAGGAGCGGTACCGGATCGCTGCCACCGCGCAGTCGAAGCTGCCGGTGATCCGGCGGGTGCTGGAGCGGCACCCCGACGAGCCCTCGCTGGTGATCGGCGCCTACCTCGACCAGCTGGAGGAGCTGGGTGCCGCGCTGGACGCCCCGGTCATCCAGGGGTCGACGACGAACAAGGAGCGGGAGCGGCTGTTCGACGCGTTCCGCACCGGCGAGATCCGCACGCTGGTGGTCTCCAAGGTCGCGAACTTCTCCATCGACCTGCCCGAGGCCGCCGTCGCCGTCCAGGTGTCGGGGACGTTCGGCTCGCGCCAGGAGGAGGCGCAGCGGCTGGGCCGGCTGCTGCGGCCGAAGGCGGACGGGCGGCAGGCGCACTTCTACAGCGTGGTCAGCCGGGACACCCTGGACAGTGAGTACGCCGCGCACCGGCAGCGGTTCCTCGCCGAGCAGGGCTACGCGTACACGATCGTCGACGCGGCGGACCTGGCCGGACCGGGTGAGGTCAACGGTCCGGACTGGGTGGACGAGTCCGCGGACTGAGACCCCGGTCACTCGAAAAGGGTGCGAGGCCGTAGCTTCCTGTGCGACGGTCCGGTCCCACCCCGAGAGGCAGGCATCCCCATGGACGAGATCCAGCAGCTGGTCGCCGAGAACGAGATCCGCAACCTGGTCGCGCAGTACGCACAGCACACCGACGACACCAAGATCCAGGAGTGGACCGACCTCTTCGTCGAGGACGCCCGCATGGTGGCCGGTGGCCAGCCGCTCGAGGGGCGTCCCGCGCTCACCGAGTGGATCACCGGCGTGACCTCCAGCATGAAGCTGCGCCACGTCATGGGCGGCGTGACCGTCACGCTGGACTCGGCGACCGAGGCCCACGGCGCGGCCGACATGATCCTGCTGGCCGCCGTCGAGGGGAACTGGATCCTCGCCGGTGCGCCGCGCTACGTGGACAGGTACGTGAAGACCGAGGCGGGCTGGCGCTTCGCGGAGCGGATCCTGGAGGACCGTCCCGCCAAGGCCTGAGCGAACCAGGCCTGACCCCGGTCAGGTCGCGAGCGCCCGCGCCAGCCGGGCCATCCCCTCGGGGGAGCAGATCCCGCACCGGGGACCCCTGCACCCCTCGCAGGCGGGCAGCCGGGCGGCCGGACGGAGGGGTGGACGACGGGGGCACGGCTCCTCCAGAGCAGGCGCGACGAGGCAGGGTGCGGCGGGAGGAGGCGGCTGGGTGTGCCGTGCCTTCGTCCACGCCGGTCGGCTGCCTGGTCGAGGAGCCATCGACACCGTAGCCCTCTCGATCCGGCCGCCAACCCCCGCGAGCTGTCCGTCCGGGGCCTCGCTGCGGTCAGAACGGCGGCGGCGGGCTGGTCACCCGCAGGCCCGAGGGGGTGGCCACGGTGAGCGTGCCGTCGGCGTCGAGCTCGTGCCGCCAACCCGCCGCCTGGTGCTTGCCGCGGTGGTGCGGCGTGCAGTAGCCGACGAGGTTCGTCGCGCTGGTCGGTCCGTCCGGCCAGGGGTGGCTGTGGTCGAGCTCCCCTCCCCGCGGCACCGGACGGCGGCAGCCGGGGAACCGGCACCGCCTGTCCCGCGCGCGCAGGTAGCGGTCCAGCGCGGCCCCGGGCCGGTAGCCCTGGGTGGGTGGCGGCGGGCCGAGACCGGGCCGCCCCGTCACGTCGTGGCTGCACCCGCCCGGGCGCCGGCGACAGGCGGGCCGCCCGCAGCCGGCAGCGTGACGGAGTTCCCGGCTGTCGGTGAGCGCGAGCAGTGCCCCGCTCAGTGCGTCGGCGACCGCGATCCGTGGCCGCTCGGCGAGCCCCCCACCGGCCGTCGCGTCGAGCAGCCGGGCCAGGGCGGCGCGCTGCCCCTCACCGGCCGCATGCAGCGCCTGGAGCGTGTCGGCCGCGGCGGATGCCCGGCTGGCCGGGGAGCACTGCCACCTGGCTTCGTCGGCGATGTCGGCGAGCTCGGCCCGGCGCACCGCCGTGCATGCGCGCCTGAGGGCGCAGTCGAACTCGAGCAGGGCGAGCGAGGCGGCGGCGACCGCCGCGTCGGCCGCGGTGCTCGGTGCGCCGGCCGCCATGCTCGGCTTGCCGGCCGCGGTGCTCGACTCGTCGGCGGCGGTGCTCGGCGCGTGGATGGCCGGACCGGGCGCGGGCCCCGGCGCTCTCCGGGCGACGTGGTGCACCGGTTCGTACTCGAGCACCCGCTGCGCGCCACCGCCACCGACCCCGCCCCAGTCCTCGGCCAGCGCCCGGCGCTCGACGTCGCGCCACCACTCCCGGATCGTGCGCTCCACGGGCGATGCCTCGACGGGCTCGACGGGCTCGGCTGGATCCGGCGGGGACTCGGCGGTGGATCCCGGGTCGAGGGGAGTTGCGTCGTCGGCCGGCAGCAGCCCGAGGGCTCGCGCCAGCGCACGCACGAGCTCGGCGGGGACGACCTGCCCGGCGATCTCACCCGGCTGGTCGCCGCCGAGCAGCGTGGAGACGGCCGCGACGACCGTCAGGTGCGCCTGGACCGGGGCGAGGTCCGTCTCCCCCGGCCGCAGCACCAGGTCGAGCAGGCAGTCGGCCATCTTCTGCCCGCGGGTGCGCTGGTCCCCGGGCTCGTCGAGGGCGTCGGCGTACCGGCCGAGGGCGTCGACCAGCGCCGCCGCCTCCGGCACGCTCAGCAGCGCCACGGCCTGCGCCATGCCGTCGTCCCGGTCGGGCCGCACGTGCACCCCGCGCCGGCGGACGGCCTCGGCCAGCCGGCGCGCACTGTCCCGGGCATCGACCAGCAGGCCCAGCCTGCGGGCCTTGTCGGCCAGCTGCGCCGGCGTCGTCACCCGGCCGGTCATCCAGTCGAGCAGCGTCGCCTCGACCTCGGCGCGCTTCCCGTCGTCGGCGATCGGGCCCACCCGCTCCAGCATCGGGAACAGGTGCCCGGCGTGCAGGGCACCTGACTCCAGCGCCTCGAGGGTGCGCGGCAACCGGTGGACGAGGGTGAGCGACCGCTCGAGGAGCGTCTCGGCCGCCTGACCGCTGATCTCCAGGGCGAGGGCGAGCTCCTGACCGGCCCACTCGCTCACGTCGGCGAGGACCGCGAGCCGCGCCGTCCGCCGCGCCTCGCTCATCGCCCCCGGCTGACCGGCGGGGCGGTCGGCGGAGCCGGGCCGGGACGCGGCGAAGGCGGCGACCGCCCGCGACCGCAGGGCGGTCTGCCGGGAGATCTCGCGCTCGGCGGCCTGGACGGCGCCGAGCGGGCCCGTCGCCCAGCCCGCCGTGGGCTCTCCCGTCGTCACGCCGTCCGTCATGCAGTCGATCGTATGTTCGACCACTGACACTTTTCGTGCGTCCGAGTACCTCAGCGGGAAGGGACCGGCCCTGTGAGATCGAGTCCCATGAGCACCTCGTCCCGGACCCCGTACCGGGTGAACCGCAGCGCACCGGGCCAGGTGCCCACCACCCTCCAGCCGAACCGGCCGTAGAACTCCTCCAGCCCCATCCCGCCACGCACCTCCAGCCGGAGGGATGCCAGACCGAGGTCATCCCTCGCCGACCGGTGCAGTTCGCCGAGCAGCGCCCGGGCGACACCGGTACTTCGCGCCGACGGGCTGGTCTGGACGTGTGTCACGCGCGCCCAGTGGGCCGTCACCGGGGCAGCGTTGCCCGTGAGCAGGAGCCACCCGAGGACCTCGTCGCCCCGCTCGGCGACGAGCAACCGGCGGAGCCGACCGTCCAGCCGATCGATCACCTGGTCGAGCGCCGGCGCGACCACGGCATCCGTCACCGGCGCCTCCTCCGCGAAGCCCACAGCTCCGCCCGCGTTGACGACGTCCCGCCAGCAGGCGACGAGCGCCGCACGCAGGCTCGTCGGCACCTCCGCCGGAGCGGTCGACCAGCGCAGCGTCGGACCGGGAGGATCGATCACGGCCGGAGTCTCGCAGGGCACCACGGGGCGGCTGGGAACACCGGGGCCGGCGGGGCGTGACGTATCCGTCCCTCACAGGGATGGGAATCACCACAGGACACGCCGGTCGGATTCCATCGCCGCAGGTCAGCCGCGTGCCCACCACCCCATACGACGGCCGCACGGCGGCGCGCGGCAGGCCCCCGGGTTGGGCGTGTTGCCCGGTGGGCGGCCAAGATGGACCCCGACATGGGGAGCGCAGCACGAGCGGAGGCCTTGAGCCCGCAGACGAACAGCCGACCGCTCCGAGCGTGGCAGCGGACCGCCCTCGAGCAGTACGAGGAGCGCTCCCCCAAGGACTTCCTCGTCACCGCGACGCCCGGCGCCGGCAAGACGACCTTCGCCCTGACGCTCGCCTCCCGGCTGCTGTCCAGGCGCGAGGTCGCCCGCGTCGTCGTCGTCTGCCCGACCGACCACCTGCGCATGCAGTGGGCCGACGCCGCGGACGCGATGGGCATCGTGCTCGACCCGGGCCTCACCAACGCCGTCGGCCCCGTGCGGGCCGGCACCCAGGGCTACGTGACCACCTACGCCCAGGTCGCCGGCAAGCCGATGCTGCACGCCGCCCGCTCCACCTCGGTCAAGACGCTGGTGATCCTGGACGAGGTGCACCACGCCGGAGACGGCCTGTCCTGGGGCGAGGCCGCCGAGGAGGCCTTCGGCATGGCCGCCCGCCGGCTCTGCCTGACCGGAACCCCCTTCCGCACCAAGCCCGACGAGCGCATCCCCTTCGTCCGCTACGAGGAGGACACCTTCGAGGGCGACGCCGGGGAGAGCGGGGTCGGGCTGGTCAGCCGCGCCGACTTCACCTACGGCTACAAGGAGGCGCTGGCCGACAACGTCGTCCGGCCCGTCGTCTTCGCCGCCTACACCGGCACCTCGCGCTGGCGGAACTCCGCCGGCGAGGTCGTGGCCGCGTCCCTGTCCGAGGCCGGCACCCGCTCGGTGGAGATGCAGGCCTGGCGCACCGCGCTGGACCCCAAGGGCCAGTGGGTGCCGCACGTCATCGCCGCGATGGACGACCGGATCACCCACCTGCGCGAGAACGGCATGCCGGACGCCGCCGGGCTCATCCTCGCCAGCGACCAGGACGACGCCCGCGCCTACGCCAAGATCGTGCGGCGGGTGACCGGCAAGGCCGCCGAGCTGATCCTCTCCGACGACCCGAAGGCGTCGAAGAAGATCGAGCGCTTCGCCACCGGGTCGGCCCGGATCGCCGTCTGCGTGCGGATGATCTCCGAGGGCGTCGACGTCCCCCGTGCCGCCGTCCTGGCGTGGATGACCTCCTACCGGACGCCGCTGTTCTTCGCCCAGGCCGTCGGCCGCGTCGTCCGCTCGCGGGCGCCGCACGAGACGGCCACCGTGTTCCTCCCCGCGGTCCGCCCGCTGCTCTCGCTGGCTGCCTCGATGGAGGAGCAGCGCAACCACGTCATGCCGCCGCCGAAGTCGGTGGAGGACGACGGCCTGGAGGCGCTGGACCTGCCCCCGCGGGAGCCGCGCGAGGGCGAGATGAAGCAGTGGGAGGCCCTGGAGGCCGACGCCCGCTTCGCCCACGTCCTCTCCAGCGGGACGGCGCACACCGGCGAGGGCTCCGGGCCGACGCTCGTCGTCGGCGAGGAGGACGAGGAGTTCCTCGGCATCCCCGGGCTGCTGACCCCCGCGCAGACGGCCGAGCTGCTGTCCAAGCGGGACGACGAGCTGCGGATGCGGATCGCGCAGAGCCACCGGGACAACCCCGACGACTTCATGGTGGTCGAGGACCATCCCGACGAGGACGACGCCGGCCGCTCGTGGCGCGACGCCGCCGAGCTGCGCCGCGAGATCAACAAGCTGGTCAACCGGGTCGCCGCGCGCACCGCGCAGCCGCAGGCGGTGGTGCACACCCAGCTGCGCGCCTCGGTGCCCGGCCCGCCCTCGGCGTCCGCGTCGGTCGACGTGCTCCGTGCCCGCCGGGAGCGCCTGCGCACGATGCTCTGACACGGTCGTCGTCCGGACGACACCGCGGCCACGAGCCGTTCCCGACCGTCGGCGAGCGAATCCATCGCGCCTGCGCGGGACCCTCCGGGCCCCACTCGGCGCGATCCTGCAGTGGTCAGGCGAGCAGGCCGCGCTGGGCTGCGATGGCGACGGCCTCAGTGCGACCGCCGGCGCCGAGCTTGGCCAGGATGTTGCTGACGTGCACGCTGGCGGTCTTCTCGCTGATGTAGAGCTCCGCGCCGACCTGCCGGTTGGTGCGCCCCTGGGCCAGCAGCGCCAGCACCTCCGCCTCGCGCGGGGTGAGGACGGCGCCCACGGCCACCGCGCGCACCCCGGCGACGTCGAGCCGGCCCCGCCGGGCCAGCGCCTCGACCGCCGTCCGCAACGGCACCGCCCCCAGCCGGACGGCGACCTCGTGCGCGAGCGCCGCCTGCTCGCCGGCACCCGCCCGGTCCCCCTCGGCCAGCAGCGCCTCGGCCAGCCGCCACCGCGACCGCGCCTGCTCGTAGACGTGCCCGAACGCGAACGCGTCCACGGCCGAACGCCAGCGCTCCGCCGCCGACTCCCCGCGGAGCCGGGCGGCCTCCGCCTCGACGCGCGTCAACCAGGCGTGTGCTTCCACGCCCATCGTGTCGCCGTAGGTCCCCCGGTAGATCTCCACCGCAGCGTGCGCGGCGGCCACGACCTCCTCGCCGGCCCGCACCCAGCGGTCGACGCCCTCGGCGTCGCCGTCCCGGCGTGCCGCCGACGCGGCGTCGGCGACCGGCGCGAGTGCGGTGCCGGCCAGCCGCAGCATCCCCAGGTGGTCGTCGTCCCACTCCTGGCGCAGCCGCTGGTAGCTCGCCATCGCGGCGTCCACCGCGTCCTGCGGCCGGCCCTCCCACGCGGCGAGGTCGATCTCCGCTGCCGCCGCGACGAAGTCGAGCAGGACGTGCGCCCCCAGGCGGGGCACGAGCCCCCGGGCCCAGTCGACCCGTGCCCGCGCGGCCGGGTCACCGCGGCCGACCAGCACCAGGAGGGCGTCGGCCCGCACGTGCGCCGCCATGTCCGGCACACGGGCCAGCACGTCGGCCTCCGCCAGGCTCTCGTCCCAGTCACCGGCCAGGTAGAGCGCGGTCACGTGCAGGTGCCGCAGCTCCGCCGCGTAGTGCGACCACTCGACGCCCAGGTCGCGCGCCCGCCGGGTGCCGCCCCGCGTCCACCCCAGCGCGTCGGCGATCCGGCCGGCCTCGAAGGTCACGGTGGCGAGGTTGAACAGCACCCGCAGCTCGACGTCGAGGTCGCCCGACCGCCGGGCCCGCACCAGCGCCTCGTCCAGCCGCGCGAGCACCTCGGCGGGATCCACTCCGGGGCGCGCCCGCGCCTGGGTGACCGCGATGTCGGCCCAGGCGCTGTCGAACCCGAGCGCGTCGGCCGCCGCGAGGGCCTCGTCGACCGCGGCGAACGCCTCGTCGTAGCGGCCGACGGAGTAGCTCATCCGGGCGTGCGTGGCCGCGGCCCAGGTGCGCACCTGCGACGGTGGCTGCGCGGGAACCAGCGCCATGGCCGCCGCGCTCTCCCGGTAGGCGCCGATGTCGTCCTCGACGCGCACCATCGCCTGCGCCAGCGTGTAGTGGATCCGCGCCCGGTCCTCCGCCGGTGCGCCGGCCGGGAGCGCGTCGAGCGCCGCCCGCAGCAGCGCGACCGCCCGCGCCGGCTCGCCGACGGTGCGCGCCGCCCCCGCCGTCTCCATCAGCAGCGCCGCCTGGCCGCGCCCGGCCCGGTCGGCGGCGTCCGGTACCGCAGACCACAGGGACAGCGCCGCCTCCAGGTGCTGCAACTGCTCGGCGGGCGCCCCGACGGCCCCGGCCGCGGCAGCCGCGGCCAGCGAGGCGTCGAACGCGCCCGGCAGGTCGTTGCTCTCGCGGGCGTGGTGCGCCCGCTCGGCCGCCGTCCCGGCGCCGGGCACCCGGGCGAGGTGGGCGGCGATGGCGGCGTGCAGCCGCACCCGCTCCCCCGGCAGCAGGTCGGCCAGCACCGCCTCGCGCAGCAGCGCGTGCCGGAACCGGTAGCGACCGTCGTCGTCGACGACCAGCAGGTAGTGATGGACCGCCTCGGCCAGCGCCGCGTCCAGGTCGCCGTCGGCCGGCCCGCTCACCGCGGCCACCAGGTCGTGCCGCACCCGGCGGCCGGCGACGGCGGCGACGCGCAGCACCTGCTGCGCCGCCGGCGAGCGCTGCTCCACCCGGGCCAGCAGGACGTCGGTCAGCCCGAGCGGCAGCGCCTCGCCGTGCAGCCCGGCGGCCAGCAGCTCCTCGGCGTAGAACGCATTGCCCTCGGCGCGCGTCACGACGTCGTCCACGACCGACTCGGGCAGCGGCCCGGCGGCCGCGGCCAGGCGGCGCACCAGCTCGCCGACCTCGGCGTCCGGCAGCGGGCTCAGTTCCAGCCGCTCGACCCCCGGCAGCCGGACAAGCTCGGCGAGCAGCGGGCGCAGCGGATGACGCCGGTGCAGGTCGTCGGCGCGGTAGGAGGCGACGACGGCGACCGGCTCATCGGCCAGCCGGGCGAGCAGGTACCGCAGCAGGTCGCGGCTCGAGCGGTCGGCCCAGTGCAGGTCCTCGAGCACCAGCAGGAGCGGACCGGCCGCGGCGAGGTCGCAGATCAGCGCGGCGACCGCCTCGAACAGCGGCAGCCGCCCGTCATCGGCCGGCGGGGGCGCCGCGCGGTGCGGCAGCGGCCGGCGCAGGTCCCGCGCGTCGGAGGCCGGCAGCGGCTGCACCACCGGGCGACCGGCGAACAGCGGGGCCAGCACGGGGTTCGCGGACGCGGCACCGGCCGGCTCGGGGTCGGTGGCGACCGGCCTCAGCAGGTCCACGAAGGGCAGGTAGGGCAGGCCGACGTCGCCCAGGTCGACGCAGTGCCCGCTGAGCACGCGCACCCCGCGTGCCGCCGCCCGCGCGATCAGCTCGTCGAGCAGCCGGGTCTTGCCGACCCCGGCGTCGCCGGACAGCAGCACCGCGCTCGCCCGGCCCTCCGCCGCCCGCTCGACGCCCGCCAGCAGGGTGGCGAGCTCTGCGGCCCGGCCCACCATCGGCGCGTCGTCCCCACGTGGCACGGGGTCGATCGTGGCACGCGCCTCCGACAGCGCCGAGCCGGTTCCGCTGCTCGGGATCAGTGCCGGCGCCGGCGCCGGTACCAGGGGTTGGGTCGGGTGCGCGTGCCGTGGCCGGCCGCCATCAGCACCTCGCGCCGGTAGGCGAGCTCGGCCTCGAGCGCCGGGCTGCTGTAGTGGAGCGTCATCGTCGTGCCTTCCGTCGTCCTCGTCGGGATGACGGCGACGTTCGTCCTGAGGCCAGGACGCCGGCATCGGCAGACCACGCACTCCTCCACCGCCCGGCGGGATCTGAGGGGCCTCAGACACCCCCTTCGGGGGACATCGGCCCGCGATCCGGTTCCCGCCCGATCCGGAAGGGCATCCGGCCAGCCGCGGCGGACGCCGCCGGCCGGGGCTCCCTGGCCGGAACCAGAGGGAGTATCTGATGAGGCTCGGCACCGGCATCGTCCTGCTCGCGCTCGGCGCGATCCTGACCTTCGCCCTGGACGTGGACGTCAGCGGCATCGACCTGCAGGTCGTGGGCTGGATCCTGATGGCCGTCGGAGCCCTGGGCATCGTCCTGGAGCTCGCGGTCTGGGGCCCCCGGCAGCGGCGGGTCAGCTCCACCACCGAGGCGGTCGGCCCGGGGGCCCCGGCGCGCCGGAGCACCACCGAAGAGACCTACTGAGCCCTGCGCTCAGCACGTCGGGCCCCCGTCCGGATGGACGGGGGCCCGACGTGTGCGACGAGGTCCGGACCGGATGACGGCCGCCTCGCGGCGAAAAGCACAACACGGCTCCAGGCCCCCGACCGAGGTCGGGGCGGTAGTCCGTGAAGGCGTAACCAAATGGCACCCGGGGGCACGTGGCACCCGGCCCGGACACCCTCGACGCTACCCCCGATCCGGGGCGCGCGTCGCACCGAGGGGGGCCCGCGCGAGTGCCGTCAGCCCAGCCCGCGGCTGTCCTGCTTGAGGGCCGTGTCCACGGTCAGCGCGGCGGCGATGACCATGCTGGCCAGCGGCTCGGGCAGCCGGAAGTGCACCAGGACGACGTACCGGTCGGCGGTCGTGAACATGGTCCGCGCCAGGCCCTCCCACTTCTTCGTGATCCGGGCGACCTCGGTGCCCGCGGCGTCGGTGATCGCGAAGTCCCACGCCCGCCAGTTCTCCGCCTGGATCGCGCCGACGACCTGACCGCCGGCCACCAGGTCGAAGCGGATCTTCCCGAAGACGTTGACCTGGACGATCTCGCCGAGCGGCGCGCCGTCCGGCCGCTGGACGACGACCCGTGACTTGAGCACCTTGGCCGGGCGGGTGAGCACAAGCACCGGGCCGTTCGCGTCCCGGACCTCGAGGTGGTGGGTGAGGAACTGGTCGACGCTGCCCAGCAGCCGCACGGCCTTCTTGATCGCGCTCTGGCCCACCTGGACGACGGCGCCGATCTGCCGGCCCTCGCCGTCGAGCACGGCGTACTCGTTGGTCAGCTCGATGAGCTTGGTCTTCTGGTTCACCAGGAGCACGGACTGCTCGTAGAGCGAGGGCACCGGGCCGGTGGGGGCCTGCGGCAGCGTGCTCACCGGAGCAGGTGGCGTCGCGGCGGCCTGCTGGACGTGCTCGGTCCAGCTCTGGCCGTCCCACCAGCGGGTGCCGGGCGTGCCGGCGGGGTCGGGGTACCAGCCCGGAGGGGGCGGTGGCTGCGTCACGGCGGTCACGCTAGCGACGACCCGCCCGGCCCTCGCGCCGCCGTGCCAGACTCGGGCGGTGCCGTCGCTCACCCGCGCCGAGGAGCGTGTCCTGGCCGCGGTCGACGAGGCCTGGATCGTCGAGCGGCTGTCCGCCCTGGTGGGGGTCCCCTCGGTCGGGGGCACGCCGGCCGAGAGCGAGGTCCAGCACCTGCTCGCCCGCTGGCTCACCGAGCTCGACTGCGACGTCGACCTGTGGCCGATCGACCTGGCCGAGGCTGCGACGGCGGCGGACGCCCCGGGCCAGGAGGTCGTCCGCACCGAGGCGTGGGGTGTCGTCGGCACCGTCCCCGGCACCGAGGACGGCGTCCCGGCGCTGATCTTCTCCGGGCACACCGACGTCGTGCCGCCCGGAGACCGGAGCGGCTGGGCCGGGGACCCCTTCGTGCCGCGCCGGATCGGCGGGGAGCTGCACGGCCGCGGCACCTGCGACATGAAGGGCGGTGTGGTCGCCTCGCTGGCCGCGGTCGCCGCCCTGCGGACGGCGGGGGTGCGCCTGCACCGCCCCCTCGCGGTGCACGGCGTCATCGGCGAGGAGGACGGCGGCCTCGGCGCGTGGGCCGCGCTCCGCCGGGGCCACGTCGGGGACCTGTGCGTCATCCCGGAACCGACCGCCGGCGCCGTCGTCACCGCGAGCGCGGGGGCCCTGACCTTCTGGCTGGAGGTCACCGGCATGGCCGCCCACGCTGCGATGCGCGAGCGCGGCGTCAGCGCGGTCGAGCTGTTCGCCGTCGTCCACGCCGGGCTGCGCGAGTTCGAGGCGGAGCGGCAGCGCGACGCCGATCCCCGGTTCGGGGACGCCCCGTTCCCCTACGGCATCTCGATCGGCCGGTTGCAGGCCGGGGACTGGGCCAGCTCGGTGCCCGACCGGCTGGTCGCCGAGGGCCGCTACGGCGTCCGGCTCGGGGAGTCCGTCGAGGCGGCGAAGGCGGCGTTCGCGACCCGACTGGGCCGGATCTGCGCCGGGGACCCGTGGCTTGCCGCGCACCCCGTGTCGCTGGCCTGGATCGGCGGCGAGTTCGCCAGCGGCGAGCTGGCCGCGGGGTCCCCGCTGCTGACCGCGATGCGGCAGTCCGTCGAGGACGCCGGTGGCGGGCAGCCGCCCGAGCGGGCCCTTCCGTCCGGCACCGACCTGCGGCTCTACGCCGCCGCGGGGATCCCGGCGATCCACTACGGCCCCGGCGACCTGCACCTGGCCCACGGGCACGAGGAGCGGGTGCCGATCGCCGAGGTGGTCACCGCGGCGCGCGCGTTCGCCCTGCTCGCCCTGCGCACCTGCGGGGCGCGATGAGCGTCGACTTCGAGGCCTGGGCGGCGCTCGCCGGCGACTCCCCCACCTCCCGCACCGAGTGGGCCGCCGTCGTCGGCGCGTGGAGCGAGCCGCACCGGCGGTACCACGACCTCGCCCACCTGGCCGCCGT
>JADGMW010000644.1_pt1 | contig 12525 bp, 16 predicted proteins | sample 8641801 | NCBI WGS metagenome assembly JADGMW01 (sample SAMN16272018, study PRJNA661076) | feces metagenome | isolation source: fecal sample from diarrhoea affected cattle A | host: Bos taurus | place: South Africa: Lokaleng Village, Mahikeng | collected 2019-09
ACGGTCCACAACCTGACGGTCGACACCGACCACACCTACACCGTCGTCACCGGCGGCACCGACGTCGTGACCCACAATGAGAAGCCGAACATGCGCGGCGCCGTGGGACGGGCGCAGGACCACTGCAACGTGAACCCGGTGACGACGTCGCAAGCCTATGACATCGCGACGCACCTCGGGTATACAAAGACGAAGCAGCGGTCAGCGACTGGAGCCGCCGTGTGGGAGAACAAGAAGGCAGGTGCGGGGCAGCCCAGGTTCATCACATGGGATCGAAACGGGCATTGGGGCGGGATATTCAAGGGATCCGACGACAGGAATCCCTTCCAGACCACGTCCAAGGCCGGTCGAGACGGGACATTTGACGTCGACATTGACGACATCGGGAACTTGAGAGGGTTGACAAGGGTGGGTAATTGATCGAGGTCACCGTCGCTCCGAGCGACGAGGAGGTTGGGCTCGGCTTGTCGGGAACTAGTGGTTGGGTCGCCTTCGAGCGCGACCTTCGACGGTTCCTCGCTGAATTCGCGTCCGTCATCCACGTGGACGGACTGGAAGTCACCGAACTGTTCGCAGGGGAACCCGTGGAGAGCGCCTTCGCAAATGTTCGCAACGGCCTGATTGTTCCACTCGGCGCGGGGATCGACTGGGTGGTCCGGATGTGTTCCGGGCGTGGGCCATATTGCATCCTTGTTTCATCCATGTTGAAGATCGAGTGCTCATGGGATGGCGTCGTCGTCCTGACCGCAACGGAACGTGACGTGGCTGCGAGTGTAACGATAGGGCCGAGTCTCGATGTGGTCTTACGTGAGGTCGCAGGAGAGGCCGAACGGCCGCTCCGATCGGTCGAGACAGTTGCAGACGAGGCGTTTTGGTCATCCGTGGCAGAAGCCCCGGCCAAGGTCAAGTTGCTGCGAGAAAGATGGGCGTACGGGAAATTCGGGACGCACTGGTTCGACATCAACGGCGAGCTGGCACCCAGGGTGGGCCTACTGGTGCAGCCGCGGTCGATGGTGAGCGTCCTGATCGATCCGCGACTCGAGCTGGATCACCTTCATCTTGACGGACCTTTTACCGCTCTGGGTGATCTCAGTGGAAGCGTGGAGGTTCTCCACGAAGATTTCCCGTTCGGCGTCGACTCCATCGACGACATCAAGAAGGAAGGGTGGCGCTTCGGGGTCGACGAACGCGAGACATGGCGATGGGTGGCTGTCGTGCCCGACCCGGACGGGGTTGTGCGGGGACGCTGGCCCGTGCCGGACTGACGGACGTCCACAGGGTGGCGACTCCAGCAACTGGCGACGCCTATCGTGCAGCACCACCGGGAGACATCTACGTGGAATACGAAGTGCCAACAGCGGTGCTGCGGCCGCACAGCCAAGGGGCGTCGATCATCTATGGCCCCGACTCGCTTCAGGCGCGGCTCCCTGGGCGGGCGCAGCCTAGTTTAGTTCGCTTTCGGAACATCTCGATACCTGGCTGACGGAAATGGAAAAAGCCCCCTACGGTCTTGTCGAAGCTGTCGTTGAGTGGTGCGATGAGCAAAGAGAACATCTAGACATGCATTCGATCGAGATTCGACAGATAGGTCCCACGTCCGGGCGAAGAATTCGATCACTCTGGAGCTCATATCATCCGAGCGGCTCGTCGCGGTCACCATCTGGGAATCTGGTGAATCGGAGGTGATTACGGCATGGATCGGATCCGCAGATGACCCATCCGTTTCTCTCGCGCAGCTGAGAACCGTCAATGACGTCGCAGAGCTGCTCACGCGTGTCGCGATGACGATGTCAGAAGACGAGGTCTGACTGCGGGCGCGGAACCACGACACCGGGACGGGTCGGTTCGACTCGGTGGACCCGGTGGTGGGGTCCGGGCAGGTGACCGCGGTGTCGTCGTACGCGTACGCGTCGAACCGTCCGACGGCGATGACGGACCTGACGGGGATGGAGCCCTACCCGCACACGTGGCGCAGCCGCCGACCGGGTCGGCGAGCGACCGTACGTGACGCAGCGTGCGGCGGCGAAGAAGGCGGTGGCCGAGGCGGAGGCGTTCGTCGCGCACGCCCGACGGCACGTGGGTGCCGGCCGGCGAGCTGGAGACCGGTGACCTGCTGGTTGACCCCGACGGCGCACCAGTCACAATCGCGGCGGTCGAGCACGGCTCGGTGCTCGCGACGGTCCACAACCTCACGGTCGAAACCGACCACAACTACGTCGTTGCCACGAGCGGTAGCGAGGTGGTCACGCATAACGAAAGCCCGCAGGATGCCTTGCGCCGTGCTGGAGGCGACGCCGCGAAGGGAGGCGTGTGCCCGAGTGACGAGTACATCGAGGTGCATCGTGCGCCTCAGCGGGGTAACCGCCCCGACGAGCTGAGGAACGGCCTGGATTCTGCACGGCACACGACGGGCGACCGTTCGGCGTACGTAGGGTCCCAGGATGTCGCCAGCAAGTGGGCTGACTACGCTACCGGCACTCACGAAGACGGGTGCATCACCTTCACGTTCCGGAAGGCTGACTGCTAGAAGGCGTTCGGATCTGGGTTTGCGTACAAAGGGGCCCTGGGAGGGAATGGATGATCCCGTTCGACAAGATCGATCAGTTCAACCAGCTGACAGTCTCCCGGCGCTGGACCGACGCACCGTGGTAGCGGATGGTGACATCCACGACCTGCCAGCATCTGACTGGGGAGTCATTCCAGGGGAGGCGATCGGCGAAGTCGTCGTCGTCGAAGTCCTGTGTGCTCACCCGTACGGGCTGGGTGTCAGGATCGTCGGGTACGAGACGTACGGGCACGTCAACTCCCCGCGTGTCGCGGACGGCTACTACGAGCTCGCGACGGGGCAGCGGCTGATCGGCAGGAGCCTGCCGGCGCGCGTACTGGCGGCGGGCGAGATCGGGCGCCAGACGACCTTGACCCTGCGTCCGTCGGATGTCTCCCGTGAGAGTGCTGAACCGCGCTCGTGGGGCACCGTCGTGGCCGTCGCCGCGGGCGGGTCCAGTACCCATCGGCAGGTGGACGCCGCGGGACGACCATCTGGACGCCGACGGGCGGATCACGGAACCTGGTGCGTGAAACGCAGGCGTCGCATTGCCGGGCCACGCACCGGCCATTTGACGGTCGATCGTTCGCATCTTCTGGGGTGGCTGATGCAGATGAGCGCGCGGAACCGACTGACACAGGTCCGGCAGCCGGTGACACAGAAGCTCGAAGACCCAGGGCCCGACGCCTGTTCCTGGATCTGGGTGCTGCCGGTGCCGGACGGGCGGATCCGGATCGCGCGGATCGTCGTCCCACGGCATCTGGCCGATACCGGCGAGTGGTTCGGCGAGGAGGACGTCACGACGGAGTCCGTCAGGTTTGTCGACCACGTGGACCGCGTCGACGACGTCGTTCGTGGGCTCGGCGGTGACCCGGACGCCCTGGAGTCACCGTGGCGCAACGACTTCCCACTGTGAGGCCGGTGTGCTGGCCCGGAGGCATGTCCTGACCGACGTGGACCATCAGTGGGACGCCTCGGGCGTACTTCGGGAGGCGATCAGCTGTGGGACGGCCGGACGCGATCCGTAGTCGCGCAGATCGCTGACGAGATCGTCGGGCTGGTCCTGGACCTCATCGGGTTCACCGATGCGAAGAAGTGCATCAGTGAGGGCGATGTCGGGGCGTGCATCTCCACGGCGTTGAACGCGGTGCCGTGGGGAAAGATGTTCAAGGCCGCGAAGGTCGCGATCAAGGCGATCGGTGTGGGCAAGCGGCTGGTCGAGGGTCACGGGCGGCTGCTCGTCGGTGCGGCGTCCGCGTGGGTGGGCGAGGCTGCCGTCACGACGTCCCCCTGGAGTCTGCGCCCTCGCGGTCGGAGCCCGCGCGTGAGCAGCAGCACCGCCCACCAGATCTCGAACGCGAAGACGGGCACCGCGCAGATCCCCGCGACGACGCCGCCCTGCGGGACGACCCCGAGCAGCTGCGCCGTGTTGCTGCCGAGCACGACGACGCCGGCCGCGACGCCGAGCACGCCGAGCGCGCGGGGGGTGACGTCGGCGTCGACGAGGAGCCATCCCAGCACGACGGTGTTGACGCTGATGACCAGGCCCTGGCCGACGAGGAACGCGGCGGTGTGCAGGTCGACGAGGGTGTCCCCGAGCCCGGCGGCCGCCGGCCCGCCCCACGCCAGCGCGAGCATCGGCAGCGTCCCCGCGGCGATGACCGCCGCCTCGAGCGTGCGCAGCAGGGCGAACGTCAGGGCGCGTGCCTCGCCATGGTGCCGCAGGAGCACGAGCAGCAGCACGCCGGTGCCGAGGCAGCCCAGGGCGAGCGCGACCTCGAGCAGGACGCCGACCTCGGGCGCTCCTGCGTCGTAGGCCACCACGGCGAGCACGGACGTCGCGTGGGTCGACAGGTACAGCGCGCCGGCTGCGCGTTCGTGGGTGCGTGCGGAGCGAGGCATGGGGTGCCGATCGTCGTAGGTGTACGCCGTATACCGACGCGTCGACGACCATAGGTATACGTTGTATACGTGTCAACCGCCCCAGCTCGTCCGTCGCTCGACCGGACGCGTGTGCTCGACGCCGCGGTCACCCTCGCCGACGGCATCGGGCTCGAGGCGATGTCGATGCGGCGGCTCGCCGACGCCCTCGAAGTGACGCCGATGGCCCTCTACAAGCACGTCGCGCACCGCGAGGCGCTGGTCGACGGCATGGTCGAGCGCATCGTGCGCGACATCGCACCGGCGCCCCACGGGCAGCCGTGGAAGCTCGCGCTGCGCACGCGCATCCTGTCCGCACGTGACGTCATGACGACGCACCCGTGGGCCCAGGCAGCCGTCGAGACGCGGACGAGCGCCGGCCCGGCGGTCCTGTCCTACATGGACTCGCTCATCGAGGTCATGCTCGGCGGTGGCCTGTCCGTCGACCTGGTCCACCACGCGATGCACGCGCTCAGCACGCGCATGTGGGGGCTCACGCGGGACGTGCTCCCCACGCCGACGCTGCCCGCCGACCCGGCGGAGCGTGAGCAGGCCGTGACGGACCTCGCCGCCACATACCCGGCGATCATCCGCATGGCGACGACGGCGTCCCACGCCGGGGCCGGCTGCGACGCCGACGCCGAGTTCGCCTTCGCGCTCGACCTGCTGCTCGACGGTGTCGAGCGGATGCACGCCGACGGGTGGTCGTCGAGGCGCTGAGCCCCGGCCTGCGACGCCGAGGGCTTGCCGACGAGCGGACCCGATTTCATCGACGCCGTCGACACCGCGCAGGGACGGTTCGCCCATGTGGAGCTACCAGGAGGGGCATCGAGTGAACACTGAGCCGCTGGTCAGGAGCATCCTCGCCGCCCTGCTCCTGCTGGAGAACTCGGACGACTCCGAGGTCGACCCGGACGTCGCTGTCGCGGGCATGGAGGCGATCGCGCACGAGCTGCAGCAGCTGACGCCTACCGAGATCGAGGAGCTCATCACCGTGGTCGGACATGTCGCCGACACCGAGGAGGACCCTGCCCGCCGAGAGTTCTACCGCTCCGTCCCGTTCGCGCTCGGGATGTCGGTGCCGCCCTCCGATCGGTGATCCGAGGAGAGCGCGGGGTTCACGACGTCGCAGCACCGCTACCGTGCGTCCCGGCGCTCGCCGGAGCCCTCGGAGCACACGGGGGTGACGGAGATGGATCGGAGGCACAGGCCCGGGGACTCAGGACTGCAGGCCCCAGGTGGAGAGGTGCGCCGTGCGGCAGTGGAGGCAGCGCCCGCGCTACTCGTCCCGTGCGGTCGTCGACACCTTGAGGGTCTTCGCCGCCGAGAACACGTCCGGTGGGTGCGTCGACGAGGACGTGCTCGTCGAGGACCTCGGCGGTGGGAGATGGCGTGTGGTCGCCTCACCGGGTCTGGTGCTCGGCGTCGCGGCGGGTGACGTCATCGAGCTGGACGCCGAACGCCGGGCGCGGCCCGTCTCCCGCGGTGGCAACGTCGCGATCCACGTCTTCGCGCCGCCGGAGCACGCCGACGAGCTGACGGCGCCGATGAACGCGCTCGGTGGTGTCCTCGACGGACGGTCGCCGGGGCTGAGCGTCTTCACCGTCCCGGCGAGCGCGGGGTTCCCCGCCATCGAGGAGGTCCTGCGCCGGCTGGTGGAGGCGCACCCGTCGGCGGAGTGGTTCTACGGGAACGTCTACGACGACGACGGTGTGACGCCTCTGCGCTGGTGGGAGTCGTGACCGACGCGTCCGCGACCGGCGGACGCCCGCGTCTGCCGCCACCTTCTCGCCGAGAGCTGGTGGCGAAGCTCGCCGTAGCGTGAAGGGGGACCCGCCGCGCGTCAGGCCGTCCCGGTGAGGCGGTCGAGCTCCTCGGCGGTCAGCTCGAGGTCGACCGCGAGGACCGAGTCCTGGATCGACGCGGGCCGGGACGCGCCCGGGATCGGGACGACGAGGTCGGCCTGCGCGAGCTCCCACGCGAGCGCGACCTGCTGCGGGCTGACACCGCGCGTCTGCGCGACCTCGGCGAACGGTGCGAACCGGTCGCCCAGCTCACCGGCGCGGGCGATCCCGCCGAGCGGGCTCCACGGCAGGAACGCGATCCCGAGCTCGGCACACAGGTCCAGCTCCGGCTGCGACGAGCGGAACGCCGGGGAGTACTGGTTCTGCACCGATGCCAGACGCCCGCCCAGCACCTCCTGCGCGAGCCGGATCTGCTCCGGGTTGGCGTTCGAGATCCCGGCGAGGCGGATCGTGCCGGCGTCGAGGAGCTCCGCGAGCGCCCCGACCGACTCCTCGTACGGCACGTCGGGGTCCGGGCGGTGGAACTGGTAGAGCCCGATCGCCTCGACGCCGAGTCGACGGGCGGACTCCTGCGCCGCCTGCTTCAGGTACTCGGGCCGGCCGTTCAGCGTCCAGGACCCGTCGCCCGGGCGCAGGTGGCCGCCCTTGGTGGCGACGAGCACGGCGGACGAGTCGCCGTGCCAGGTGCGCAGCGCCTCGGCGATCAGCTCCTCGTTGTGGCCGACCTCGTCGGCGTGCAGGTGGTAGGCGTCCGCGGTGTCGATCAGCGTGACGCCCACGTCGAGCGCGGCGTGGACCGTGGTGATCGAGCGCTCACGGTCGGGGCGGCCCTCGATGGACATGGGCATGCCGCCGAGGCCGATGGCGCTGACGGGGACGTCGGCGATGTGTCGTGTCTGCATGCGCCCATGAGACGCGACCCGCGGCCGGGCCGCACCTCGACGCGCTCGCGAGCCCCCGGCGGCGCGGCCGTGGTCACCGGTAGCCTCCCCGGCACGTCGACGTCGGGAGTCGCAGGATGCCGTGGTCCGCTGAGCAGCGCCTGTCCGAGCTGGGCATCGCCCTGCCACCCGCCGGCTCGCCGCAGGCGGCGTACGCGAGCTGCGTGCAGGTCGGTGCGCTGCTGTTCGTGTCCGGCAAGGGCCCGGGCGCGCCCGTCGCCCCCGGCAAGCTCGGCCGCGAGCTGACGACGGCCGACGGCGCTCGGCTGGCTCGGTCCGCCGGCCTGGAGGTGCTCGCGACGGTCCGGGACTTCCTCGGCTCGCTGGACGCGGTGGCGCGCGTCGTGCGCGTCCAGGGCTTCGTCAACGCGACCGAGGACTACGCCGAGCACCACCTGGCGCTCGACGGGCTGTCGACGCTGTTCGTCGACGTGTTCGGCGACGCCGGCATCCACACCCGGTCGGTGCTGGGTGCCGTCTCCCTGCGGGGCGGGCTGCCGATCATCGTCGAGTGCCTGTTCGAGGTCCGCGACCAGCCGTGCCCGTGAGCCCCGGACCGTCCGACGGCATCCTGCTGTCGCTCCCGGACGCCCCGTGGCTGCCTCCGGGAGGCCGCGCCGAGGTCGTCCGCTCGCCGACCGCACCGCGACCGACAGGGCTCGTCCGGCTGCTCGTCCGGCGCGACGGCACGGTCTTCTGCACGCCGCGCGACGACGGTCGCCTCGACCTGCCGACGCGACGCGTGAGCGGCGACGACCCCGACGGCAGCGTGACCGCCCGCCGGCTGGTCCGCGACGTGCTCGGTCCGGGCGCACGGCCGTCGCCGGTCGGCTACGTCCGCAACGTGGTCCCCGTGCCCGACGACGACTACGCGTGGCCCGTGCCGGTCGCCCACTTCACCGTGTGGGAGGCGGTCGGGGAGCCGGTGCGCGACGGTCGGTGGGTCGACGTCTCCGTCGGCTCGTCGGTCCTCGGCACACGCCACTGGTGGCCTCTGGTGGCGGGTGCCCCCGGTCGCTAGCGTCGCCCCATGGGCACGTCGTGGGCCGAGTCCGACGCGGAGCGCGCTCGCGAGCGGCTCGTCGAGCTCGCCGCCGGGCTGCCCGAGGTCACGGTGCAGCCGCCGAGCGAGCACGGCCACACCGCCGTCGTCCTCGGGGGCCGGCGGTTCGCGTGGCTCACGGTCGACCACCACGACGACGGCCGCCTCGCGCTGCGCGTGGGCACGACGCGTGAGGAGCAGCAGGAGTTGCTCGCAGCCGACCCGCTGCGCTTCTTCGTCCCCTCGTACGACGGCGCGCAGGGCTGGGTCGGGATGCTCGTCGACCCCGCGAGCGACCCCGACTGGGACCACGCGGCCGAGCTGCTCGAGGCCGCATGGCGACGCCGTGCCCCGAAGCGGGCGCAGAGCGCGCTCGACGAGGCCCGTACCGCGCGCGAGGGTGACGCCGCCCCGTCCTGACCCCGGGCAGCGAGGACGGCCGCCGCTCAGCCGCCGGTGACGTCGAGCGTCTCCCCGGGCGCTACGCGCCGGTACGCGTCGCCGACGAGCCCGCCGAGCACCCGGTCGACCAGCCCGATGCCGTTGTCGTTGTAGATGCCGGTGTGGATGGGCACGACCGTCCGTGCGCCCACCGAGCGGGCGTAGTCGACGGCCTCGGAGATCTTCAGCCACGGCGCGGCGGCCGGCAGCAGCAGCACCTCGACGGTCGCGTCGGCCGGGGCTGCGGTGAAGGAGTCGCCCGGGTGCAGCAGGGAGCCGTCGACCAGGTAGGCGACGTTGTGGATGCGCGGGATGTCGGGGTGGATGACGGCGTGCTCCCCGCCGAGCGCCGTCACCGAGAAGCCGACGACGTCGGCCGTGTCCCCGGGCGCGAGGGCGTGCAACCGAGCGGCGTCGGCCCCGCCCTTCGTCAGCAGCTCGACGACCGGCGCCGGCCCCCACACCTCCAGACCCGGCACGGACGCCAGGGCGGACTGCAGCGCGCCCGGGTCGACGTGGTCGGGGTGCTCGTGCGTGACGAGCACGCCCGTCGCACCGTCGAGCGCGTCGGGTGCGCTGAAGCTCCCCGGGTCGACGACGAGCGACTGCCCGTCACGGTCGAGGCGGACGCACGAGTGCCCGAGGAAGGTCATGGTCGTCATCGAGTGGTGCCCTTCAGGTGTGGAGGTGCGGGGTGTCGCCCTCCTGAGCGTGCCGTGCGTCGGCCGTCGGCGCTACGTCCTGCCCTGGATCAGGTCGCCCGTTCCCACTCCTCGACGTCGCCCGGCACGACGACGAACAGCGGGTGCGGCACCGGACCCCCGGACTGGCCGACGACCGCGTACCGCTCGGGGGAGCGGACCGCGAGCTTGCCCAGCAGGTGCCGCCACTCGAGGGCGAGCTGCCCGTCCGTCACGGCGACCCGGGGCGCGGTGCGCGTCCGCTCACCCTCGGCGACGTCGACCCGCGTGGTGTCGAAGCGGTAGCCGCGGGTGCCGGCCTCGGCGGCGACGGCGTGCAGGTACGCGGCGACGGCCACGAGGGGCTCGGGCTGCCGACGGAACCGCACGAGCTGCGGGTGCTGCGTGTAGCCGCGGGTCCTGCCCGCGAGGACGGCCTGGGCGAGCAGCGCCTCGCGCCAGCACGCCGTCAGCCCCTGCCGGTCGAGCAGCGCGGGGTGCAGCGACCACAGCCTCACCCACGCACCTGTCCGAGGACCGCTGCGGCGACGTCCGCCGGCCGGTGCTCCGGCAGCCAGTGGTCCGCGTCGAGGTCGACGCGGAGGAACGGCGCGTCGACGCGGTCACCCGTCGCCTCGACGGACGCGGGCGCGAAGAAGGGGTCGCGACGGGCCGAGACGTACGTCGTCGGGACGCGGACCCGCCCGGTGCTGCCGGTGCGTGGCACGCCGAGCGCCCGGTACCAGGCGAGGGCCGCGGTCAGCGCGCCGGGCGCGGACATGCGGGCGACGTAGTACTCGGCGCGGTGCGGTGCCAGGCCCGTGCCGACCAGGGCGCGCCGCAGGCGGTACCCGTCGCGTGCCAGCAGCGCGCGCTCGGGCAGCCGCGGCACCTGGAACGCGCCCACGTACCAGGACCGCGCGATCTGCCCGCGCGCCATCCCCCTGCGCAGCGCGGCGGGGTGGGGCGTCCCCAGGGCGGTCAACGACGCGACGCGGTCCGGCCGGCGTGCGGCGAGCGCCCACGCGACGGCGCCACCCCAGTCGTGACCGACGACGTGCGCGGCGTCCACCCCGGCCGCGTCCAGCAGCGCGACGACGTCGTCGACGAGCTCCGGCACGGCGTACGCGCGCAGCCCCGCCGGACGGGCGCCCGGGCTGTACCCGCGCTGGTCCGGGGCGAGCGTCCGCACACCGGCCTCGGTCAGCAGCGGCACGACCGCGTCGTACGCGGAGGCGTCCTGCGGGAACCCGTGCAGCAGCACCGCGACGGGCGCGTCGTCGCGCGGGCCGTCGTCGCGCACGTCGAACCGCAGGCCGTCACGCGTGAACCCGTCCATCCCCGCAGCACAGCACGCGGGTGGCGCGGTCGCGAGCGGGGACCGGCCGCGTCGATCAGGCGTGGCGGATCAGGCGTGCCGGATCATCCACTCGTGGTTCGGGTCCCGGCCGCCGTCGGGGTCCGGCGCGTCGCGCACGTCCTGGGTCGCGACGGTGTCCTCGAGCGCGATGGGCTCGGGCAGCCGGCGGAAGTCGGTGCCGGGCTCGGCCGGGGGCTCGGGGCGTGGCTCCGGGCGGGGTGCGGTGGCGGGCATGGCGCGTCCCTTCGTCGGGTGCAGGCACTGTCCCACCGCGGGCGGGTGGTGTCTACGCACGTGCACCCGCCGACGTCGTCCTGCGGGCTGCCGGGCGGCTACCGTCGCGCCGTGGGGCAGTCGGTGCGGGGAGTCGTCGTCGTGGCGGCCGTCGGCGTGCTCCTCACCGCCTGCGGACCCGGGAGCGGCGCGCCCGACCCGCCCGTGTCCCCGCGCGCCTCGCTCGCGACCGCGGACGCGTCGCCGGGGGCCACCGGGACGCCGACCGCCACGGCGCCCGAGGGCGGGCTCGTCCGCGACTCCGGAGGGCTCGTCGGTGGCCCGGCCGCCCTCGGCCACGACGTGGGCTCGCTGCTCCCCGCCGACGGGGCCCACCTGCAGGTCGAGGACGCCATGGACGGCTCGGTGGTCACCACGGTCACCGGCGCGTCCGGCACGCTCGGCTGGGTCGCGCCACCGCGCGGCGGGCGGAGCGAGGTGCAGGCCGACGGGTCCGTCACGCTGCACGACGAGGCCGGGTCGGTCGTCGCCGCGCTCGCGGCCCCGGCCGGCGTCGACGGGACGCGCGGGGCCTGGCGCCCCGACGGTGACGTGCTCGCGCTCGACGCCCCCACGGGCTCGGTGACGTTCGTCGTCGGGGTCGCCGCGCTCGAGTCCGCGACGTGGGGCGACGCCGACGGCGGCCGGTCGTTGCTGGTGGTCCCGGCGGACTGGGTGCGCCGCGGCAGCCTCGCCGCCCAGCGCGCGCTCGCGTCCGAGCTCCGGCTCGCCGTGCCGGAGTCGGACTCCGCCTCGATGCAGGCCCAGCTCTGGTGCCACGTCCTGGGTGCACCGGACAAGGCGTCGTGGAACATCGAGCCCTGGCGCCCCGAGGTCCCGACGTCGACCATGCTCCTCACACGCTGCAACCCCACCGACGCGGACCTCTGAGGCCCGGCCGCGCGCGCCGGGGAAAGCGTGAAGCGTTGCTGCCGGAATACGGCAACAACGCTTCACGCTCCCTTTCCGCCCGGCCGTCCACCGGGCGGCGGGTGGTCAGAGGGCCGTACGGCGACGACACCACACGACGAGGGCCGTCCCGGCGGCGAGGGCGAGGGCCGCGCCACCGAGCAGGGCGCCGGCACGTGCGCCCGTGGCGGCGAGGACCTCGGAACGCTCGACCACCGCCCCGACGGCCGTGGGCGACGGCGCGGGGGTCGGCTCGTCGGCGGCGAGGACCTCGGCGCGCTCGGCGGGCGTCGGCGGCACGGCCGGTGCCGGGGCTGCGGGCGCCTCGTCAGGTGCGGGTGCCGCCTCGGCCGGGGCGGAGGGGAGCGGCTCGGCCGGGGCCGGGGCCGGGGCCGGTGCCGCGCTGGCGGGCGGTGCGACGGGCGCCGGTCCGACGGGAGCCGGCGCAGGCGCCGCGTCCGAAGGGGCGGGTGCCGGTGCCGCGGGAGGCGCGGCCGGGGCCCCCGTGCGGCAGACCGGCGCCTGGCCGCCCTCGCCGTAGTGCTCGTCGTACCCGCCGACCTGCACCCACGTGATGCACGCGTCCGGCGGGATACCGGCGCGGTCCCA
>JADGMW010000646.1_pt1 | contig 12511 bp, 9 predicted proteins | sample 8641801 | NCBI WGS metagenome assembly JADGMW01 (sample SAMN16272018, study PRJNA661076) | feces metagenome | isolation source: fecal sample from diarrhoea affected cattle A | host: Bos taurus | place: South Africa: Lokaleng Village, Mahikeng | collected 2019-09
GCGGCCTTGCTCTCCTCCGTCATCAGGTGGATCGCGCCCTGGGGGAGCGTGTTCTCGAAGACCACCAGGCGGACGAACGCCGGGTTCTGCTCGTGGTGCAGCACGTTGGACCGGACCAGCAGCCGCAGGGCCTCCTGCGGCTCGTGCGCGTCGAGGTGCAGGCTGACCTCGGTCTCACGGATCTGCCGGTAGGCATGGAGCAGGGCTGCCGCGTACAGCCCTTCCTTGCCGCTGAAGTAGTAGTAGATCATCCGCTTGGTGACGTTGGTCCGCTCGGCGATCGCGTCGACGCGCCCAGCCAGCAGTCCATGGGCGGAGAACTCGTCGATCGCCGCCTCGAGGATCTGCCGACGAGTGCCCTCGGGGTCGCGGCGTGCCGCCACGGGCTGGCGTCGGGGCTGCGCGACCTCGGCTGCGGTCATGTCACGGGCTCCCCAGGTGGACGGCGCTGCACCGAGATCGGGCGGCGAATATCGTCTCCGCACGATAGTCGACCAGATGCGGCGCGCCGGGACGCCTCGCCCCGTCGGGTACGAACTGGTCCATACAATCGACCCAGCCGTGCCGTCCACATCACCCAGCGCCCGACGTCGTCCGACGGGCTCACCGGAGGCGAACCGCCGATGCCCACCAGTCCCGCCCCCTCACACCCCGCACCGGTCGCCCCGCCGGAGCGAGGGCCGCTCCTCGTCCTGTGCGGCCCGATGGGATCTGGCAAGACGTCCGTCGGCAGCGTGCTCGGCCGACGCTGGAACGTCGCGCTGCGCGACACCGACGAGGACGTCGAGACCACGGCGGGCACGACGATCGCCGACATCTTCCTGCACCGTGGCGAGGAGGAGTTCCGGCGTCTCGAGCACGAGGCGGTCGAGCGTGCCCTCGTCGAGCACGACGGCATCCTCGCCCTCGGCGGCGGAGCCGTGCTGCACGAGGACACCCAGGCCGAGCTCGCCGCGTACGCGCGCGGCGGCGGGATCGTCACCTTCCTCGACGTGTCGATCGAGTACGCCGCCCCCCGGGTGGGCCTCGGCGAGGCGCGGCCGCTGCTCATGGGCGACCCGTACCAGCGGTGGCGCGACATCATGGACGCCCGCAGGCCCGTGTACGAGGCGGTGTCCACCATGCGCACCCTCACCGACGGGATGACCCCGCAGGAGGTCGCCCGGGAGATCGAGCGTCGCCTGCGCGTCGCGGCCCGGGACAAGGCCCAGGCCCAGCGGGCGGCGCGCGGGCACGCCCACGGGCACTGACGCCGCGGGCCACCCGACCGGCCCAGTGCGGGCAGCTCGGGCGTTGGCCTCGACGCGAGACCACACAGAATCACCCAAACGGCGCAACGCCTGACGGCCCGGTCGACACTCCGTGCGACACGCCGTGCAGGCTCTATCGATGTCGGGCAAATGGGAACGCCGTCGCCTGCGCGGACACCTGTGAGCAGCGCAGTCGCACGCTTGACAGCCCTTCGCGAGGCGGTAGGTTCTGCAGGTGTTCCGCATCTGCGGATGATCGGTCGGTCGAGCGGAGACGCGCGATCCGCCGCCCGCGGACCAGGACCCGGCTGGGCCCGCGTGTTCAGTAGAAAACGGATGGCGTCGCCACGCGACGGCACCCGGCACGAAGGACACGCGGGCCGGTCGGCCCTGGATGATGCGCTGACGTACCCTGCTTCGGTGCCCCATCGCGAGCCCTCCCGCTGGTCGACGCTGATCCTCGCGCTCGTCGGCGGCATCCTCACCTGGGCCGCCTTCCCCGACGTCGGCTGGTGGGGCACGGCGTATGCAGGCGTGGCCACCCTGTTCCTCGCGATGCGGCGCGACAGCGCCTGGTGGAACGCGCTCGTCGGGCTCGTGTGGGGCGTGACCTTCTTCGCGCCGCACATCACCTGGGCGGACTTCGCCGTCGGTCGGGTGCCCTGGCTCGCGCTCGCCGTGGTCGAGGCCTGCTACGTCGCGTTGCTCGGCGCCGCGTGGGCGTGGGCACGCCGGGGGAACGCGGTGTGGCGCAGCGCCGGCCTCCAGCTCATCGTCTTCGTGATCCTGTGGGTCGCGATGGAGGAGCTGCGCTCGGCGTGGCCGTTCGGCGGGTTCCCGTGGGGCCGGCTGGCCTTCTCGCAGTCGTCCTCGCCGCTGCTCGGCTTCGCGTCGATCGCCGGGGCGCCGCTGGTGACCGCGGTCGTCGTGGCCGTCGGGGTGCTGCTGGCCCAGGCCTGGACCGCTGCGCGGAGCGGCGCCATCGGGGTCGCGGGCCTGCGCGGCGTGGTGGCCGTGGTCATGGTCGCCGCGGGGGCGCTCATCCCGCTCGACAGCCGCGCGCAGACCGGGGAGCTGCGCGTGGGCGCCGTGCAGGGCAACGTGCCGACCCCCGGGCTGGAGGCCTTCGCCCAGCGCCGCGAGGTCCTCGACAACCACATCGCGGGCACCTACGCGCTGCTCGAGCGGGTCGAGCCCGGCCAGCTGGACCTGGTCGTGTGGCCGGAGAACGGCACGGACATCGACCCGCAGGTCGACCAGGAGGCAGCGGCGCTCATCGACGACGCGGCCCGCGCCGTCGACGCCCCGATGCTGGTGGGCACGGTCGAGTACCCGCCCACCGGCGGCCGCTACAACACCGCGGTGCTCTGGGAGCCCGGCGTCGGCGTCGTCGCCGAGTACTCCAAGCAGCACCCTGCGCCCTTCGCCGAGTACATCCCGATGCGGGACTTCTTCCGGACGTTCTCCCCGGCGGTGGACCTGGTCACCACCGACATGGTCGCCGGCACGGAGGTGGGCGTGGTGCCCGTGGAGTCGCCGCGCCTGGACCGCACGGTCCTGGTGGGCGACGTGATCTGCTTCGAGGTCGCCTACGACAGCCTCGTCCGGGACGCGGTGCGGGCCGGCGCCGAGGTGATCGTCGTGCAGACCAACAACGCCAGCTTCGGCTACACCGCCGAGTCCACCCAGCAGCTGGCCATGTCCCGGCTGCGCGCGGTCGAGCTCGGACGGGCCACCGTGCAGATCTCCACGGTGGGGGTGAGCGCGGTCATCGCGCCCAACGGCGCGGTCACCCAGCAGACAGGCCTCTTCACGGCGGACCAGCTCATCGCTACGCTGCCGCTGCGCGACTCCCTCACGCCAGCCGCCCGGCTCGGCGGCTGGCCCGCGTGGATCGCTGACGCTCTGGCTGTGTGCGTCGTCGTCACCGGGATGGCCGGTGCGCGTCGCATCCGGCGCGACGACCGCCCCGAGGGAGCACGATGACGTCCGACCTTCAGCCGCCCAGAGTCCTCGTGGTGGTCCCCACCTATGACGAGCGCGCCACCCTTCCCGGGGCCCTGGCGCGGCTGCGGGAGCAGGCTCCCGCGGTCGACGTGCTGGTGGTGGACGACGGGTCGCCCGACGGCACCGGCGAGATCGCGGAGGCGATCGCCGCGCAGGACGCCGAGCGCCACGGGCGCGTCGCGGTGCACGTGATGCACCGGGCGGGCAAGCAGGGACTCGGCACGGCGTACGTCGCCGGGTTCCGGTGGGCGCTCGAGCGCGGCTACGACGTCATCGTGGAGATGGACGCCGACGGCTCGCACCGCGCCGAGGACCTGCCCGCGCTGCTCGCCGCGGTGGACGGAGCCGACCTGGTGCTCGGCTCGCGGTGGGTGCCGGGGGGCGCGGTGGTGAACTGGCCGCTCAGCCGGCAGCTGCTCTCCCGGGGCGGCAACACCTACACGCGTCTCGTGCTCGGCCTGCCGTTGCGAGATGCCACCGGGGGGTTCCGCGCGTACCGAGCCACGATGCTGGGCCGGCTGCCGCTCGGCGAGGTCGAGTCGCACGGCTACTGCTTCCAGGTGGACATGGCCTGGCGGGTGCTGCGCGCCGGCGGCACCGCTGTGGAGGTGCCGATCACGTTCGTCGAGCGCGAGCTGGGCGAGTCCAAGATGAGCCGCGACATCGTGCTCGAGGCGCTGGGCAAGGTCACGGTGTGGGGCGCGAGGCACCGGCTCCAACAGCTGCGCTCGGCCCTCCGCCGGGCCCTGCGGCCCGCGAAGCCCTAGAGCCCCCGAGCATGACGACGGGCGCCGGTCCAGGTGTGGACCGGCGCCCGTCGTCATGCTCGGGAGCGCGTCAGGCGCTGCGGCGCAGCTTCCCGGCGCGGAGCAGGTCGAGCCGCTCGTCGAGCAGCTCCTCGAGCTCCTTGACGGTGCGGCGCTCAAGCAGCATGTCCCAGTGGGTGCGCGGCGGCTTGCCGCCCTTGGGCTCAGGCTTCGAGGCGTCGCGCAGAAGCGCCTCCTCGCCGCAACGGCACTCCCAGGTGACCGGGACGTCCGCCTCGACAGAGAAGGGCAGGATGATGGTGTGCCCGTTGGGGCAGTCGTAGTGCGCCTGGAGACGGGGCGCGAAGTCGACGCCGTCCTCTGTCTCCATGCTGTGTGAACCGATGCGCATTCCGCGCAGGGACCGGTTCGACATCTGGGACCTCCGTGCCGTTGCCTGATGAAACTCTTCCGCAGGGCACAACGCCCGACCCGGCCCTGGTGTTCCATAGTGCCGTGAAGGTCTCGTGAACGCGCGACGAGCCCGGGGCCCGATGTGTGGGGTTTCCCGCGTGTCCGTCACCTTTTCGGGAGGCTGCGGAAGAACGGCGCTGTGACCAGCCACACAGCATAGCGCGGGCTCACCACCGCCAGCGCACCACCTCTGCCCGGCGGGGCCCGACGGCTGCCTCCGCGCGGATCCTCAGCCCTTCGTGGGCGGCCAGCGCGCGCAGCAGGCGCGACCATCCGCGCTCGAAGGGGCCGTCGGCGCCGCCCTCGTCGCGGACGTACCCGATCACGACCGACCCGCCTGGCGCCTCGTGCTCGACCACGGAGGCCAGGACCCGCACGAGCAGCAGGCCGACCGCCCGGGATGGCGCCATGGTGGCGTGCTCGATGGGGAGCACGACGGGCAGCGGCCGGTCCTCGGCGTCGAGCACCAGGAACCACAGGGCCGGCGGACCGCCGCGTCGGCCGCCCAGGGCGCCGAGCAGCGCCTCGAGGAGGGCGGCGTCCGCGGCGTCCGGGGGCCCGCCCTCCTCCAGATGGCGCTGCGGCGCGGGCAGCCCGTAGTGGAACGGGTCGTCCGACGGGGTGGGCGGGTGGGGCCAGGGCTCGGGAGCTTCGTGATCGTTCGTCATGCGGGCCACCGTTCGCGCCGGCCCTGACGCGCTCCGCCAGCGTGGCTACGGGGCTGTTGACGAGCCTGCCGCGCTCCGGGACCGAGGGTGGACGGCCAGCGGCAGGCCGCTCACTCCTGCCGCGCGGGCTGCGTGAGGACGACCCCGTCGGTGAACATCACGCCATCGCTGAACCGGGCCTGGACGCGCCCGCCGCCGAACTGCTCCGCGTACAGGCGCGCGTACAGCCCGTCAGGCGCGGCGACGAGCTGCTCGTGCGTGCCGCGCTCGACGACCCTCCCGTCGTCCACCACGAAGATGACGTCCGCGTCGATGATCGTGGACAGGCGGTGCGCGATCGCCAACGTGGTGCGGCGCTCGAGGACCCGGGCCAGCGCGTCCTGCACGAGCCGCTCGGAGGAGGTGTCGAGCGCGGACGTGGCCTCGTCGAGGATGAGGATCCGCGGGTCCTTGAGCAACACCCTCGCGATCGCGACGCGCTGCTTCTCCCCACCCGAGAGGCGGTAGCCCCGCTCGCCGACGACGGTGTCGTACCCGGCCTCGAAGGAGACGATGCGATCGTGGATGTTGGCCGCGCGGCAGGCCTCCTCGAGCTCGGCGTCGGTGGCGTCGGGCCGGGCGTACCGCAGGTTCTGGGCGATCGTCGCGTGGAAGAGGTAGGGGTCCTGGGTCACGACGCCGACGGTGTCGGCCAGGCTCGACAGCGTGACGTCCCGGATGTCGTGGCCGTCGATCCGCACCGCGCCCCGGTCGACCTCGTACAGCCTCGGGACCAGGTGGCTCAGGGTGGTCTTCCCAGCCCCGGACGGGCCGACGAACGCGGCGAGCTGGCCTGGCTCGACCTCGATCGACACGTCGCGCACCGCCCAGGCGCGACGGCCGGTCGGGCTGGCGCCCGCTGCGGTGCGGCGGCTGTCCCGCGACACCGGCCGCGGCAGCCCGCGCGGCATCCCGCCCCCTCCGTGACCGGTGCTCGGCACGCCGAAGCCCATCATGGCCCCCCGCATGCCGCCGCCCATTCCCGAGCCGCGGCCGGGGGACGCGATCGGAGCGGGCTCCTGGAGCTGCGGGGGAGACGGGTAGCGGAACCACACCTGCTCGAACGCGACCCGTCCCCGCGTGGTGGCCGGGTCGAGGGCGACGGCGCCCGGCCGGTCCCCGATCGCGGGCTCCATGTCGAGGTACTCGAAGATCCGCCGGAACAAGGCGAGCGAGGTCTGGACGTCGAGGGCCACGCGCATCAACGACACGACCGGCATCAGCAGCCGGGCCTGCAGTGTCGAGAACGCGACGAGGGTGCCCGCGGTCAGCGCGGCCGCCCCGACGCCGCCCGTGATCATGTACCCGGCGGCGAGGTACACCAGGGCGGGGGTGATCGCCATGAAGGCGTTGACCACCCCGAAGAACCCCTGGCCGGCCATCGCCTGCCTGACCTGGAGCACCACCTGGCGGTCGTTCTCCTCGCGGTACCGGGCGATCTCCGCGTCGGAGCGGTTGAACACCTTGGTCAGCAGCACCCCGGAGACGCTCAGCGCCTCCTCGGTGATGGCCGTCATGTCGGCGAGCGACTCCTGGGTGGCTCGCGCGATCACCTGCCTGCGGGCGCCCACGCGGCGCTGCATCACCACGAACACGGGCATGAGCGCGACAGCGACGATGGTGAGCTGCCAGCTCAGCAGCAGCATCGCGACGAGCGAGGCGATCACCGTCACGACGTTGGACAGGATCGAGGAGGCGGTCGTGGTGAGCACCGACCGCACGCCGCCCACGTCGTTCGCGAGCCGGGACTGGATCGAGCCCGTCTTCGTGGCGGTGAAGAAGGCCAGCTCCATGCGCTCGAGGTGGGCGAAGAGCCGGCCTCGCAGGTCCGCCATCGCGAGGTTGCCGACCTTGGTGGTGAGGTACGTCTGCCCCACGCCGATCGCCGAGCTCAGCAGCGGCACGAGGATCATCGCGCCGACGAGCCACAGCAGCAGCCGCAGGTCGACGCCGCCTGACGCGGGGAACAGCGCGTCGTCGAAGACCCGCTGGGTCAGGAAGGGCGTGATGACGCCGAGCCCGGCGCCGACCAGGATCGAGAGCACCACCAGGGTGAGCGCTCCGCGGTAGGGCGTCAGCAGCGCGCCGATGCGGCGCAGCAGGGCGCCCGACGAGCCGAGGTCGGCGGTCGTCCCCGGCGTCGGAGGTGTGGCGGCGGGCGCCTCAACAGGGGAGTCGCTGGCTGGCAGGTGCGAGGGCGGGTCCGACGGCGCCGGTGGAACAGAGTGCTGCGGGGGAGTCGGACCGGTCATACGCCCAGTCTGGCCCTCGCGCGCGCGCCGACGAGCACCGGCGCGCGCGTCGCCCGCGCGCAGGGGCCGTCAGGGGAGCTCCGCGCGGGCCCCTTGCTAGGCCACCGCGCCGCGCACGACGGTCGCCTCGCGGTCCGGGTCCTGCACGAGCGAGGGCGACAGCCCGGCACGGCCCAGGGCATCGAGCAGCGTCGGGGCCTGCGCGCTGCCCGCCTCCATGAGGACCTCGCCGCCGGGGGCGAGCCACCGTGGCGCGAGGGCCGCCACCCGCAGCAGCAGGTCGAGCCCTTCCGGCCCGCCGTCCAGGGCGGCCCGCGGCTCGTGCTGGCGCGCCTCCGGGGGCATCAGGCGCAGCGCCCGCGTGGGCACGTAGGGGACGTTGGCGGTGAGGACGTCGACCGCCCCGCGCAGCCGCGTGGGCAAGGGCCCGTCGAGGTCGCCCTGGTAGACCTCGCCGGCCGACGCCGGGATGTTCTGCCGGGCGCACCGCACGGCGGCGGGGTCGATGTCGATCGCGTGCAGCTCGATCCCCGGCCGTGCGGACGCCACTGCCATCCCGACGGCGCCCGACCCGCAGCACAGGTCCACGACCCGAGCGGGCCGCAGGACTCCCCGTGCCGCGAGCGCGGCGAGGGCCAGCTCCACGAGGAGCTCGGTGCGCCGCCGGGGGACGAAGACGCCCGGGTGCACCAGCACCCGGTGGCCGAGGAAGGAGGCCCATCCGAGGACGTGCTCGAGCGGGGCGCCTGCGACCCGGCGGGCGGTGAGCTCGGCCAGGTGGAGGGGTGACCGGGCCTCGGCGCGGAGCAGGGCGGCCTCGTCCTCGGCGAAGACGCACCCGGCGGCCCTGAGCGCGGCCACGAGCTCGGACGCGAGCGGCCAGCCGTCCGCGTCCGACGCTGCCGCCGCGGTGGGCGGTGAGAAGGCGACCGGGTCCTCAGGCATGGGCCTCCTCAGGCATGGGTGGCGTCGACCGCGCGCTGCACGAGCTCCTGGTCGTCGGCGCCGTCGAGGCGCCAGCCGCGCTGCCGCATCGCGCCGTTGCCGCGGCGCAGCACCTCGTCGAGCTGGGCGGCGACCCATTGCCGGTCGCCGGCGGCGTCCAGCGCCGGCCCGACGTGGTCGAGCAGCACCTGGACCGCCTCGACCGCGGGGATCGGGCGCAGCGTGGCGGGGCTCAGCAGGTCGCCCGTGAGGCCAGACCGCGCCGCCCGCCAGGCCGCCAGGCGCAGCGCCTCCGTTCGCGGCTCCGGGCCCAGCACCCCGCCGCCGGTGAGCGAGGCGTCGAGCGCGGTGTCGGCGAGGGCCCGCACCAGCACGCCCTGGAGGACGGCGTCGGCGGCGTCGAGGCACACGTCCGGCACGCGGACCTCGACGGTGGGGTAGGCGGGGGAGAGGCGGGCGTCGAAGTAGACCATCCCGGGGTCGAGGATCGTCCCGCTCGAGACGAGGTCGTCGACCAGCGCGTGGTAGGTGGCGGCGTCGCCGAACGGCCCGGTGGGCCCGGCGGTGGGCCATCGCCCCCAGACCTGGGAGCGGTAGCTCGCGTAGGCGGTGTCCTCGCCGTGCCAGTAGGGGCTGTTCGCGCTCAACGCGAGGAGCAGTGGCGTCCACCGTCGGAGGTGGTCGATGACCTGGACTCCCTCCTCGTCGTCGCCCACCTCGACGTGGATGTGGCATCCGCACGTGAGCTGCTCGCGCGCGATCTCGCCGAACTCGTCGCGGATGGCGCGGGCGCGCTGGTTCACGATGACGGTGGGATCCCCTCCGGTGGGCGCGGTGCCCAGCGCGACGACGCGCGCCCCCACGTGCCGCGCGGAGGCGTCGGCCCGGGCGCGGCCGGCGCGGACCTCGGCCAGGATGTCCGTCACGGTGGAGCGCGGCCGGGTGGACGTCTCGACCTGCTCCTGCGTGAACTCCTTCTCGAGGCGCCCTCCTGGCGGGTCGTCGAGCGACTCGTCGGCGGCATGGGCCGCTGCGTGCTGCAGCGCCGGGGCCGCGACAGCACGCAGCGTCCCGTCGGGAGACACGAGCAGGAACTCTTCTTCAATCCCTATGCGGCGCACCACCACAGTGTGGAGGGAGTGCGCGGCCCTGTCGCGCCGGATATTACTTTACTGACATATTGTCCATTATTGGCATTTCCTTTACCAACGGACGCGCAGCCGTCGCCGCCTCCCACGCGCTGCTGGCGCCGTGGTCGCGGCAGCCCGGGAGCGACGGGCGCAATTCGGGCGCGCGGTGGGGGAGCGGGGCCGTCAGGACAAGAACGTGCTGATGGCCTCGACGACGAGGTCGTGGTCATCGCCCTGCGGGAGCCCCGAGACCGTCACCGTGCCGACCGGCCCCACGTCCTTGACCCGCACCGGGAAGCAGCCCCCGTGCGCCGCGTAGCGCTGCACCGGCAGGTCGTGCTGCTCGGCGAACGTCGTGCCGTCTGCCCGCGCCCGCGTCCCCACCAGGTACGACGACGCCCCGAACCGCTCCGTCACGCGCACCTTGCGGTCCACCCAGGTGTCGTTGTCAGGCGTGGTGCCCGGCAAGGAGGCGTGGAACAGCTGCTGGCCGCCGCGGCGCACGTCGATCGTCACCGGCAGCGAGCGCTCCTGGGCGATCTCGACCAGGAGGCATCCCAGGCGCCACGCGTCGTCGTTGTCAAAACGCGTGAAGACCAGCGTGCGCTCCTGCTCCTCGAGCGTCGCGACGAGTTGCACCAGCTCGAGGTTCGTTGTCAGGCTCATCCCTCGATCATCGCCGCGCCAGCCCCCGCGGTCGAGCGGGCTCGCGGGACGCCTGGGCTGCGCCCGTCAGCTCGCGTCGGTCAGGGCGGTGCGGGCGTTGCCCCGCACGCCCGCACCCGGTAGAACCAGACCTCTCGCACGTCGCCAACGACCGACCGATGGAGAGACCATGACCAGCGCCACCCGATCGGGCGCGCAGCCGGCCACGACCCACGTCGCCGACAGCCACGACATGATCCGCGTGCAGGGCGCCCGGGAGAACAACCTCCAAGACGTCAGCGTCGAGATCCCCAAACGGCGGCTCACGGTGTTCACCGGCGTCTCCGGCTCCGGCAAGAGCTCGCTCGTCTTCTCCACCATCGCCGCCGACTCGCAACGGATGATCAACGAGACCTACAGCGCATTCGTGCAGGGCTTCATGCCCACCCTGGCACGGCCAGACGTCGACGCCCTGGACGGCCTCACGACCGCGATCATCGTCGACCAGGAGCGGATGGGCGCCAACCCCCGCTCGACGGTCGGCACCGCCACCGACGCCAACGCGATGCTCCGCATCCTGTTCAGCCGGCTCGGCCACCCCCACATCGGCCCGCCCAACGCCTACTCCTTCAACGTCCCCTCGGTGACCGCCAGCGGCGCCATCACCGTCGAGCGCGGGGGCAAGACGCGCGCCGAGAAGGCCACCTTCAACCGCCTCGGGGGCATGTGCCCACGCTGCGAGGGCATGGGCTCCGTCACCGACTTCGACCTGTCCGCCCTGTACGACGACACCAAGTCGCTGCGCGAGGGAGCGCTCACCATCCCCGGGTACAGCACCGACGGGTGGTACGGCCGCATCTTCAGCGAGTCCGGGTTCTTCGACCCGGACAAGCCGATCAGCGCCTTCACGAAGCGCGAGCTCCACGACCTGCTCCACAAGGAGCCCACCAAGATCAAGATCGAGGGCATCAACCTCACCTACGAGGGCCTGATCCCGAAGATCCAGAAGTCCATGCTGTCCAAAGACCGCGAGGCGATGCAGCCGCACATCCGCGCCTTCGTGGAACGTGCCATCACCTTCACGACCTGCCCCGAGTGCCAGGGCACCCGCCTCAGCGCCGAGGCCCGCTCCTCGACCATCAACGGCACGAGCATCGCGGACGCCTGCGCGATGCAGATCAGCGACCTGGCCGAGTGGGTCCGCACCCTGCTCGAGCCGTCGGTCGCCCCGCTCCTGGCGGGGCTCCAGCACCTCCTCGACTCGTTCGTGGAGATCGGGCTGGGCTACCTCTCGCTCGACCGCCCCTCCGGGAGCCTGTCCGGCGGCGAGTCCCAACGCACCAAGATGATCCGGCACCTCGGCTCGTCCCTCACGGACGTCACCTACGTCTTCGACGAGCCGACCATCGGCCTGCACCCCCACGACATCCAGAAGATGAACCAGCTGCTGCTGCGGCTGCGCGACAAGGGCAACACCGTGCTCGTCGTCGAGCACAAGCCTGAGACGATCGCCATCGCCGACCACGTGATCGACCTCGGGCCAGGAGCCGGCGCCCACGGTGGGACAGTCTGCTTCGAGGGCGCAGTCGAGGACCTGCGCGCGAGCGACACCGTCACCGGGCGCCACCTCGACGACCGCGCCCGCCTCAAGGCCGAGGTGCGCCAGCCCACCGGCGCGCTCGCGGTCAGGGGCGCGTCCACCAACAATCTGCGGGACGTGGACGTCGACGTCCCGCTGGGGGTCCTGTGCGTGCTCACCGGCGTCGCGGGGTCGGGCAAGAGCTCGCTGGTCGACGGCTCGATCGCGCGCCGCGAGGGCGTCGTCGCCATCGACCAGGGGGCGATCAAGGGCTCGCGGCGCAGCAACCCGGCCACCTACACAGGGCTGCTCGAGCCGATCCGCAAGGCGTTCGCCAAGGCGAACGGCGTGAAGCCGGCGCTCTTCAGCTCGAACTCCGCGGGCGCCTGCCCGGCGTGCAACGGCGCAGGGGTGATCTTCACCGACCTGGGCATCATGGCCACCGTCGAGTCCACCTGCGAGGAGTGCGAGGGCAAGCGGTTCCAGGCCGCGGTGCTCGAGCACACGCTCGCAGGGCGGAACATCGCCGAGGTGCTCGCGATGTCGGTGACCGAGGCCGAGCAGTTCTTCGGCGACGGCGAGGCCCGCACGCCGGCCGCGCACACGATCCTCCACCGGCTCGCGGACGTGGGGCTCGGCTACCTGAGCCTGGGCCAGCCGCTCACGACGTTGTCCGGCGGCGAGCGGCAGCGTCTGAAGCTCGCGACCCAGATGGCCGACAAGGGCCAGGTCTACGTCCTCGACGAGCCCACCACCGGCCTGCACCTGGCCGACGT
>JADGMW010000647.1_pt1 | contig 12505 bp, 6 predicted proteins | sample 8641801 | NCBI WGS metagenome assembly JADGMW01 (sample SAMN16272018, study PRJNA661076) | feces metagenome | isolation source: fecal sample from diarrhoea affected cattle A | host: Bos taurus | place: South Africa: Lokaleng Village, Mahikeng | collected 2019-09
CTCCCACGCGGGGGCGAACGCGGCGCCCACGGACTTCGCGCTCAACGGGACGGCGTGCGGGCGCGCGCCTGACCTGACCAGACCGGGTCACGCCGCGCGGGTGCGCCGCGCGAGCGAGTCGATGGTGACCGCCAGTGCGAGCACCAGGCCGGTGATGACGTACCTCTCCGACGCGCCCATGTTGAGCAGGGTCAGCCCGCTCGAGATCGAGTGGATGATGAGCACGCCCCACAGCGCCGACCAGGCCCTGCCCCGCCCGCCGAACAGGCTCGTTCCGCCGATCACCGCGGCCGCGATGGCCGTGAGGTAGAGATCGCCGCCGCCGGTCCCCTGGTTGGCGGCGGACAGACGGCCCACGGCGAGCACCCCGCCCAGGGCGGCGAGGGTCGAGCACGCGACGAAGACCGAGACGTAGGTGCGGCGGATGGGCACCCCGGCTCGTCGCGCGGACTCCACCGACCCGCCGACCGCGTGCACGGCCCGGCCCCAACGGGTGCGCCGCAGCAGGGTGTCCACGACGGCCACCAGCCCGAGGAACAGGGCGAACGCGATGCCGAGCCCTCGGTTGGACTGGAGGTAGGCGACCGTCGCGGTCAACGCCGCGCCGAGCAGCGCCACGCGCAGCCCGAGGGCCGTCGGCGTGCTCACGGGCAGCCCCGCGCGCTCACGGCGGGCCCTCCCGCCCACCTGGGCGCCGGCGTACGCGAGGACGACGGCCGCCACCAGCCCGTAGGCGAGGGGCGGCGGCACGAACCCCTGCTGGACGGTCCGCACCAGCCACGACTCGAACGGCAGGTTCACCGAGCCGGTGGGACCCAGCACCCGCAGCTGCACGCCCGCGATCACCAGCAGCCCTGCGAGGGTGAACACGAAGCTCGGCAGGCGCAGCCTGGTGGCGAGGACGCCGTACAGCAGCCCCACCACCGCCCCGACCAGGAGCGCGGCGAGGACGGCGAGGAGCACGGGCCAGCCGAGCTGCACCGAGCCGACCGCGACCAGGGCGGCGGACAGCCCGCACACCGAGCCCACAGACAGGTCGATGTGGCCCACCAGCAGCACCAGCACGACGCCCAGGGCGATCACGCCTGTCGACGCGGACTGCATCGTGAGGTTGACCAGGTTGTCGCTGCTGAGGAAGTTCGAGTTGAGCGACTGGAAGACCGCCCAGATGACCAGCAGCGCCCCGATGATCGGCAGCGACCCGAGCTCGCCCGCGCGCAGCCGCTGGCCGATGCCGCGCACGGCCTCGGCCCGCGAGGGCGCCTCGGCTCCTGCCACAGCGGTGTGGGCGGGAGCCGGCAGGCTCATCGAGCGGCCTCGCCGGCGCGCACCACGCGCGTGCTGCGCCCGCTGGGCGTCACCCCCGTCACCGCGGCGATGAGGTCCTCATAGCTGGTGCTCGCCGCGTCGAAGTCGCCGTTGACCCGGCCCAGGCGAAGCACCACGATCCGGTCGGCGACGGCCTGCACGTCGGCCATCGAGTGGCTGATCAGCACGACGCCGTGGCCGCGCTCGCGCAGCCGCACGATGAGGTTGAGCACCTCGGCGGTCTGGGTGATGCCCAGCGACGCCGTGGGCTCGTCGAGGACGACCACCCGCGGGTCGCCGAGCAGCGAGCGGGCGATCGCGACGGCCTGGCGCTGCCCGCCGGACAACGCGCCGACGGGGGCACGGACCGAGGGCACCCGCGCGGCGAGCTGGTTGAGCAGCTCCCAGGCGTGCCGCTCCATCGCGACCTCGTCCAGCAGCGGGCCCTGGGTGACCTCCTGGCCCAGGAAGATGTTCTCCACCACGTCGAGGTTCTCGCACAGGGCGAGGTCCTGGAACACGGCGGCGATGCCGTGCGCCCGCGCCACCGCGGGGTTGACCAGGTGCACCGGCCGCCCGTCCCGCTCGACGTGGCCCGCGTCGGGCAGCAGCGCGCCGGAGACGACGCCCGCGAGCGTCGACTTGCCGGCGCCGTTGTCGCCGACCACCGCGACGACCTCGTGCGCATGGACGTCCAGATCGACGTCCACCAGGGCCCGGACGGCGCCGTAGGACTTGCTCACCCCGCGCAGCGACAGCACTGGAGCCTTCATTCGCCGCCCTCCTCGATGAGGCCTGCCTCGACGCAGGCATGACGATAGGGATCCACGCAGATCACCTCGATGGTGTGGACGCCGCCGTCGACGACGACGTGGCGCAAGTTCTCGGAGGTGACGGCCACGGGGGTCAGCAGGACGGCGGGGACGCCGTCCACGGTCGTGGTCGTCCGGGGGGTGTCCCCGCGCAGGACGTCGACCGCGAGCCGGGCCGCGGTGCGGGCCTCCTCGGCGATGTCCTTGTAGACGGTCATGTGCTGGTCGCCGCTGAGGATGCGCTGCACCGCGCTCAGCTCGGCGTCCTGCCCGGTGACCGGGGGCACCGGGGTCACGCCTGCCGCCTTCATCGCGGAGATGGCGCCGCTCGCGGTGCCGTCGTTCGCGGCCCACACGGCGTCCACCCGGCCGCCGAACTGGGTGAGCTGGCCGGCGACCCACTCCTGGGCCTTGTCCGGGCTCCAGTCGGGGGTCGAGTACTCGGCGAGGATGTCGACCCCGGCGCCGTCCAGGGCCGCTCGGGCCCCGGCCAGCAGCGCCGCGGAGTTGGCGTCGGTGGCCGCCCCGCCGACCATCAGGACCCCGTGGGCGCCGTCGGGGCCAGCAGCCCTGGCGCCGAGCGCCTGGACGATGGACAGGCCCTGCAGGCGCCCCACGGCCTCATTGTCGAAGGACACGTAGGCGGCCACGTCGGCCGTGGCCAGGGACCGGTCGTAGGCGATCACGGGCACGCCGCGCTGCGCGGCGGCGGCGACGATGCTCAGCGCCGCGGACACGTCGACCGCGTCGAGCACGAGCACCCCCGCGCCCTGGCTGAGCGCCGACTCCGCCTGCTGCTGCTGGCGCTCGGCGTCCTGCCCGGCGTTCGCGGAGACCACCCGGCAGCGGCCGCACTCGTCGGCGACGGCCTGCTCGAAGACGGGACGGTCGACGTTCTCGTAGCGGGCGGTCTTCGACTCGGGCAGCAGGAACGCGATGGTGGGCTCGGTCGCCGAGGCGGCGCTCGCGCAGCCGGCGGCGGCCAGCGGGGAGGCGATCAACCCGGCGGCGAGGGCGGCGACCGCGCGCCACGAGCGGGCGCGGGGGCCGGTCATCCTGCGGCCACCATGGAGCCGGCGATGCCGACCCGATCCAGGGCCACGGCCAGCGCGCCTCGGACCTCGGCGGCGGCGCCGAGCTCGGACGCCACGACCTCCACCGGGCCCGCGGTGCTCGGCACGGTGCGCTGCTCGAGCATGATCCGCAACGGCTCGAGCAGCAGGTTGCCCGCCTCGGCGAGGCGGCCGCCGACCACGACGAGGTCCGGGTCGAAGAGGTTGCAGACGTTCGCGGTCGCCACGCCGAGGTGCCGTCCGGCGTCGGAGATGACCCGGCGGCAGCCGGGGTCGCCATCGTGGGCGCGGGCGATCACGTCGGGGAGCGTGAGGCTGCCGTGGCTGGCCTGCAGCATGTCGAGCAGCACGGGGGCGCCCACGAACGTCTCGAGGCAGCCTCGGTTGCCGCAGCGGCAGATGGGCCCGTTCTCGTCGATCGTCACGTGGCCGATCTCCCCAGCCGTGCCCGAGCGGCCGTGGAACAGCCGGCCGCCGAGCACGAGGCCACCGCCGACCCCGTGGGACACCCGCAGGTACAGCACGTTCTCCCGGCCGCGCGCGGCGCCGAGCCGCACCTCCGCGAGGGCCCCGAGGTTCGCGTCGTTGTCGACGTGGACGGGGACGCCGATGCGGTGCTCCAGGACCTCGGGCACCGCCACGCCGTCCCAGCCGCGCAGCATGCCCAGCGTGGAGACCCGCCCGGTGCGGACGTCGACCGGCGCCGGCACCCCCACGCCGACGGCCAGCACCTCGCTCATGCTCGCCTCGACGGACTCGACCATCTCGGTGAGCAGCAGGGCGGCGCGGTCCAACCCGGCGTCGGCGCGGTGGTCCGGCGCCAGAGGCATGCGCTGCTCGGCGACGATGCGGTGGGCGACGTCCGCGAGCGCGACCCGCAGCGACCGGGTGCCGAAGTGCACGCCCGCCACGAGGCCGAGGTTGCGCGCGAGCGTGACCTGCTGGGCGCGGCGGCCGGAACGGGACGTGGGCGCGGTGTGCAGCACTCCGGCGCCGGTGAGCTCTTTGACGATGTTCGACACGGTCGCCGGGGACAGGCCTGTCACTCCGGCCAGCTCGACCTGCGTGAGGGAGCCACGCTGCTGGACCGCATTCACGATCCGGGCTCGGTTCGCTTCACGCAGTGAAGTCTGGGAGCCCGGGGTCACCCGGTCTGTGCCCACAGCCGAAACTGTACACAGCGGAGGCGCCTGCCCCGCGACGCGCCGCGGCGGGCTAGGCCCCCTTGGCCAGGGCGGACAGCGGCGGGTCCCCCGCCCCCGGCACCTTGTAGAGGCTCAGGTCCAGGCGCTGCGCGACCTGCCCCACGGCCGCCATGCCCCGCACGCTGTTGCCGACCGGGTCGAGCGGCGGCGAGAACGCGGCGATCGCGAGCTTGCCGGGGGCCACCGAGAGGACGCCGCCGCCGACGCCGCTCTTGCCCGGCAACCCCACGGTGTACGCCCAGTCCCCCGACGACGTGTACAAGCCCTCCATCGTCATCTCCGCCAAGATGTGCGGCACCAGTTCCGCGTCGACCACGCGCTCCCCGGTGACAGGGTTGACCCCGCCCGACGCGATGGTGGCGCCCATCGTGGCGAGGTCCTTCGTGGAGATCAGCGTGGAGCACTGCCGGGTGTAGACGTCGCACGCCTCCATCGGGTCCGAGTACATCGCCCCGCCGCTGTACAGCAGCCACGCGATGGCCCGGTTGTGGAAGTTGGTGGTCTGCTCCGAGGTGTTCACCTCGGGGCTGAGCTGGACCTCCCGGCCCGCGAACGCCCGCTGCGTCTCGAGGATCCGCTGCCACCGCTGCTCGGTGTCGGCGGCCTTCACCAGGCTCGCCGAGGACATCGCGCCGGCGTTGACCAGAGGGCTCAGCGGCTTGTCGTTGTGCAGCTCGAGGGCCATCACCGAGTTGAAGGGCAGTCCCGTGGGGTCCGCGCCGATCTTCTGGTGGAACTCCACGGGCCCCACGTCGGCCATCGCCCGGGCCATCGTGAACACCTTGGAGATGGACTCGAGCGCGAACGCGAAGTCCGCGTCGCCCGCGGAGTAGACGTCGCCCTCCGCGGTGACGACGGCCACCCCGAAGAGCGAGGAGTCCACCGAGGCGAGGTACGGGATGTAGCTCGCGTTCGCCCCGCCCTGCAGCGCGGCGTTGTCCCGGTGCGCGGCGTCCACCGCCGCCTGGATGGTCGGCGCGTCCAGCGTCGCCTGCGCGTCCAACGTCGTCATGGTGCGTCCGTCCTCTCGGTGGGGCAGCGGCAGGCGACGGGGCAGCGGCGATGCGAGGTCACGACCCGGCGCCGCGGCCGGGCGGCTGGCCGCCTCCCCGCGGATCCGGCGGCGTCGGCCGACCCGGCCGGTTGGCGCCCGGGGTTCCGGCGGGGCCCCCTGCCCCGGCAGCGCGCGCGGGGCCGCCAGAGCCGGCGTCGCCCGGTGAGCCGGAGGCTGTGCCCTCCGGTCCGGTGGTCGAGGAATGGCGGCCCGCCGCGGCGTCGCCAGCCTCCCGTGCCGCCCGGAGGAGGTCGGGCGTCGACACCGAGGAGTTCGACACGATCCCCGGGTGCCCGCCCTCGATCTGCCAGGTGAACGGCGCGAAGTCGTCGTCCCGCTGGCGCCAGTGCGGCTTGCGCACCGCGAAGATGATCAGCGGGATCGCGATGAACACGATCGTCAGCCCCACCAGGAACCCGACGTAGGTGGTCGGCGAGCCGGTGGGGACTTGGCTGGGCGGGAAGAAGCTGAAGAAGAAGGCCAGCGCGGAGGCGACGAACCCGGCACCGCCGATCAGCCACATGCCGGCCGCGCCGCCGGGGATCTTGTAGGGCCGTGGCCGGTTGGGCTGGCTGTACCTCAGGTAGATGGCCGCGGCGAACATCAGCAGGTACATCGTCAGGTACAGGATCGACGTCAGCTGGCTGAGGATCTGGTACGCGGACTGCACCGACGGCAGCAGCACGAACGCGGCCGAGAGCACCGTCACGATGCCCGCCTGCGCGATGAGGATGTGCGTGGCCATGCCGTGCGTGTTCGTGACCTGCCAGAACCGCGGCATGTACCCGGCCTTCGCCACGCTCAGCAGACCGCTCGACGGGCCGGAGACCCACGTCACCACGCCGGCGAACACCCCGATGGCGAGCGCCACGGCCATGATCGGGGCCGCCCACTCCACGCCCGCCCACCGGAACACGTCGGTGAACGTGGTCAGGAGGCTCTGGGTCAGGTTGATCTCGGACTGCGGCACCACGAAGGCGATCGCCAACGTGCCGAGCACGAAGATGATGACGGTGCCCAGGGCAGCGATGCCGATGGCGATCGGGTAGTTCCGGGAGGCGTTCTTCACCTCCTTCACGTGGATCGCGTTCATCTCCATGCCCGCGTAGAACAGGAAGATGCTCGCGGCCAGCACCACGTTCGAGAAGTTCCCGAAGTCCGGGATGACCTCGCCCCAACCGAGCGTGATCTGCGACGGGTTCCCGCCGATGAGGTAGCTGAAGCCGAGGACGATGAGGATCGCCGCGGGGATGATCGTGCCGATCATCCCGCCCCACTTCGCGACCCGGGAGAACGCCTGGGCGCCGCGCATCGCGATGAACGTCGCCAGCCAGTACACGCCGAGGACCACCAGCAGGATGTAGCCCTTGTTGGACGACAGCCGTGACGCGAACGAGGCGTTGTCATCGGTGTAGGCCAACGCGGTGGCGCCGAAGGCGAGCACCGTCGGGAACCAGACGCTGACCTCGATGAACAGCATGAACATGGCGACGAACGCCCACCGCCCACCGAACGCCTCGCCCACCCACCGGAACACACCGCCGCGCTCCGGCCACCCTGTGGCCAGCTCCGCCGCGACGAGGGACACCGGGATCAGGAAGAACACCGCTGCGAAGAGGTAGTAGAAGATCGAGCCCAGTCCGTACTCCGCCTCCGCCGGGAGCCCGCGGAGGCTGACCACCGCGACGATGTTCAGCATGGCCAGGGCGAAGATCGAGATCGTGGCCTTCTTAGGCACACCCGACGTGGCAGGTGCGGTCGCCTGTTGCGCCGTCATGGGGACTCCTCACGGTTCGCTCCGGCGGGCGGAGCTCGGGAGAGGTGCTGTGGTGCACGGTGACGTTGCTGGGTCCGGTGCGGGAGGCGCCCGTGGGTGCGGCCGTCGCACGGTGGCGCCGAAGCGCGAGGGACGCCAGGGGGCACCCGGAGGTGTGCGTCGCATCTGCCGTCCCGGGGCGCGGACTGCACGGCCCTGAAGGGGCCCGCGCCGGGGCGGTCTGTCGAACTCAGAGTACGTCCGGGCCCCTGATCGGACAGGTCGAGCGGGTTCCGCCGCGGCGCCGCGCGGCCTTCGGGCGGCGCCGCTCCCCTCAGCCGCGCCCGGTGGCCCGCTTCTCGACGAGCACCGCGACGGTCCGGGCCGGGACGCTCACCGTCCCCGTCGCCGCGCTCCACGTCGTCTGCCGGACCACCGCGTCCGCCCCCTTGGCCTGCACGGGCGCGAGGGTGTGGCGGCGGCCCGCGAGCTCGGGCAGCACCTGCGTCACACGCTCGTCCGAGGCGTTGAACACGACGAGCAGCCCATCGAGGTCCTTGTCCACGTCGGGGCTGCTCCCCCGGCGCCGGTCGTCCACGTGCATCACCACGACCCCCGGGGCCGCGTCGGGCCCGCTCCCGGGGAACGTCACCTTCTGCTGGATGAGCTCGGCGTCGCCGAGCCGGAACAGCGGGGTCGAGAACCGGAGCCGCAGCAGGTCCAGGGCGCCCTGCTCGGCGGCGGCGATGTCCACCGGGGACGGCTTGAGAGCGGGGTCCGCCAGCAGGGCCTTCTGGAACGGCCACAGGTCCGCGTTCTCCTGCTCGGGCGGCAGGCCCCGGCCGAACCCGTTGTCCCGGCCCGCCAGGTCCAGGTGGTTGAACCAGTCCCCCGAGTCGTAGGAGTTCCGGTCCAGCGACTTGCTGCGCAGCAGCTCCGCGCCCGCGTGCCAGAACGAGGGGGTCTGCGCGAGGGCCGTGGTGGCCAGCGACACGGTGTTCATCCGCACCCGGTCGCTCATGGCGGTGTCCCGCGGCAGCTTGTGCGTGAGGGAGTCGAACAAGGTCTCGTTGTCGTGGGCGTCGACGTAGGTCACGACCTCCTCGGGCGAGTCCGCGTACCCGGCGGGCTGGCCGTTGTAGTCGATCTCGGCGCCAGTGCGGACCTGCCCGTCGCTGGTCCGGAACGCGAAGTCCCGCAGGTTGCCCGCGAGGCCGAGCCGCACCAGGTCGGCCTGGTGCCGGGCCCGGGCGAGCTGCTCTCCGGCAGTGCCGTTGACGGAGGCGCCGTTCGGGTCGGTGGCAGCGCCGGAGCCGAACCCCTGCACCCGCGGGTCCTCGTCGAACGGGCCGCCGCCGCGCACCGCGTCCCGCAGGCGGTCGCTGAACGTGCCGATGCCCGTGCCGCCGAGCTGGCCCTGGGTCGCCTGGGTGAAGAGCCTGTTGTCGGCGACCTCCCCGAAGTTCCAGCCCTCGCCGTAGAGGTAGACGGCCGAGCCGTCCACCCCGTCGCGGCGGGGCGTGAGCTCGTCGAGCGCCGCCCGCACCGCGAGCATGGTCTCGACCGAGTGGTGGCCCATCAGGTCGAACCGGAAGCCGTCCACCTTGTAGTCGCGGGCCCACGTCACCACGGAGTCGACCATCAGCTTCTGGGCCATGGCGTGCTCGGTGGCCACGTTCTGGCAGCAGGTGGACGTCTCGACGGCCCCGGCCAGGGTGAGCCGGTGGTAGTACCCGGGCACCACGCGGTCGAGCACCGACGTCGCCGCCTGCCCGCTGGCGGCGGTGTGGTTGAACACCTGGTCGAGCACCACCTGCAGGCCGTCCGCGTGCAGGGCTCCCACCATCGTGCGGAACTCCGCCACGCGGGCGCCGCCCACCGGGTCGAGCGCGTACGAGCCCTCGGGCGCCGACCAGTGGAACGGGTCGTACCCCCAGTTGAACGCGTCGTCAGCCGCGACGGCGGCCACCCGCTCCTGCTGCTCGGTCGAGTCCGGCGCGAGCTCGGCGAGGTCGCCGTCGGGGACGCGCTGGGCGTCGCGGTCCTCCTCGATCGTGGCGATGTCGAACGTGGGCAGCAGGTGCACCGTCGTCAGGCCCGCCCGCTGCAGCTGGCGCAGCTGGGCGCGCCCGGCGCCCTGGACGGCGAACGCCCCGTACGTCCCGCGCAGCCGCGGCGGCACCGTGGCGTCCGAGGCCGAGAAGTCGCGGACGTGCAGCTCGTAGACCGTCTGGTCGACCGGGCGCACCACGGGCTGCTTGGCCCGCTCCCACTGGCGCGGGCGGAAGGCCTTGTCGGCGAGGTCCACGAGCACGGAGTGCGTGGAGTTGGTGGTCAGGGCGACCGAGTACGGGTCGGTCACCGCGTTGACCTCGACCCTGCCGGTGCTGGGCACGTACACGGTGACCTCGTAGCGGTACGCCGAGCCGGCCCACGACCGCTCGCCCCGTGCCGTCCACGACCCGTCGGGCTGGCGCCGCGTCGGCACCCGCAGCGGCTGCCCGGAGACGTCCGTGCCCCGCCAGAGCAGCAGGTCGACCTTCTGCGCCGTGGGCGCCCACAACGCCATCTCCGGACGCCCCTTGGCCCACGTCACGCCGAGGTCGCGATCGACGGCGCCGGCGTAGAGGTCGTCCAGCACGCCGGGGATCTGCACTCCCGAGACGGCCTGCGTCGTGCCGTCGACGGCGTGCTGCGAGACGAGCAGCTCCCCGCCCGCGAGGCGTTCCACGTCCGGCCTCGTCAGCCCGTCCGGCAGACGGAGCGCGAGATGGCCCGCGAGCGCCGGGAACCGGGTCAGCTGGTCCGGAGTGAGGCCGGCGGGGTCGAGGGACAGGTCGTGGCCCTCGCCGCCGGTGACCACGCCGTCGGCGACCTCGAGGGACCCGTCGGGCGACCCGTGCAGCCGGAACACCGACGACTCGGCCGGGGCGCCCTCAGGGATCCATGACGCGGGCCAGGCGATCGTGCGCTCGTCGATCCAGTGCGCGCGCTGCTCGCCCAGGCCGGGCGCCGGCGGATCAGCCACGTCGATGGTCAGCAGGTGCGTGGCGAGGACGTAGGTGAAGGTCACGGGCTTGCCTCCGGGAGCCGTGAACGGGATGTCCGCGCCGTCACGCGCCCCGCCTGCCCCGTAATTCTCCGCCCAGGAGAGGTCATGGGCGACTTTGGCCTCGTAGACCCCGGCGGGCAGCGCGGGCGCCGTGTACGTGTACGCGCCGTCCCCGTCTGGGTCCTGCAGCCAGGTGGCCAGGCAGTCCGGCGACCAGTCCGCCGCGCAGCCCAGCTCGCTCTGGTGGCTGCCGGGAACCGTGAGCAGCGGGCCCTCCGCGGTCGAGGTGAACCAGTGCGTCGTGGGGTCGTAGACGAAGGTGACCTGCTGCGGCGCGCTGCCCGTGACGGTGTACGCGACGTTGGCGCCGCCAGGCGCGCCCCCCGCCCCGTAGTTCACGTCCCAGGACCCGCCCACGGCGACCTTGTACTCGTACGAGCCGGGCGGGAGCGTGAACGTGCCCGCGTAGGCGCCGTCCGCGCGCCGGCTGAGCTGCGCCTGCTCGCACGCGGGCTGCCAGTCGCCCGCGCAGCCCATCACGGCGTTGTGGCTGCCGGGCACGGTGACCAGCTCGGAGCCCGGGTCCGGCTCTGGCCCGGCGCCCCCGTCGACCGCCACGCCGACGCTGGCATAACTGGAGCCCGCGACGCGGTGGCCCGCGGCGTCGGTGGAGACGGCGCGGTACTCGACCAGCGTGCCCGGGGCCAGCGCGGTGACGTCGTGGAAGACCCGTGGCTGGGTGGTCTCGGCAGTGCCCAACGGCGTCCACCCCGTGTCCCCGACCACCCGGTACGCGAACGAGGTCTCCGCCCAGGTGTCGTCGTCGACGTCGGCGGTGACCGGCGCCTGGCCGCGCAGCCCGGCGCCGGGGGCCGGGGCGTCCACGCGCAGTCCCGCGTCCGCGTCGAGCGTCCCCACGGTGCGATCGGCGCGCAGCAGCACAGCGGCGAGCGGCGGGACGGTCAGCGTGAGCCCGCCCTCGCCGTCGGCCGTCGCGGTGGCCGCCGCCCCGTCGTCGACGCCGAGCAGCGCCTCGTAGGCCGCGCCCGGGGTGAGGGTCGTGAGGCTGACGGTCTGCGCCTCCGTCGAGTTGTTCAGCGCGACGAGGTGCTCGACCCTCTCCTCCCGGTCCACGCGGGAGAAGGCGTAGACGGAGCCGTCAGCGCCGCCCACCAGCCGCTCCACCTGGGCGCCGCCGGTCAGCGCGGCAGAGGCCTCCCGGATGCCCGCGAGCTCCGCGATGTGCGTGTAGAGCGGGGCCTCGGGGTCGAACCGGTCCACCGATCCGGCGACCTCCCCGGTGAGCAGGCGCTGCTCGGTGAACTCCGGCACCTGGCTCGCGAACATCGACTGCCGGGCGTCCTTGTCCGTGCCGCCGAGGTCGCCGTCGCCGACGAAGCCCTGCTCGTCGCCGTAGTACACGACCGGCTGCCCGCGCGTCAGGTACATCAGCGAGTGCGCCAGCTCCGCGCGCCGCAGCGCGTCGCCGGAGTCCTTGACCATGTGCCCGATCCGGCCCATGTCGTGGTTGCCCAGGAACGTGGGCAGCGCCGCCGCGCTGGTGTCGGCGGTGGTGTACCTGTCGTCGCTCGCGAACAGGGCGCGCAGCCCGGTGGCCGAGAAGCCGCGCGCGTAGCCCGACGCGCCGGCCTGGAAGGCGAAGTCGAGCACCGCGTTCATGTCGGTGTCCCGCACGTAGGGCGCCAGGAGCGCCGCGTCCGCGTCGTAGACCTCGCCGAACATGAAGAACTCCGGCTTGCCGTGCGCGTGCGCGTAGTCCAGGACGCGGGTGGTCCACTGCTCCCAGAACTCCCGGTTCACGTGCTTGGCGGTGTCGATGCGGAAGCCGTCGATCCCCAGGTCGATCCACTCGTCGTAGACGTCCACGAACCCGTCCACGACCGTCGGGTGCTCGGTCATGAGGTCGTCGAGCCCGGAGAAGTCGCCGTGCGTGACGGACTCCCCGGTCCAGGTCGAGTCCCCGCGGTTGTGGTAGAGCGTCGGGTCGTTCAGCCAGGCCGGGACCTTGAGGTCGGCGTCCTCGGGGGCGATCACCGGGGTGTACGCGAAGGACGTCTGCGGGTCGAGGGCCGGGAAGGCGCCGCCGTCGGCGTGGTCGGCCGGGTCGAACGGGACGCCGGACGCGTCGGTGTAGGGACGGGTGGCCTGGTCGATGTAGGCGTACTCCTGCTCGGCGTAGTCGATGACGTCGGCCGTGTGGTTGGTGATGATGTCGAAGTAGACC
>JADGMW010000649.1_pt1 | contig 12472 bp, 8 predicted proteins | sample 8641801 | NCBI WGS metagenome assembly JADGMW01 (sample SAMN16272018, study PRJNA661076) | feces metagenome | isolation source: fecal sample from diarrhoea affected cattle A | host: Bos taurus | place: South Africa: Lokaleng Village, Mahikeng | collected 2019-09
CGTCACGCCGCACGCGGCCCAGCGTGCCGATCACCAGGTCCTCGTCCTGGTAGGCGACGTCCGCCGCCTCGGTCAGGGCGCCCGCGATCAACAGCAGCAGCGCGATGATGAGCAGCAGGACCTTCCACCAGGGGTCGTCAAACGGGATCGGCCCGTACTGCCCGGGGAAGGGGGCACGCGGGGTGACGGTGTAGGAGAACTTGGTGGGGAACGCGTAGAAGGGGTCGTCGCACCGCCCCCCGCCCGGATCGTGTGGGTGTCCGTTCCCGTCGCAGTCCCCCTTGCAGTGATGCCCGGCCCCGGGCCGGCTGGCGCAGGCGCACTCGAGGATCTCCCGGATGAGGCACGGGTCCACGGGGCGCCCGTCCAGCAGCGCCTGCAGCGCGCGGCGCAGCAGGTCGCGCTGCTCAGCAGACGCCGCACTCCCCACCGCGGCGCCTCGCCGCGGTGGTGGGCAGCGTCGGCGGGCCTTGCGGCCGTTGACCTGGTCGAGGGCGAACTCGCGCAGGCGCATCCGCAGCGTGCCCTCCTGCACCTGCGCGACGATCTCGCCGGTGGCCGGGTCCACCGAGGTGCGGCTCACGAAGATCTGCGTGCGGACCCGCCGGGCGGGGTGGCCGGCATCCGCCATCCCGGCAAGGTTGCGGCAGACCAGCTCCACCTCGTGCTTGCGGGGCGTCGCGTCCCGCACGTCCACTTTGAAGTACACGGTCTTCCCGGCGCCGGGGACCAGCGGGCCCAGCACCATGCCCGTGCCGAGCTGGCGCTGGCCGAGCGCGGCGAGCTCGGCCTGCGACCATGAGTCGAGGATCCGCACCCCGCGCATGGCCAGGTCGCTGCGGCTGCCCGCCGAGATGTCCAGCACGTGCGTGTCGGTGAACGGCAGCCCCCACCGGTTGATGACGCGGACGCCCATCAGGTAGACGCCCAGCGCCGCCTCGAAGATCCCGTCCGGCATCTCGAACAGGTCGTCGGGGCGCACCGCGTACGGGCGGTACGGCGCCTCGAACAGCGTGCCGCCGAGGTAGCGCGCGTCCCAGCGGATGTCGCGGAAGTCCGGGGTGGGCAACGGGTCCTCCGCGCCGATCGTCGCCCGGACGTCCACCCGGTCCAGGCCCGGGTCGATCATCATGTCCGAGGGCTTCCACGTCGCCGACGCGTTCTCCCGGTGCTCCGCGACCAACGCCCACGCGGCGCCGTCGGCGGTGACCTGCGACCCGACGTCCCCCGGGTACGCGCCGGAGCCGCTCGCTGCTCCCTCGACGCGGTAACGGTTCTCCCACGTGTGGACCGCCTCGACGACGCGCAGGTCCCAGTGGCCGTACAGCTGGATGCTCACAGAGACCCCCCTCTGCGGGCGGGAGGCCTTCCTCCCCCGCGCACCGGCGCCGTCGCAGTGCCCGACCTCCCCAGTGTCACCCCGCGGCGACGGCCGGGCGAGTGGGGGCCGGTCGCACTCGGCTCCGACGGTCGAGCTGACCTAAGACCCCCCTCGTCGGCCACCGATCACGTGACTGCGTGCTTCACCAACGCTCCGAGCTTCTCCAACGCGGCATCCGTCGGCTCGAGCAACGCGAAGGACGTCGGCCAGGCGCCACTGTCATCGTCGAGCCCGGCCTGCACGCTGAACCCGAACGTCGAGTAACGCTCCTTGTCCATCTGTCCGCTGCGGAAGAAGCACAGCACCTTCCCATCGCGCGCGTACCCGGGCTGCCCGTAGTACAGCTTCGGCGCGAGCTCCGGCGCCGCTGTCGTCACGATCGAGTGCACCCGCTCTGCCAGCGCGCGGTCCTCCTCGGGCATCTCCGCGATCTTCGCGAGCACATCCGCCTCGTCCGCAGCCGCCTTGTCCGCGTTGCGCGTGCGGCGCGCCTCCGCCTTGAGCTCCGCGGCCCGCTCCTTCATCGCCGCGCGCTCCTGCGCCGAGAAACCATCAACTGACGTCGCGCCCTTGCCTGTCATCCGACGCTCCTCTCCCGATCAAGTGGTGAGACCCACACTAGGAGCGAGCATCAGAGGCGGGCTTCTCGATTTCTGACCGCCCGCGGGCCGACGCGCGCGGCCCCGCTGCGGCTACGCGCCGTCGATCAGCCCCAGCTCGGCGAGCGCCTGGCCGAACAGGCCGGTCGCGTCGACCGCGGCGCCGCCGTTCTCGTCGCGTCGGGTGACCTGCTCGATGGCCCCGTCGCGCCAGAAGAACACCTCGCGGGTCAGGCCGCCGGGTCGCTCGTACTGGTCGGCGGCCATGCCGATCATGGCGCTCATCGCGGAGATCGCGGACACCCCCTCGACCGGGTGCACCGCGATCATGTCGCGGTTCGGCACGGCCACGAGCAGCCCGTGCGCCGGCCGCTCGATGCGGAAGTCGCCAGCCAGGACGTGCCCGAGCACGAGCAGGCGGCTGGCGTGGAAGTAGCCGCCGGTGCTCACGTGGATCGTGCCGCCGTCCTGGAGCGGGTACTCGCGGGTGTCCTCGGCGGCCAGCGCCCGCAGGTTGCGCAGGCCCGTCTCGCGGACCCACGGCCACCCGCCCAGCTCCTCGACGGTCTCCGCCCGGGTCAGGGTGTCCACGTGGTTCGGGTGGTCCACCCCGACCACTGCCACGAGGTCGCCGACCACCTCGTCGCCGACCTCGAACGGGCCGGGGAGCGCGTCGCGGCCGAGGACGCGCAGGTACAGCCGGTCCCTGACCGTCGCCGGGTCGAGCGGGCCCTGCGTGAGCGCCTGCGCCAGCACGCCGGCGTGCCGGGCGAGCAGCTGGGGCCAGGCGCGCTCGGGAACCTCGACGGCGATCGCGGCGACCTGGTCGAGGTGGGCCACCGCGCCCTCCATGGTCAGCAGCACCCCCTCAGCCAGCACCGTCTCCATGCCGGCCTCGGCGAAGGCCCGCTGGGCCGCCGCCCTGAACCGGGTCGCCTGGTGCACGGTGAACATCGGCAGGTGGGCGTCGGGCGCCCCACCCCTCACACCTCGACCGAACCACGCCACCAGCCGCCCCCTGCCCGGGGCCGCCCCCGTCGATGACCTGGACCGCGGGCCCGCTGTCCAGGTGAAGGGCTGGAACGTACCGTGAACGGGCCCGCCAGGTGGCCGGTTCAGGGTGGGATTCACCTGACCTGACGCCGACCCGGCGGCCCGATGACCGGTCAGGCGTGCGCGGCGACCAGGTCGTGCGCCCGGGCCTTGCGGGCCCCGGCCACCGCCAGGCTCGTCGCCGCGATCGAGGCGGCGGTCCACGCCACCAGCACGGCGACGGCTCCCCCGAGCCCGCCCGCCCCGTTCAGCACAGCGGCGAGGGCGTCGACGCCGGCGCCCACGGGCAGCACGTCGCGCACCGCCACCAGCACGTCGGGGACGGTGGCGATCACGGCCGTGACCAGCACCAGCAGCCCGATGAGCAGCGACAGCACACGCCCGAGGTTCCCGGCGAGCACCACGAGCGCCTGGTTCAGCGCCGTGAAGGCGAGCGCCGCCAGCGCCCCGACGAGCACCAGCCCGGCCAGCTCGCCGCCAGACGCGTCGAGCGTCACGCCCAGGACCACGCCGACCGCGCCGCCCTGCACCCCGGCGAGCCCGGCGGGCGCCACCAGGGTGCGCAGGGTCATGCTCAGCGCGGAGCGGGTGGACCCGAGCACCCGGGTGGGCATCGACCGGAACACGAAGAACGTGGCGAGGGCGCCGAGCCACAGCGCGACGATCCCCACGGCGGGCCCGGTCCCGAACGAGCCGGAGCCCATGAGGCCGGGCGTGGTGACGGGCTGCGCCACCACCGCGGCGAGCGAGGCGCGCTCGGAGTCGGTGTAGGCCGGCACCTGGTCGACGGCCGAGCCGAGGCCGTCGGCGAGCTCGGCTCCGCCACCCGCGAGCTGGTCGACGCCGCTCCCGGCCTCGCCCAGCGCGTCGGCGAGGTCGCCCGCCCCACCGGCGAGCTGCCCGGTTCCAGCGCTCAGCGTCGCGGCGCCCCGGTCGAGCTGCTGCAGGCCGTTGCGCAGCGCCGTCGCGCCCGCGGCGAGCTGATCGGCGCCGGTGCTAGCCGCCGCGGCGCCCTGGGCGAGCGCCTGGGCGCCGCTCGCGGGAGTCGAGCCGCTGGCCGGGGATCCGGCGAGCTGCGCGATGCCATCGGCGAGGCCGGCCAGGCCGGCGCCCGGGGACGCGTCCCCGGCCAGCGCCGCCGTGCCCGCCGCCGCCTGCTGGGCGCCGTCCAGGAGCGGAGCGAGCTGGGTGATCTGCGCGGTCAGCGCCTGGCAGGTGGGATCGGCGGCGCCTGCCGCCCCGCACACCGTCGTCTGCTGGGCCGTGAGCGCGCCGACGTACTGGGCGAGCCCGTCGGCCACCTGCTGCGAGCCGCTCGCCAGCGCGGCGGCCTGGGCGGGCAGCCCGGTGGTGCTCTGCCGCAGGGTGGCGAGGCCACCAGCGAGCTGCTCGGCGCCGTCCGCGAGAGCGGACGTGCCCGCGGCCAGGTCCGAGGCGCCCGTGGCGACCTGCCCGGCGCCCGTCGCGCTCTGCCGGACACCGGTCGCGAGCTGCGCGGCGCCGTCGGCGGCGTCGCCGGCGCCCGAGGCGAGCTGGGCGGCGCCGTCGGCGAGCTGCCCGTTGCCCGCCTGCAGCGCGGCGAGCCCGTCCGCGAGGGACACCGCGCCGTCGGCGGCTGTGCCGAGCTGGTCGTGCAGCGTGGAGAACCCGACGAGCACGTTGTCCAGGTAGGTCTGGGTGAGCTGCTGGCCGAGCACGGTCGCGGCGGTGGCGGTGATGGCGCGGCTGATCGCGTCGTCCACCACGCGCCCGTCGTCAGCGGTGCGCACGTCGATCGTGGCCTGCCGCGCCTCGGACACGTCGCCGCTGAACGAGGTCGCCGCCGCCGAGAAGTCCTCGGGGATGGTGACGACGGCGACGTAGCGGCCCCCCTCGAGCCCGCTGGCGGCGTCGTCCTGGTCGGTGATCTCCCAGGTGTAGTTGGCGGCGGCGTCGCTGCCCACGAGGGCGGCGGCGAGCTGGCGGCCCAGCGGGACGATCTGCCCGTCGACCGTCACCGGCTCGTCGGCGTTCACGATGGCGGCGCGGACGGTGTCGAGCCGCTCCTGCGGCGACCACAGCCCCCACAGCAGCAGCCCCACCACGGTCAGCGGGACCAGGACCACGCCGATGACGGCCAGTGCGTTGCGGCGCGTGCGGACGCCGGTGCGGATGCTCAGCGGTGCGCTCATCGGTGTGCTTCTCCCAGGGTGCGGGCGGTGCCGCTGGCGTGCGAGGTGGCTGGAGCGGTGGCGCCCAGGACGAGCACCTCGGCGTCGGGCGGCAGCAGGTCGTCGGCGCGCAGCGCGGTGGTCCCGAGCGCGAGGGCGACCGACGGCCGCCGTGCCGCCAGCACCTGCCGCAGCCGGTCACGGGCCGCCGGGTCGGCGACGGCCTCGGCGCCGTCCAGCACCAGCAGGCGGGGGCGCTCGTCGAGCGCGGACCACACCGCGTCGAGCGGCTCGGCGCGGAGGTTGACGTACCCGACGCGCGAGCGGACGGCTCCCGACCGGATGGGCAGCGCCAGCCCGCAGACCTTGAGCAGGCCCGCGCTGGGGGCGATCCGCCCGGCGAGCATCAGCAGCAGCGCCGAGGTCGCGGCAGGGTCGTCGCCCTCGACCAGCAGCACCGTGCCCTGCGGCATCCGGAAGGTCACGTCCTGGCACAGCGGGTCGCCGCCGGCCGGGCCGTCGAGGGTCAGCCCCTGCGCCGCGATCACGTCCGTGGAGCCCGGCTCGGGCCAGTCGGCCAGCTCGAGCTCGGCGCGCAGGCCCTCCCCCTCGACGTCGAAGGACGGCAGCAGGCGGTCCAGCCAGCGCGGCATCCACCACGCCTTGTCGCCCAGCAGCATGAGGACCGCGGGGACGAACACCATGCGGACCACGAACGCGTCGACGAACACCCCGACGGCCAGCGCCAGGGCGATCGGCTTGATGTTGGAGTCGCCCTCGGGGACGAACGCGATGAAGACGCCGCACATGATGACGGCGGCCGCGGTGACGACCTTCGCGGATCCGAGGAACCCGGTGGTCACGGCCCTGCGCGCGTCACCGGAGTGGACGTAGTCCTCGCGGATGCGGGAGACCAGGAACACCTCGTAGTCCATCGCCAGGCCGAAGAGGATGCCCATGACCACGATGGGCATGAAGCTGATGACCGGGCCCTGACGCACCACGTGGAGCAGGTCCGCCGCGACGCCGTCCTCGAAGACGAGCGTTACCACGCCGAGCGCGGCGCCCACCGAGAGCAGGTAGCCGACCGTGGCCTTGACCGGCACCCACAGGGACCGGAACACCATGGTGAGCAGCAGCAGCGACAGGCCGACCACCACGAGGGCGAACGGCAGCAGGGCCGCGCCGAGCTTCTCGGAGACGTCGATCCCGACGGCCGTGAAGCCCGTGACGGACAGGTCGACGCCGTACTCCTCGAGGAAGTGGTCGTGCAGGGAGCGGATCTCGTGGACCAGCTCGGAGGTCTCGACCGACTCCGGCGACCCCTCGGGCACGACCTGGATGATGCCGGTGTCCGCGCTGGGGTTGGGCGTGGCGAGCGCGATCTGCGCCACCCCGTCGAGCTCGCCGATCTCCTCGGCCAGGTCGTTCATCAGGCCCACCGGGTCGGTGCTCGTCACGATGCTGCCGGTGACGATGAGCGGGCCGTTGGCCCCGGGCCCGAAGTGGTCGGAGACCAGGTCGTAGGTGACGCGCGCCGAGGACTCCTCGGGCAGGGCGCCCGCGTCGGGCAGGGCCAGCCGCAGGTCCATGGCGGGCAGCGTCAGCAGCCCGAGCGCGACGACGACCACGCCGATGGTGACGGCCGGGAACCGGGTGACGGTCCGGATCCAGCCGCTGAAGAAGCGGTTGTGGTGCTCGGCACGCTCGGCGCTGTCGGCGCGGCGCGCCCGGCGGGACGGGCGGGGCCGCAGCCGCTCCCCGGCGAACCCGAGCAGGGCCGGCATCAGGGTGAGGGAGACCAGCACGGTGATGCCGACCGCGACGGCGGCGGCCACGCCCATGGTGGTGAGGAAGGGGATGCCGGCGACACCGAGCCCCACCAGCGCGATCATCACGGTGAGGCCCGCGAAGACCACGGCCGATCCGGCGGTCGCGACGGCGCGCGCCACGGACTCCTCGACGTCGAGGCCGTCGCGCAGCTGGTCGCGGTGCCGGGAGATGATGAACAGCGCGTAGTCGATGCCCACCGCGAGGCCCAGCATGAGCGCGAGCAGTGGCGTCGTGGAGTTGATGGGCATGACCGCGGTGGCCGCGAACACCAGCGCGAGCGCGGCGCCCACCCCCACGAGCGCGTTGAGCAGCGGCATTCCGGCTGCCGCGAACGAGCCCAGCGTGATCACCAGCACCACGAGGGCGAACACCACGCCGAGGGCCTCGGTGACCGTCACGCCGGGGAACTCTGCGCTGAAGAGCTGCCCGCCGAGCGACGCCTGCGAGCCGTCGGGCAGGGCCGCGGCGAGATCGTCGGTGACCTGGGCCAGCTCGTCGCGGGTGTCGTCGGTGATGGCCTGCGAGGAGCCGTCGAGCATGACCGAGACGAGCGCGGCGCTGGCGTCCTCGTTGATGGCGCCGGTGACGGTCTCGCCGTAGGGCGAGACCACGGTGGACACCTGGCCCACGTCGCCGAGCCGCTCGACCGCGCGCTCGACGGGCTCGCGGACCGCGGGGTCCTCGACGTCGCCGCCGTCGGGGGCGACCACCACGACCTGCGCGGTGGCGCCGCTGACCTGGGGGAAGGTCGAGGCGAGGCGGGTGAGGGCTGCTTGCGACTCGGTGCCCGGGATCGTGACCTCGTCGTCGAGGCCCTGGGTGACCAGGAGGCCGAAGCCCCCGACGACCACGAGGACGACGAGCCACGCGGCGACGACGAGCCGGCGGGAGCGGTACGCCCAGCGGCCGAGCTGGTACAGGGATGAGGACACACGGGCTCCTGGGAGACGTCTCGCGGGATGGTGGAGCCGCCGCTGGCCCCGATACATCAACGTATGCGATACATCGGTGTATCGCAAAGGCGCGGGACCTGCGGGCCGGGCTCACCTCCTCGCCGATGCGACGATGTACCCGTGAGCACCTCCGCCCCTGCCGAACCGCCGCCGCTCAGCGCCCGGCGCCAGCAGACCCGCGACCGACTGCTGGACGCCGCCTACCAGATCCTCGCGGAGCACGGCATCGCCGGCGCCTCGATCGAGGCGGTGTGCGAGGCGGCGGGCTTCACGCGCGGGGCGTTCTACTCCAACTTCGACAGCAAGACCGAGCTGTTCCTCGCCCTCACCGAGCGCGAGCAGCGCCGACGCCTCGCCCAGCTCGAGAGCGACGCCGTCGCCGTCGCCGCCGAGTCCCGGGCCCACGGCCGCTCGCTCGACACGCAGCTGGTCGGCGAGGTGATCGCCGCGCTGCTGAGCGGGCAGCCCGACGACCGGCAGTGGCGGCTGATCAGCAACGAGTTCGAGCTCCTGGCCCTGCGCCAGCCCGAGGAGGCGGCGCGGTTCCTCCAGTTCGAGGAGCAGATCCTCGTCGAGCTCACGGACGTGGTGGAGCGGCTCGCCACCTCGCTCGGCCTCCGCCTGGTCATCCCCGCCATCGACGCGACGCGCCTGTTCATGGCGGGCTACGCCGCGAGCACGCGCCAGGCCTACCTCCTGGGCCCCGACGACCACGGCGCCACCGCCCGCGAGCTGGCCGCCCGGTGGCTGCCCGCGGTCGTCGAGCGCCTCATCGAGCCGCTCGAGGACTGAGCCGTCCGCCGAGGTCGGCGCCGTCGGGAGCTCCACCGCATCGTCGGCTGAGCCGTCCGGCCGCGTCAGCCCAGGGCGAAAGCGGCTGCGCTCCGCGGCGCGCCGCTGGGATGCTCCCCGGATGAGGATCCTGGTGCTCGGTGGGACAGCCTGGCTCGGTCATCTCGTGGCCACGACCGCACTCCGCGACGGCCATGACGTCACGTGCGTCGCCCGCGGCTCGGAGGTCCCGCCCGGAGCGCGCCTCGTCCACGCCGATCGCGACGAGGACGACGCCCTCGCAGAGGTGGCCGGCAGCCGGTGGGACGTCGTGATCGACGTGGCGCGCCACCCCGGGCACGTGCGCCGCGCGGTGCGGGACCTCGAGCCCGTGGCCGATCGCTACGTGCTGGTGTCGACCCTCAACGTCTACGCGTCGCACGAGGCCGTGGGCGCCGACGAGACCGCCGCCCTGCTCCCCCCGCTGCAGGCCGACCGCATGGCCGAGATGCTGGACTACGGCCCCGCGAAGGTCGCCTGCGAGCAGGCAGTCCTCGACGGATTCGGCCCGGACCGCTCGGTCCTCGCCCGGGCAGGGATCATCGGCGGCCCCGGCGACCCGACCGGGCGCACGGACTACTGGCCGTGGCGGTTCGCCCACCCCGCGGCGCCCGGCACGGTGCTCGTGCCGGCCGCGCCCGACCTGGTCACGTCGGTGATCGACGTCCGCGACCTGGCAGAGTGGCTGGTGCGCTGCGGCGAGCAGTCCCTGAGCGGGGCCATCGACGTCATGGGGCCCCCGCTCTCGTTCCGCGAGCACCTGGAGGCAGCCCGTCAGGCGGCGGGCAGCGATGCCGCGGCCGTCGCCGCCACGGAGTCCTGGTTGAAGGACCACGACGTCAACGAGTGGGCCGGCCCCCGCTCGATGCCCCTGTGGCTCGCCGACCCCGTCTGGCGCGGCCTGAACAGCCGCTCCACCGCACGCGCGCGGGCCGCAGGGCTCACCCACCGGCCCCTGGTGGAGACCCTGCGTGACGGGATGCGCTGGCGTGCCGAGCACGCCGAGGGCGCCGACGACCGCGCGGGCCTGTCCGACGCCGACGAGCGCGAGCTGCTCGACCTGCTGGGCGAGGACGCGGCGCCGCTCTGAGGTGCGGAACGGTCAGGCTCAAACGTCGGCCGTGACCACCTCGGCCTTCGGCTGCGGGTTGGCCGCCGCGACCTTCTGGTACGCGGGCAGGTCCGTCCAGAGCTCGTCCTTGAGCGGGTTGAGCCGCCGGGCGACGATGCGGCGCGCCTGGTACACCGCCACGGCCACGTTCACCACCAGGGAGATCGCGCTCACGACGAACAGCGCCTTCGGGTCGTGCGACGAGTCGACCGCGAACTTCGAGTCGGAGACGAACGCCGGCACGGCCATCGTGAACATCATCCAGAACGCGAGCGTGTGCGCGCGGTGCTGCAGCCACGCGCCGCGCTTGAGGAAGAACGCGGGGATGGTGCACGAGACCAGCAGCGCGCCACCGGCGTAGAACGCGTGGTCGCCCACGCAGTTGTAGACGTACGCGAAGTTCCACAGGTCGTACGCGATGATCCAGAACCAGACCATGTCCGGCCACACCATGTCGCGCTTCTTGTCCTGGCTGATCACGATGCCGGCCCACCCGCAGATGGTCAGCAGGTTGAGCAGCCCCGCGATGCCGTTCATGACGTTCCACGGGCCGCCGACCATCATCACGCCGTCGACCATGCCGTTCATCGACGTGACCTCGAAGTCGCGGATGACGGCCTCGAGGATGTTGATGGCCAGGATCGCGGCGGGGAACATCAGCGCGTACGTGTTGCGGGCGATGCGCGGGTAGTAGCGCAGCAGCATGAAGCCGAGGCAGCCCGCCAGGGCCGAGTACACCTTGACCCAGTGGAACCAGCTGCCGGTGCTGGACCCCTCGCCCGCGGTGTTCGGCCACACGAAGATCGTGAGGACCACCGGCAGCACGATGAACAGCACGATGGCCGCGCGCTTGCTCGATCGCGCGATCTCGTTGGCGACCATGAGCGCCACGACGACCGCGACCCACATCAGCGCGGAGTACCAGGGGATGGACTCGAACAGGAACATCGCTTCACTCGCCTTCGAGCTCGGGGGGATGGGGCGGCGCATCCCGCAAGGGCGGGCGCGCCGCTCGCTGCGAGGACGGGGTGGGGGGATCGCTCGGATCGAGGTGCAGGGTCTGGCGGATGATGTCCATCAGGACGCGGTCGCTGACCTGCCCGTCAGACCCGGCGAGGCCGATCAGGCCGTGGATCAGCACGTAGAACGTCTCGGGCACGTGGTCGATCTTGATGCGGTGCCGCTGGGCGTAGGCCGCCACGGTGGTGTCCTGCAGGCACTCGACGAGGGCGCGCACGGCGCGGTCGACGAACCGGCTGTACAGCCGGGCGTCCTCGATCCGGGGCAGGGCGCCGGTCGGCGCGACGGGACCGAGGTGGCGGCGGAACACCGCGACGCAGTCCGCGAGGGCCTTGTCGATGTTGCCGACCTCGCGCTCGGAGTCCCAGCGCCGCAGGTCCTCGACGAACTCGTCGATGTGCCGGTCAAGGACCACCTCGACCAGCGTGTCCTTGTCGGTCAGGTAGTGGTAGACGAGCCCGCGGGTGATCCCGGCCCGGGCGGCGACGTCCGCGATGGACGTGCGCCCGACCCCCTGCTCGGCGAAGAGCTCCCGCGCCGCGGCGATGATCGCCTCGCGCCGGTCGTCGGGGTCCATGACCGTCCGCGTGGCGCCTGGTCCGCCCGTGCGTCCCACGATCCGCCGCCCGCCCCTCGTCTGCGGCCGCGTCGTCGTCCCGGGGTCCGGGCGGGGGCCGTCAGGGACATCCAAGGGCTCATTGACAGTGCGTCAATGGGACCTTGGTCCAGCGTCCACGCAGGCCAGCGCGATGTTCACCCCATCAGCGCAGGGATCAGCGCCCGGCGCGAACCACCGTGGTGTAGCCGCGCGACTCGCCCGGGGCGAGCCACACGACCTCGCCGTCCTCCTCAGCCTGAGCGCGCCCGCCGTCGCGAGACGTCGACGGCTCGACCCCCAGGACGTTGACCCCCGGCTTCGCGTCGCGCCACAGCACCAGCAGCGGCCACCCCTCGACGCCCTGCTCGATCTGCGCCCAGGCGCCGTCGGGCGCCATCACCATGACGCTGGCCGTGGGGCCCGGCTCAGGCGCGCAGTACAGGACCACCTCGGGCTCAGAGCTGTCGGCGCCCAGGTCCAGCGCCCACGGCAGCGCGCGCGGCTCCTCGCCAGGCCGGTCGCGCTCGGCGAGCGGCGTGGCCGTCGCGGTCACCACGGTCCCAGGCCCGACCAGCGGGTACCCGAAGTTGAGGTGGTGGCGGAACATGTGGGCGGCGGGGCCGAATCCGTCGTTGGTGACGACATCCTCGACGCGCACCTCGGGGCGGTCGACGCTGGCGACGATGCGCCGCCGCAAGCGCAGGGTCGGCGCGCCCAGGGCGGTCTCGACCACGTCGCCCGTGACCTCAACGGCGAGGCCGTCGCCGTCGAGGACCAGGCCCCAGCGCACGTTCTCGGCGGGGACGTGGCCCACCCGGCCGTGCAGCCCGTGATGCGTGCCGTCCACCGTGGACGGCGCCCCTGTCGAGGCCAGCCCGCACGTGCTCAGCAGGCCGCCGCCGAAGGTGCGGGTCCAGCCCGCGCCCTCGGGCTCGTAGCGCGA
>JADGMW010000651.1_pt1 | contig 12460 bp, 12 predicted proteins | sample 8641801 | NCBI WGS metagenome assembly JADGMW01 (sample SAMN16272018, study PRJNA661076) | feces metagenome | isolation source: fecal sample from diarrhoea affected cattle A | host: Bos taurus | place: South Africa: Lokaleng Village, Mahikeng | collected 2019-09
CCCGGGGCACGCCGCCCAACGTCGTCGAGACCGATGCGGCGACCTGGCTGCGGATGGCGGCCGGGCTGCTGAGCTGGGCCGACGCCGTCGCCGAGGGGAAGGTCAGCGCCAGCGGCAACCGCGCCGATCTGGCCGCCCACCTCCCGCTCCGGCCCCTGGTCCGCCCCTGAGGGGACGTCCGGCATGCTCGACACCCGGCGGACCGGCCGCCGTCGTACGGAGGTGTCATGCAGGCGTCGTTCTTGCCCGACGGGGACCGGCTGATGCCCACCCCCACGGCGGCCAGCCCCTGGTCGACCGAGATGGTCAACGGCCACCACATCGGCGGCCTCGTGGCCTGGGGTGTGCAGCGCGACGAACCCGACCCCGACCTCCAGCTCTCCCGGATGACCGTGGACATGGTCCGGGCCGTCCCGATGCGGCCGCTGAGCATCGAGACGCGCCCCGGCCGGGAAGGCCGGCGGCTGCGGGTGATCGACGTCAGCGTCCTGGACGGCGACGTCGAGGTCATCCGCGGTTCGGCGCTGTTGCTCCGCCGCTCCGAGCAGCCCGACGACCAGCCGTGGGCGCCCGAGCCGTGGGACGTCCCCCCGCCCGAGCAGATCGAGGGCACGCAGGGCGGCCCGATGCCCTGGGAGATCCGGCGGATCCCCGGCGGTGAGGAGGGCCGCGGCCGGGTCTGGATGCGGGAGACCAACGAGTTCGTGGCCGGTCAGCCCCTCACCCCGATGCTGCGGGCGGCCCTGATGGCGGACTTCACCAATCCGCTCGCGAACTCCGGTCCGGTCGGGCTGGCGTTCATCAACGTCGACGTGACGATGTACCTGACCCGCGATCCGCGCGGTGAGTGGATCGGCATGGAGAGCGCCGGCCACCTGGGCGCCGGCGGCGTCTCGTTCGGCACCACCTGGATGTACGACCGGGAGGGCGTCATCGGGCACTGCGTGGCCGCGGCGCTCCCCGACCCGAGGATCCAGCAGCGCCACCGGCAGCGCGACGCCCCCGCCCGCTGAGGCGGGCGAGGGCGTCGGCGGTCGGGGCGGTCAGCTGAAGAGGTCGGCCGCGGTCTTGACGGTCTGGTAGAGCCCGTAGACGAGCGGGACGCCCACCAGCGCCCACGCGAAGGCCACGAGGCCCACGGGGGTGGTGCTGGGCTGCTCGTTCCCGGTCGAGGCGGAACTGCTCATCGGAGGGTGCTCTCTTCCTTCGAGGCGGACGAGGCGGACGGGGCGGACGTCGAGGGGGCCGGGGTCGAGGTGGCCGGGGTCGACGCCGTCTCGCGGGTCGGCTCGTGCCACTTGTCGGCGACCGGCCTCACCAGCAGGTTGGCGACGAACCCGACGGCCAGCAGGCCGACCATGATGAACAGCGCCGGCCGGTAGTCGCCGGCGACGAGCTCACCGGGCTCGCCGTCGGCCATGTCCAGCACGCCGTTGACGATGAGCGGCCCGGCGATGCCGGCGGCCGACCAGGCGGTGAGCAGCCGGCCGTGGATGGCGCCGACCTGGAAGGTGCCGAACAGGTCGCGCAGGTAGGCCGGGATCGTGGCGAAGCCGCCGCCGTAGAACGAGATGATGATCGCGGCGGTGATCACGAAGACCCAGGTCGCCGAGCCGCCGAGGGTGGCCAGGACGACGTAGAGGACCATCCCGACGCCCAGGTAGACCATGTAGATGGGCTTGCGCCCGATGTAGTCCGACGTGCTCGACCAGACGAACCGGCCGGCCATGTTGAACAGCGACAGCAGGCCCACGAAGCCGGCCGCGGCGGTGACGGCGACGGTGGACGTCGCGCCCTCCCGGAAGAAGTCCTGGATCATCGGCGAGGCCTGCTCGAGGATGCCGATGCCGGCGGTCACGTTGCAGAACAGCACGATCCACAGCAGCCAGAACTGCGGCGTCCTGATGGCGTTGTTCGCCGAGACGTTGTCGGTCGTGACCAGCGCCTTCTGCGCGACCGTGGACGGGTCGAAGCCGGCCGGCTTCCAGCCCTCGGCGGGGACGCGCACGATGAAGGCGCCGAACATCATGAAGACGAGGTAGAGGACGGCGAACGTCAGGAAGAGCTTGGCGACCGCGTCCCCGCTGGCCACGTTGGCCCCCGGGCCGCTCGCCACGTAGTCCGGGTCGTAGAAGCTCATCAGCTGGCGGGACAGCGGCGAGGCGATGAGCGCGCCGCCACCGAAGCCCATGATGGCCATGCCCGTGGCCAGGCCGGGACGGTCGGGGAACCACTTGATCAGCGTGGAGACCGGCGAGATGTAGCCGATGCCCAGCCCGATCCCGCCGATGACGCCGTACCCGAGGTAGAGCAGCCACAGCTGGTCGGTGAAGATGCCCAGCGAGCCGACGAGGAAGCCGGTCACCCAGAAGACGGCCGAGGTGAACATCGCGGCGCGGGGGCCGTTGCGGTCGACCCAGGTGCCGAAGACGGCGGCGGAGAGCCCGAGCATCACGATGGCGATGGAGAAGACGACGCCGATCGCGGTCAGGCTGGTGTCGAAGTTCGCGACCAGCGCGGTCTTGTAGACGCTGGTCGCGTACGCCTGGCCGATGCACAGGTGGACGGCGAGGGCGGCCGGCGGGATCAGCCACCGGTTGAAGCCTGGGCGGGCGACGATGCGCTCGCGCGCCAGGAAGCTGGGTAGGGCCACGGGCGGACCTCCGGGACGGGGGGATCGGCGCGGCCGGTCGACCGCAGCCCGGCCGCGCACCGTCGTGGGGCCCGCAGCCGGTGGGAACGTACGACGACTCCGGCCTCCTCGCGCGTTCAACCAGGCGGTCGTGACGTCCGCGTGACCGACCGCCGGGGCCCGGATCCCGCGGGCCGCCGGGCCGCGCAGGCGGCCTAGGCTCGGTCGCATGGGCTATGAGGTGAAGGGCGTCGTCGCCCTCAGCAAGGGTGCTCCGGTCACGATCGAGACGATCCTGGTGCCCGACCCGGGGCCGGGCGAGGCGGTGGTCGACATCCAGGCGTGCGGGGTCTGCCACACCGACCTGCACTACCGCGAGGGCGGCATCAACGACGAGTTCCCCTTCCTGCTCGGCCACGAGGCCGCCGGCGTCGTCTCCGCCGTCGGTGAGGGCGTCACCGACGTGGCGGTGGGCGACTACGTCGTCCTCAACTGGCGGGCCGTCTGTGGCCAGTGCCGCGCCTGCCTCAAGGGCGAGCCCAAGTACTGCTTCAACACCCACAACGCCACGCAGAAGATGACGCTGGCCGACGGCACGCCGCTCTCCCCGGCGCTGGGCATCGGCGCGTTCGCCGAGAAGACCCTGGTCCACTCCGGCCAGTGCACGAAGGTCGACCCTGCCGCCAAGCCGGAGGCCGCGGGCCTGCTCGGCTGCGGCGTCATGGCCGGCGTCGGCGCGGCGATCAACACCGGCGCGGTGCAGCGCGGCGAGAGCGTCGCCGTCTTCGGCTGCGGCGGCGTGGGTGACGCGGCCATCGCCGGCGCCAAGCTCGCCGGGGCGACGACGATCATCGCCGTCGACATCTCCGACACCAAGCTCGAGTGGGCGAAGAAGTTCGGCGCCACCCACACCGTGAACTCGAAGGAGACCGACCCGGTCGAGGCCATCCGGGCGCTCACCGGTGGCCACGGCGTGGACGTCGCCATCGACGCCGTCGGCCACCCCGCCGTCTTCGAGCAGGCGTTCTACGCCCGCGACCTGGCCGGCCGGGTCGTCATGGTCGGCGTCCCGACGCCCGGTATGGAGATCACGCTGCCGGCCACCGAGATCTTCGGCCGCGGTGGAGCGGTCAAGTCCTCCTGGTACGGCGACTGCCTGCCCAGCCGGGACTTCCCGATGCTGGTCGACCTCTACCTGCAGGGCCGCTTCGACCTCGACGCGTTCGTCTCGGAGACGATCGGCCTGGAGGACGTCGAGGAGGCGTTCGAGAAGATGCACAAGGGCGAGGTCCTGCGTTCCGTGGTGGTGTTCGGATGACCGCGCGGATCGAGAAGGTCGTCGTCAGCGGCGTCTTCAGCCTCGACGGGCAGGACTTCGACGTCGACAACAACGTCTGGCTCGTCGGGGACGACGCCGAGGTGCTGGTCATCGACGCCCCGCACGACGCCGCCCCGATCCTCGAGGCGATCGGCGACCGGAAGGTCACCGCGATCGTGCTCACCCACGGGCACAACGACCACATCACCGCCGCCCCCGCGCTGCGCGAGGCGACCGGCGCGCCGATCTGGTTCAACCCGGCCGACCGGATGCTCTGGGACATGACGCACCCCGACGCGCAGCCCGACGCCGACCTGGCAGACGGCACGCGGTTCACCGTCGCCGGGACGACGCTCGTCGCGCGGGTCACCCCGGGTCATTCGCCGGGCAGCACATGCCTGTACGCCGCGGACCTCGGCACGGTGTTCACCGGCGACACGCTGTTCTGCGGCGGCCCCGGTGCCACCGGCCGCTCGTTCAGCGACCACCCGACGATCGTGGAGTCGATCCGCTCGCAGCTTCTGACGCTGCCCGGGGACACGGTCGTGCGGACCGGTCACGGGGACGACACCACCATCGCCGCGGAGCAGAACACCGTCGAGTAGCCGGCCGGGCGGGCGCTGTCCGGGGATCCCGGGACGCCCGCCCGACCCCGGTCAGCGCAGCGGGTCGCGCGAGGCCGCGGAGGCGAATCCCAGCCACGTGTGCCGGTTGCCCGCCCAGCACCAGCCCACCTTGGGCGCGCTGCGCCGTGCGGGGCCGTCCCGGCCGGTGCCGTTGCTGATCCACAGCGCCGGCGTCCGGGAGTCCAGCCGGCCGTTCGCCTTGCGCAGCCGCGAGCCGATCGTCATGAAGCAGGCGTTGCGGTCCAGCACGCCGGGGCACTGCAGCAGCCACGCGATCCCCTCGCCCATGGTCAGCGGCGTGCGGTCGGCGGCGAGGATCGCGGGCAGCGCTTCGTCGGGGCTCCGGTTCAGCATCGCGTCCCCGCGGTCGAGCCCGGAGACCGTGTAGACCGGTCCCTCCGGCAGCGCGATGCCCTCGATCGGGGCGAACTCGTCGACGTCGGTCATGTCCTCCACGACGAAGCCGGTCCGGCCGTCCAGCTCGAGCAGCGGGGCCAGGACCGAGACCGGCGCGAGCGCGGGGGAGACGACGAGCAACGCCCCGTCGGGAGCGCCGCCGGCGGCCGCGGCGCGGAGTTCGGCGGCGGACAGCCCGGACAGCTCGGGTACGCCGAGGGCGATCAGCCGCTCGGCCTGGGCGGCGAGCGGCGGCAGGGCGGGCAGGCCGGCGGGGGAGGACGGGCTCCCGGACGGAGCAGCGGGCGAGGGCGGTGCGGCGGGGGAGGACGCTGCGGCGGGGGAGGACGGAGCGGCGGACGAGGATCGGGGACGCGCGGCGACGGGCACGGAAAGCCTCCGGGGACGACGGGCACCGTCAAACGCGCGGGCCGCGGACCCGGTTCCCAGCCGTCATCCGGCCCGATGAGCTGGGCGGACGAGTGGCGGGGGTGACCCGTGACACTGCTCCCGGGCTGGGCAACGGCCGCTGCGCCGGTACGGTGGGCACGTGGCTCGCGGCGATGGACTGCTCACGCACGACCTCGACCCCCAGGCTCCCGGACCTCAGGACGCCTGCGGCGTCTTCGGTGTCTGGGCGCCGGGCGAAGAGGTCGCGAAGCTGACCTATTTCGGTCTGTACGCCCTCCAGCACCGCGGGCAGGAGGCAGCCGGGATCGCGGTGTCCGACGGCACGTCCGTCGTCGTCTACAAGGACCTCGGGCTGGTCAGCCAGGTCTTCGACGAGGCCACCCTGGGCAGCCTGCGCGGGCACCAGGCGGTCGGGCACACCCGGTACTCCACGACCGGCGCCTCCACCTGGGAGAACGCCCAGCCCACGTTCCGCACGACCGAGGGCGGCACCGGCCTGGCGCTGTGCCACAACGGGAACCTGGTGAACACCGCCGAGCTGGCCGTCAAGGCCGCCGACGCCGGTGTGCCGGGCGCGTTCGTCGCGACCAACGACTCCGATCTGATCACCGCGCTCATCGCCGCCCGCCCCGACCTCTCGGTCGAGGCCGCCGCGATGGAGGTGCTGCCGCAGCTGCGGGGCGCGTTCAGCCTCACCTTCATGGACGAGGACACCCTCTACGCCGCCCGTGACCCGCAGGGCGTCCGGCCGCTGGTGCTCGGCCGGCTGGAGCGCGGCTGGGTCGTGGCCAGCGAGACCGCCGCGCTGGACATCGTCGGCGCCTCGGTGGTCCGCGAGGTGGAGCCCGGCGAGCTGATCGCCATCGACGAGAACGGTCTGCGCAGCCAGCACTTCGCGACCGCCCAGCCCAAGGGCTGCGTCTTCGAGTACGTCTACCTGGCCCGTCCCGACACCACGATCTCCGGCCGCGGCGTGCACGCGGCCCGCGTCGAGATCGGCCGGCGGCTGGCCAAGGAGCACCCGGTCGAGGCCGACCTGGTCATCCCGGTGCCGGAGTCGGGCACCCCGGCCGCGGTCGGCTACGCCGAGGCCAGCGGCATCCCCTACGGGCTGGGCCTGGTCAAGAACTCCTACGTCGGCCGGACCTTCATCCAGCCGAGCCAGACCATCCGCCAGCTGGGCATCCGGCTGAAGCTCAACCCGCTGCGCGACGTCATCCGCGGCAAGCGGCTGGTCGTCGTCGACGACTCGATCGTCCGGGGGAACACCCAGCGGGCGCTGATCCGCATGCTGCGCGAGGCCGGTGCCCTCGAGGTGCACGTGCGCATCGCCTCGCCGCCGGTGAAGTGGCCGTGCTTCTACGGCATCGACTTCGCCAGCCGCGCCGAGCTCATCGCCAACGGGCTGGAGCTCGACGGCGTGCGGGCCTCGATCAACGCCGACTCGCTGGGCTACGTGTCCGAGCAGGGGCTGATCGCCGCGACCGAGCAGCCGGCCAACCGGCTGTGCACCGCCTGCTTCACCGGGAAGTACCCGATCCCGCTCGAGCAGCCGGAGGTGCTCGGCAAGCACGTGCTCGAGGGGATCGAGAGCCGCGCGCTGACCGGATGGACCGGTCAGCAGGCCGGCAGCGCCATCGTCCCCGGCGGCGCCGAGGACGCCCTGCTGCGCCCGTGACCGCGAGAGTGACGCCTGAGCGAGCATCGCAGGGAGCGCCGGCGACCGAGGCGCGGAACGAAGGCGGAACCGAGCAGTGACGTCAGCCGAGCAGTTCACCTACGCCGCGTCCGGCGTCGACATCGACGCCGGCGAGCGCGCGGTCACGCTGATGAAGGCCGCCGTCGAGCGGACGAACCGGCCCGAGGTCGTCGGTGGCCTGGGCGGCTTCGCCGGGCTCTTCGCGCTGGACACCACGAAGTACCGCAAGCCCCTGCTGGCGTCCTCCACCGACGGCGTCGGCACGAAGATCGCCCTGGCCCGCCAGCTCGACCGGCACGACACCGTCGGCATCGACCTGGTCGCCATGGTCGTCGACGACCTGGTCGCCTGCGGTGCCGAGCCGCTGTTCCTCCAGGACTACGTGGCCTGCGGCAAGGTCGTCCCGGAGCGCATCGCCGCGATCGTCACCGGCATCGCGGCCGGCTGCACGCTGTCCGGCGCGGCTCTCGTGGGCGGGGAGACCGCCGAGCACGGCGACCTGATGGACGCCGACGAGTACGACCTGGCGGCCACCGCCGTCGGCGTGGTCGAGGCCGACGCCGTCCTGGGGCCGGAGCGGGTCCGTGCCGGCGACGCCGTCGTCGCCATGGCGTCGAGCGGCTTCCACTCCAACGGCTACTCGCTGGTCCGCCGCGTCGTCGCCGCGGCCGGACTGGACCTGCAGAGCACCCCGGCGGGGCTGTCCCGCCCGCTCGGCGAGGAGCTGCTCGAGCCGACCCGGATCTACGCCCTGGACTGCCTGGCGCTGGTCGCGGAGCACGGCGTGGAGAGCGTGCACGCCTACGCGCACATCACCGGCGGCGGGCTGGCCGGCAACACCGCCCGCGTCGTGCCCGCGGGGCTCGAGGCGGTGCTCGACCGCGGCACCTGGGCCCTGCCGCCGGCGGTGCGGCTGCTGGAGGAGCACGGAGTGCCGCGGGCGGAGTCCGAGCGGGCGTTCAACTGCGGCGTGGGCATGATCGCCGCCGTCGCCCCCGAGGTCGCCGACGCCGTCGTCGCGCAGCTGGGCGCGGCGGGCGTCCCGGCGTGGGTCGCCGGCACGCTGCAGGAGCGCACGGACGACACGGGCCCGGCCGCCCGGCTCGTCGGCACCTACCGCTGAGCCGACGGACTCCCGCCCGGGCAGTCCCCGGAGTCACCCGGACTTTCTGCACCGGCAGTCCCTGGGCTGCCCGGACTTCCTGCACCGGAAGCCCGGTGACCGGTGCGCGGTGCGGTGTCCCCTGGACGCACGAAGGCACCGCTCCACCCTGAGGTGGAGCGGTGCTCTCGTGTCGGACTGCGCCTCAGCGCGGCCGGGTCAGCGGGTGGCCGCCCAGTCGTCGCCGGAGTCGTCGTCCGCTGCTGCCCAGCGGTCGGCGTACTCGTCGTCCTCGTCGTCGTCCTCGTCGTCGTCCGCCGCCGCGCTCGGCGCGGTGTAGGTCGACGACGATCCGGCCAACTCCCGCTGCAGTGCGGTGAGGTCGGTGTTCGGTGAGCTGTACTTGAGCTCACGGGCCACGCGTGTCTGCTTGGCCTTCGCTCGGCCGCGCCCCATCGGCTCGACCCCCTCGCTACGGAGTGCGGGCGTCCAGCCCGTGGGCTTGACGGCCCTCGTGGCGACCCCGGCTGAGTGACTATGTCTGGGACAACATTACGACACGGATCCCCGGCGGGCACACGTCCCCTCCCCGAGGGTGGAAACGGGCCGGTCCGGACGGCGGCCGGGGGGCCACGAGGAGCGCCGTCGGCGGGTCGGGGCCGGGATCAGTCCGGCCGTCCCACCGAGCGGATCCGCTCCTCCGCCAGCCGGTCGGCCGCGACGGCGGGGGAGACGCCGTCGGCCTCCGCGACGCGGAACACCCGCCGCGCGGTGTCGAAGATCCCGCCCGCTCGCGCGCGGGCGCGGTCGAAGGAGAAGCCGTGCCGCTCGTCCTCGACCTGGATCACGCCGCCGGCGTTCACCAGGTAGTCGGGGGCGTAGAGGATGCCCCGGGCGAGCAGCGCATCGGCGATCTCCGGGGTGGCCAGCTGGTTGTTGGCGCCCCCGCAGACGACCTGCGCCGGGAGCGAGTCCACGGTGGTGGCGTCCAGCGCGCCACCGAGGGCGCAGGGCGCGTAGACGTCGTGCGCCGTCGCGACCAGGTCCGCGGTGTCGGCGGCGACCCGCACCTGCGGGTGCCGGGCGCGCACCCGCTCGACCGCGGCAGGGTCGACGTCGGTGACCACGAGGTCGGCGCCGTCGGCGGCCAGCAGGTGGACCAGCTCGGAGCCGACCTTGCCGACGCCGGCGACCGCCACCGTGCGCCCGGCCAGCGAGGCCTCGCCCCAGCGGTGCTCCGCGGCGGCGCGCATGCCCTGGAAGACGCCGTAGGCGGTGAGCACCGAGGAGTCCCCGCAGCCACCGTGGGCCAGCGACCGCCCGTGGGCGAAACGCGTCTCGCGCCCGACGACGTCGAGGTCGGCGTTGGCGGTGCCCACGTCGCAGGCGGTCAGGTAGCGGCCGCCGAGGCCCTCGACGAAGCGGCCGTAGGCGCGCAGCAGCGCCTCGGTCCGGTCCGTGCGCGGGTCGCCGATGATCACCGCCTTGCCGCCGCCGAGGTCGAGGCCGGCCAGGCTGTTCTTGTAGGTCATCGCCCGGGACAGCCGCAGCGCGTCGGCGACCGCCTCCTCCTCGCCGGCGTAGGGGTGGAAGCGGGTGCCGCCCAGCGCCGGGCCCAGCGCGGTGGAGTGGATGGCGATGACGGCGCGCAGGCCGGACGCCGGGTCGCTGCAGAAGACGACCTGCTCGTGGCCCGAACCGAGGATGTCCACGGCGCAGAGGGTAGAACCCGCAGGCCCCGCCCGGCGGTGCGTCGCAGCGGCCGGACAGGACCGGGGCCGTGCGGGCAGGCATCATGTCCCGTTGGACACCCGGCGGAGGTGGCGCTGCGCCTCCCCGCCCGCACCGTGGCACCCCCAGGAGGACTTCCCATGCCCGCACCCAGGCGCCTGCTCGCGTTCGCGCTGGCAGCACCGCTGCTGCTCGCCTCGTGCACCACGGACGGGGGCGACTCCGGCGGCGGCTCGGCCGATGCCGGCGGCGGCGACGGGGGCGGGGACCTCACGATCTCGGTCATCACGCACGGCTCGGCCGGCGACGCGTTCTGGGACGTCGTCCAGAACGGCGCCGAGGCCGCCGGCGAGGACCTCGGCATCGACGTCGACTACCAGAGCGACGGCGATCCGCAGCGCCAGGCGCAGCTCATCGACGCCGCGGTGAACCAGGGCGTGGACGGCATCGTGGTGTCGATGGCGAACCCCGACGCCCTCCAGGAGTCGGTCGAGGCGGCCGTCGACGCCGGCATCCCGGTCGTGACGATCAACTCGGGCGGGGAGCGCTCGACGGAGTTCGGCGCCATCGGGCACGTCGGCCAGGACGAGACCATCGCCGGCGAGGGCGCGGGCCGGGAGCTCGCCGCCGGGGGTGCGAGCAACGTGCTCTGCGTCATCCACGAGGCCGGCAACATCGGCCTCGAGGAGCGCTGCGCCGGTGCCGCCCAGGGCCTGGGCGCGGAGGTGACCCAGGTGCAGGTGGACATCAACGACCTGACCGGTGCGCAGTCGACCATCACCTCGCAGTTGCAGACCGACACCTCGATCGACGCGGTGCTGGCGCTGAACTCCGCGGTCGCCAGCGTGGCCGTCGAGTCCGCCGCGGACGCCGGGTCGGACGCGCAGGTCGCCACCTTCGACCTCAACCAGGACGTCATCAGCGGCATCCAGGACGGCTCGATCGCGTTCGCCGTCGACCAGCAGCAGTTCGAGCAGGGCTACCTGCCGGTCGTGATGCTCAAGCTGTACGCGGACAACCTCAACACCGTCGGCGGCGGTTCCCCGGTGCTCACCGGGCCCGGGATCGTCGACGCCACGAACGTCGACGAGATCGCCGACCTGGCCTCGGCCGGCACGCGCTGAGCACCGCGGGAGCGCCGCTCCCGGTGGGCACCGGGGAGGCTTCTGAGCCGTCGACGCGACGGGCCGACGAGCGGCTGACCGCCGTCGGCCCGCTGCGGCGGCTGCTCGTCAAGCCCGAGCTCGGCGCGCTGGTCGGCGCCGTCGCGGTGTTCACGTTCTTCGCCGTGCAGTCCGACGTCTTCCGGTCCGCCCGGGGCATCGCCAACTGGCTGGACCCCGCCTCGACGCTCGGCATCATGGCCGTGGCGGTCGCGCTGCTCATGATCGGCGGGCACTTCGACCTCTCGGCCGGGGTGATGACCGGCACGACGGCGCTGACGGTGGCCATCGTGGCCGTCGAGTTCGAGCAGAACATCTGGGTGGCCATCGGCGTCTCGCTGGTCGTGGCCCTGCTGATCGGCTTCTTCAACGGCTGGCTGGTCACCCGCACCGGGCTGCCCAGCTTCATCATCACGCTGGGCACGTTCCTCATGCTCCAGGGCCTGAACCTGGGGCTGACGAAGTTCCTGACCGGCACGGTGACCGCCGGCGGCCTGGCGTCCGCGCCCGGCTACGACAGCGCCGAGTGGCTGTTCGCCTCCCGGATGACCGTCTTCGGAGCCGAGGTCCGGGTCGCCGTGCTGTGGTGGGTGCTGTTCACCGCGCTGGCCACCTGGGTGCTGCTGCGCACCCGGTTCGGCAACTGGATCTTCGCCACCGGCGGTGACGAGGTCGCCGCCCGCAACGTGGGCGTCCCGGCCCGGCGGACGACGATCACGCTGTTCATGACCACCGCGACGGCGGCCTGGTTCGTCGGGACGACCCTGGCCGTGCGGCTGACCTCGGTGCAGGCGAACACCGGCACCGGGCAGGAGCTGATCTACATCGTCGCGGCGGTGATCGGCGGCTGTCTGCTCACCGGCGGCTTCGGCTCGGCGATCGGCGCCTCGCTGGGCGCGTTGATCTTCGGGATGACCCAGCTGGGCATCCCCTACCTGCGCTGGAACGCCGACTGGTTCTACTTCTTCCTGGGGGCCATGTTGCTGCTCGCGGTGCTGGCCAACCGGCTCGTCCGCCGCTACGCCGAGGCGGCCCGGCGATGAGCGGCGCCACGGCCGCCGGCGCGACCGGCGCCGCGGGCGGTGCGCCGCTGCTGGAGCTGCGCGACGTCGGCAAGGACTACGGCTCGGTCATCGCGCTGGACGGCATCAGCACCACGGTGCGGGCCGGCGAGGTGACCTGCGTGCTCGGGGACAACGGTGCGGGCAAGTCCACCCTGATCAAGATCCTGGCCGGGGTGCACCGCGCGGACCGGGGCGAGCTGCTGCTGGACGGGCGGCCCGCCGAGTTCGGCTCCCCCCGGGAGGCGCTGGACGCCGGGATCGCCACGGTCTACCAGGACCTGGCGATGATCCCGCTGATGGCGATCTGGCGGAACTTCT
>JADGMW010000482.1_pt2 | contig 12437 bp, 11 predicted proteins | sample 8641801 | NCBI WGS metagenome assembly JADGMW01 (sample SAMN16272018, study PRJNA661076) | feces metagenome | isolation source: fecal sample from diarrhoea affected cattle A | host: Bos taurus | place: South Africa: Lokaleng Village, Mahikeng | collected 2019-09
CCCCAGCCCCAGCCCCAGCCCCAGCCCCAGCCCCTCGCGCCGGCTCCCGCTCCCGCGCCGGAACCTGCACCCGCGAGCGCGTACTACAAGAACTGCTCGGCTGCCCGCGCTGCAGGAGCAGCGCCGCTCTATGCCGGTGAGCCCGGCTACCGGGCCGAGATGGACCGTGACAAAGACGGGGTCGCGTGCGAGTGAACCCCGCGAAACGGGTTGCCGCCCCGGGAGTCACGGCGTGCGTGACTTCCGGGCCTTCTCGATCGTGAGTTCGATCGAATCGAGGAGTCGTTCGAGGCTCGGTTCGAACGGCCCGTCCGGTTCGTCGAAGGCCCCGGCTTCCCAGACACGGGTCATGGTCGGGTAGCGCTCGACGTCGAACCAGTCTTCCCAGAAACTGTTCATCGACATCCAGTACGCGTCGCGGTCGAGTCCGGTGTTCTCCCTGTCCCGGTTCTCCGCGATCGCGCCGCGTGCAAGCCCTTGGACGAAATTGTCCACGACACCGATGATTTCGACGACCTGACGCTCCGTGGTGCCCTCGTCCACGAGGATGCGGAGGCCGGCTTCCTGTGCGTCGAGAACGTGTGGAGCGAGCGGTGCCCGCCACATGTTGGTCTGCAGGATCCAGGGGTGCCGGAGGTACAGGTTCCAGTGCTCGCGCGCGTACGTGGCGAGCGCGGGACGCCACGGGGTGCCCGGTGCCGGCAGGTCGAGTTCGGAGTAGGCGCGGTCGACCATGAGATCGATCAGTTCGGTCCGCCCGGGGACGTACGTGTAGAGCGACATGGCGCCGACGCGAAGTGCGGCCGCGACGCGCCGCATCGACAGTGCGTCCAGTCCGCCCTCGTCCGCGACAGCGATTGCGGCCCCGACCACGTCGTCGCGGGTGAGGCCGGCTTTTCTTCCCCGGGTCTTGGGTTCGGTCGGTGCCCACAACAGCGCGAGACGACGGGTCGCCTCGGCGGTGCGGTCCGATTCTCTGTCTTCTTCGTTCTGCCGGTCGGGCGGCAACGACGATCCTTTCTCCGGGTTTATTTCCGTACATCGTATGATAATCTGTTCCCGCCTATTCCGGTACGACGTACGAATAGAGAATCGGATGATCCGAGCACGCGGACTTACCAAGACGTTCCGTCGCAAGAAGGACACGATCCAGGCAGTGGACGACGTCGACGTCGACGTTGCGGAAGGTGAACTCGTTGCCTTCCTCGGCCCCAACGGGGCCGGAAAGTCCACCACCATGCGCATGCTGACCAGCCTCCTGACACCGACATCGGGCACGGCGACGGTCGCCGGGTTCGATGTCGTCCGCGACCCCGACCGGGTACGCGCCCACATCGGTTACATCGGACAGGGCAACGGCGGTGGCTACTCCTACAAAGTGCGCGACGAGCTGTACAACCAGGGCCGGTTCTACGGCCTGCCCGCACGCCGATACCGCAGCCGCGCTGCGGAACTCATCGAGGCGCTGGAACTCGGTGGGCTCGAGAAGCGCGGCATCCAATCACTGTCCGGCGGCCAGAAGCGCCGGTTGGATGTCGCTCTCGGTCTCATGCACGAACCGCCACTGCTGTTTCTCGACGAACCCACCACGGGTCTGGACCCACACAGTCGAGCCAATCTGTGGGAGCACATCCAGGAACTCCGCCGGCGCACCGGTATGACGATCGTGCTCACGACGCACTACCTCGACGAAGCGGACAAGATGGCAGAACGAGTGGTGGTGATCGACCACGGCCGGATCGTCGCCGACGCGTCGCCGGGCGATCTCGAACGCGAGTATGCCGACGACGTCATCACCGCACGCGTCGCCTCGCCGGCCGTACTCGACGCCACCGAGGCGGCCGGGCTCGTCCGCCGGGCTCTCCCGCCGGACATCGGAGCCGTGGACACCGAGGTCTCGGGCGATGTCGTCACCGTCGTCATTGCCACAACCCACGGCGCCGAGCGGCTTCCCGCCGCGCTCGAAGCGATGCGTCTTGCCGGCCTGGCGGTGCTGTCCGCCTCGCTCACGCAGGCGAGCCTCGACGACGTCTTTCTCAACCTGACCGGTCGCAGCCTGCGAGAGGAGATCGCGTCGTGAACGTGCAGACCGACGTCCCACCGGTTCGTTCCCGCCCCGCCGACGTAACGGCACCACGGGCTGGGGCCGCAAAATTCACCGCCGACACCGCAGCGGTGTTCATCCGCGAGATACTGCTGCTGCTCCGCGACCCGTTCAGCCTTACGTTCTCGCTGCTGCAACCCCTCGTGTTCCTCGCGCTCTTCGGCCCGCTCCTCACGGGTGCACTCGGCGTCGGGTCCACCGCCGAGACGTTGCAGTGGTTCGTGCCCGGCGTGATCGTCATGATTGCGCTGTTCGGCACCTCGATGACGGGTTCGAACCTGTTGTACGAATTGATGACGGGATCCTACGAACGCGTACTCGCGACCCCGCTGTGCAGGTCTTCACTTCTCGTGGGACGAGCGCTGAAAGAGTTCGCGCCGCTCATGATTCAGGGTCTGCTCATCGTGATCGTGTGTGTGCCGTTCGGTTTCGAGTTGTACCCGTTCCATGTACTTGCGGGACTGGCGCTGCTCGGTGTGTTCGGAATCGGGGTGGGCGCACTGTCCTGTGCGCTTGCCCTCGCCGCCCAGAACCGCGAGTGGATGTTCTGGACCGTGCAGCAGACTCTGTTGTTCCCGCTCCTGATCCTGTCGGGAATGATGCTGCCGCTCGATGCGGGCCCCGCATGGATGCGGACGGTCGCGCTGCTCAACCCGCTGACCTACATCGTCGACGCCGAACGGGCGTTGCTCGGAGGTGCGGTTGCCGATCCGGCTGTCGCACGCGGCGTCCTTGCGGCAGTGCTGACCTGCGTGGTGGGGCTCGTCGTCGGGATCCGCCGGACCCGCCGAACCGTATAGCTCCGAGGTTCCCGCTACTCCGGAGTCCACCGGATGCAGAAAACCCCCGCGGGCCGCTTTCGCGTCCCACGGGGGTTCCTGTGGCGGAGGATAGGGGATTTGAACCCCTGAGGGCGTTAACCCAACCCGCGTTCCAGGCGAGCGCCATAGGCCACTAGGCGAATCCTCCGTGGGGAAGCATAGCGAATGTCCGGCCATAGTTACCAAACGGGCAGGTCGAACTACGGATTTCCGCCCCTGGGAGGGGGGTGGTGCGCGGCGTGCCGTACGTCCTCTACACTTGCCGATGGATCCCGCGCGGCGCGCATCCTGTGAACTCCCCCAGGGCCGGAAGGCAGCAAGGGTCAACGGGCTCTGCCGGGTGCGCGGGGTCCTCTTAATCTCCGCCGATGCCCGTGTCACCGTGCACGGTGAAAGGTCCTTCCGCATGCCTAGGCAAACCCAGTTCGGGTTGATGAGCCATGAGGAACTCGTCGCAGAGCACGAGCGCCAGTCCTCGAATTACGAGCGCTTGAAGACCGAGAAGCTGACGCTGGACCTGACGCGCGGCAAGCCGTCGCCCGAACAGCTCGACCTCTCTGCGGAGTTGCTGTCGCTGCCCGGGCATGACGACTACCGCGATGCGAACGGCACCGACACCCGTAACTACGGCGGTCTCACCGGTCTGCCCGAGCTGCGCGCGATCTTCGCCGAACTGCTGAACATCCCCGCCGAGAACCTGCTCGCGGGCAACAATGCGAGCCTCGAGATCATGCACGACCTCATCGTCTGGTCGATGCTGCACGGTACGGTCGATTCCCCGCGCCCCTGGTCGCAGGAACCGGTGGTCAAGTTCCTGTGCCCCGCACCGGGGTACGACAGGCACTTCGCGATCAGCGAGTCGCTCGGCATCGAGATGATCCCCGTTCCGGTGCGCGACGACGGACCCGACGTGCGGCTGATCGCCGATCTCGTCGCGAACGATCCGCAGATCAAGGGCATGTGGACGGTGCCCACCTATTCGAACCCGACCGGCGCTGTCTATAGCGAGGACGTCGCACGCGAACTCGTGTCGATGCCGACCGCGGCACCCGACTTCCGGATCTTCTGGGACAACGCGTACGCGGTGCACCCGCTGACCGAGAACCTGGCCCCGGCGATCGACATCCTGGGACTTGCCGCGCAGGCCGGCCACCCCAACCGGGTCTTCGCGCTGGCGTCGACGTCGAAGATCACGTTCGCCGGGTCCGGTGTGAGCTTTTTCGGTAGCTCCACCGAGAATCTGGCGTGGTACCAGAAGCACCTCGGCATCAAGACCATCGGACCCGACAAGGTCAACCAGCTCCGGCACCTGCGCTTCTTCGGCGATGCCGCGGGCGTGCGAGCCCATATGGCCAAGCATCGCGAGATCCTCGCGCCGAAGTTCGCGCTCGTCCGCCGCATCCTCGAGGATCGGCTGGGTGAGTCGAAGGTGGCGTCGTGGACCGACCCCAAGGGTGGCTACTTCATCAGCCTCGATGTCGTGGACGGCACCGCCAAGCGGGTTATCTCGCTCGCGAAGGACGCCGGCATCGCACTCACCGGTGCGGGCTCCGCGTTTCCGTACAAGAATGATCCCGACGACAGGAACATCCGGCTCGCGCCGAGTTTCCCGTCACTCGGTGAACTCGAAAAGGCCATGGACGGCGTCGCGACATGCGTCCTGCTCGCCGCCACGGAGAAAGCGCTCGAGGCGTAGCTCCACCGGCTCGACGACGGTCGGCGTCCGCCGCAGACCGCGTGCCGGTCTCCGCCGGTGCCGGGGTCCGAACGGAAAGGCCCGGTTCACGCTTGTTCCCAAGCTGTGGACAACCCTGTGGAATTCCGGTGGACCGAACGTGGACAACTGCGAGCGCAGCGCTCTGACCTGTGGTTCTCGGAGGGGCCTGCGAATTCCACACCCTGTGAGAAATGTCCGTTTCTGCGCGGCGTGGTTCGGTACGGTGCTCGGAGCCGGTCTAAGGCCGTCACGCCGGGCTGTGGCGTCGGCTGGGCCGACCGGGGCATGATCGACCCATGGACGCAACGCTGAATCTGGTGGGAGACCCCGACGCCGACGCTCTGCTCTCGCAGAATCCGGCGGCGCTGCTCATCGGGATGCTGCTCGATCAGCAGGTCCCCATGGAAACCGCGTTCGCGGGCCCGAAGAAGATCGCGGATCGGCTCGGCCGGCTCGATGTCCATGAGATCGCCGCGATGAAACCCGACGAGTTCATCGCGGTGTGTGCGCAGCCCCCCGCGGTGCACCGGTTCCCGAAGTCGATGGGGGAACGTATCCAGTCGCTGTGCACATACCTCGTGGAGCACTACGACGGCGACGCCACCGCGCTCTGGACCTCCGGTGAACCGGACGGCAAGGAAGTGCTGAAGCGGCTGAAAGCGTTGCCGGGATACGGCGACCAGAAGGCACGCATCTTCCTCGCGCTGCTCGGCAAGCAGGTCGGTGTGGAGCCGACGGGCTGGCGAGCAGCGGCGGGCGCCTACGGTGACGAGAATTCGCGCCGGTCGATCGCCGATGTCGTAGATCAGCAGTCGCTTCTCGAGGTGCGTGAGTTCAAGAAGGCGGCCAAGGCCGAGGCGAAGGCCGCGAAGAAGTAGCCCGGCTGGGTCACCGGGCTACTTCGTTGCGAGATCAGAGTTCGCGGAACCGCGGGATGAGATGCTCCGCGACGTGCTTCGCCTCGTCGATCAGCGGCCATCCCGCGAGGATGAGGGTGGTCAATCCGGTTTCGTCGCGCAGCGTGCGCACATGCCCGGTGATCTCGTCCGGTTCGCCGACGTAGTACACCGCCGACGATCCGGTGGCGAAGATATCCAGCGGCGACCAGGCGGTGATGCCCGCGTACAGACCGTCGCCGAGGTACAGGTCCTCGGGCTCGGGCAATTTGCCGGCGTTGATCGTGTCGACCCAGCCCTGTCGCTGCGCGTCGCGAGCGGTGAACGTCTCCAAGGTCTGCTGACCACCGGTCCGGCGGCGCACCGCATTGTCGAGCACCTCGCGGATCCGCTCGATCCCGGTCTTCTCGAACAGCGAGCGGAACCGGTCGAGCGCCTCGGCGCGATTCGGGCGCACGATCACGCCCGACAGGCCACCGAAGTCGCTGAACTCGCGCCCCTCGGCGGCAGCGGATTCGCGCGCTGCGGTGAACTTGTCTCGGACGAAAGCGTTTTCGCGCAGCATCACCAGGTAGGCGTCGAGCACCTTGCCGGAGTTCTGCAGGCCGGCGGGGGAATCGCCTGTGCCCCAGAGGGGCACCGTGTGCCCGGTTTCGGGCGGATCGATCCGCAGCGGGGTGTTGGGAAAGTTCGACTCCGTGCCTTCGGCGTAGATGCGGCGGAAGTCGGCCCAGTACTGCTCACCGAGTTCGTAACGCCGATCGTGCTCGACGTTCATGTCGTACTTGGTGAGGATGTTCTCCCGGCCGTTGACGGAATTGATCATCAACCGGCCACCGCTGAACGCGTCGAAGGTCAGCGCCTTTTCGGCGAGGAGCCGCGCGGGTGTCATGTTGGCGTAGACCGCGACGAGGAACTTCATCCGGCTGGTGTGCGCCGCGGCCCACGTGGCGGAGATGAACGGGTCGTTCGGCCAGGTCGCCACGAGCGCGCCGTCGAAGCCGCCGTCGTCGATGGTCTTGGCCAGCTCGATCTGTCGCTGCCCGTCGACCGGGTACAGCCCGTCCGGGCTCCAGGGATAGTCGCCGTCCGCCTGGGTGAGATACCAGAAGGTCTTGATGCCCATCAGTGTGCGTCCTTCGTCGGGAGATCGAGAGTGTCGATGCGTGCGCGGGCGCGAAGCGCCGCCGCATCGACGGTGAACAGTGCGTCGAGGTAGGCCACCGCGAACGAACCGGGACCGGTGGAGTTCTCCTCGGCGATCTCCGACGCGACCGCGACGTGGGTGTGGGCGGCCGCGAGGCCGATCAGCGGCGTCGGAGCAACCGCGAGGTACGCCGCGACCAGGCCGCCGAGCGAGCATCCGGTGGAGGTCACGCGGGGGAGCATCGCGCTGCCACCGCCGATGCGCAGTCCGGTGATCTCACCGTTGCGGTCGCGGCCGACCAGGTAGTCGATCGGCCCCGACGCGGACACGGCGTCCGCGTGCTCGAGCAGAGCCAGCGCGGCAGGCAGGGCGGCTGCGGCCTCGTCGGCACTGTCGACACCGCGGGTGTCGCCGCCGAGTCCGGCGAGCGCGATGATCTCGGATGCGTTGCCGCGGACCGCGGTCGGCCGGAACTTCAGCAGATCCGCGGCGAGACCGGTGCGCCAGGACAGGCCGCCGACCCCGACCGGATCCAGCACCCATGGGGTGCCGGCATCGTGTGCGGCTTCGGCGGCGCGGGTGAAGGCGACGGCGGTCCCGTCGTCGGGCGTCCCGAGGTTGACGAGCACACCGCCGGCGATGCGCGCGAACTCTCCGGCTTCGTGTGCGTTGTCGATGTGCGCGTTGCTGGCACCGGCGGCGAGCAGCACGTTGGTGAGGAAGTTCGCGGAGACGATATTGGTGAGCGACTGCACCAGCGGCACTTGCGCGCGGAGCGCGTCGAGGGCCGAGACGAGATCGTCGACGGTGGGAGCATTCGTCGTGGTAGTCACAGAAATCCTGTCGGAGAAGGGGATTCGGGGCAGGGTCAGGACCGGGGACATCGCGTCATGCGTCGCCCTTCCCTTCCGTGACGGTCGATTCGGTCGCGGTCGTGCCGGTGACCATGGGCAGGGCGGGATCTGCGGCCCACTCCTCCAGCGACCCGTCGTAGACCGCGATGTCGTCGCGTCCCGCCCGGACCAGCGCGAGCGCGACCAGGCACGCGGACACGCCACCACCGCAGTAGAGGATCACCGGACGTGCAGCGCCGGCGAGTGCCGCATCGGCCAGTTCGGCCACGTGCGACGCGGACCGCAGGGTGCCGTCGTCGAGCAGGCTCTTGGCCGAGAGGTTGAGGCTTCCCGGGATGTGCCCGCGACGCGCGTAGCGGGTGGTCGCGGTGCCTGTGAACTGCTCGTGGTCGAGGGCGCAGACCAAGGTGCCGGGCTCGTCTCCTCGGACGACGCCGACGACGTCCTCCCGATCGCGCCACAGTCCGCGGTCGGTCAGGTCGGTTCGGATGCCGGTGGCGTGGTTCTCTGCGGCGTCGCCGGTCTCGACGGGAAGCCCCAGCGCAGTCCAGCGTGCGAGACCACCGTCGAGCACGCGGGCGGGGATGCCGACGTTGCGCAGCATCCACCACAGGCGGGAAGCCCACGTCATGCCGCCGTCGTCGTAGACGACGATGTCGGCGCCGGGAGCGACTCCGAGTCCGGCGAGGGCTCGGGCGAGTCCGTCCGGAGCCGGACGGGAGAAGTGCAGGGTGGGATGGTCGGCGCTGAGATCTCCGAGCAGATCGGCGTGCACCGAACCCGGCAGGTGGGCGCCGCGCCAGGCCGCGTATCCGGATTCGGGGCGGTAGTCGCCGTCGAATCGCGGTTTGGGGAAGGACACCGTGGCGTCCAGGATCGTGTAGGTGCCGACGTCACGTGCCAGTGTTTCGGCGCTGATCAGCACCTGCTCGGAGGGTGAAGCCTGGTCGGGCACGCGGTCGTCCTTTCGTGGAACTCGTTTGCGACGCTAAACGACCACGAGCGTATACGCAAGTATTCGTGTGTCATCAATGGCATAATCGGCGGACACACCGGGATCAGCACACGGGGGCACACATGACCGAGCAGGACACTGCGGCAGAGTTGGGGAGTTCGCTCCTCGTAGTGCCGCCGACAGGGCGCGACGACCAGACGTCCAAGCAGTACCTGCGTCTGCGCTCGGACATCCTCGCCGGCAAGTTCCCGCGGGGTGCGGCTCTGCACGAGACTCAGCTCAGCGAGACGTACGGCGCGTCGCGCACGCCGATCCGGGAAGCGCTGAACTGGCTCGCCCACGACGGTCTGCTGGAACGCGCGAATCGCGGTTTCCGGGTGCGTTCGGGCACGCCCGAGGACGTGATCGAGATCTACGCCGCGCGAGTGGCGCTCGAGTCGGAGGCTGCGGGTGCCGCTGCCATCCGGCACACCGACCTGGATCTGGCCCGTCTGGAGCGACTTCACGACTCGTGTTGCCATGCGACGGGCGAGGTCGCGGTGCGAACGGGAAACTTCCGGTTCCACGAGGCGCTGTGGCAGGCGGCGCACAACTCCACGATCACCGCGCTGCTGGTGAGGCTGACCACCCAGCTCCGGATCTACGACTCCGGCCCGCCGTCGAACTACGGCGAGCCCGACCTGCTCAACGACGAGCACGCCCAGATCCTCGACGCACTCCGGGCGCGCGACGAGACCGCGGCCCGCGAGCACATGCGCGCGCATCTCGAGCGCAGCCGGGAGCAGCGCATTCGGATGTTCGCGGGGAGCTGAGCGCAGGCCGCGTCGAACTCGGTCACCGTCGAACTCAGTCGCTCTCGGGCGACGCGGTCGTACCGTCGTCTTCCGCCAGAATCCGGTACAGCGCCTTCTTGGCATCGGTGAGCACCTTGTGTGCCGCGGTGACGTCCGCGTCGGTCCCGGTCACGGCGACAGACCGTGCCGCGTGCTGCAACCCGTGCAGGGCTGCACGCAGGTCCGGTGTCTCCGCTTCGCGGGTGTGGCCCTCGAACGGGTCTGCCGGGACGTTCTCCGGGTCTTCGACGAGAGCGCGGCCCTCGTCGGTCAGCGACACGAGCTTGCGTCCGCCGTTCTTGTCGACGACGACGAGTCCTTCGTCCTCGAGTTGGGCGATGGTCGGGTAGATGGCACCCGGGCTGGGCCGCCATGCCCCGCCGGTGCGTTCGGCGATGGCCTGCATGAGCTGGTAGCCGTGCATCGGTTCGTCGGTGAGCAGCATCAGGACGGCGGCGCGCACGTCGCCGCGCTGAGCACGGCCCCGGCGTCCGCCGCGGGGTGGGTGTCCGCCGCGATGCGGCCGGGGATGAGGCCCTCCTCCGGGGTGTTGCGGCGTGCCCCGCTGCGGGCCGTCGGGACGGAACGGGCCGTCGGGGAAGAAGTCGTGATCGTGTCCGGCGCGACGCGCGCCGTGGGGGAATCCGTGGATGCGCATGAGGTGCACTCCCTTCCTGTAGATACGATCAAGATAGAACGCGATATATCGTTACGTCAAGGGTCGGATATGAACTGACCCACGCAACGCCTCTCCCGCGCGGCCGGGACCAGGGGATGTGCCGGCGACGCGGAGACCGACCTGCTCATGTGTCGGCCCGCGCCGGTACTCTCGGCGCGTGGCCCTGTACCGGAAATATCGACCCGCGACCTTTGCCGAGGTGGTGGGGCAGGAGCACGTCACCGTTCCCCTCGGCACCGCCCTGGATACCGGCCGTATCAACCACGCCTACCTGTTCTCGGGTCCGCGCGGATGCGGCAAGACATCGTCCGCCCGCATCCTTGCCCGTTCGCTCAACTGCGAAAAGGGACCGACATCCACGCCGTGCGGTACCTGCCGGTCGTGCATCGCGCTCGGTCCGGGCGGGGGAGGCAACCTCGACGTCACCGAACTCGACGCCGCGAGTCACGGCGGCGTGGACGACACCCGCGAACTCCGCGACCGCGCGTTCTACGCTCCGGCCGAGTCGCGCTACCGCATCTTCATCATCGACGAGGCGCACATGGTCAGCACGCAGGGCTTCAACGCCCTGCTCAAGATCGTCGAAGAGCCGCCCGAGCATCTGATCTTCGTCTTCGCGACCACCGAGCCCGAAAAGGTGCTGCCGACCATCCGGTCGCGTACCCACCACTATCCGTTCCGGTTGCTCGCTCCCACCGCCATGCGCGGCTTGCTCGAAGAGATCTGCACGCGGGAGAACGTCCCGGTCGCCGACGCGGTCTACCCGCTGGTGATTCGTGCCGGGGGCGGTTCCCCACGCGACTCGCTGTCGGTGATGGATCAGCTGCTGGCCGGTGCCGGACCGGAGGGCGTGACCTACGAGCGGGCCCTGTCGCTTCTCGGCGTCACCGACGTCGCGCTCATCGACGAGGCGGTCGATGCCCTCGCGGCCGGAGATGGCGCGGCGCTGTTCGGCACCGTCGAGAAGATCATGGACGCCGGTCACGACCCGCGGCGATTCGCCGTCGACCTTCTCGAGCGGTTCCGCGACCTGATTCTCATGCGCACCGTCCCCGATGCTCCCGAGCGCGGCCTGATCGACGTTCCGGGTGACGTCCTCGAGCGGATGCGCGACGAGGCGTCGCGGATCGGGCCGGCCACGCTCACCCGCTACGCGGAGATCGTCCACGCCGGACTGGGGGAGATGCGAGGTGCCACCGCGCCGCGTCTGCTGCTCGAAGTGATGTGCGCACGCATGTTGCTCCCCGCGGCGTCCGATACGGATTCGGCTGTGCTGCAACGCCTCGAACGGCTCGAGCAAGGCATGGTCGCGGCGCGGCCCGCCGCCGCACCGGCCCGCGGCACCGCTCCGGAACGAGAGACGCCGGCAGATGCCGTCGTCCCGCCGCAACCGGCGGGAGCGCCGGACGAGGCCGCGACCCGATTCCGGCGGCCGTCCCAGCGCCAGGCGACGCCGCCTTCGCAGCCCGACACCGTGGTCCCGGCATCCCCGCCTGCTCCGTCCGAGCCCGACCCGGTGTCGCCCCCCGTGCGGGATCGACAGCCGGCCCCGCCGGTTCCCGCGCAAGATGCGGTCCGGGCCGGAGACAGCCCGTCCGGCACGCCGGAACCCGACGCCGTTCCGGAACCCCGGCGTACTCCCGAGCCGGATCCGGCTGCGGCACAGCCGCTGTCGCCGGAGGTGTCCGAGGTCCCCGCGCCGGTAGCGGCAGGACCCGACGCCGCCGCGATCCGCGCGGTGTGGTCCGAGGTCCGGGCGAAGGTGCGAGACCGCAGCCGCACCGTCGAGGTCATGCTGTCCGGTGCGACGGTGCGCGAAGTCGACGGTAACCGCGTCGTCCTCGTCCACGACTCTGCGCCGCTGGTCAAGCGACTGGCCGAGCCTCGCAACGCGACCGTGATCGCCGCCGCCCTCGGCGACGTCTTCGGCGGCACGTTCGAAGTCACATGCCTGCACGGGTCTGCACCGGCCGCCCCGGTCACAACCGCTCCCGCACAAGCACAGTCGAAGCAGTCCGGGCAGCCTCGCTTTTCCCGTCCGAGCCAGGCGAAGCAGACACCTGCCCCCTCCCCGGCGCCGTCCGGACCGCAGGGGTCTCCGCAGAATGCCTCCGCGGCGCCGCCCGACGACGACATCCCGCCGCCCGAAGCGCCCGACCTGCCCGACGACCCCGGACTCGAGCCGGGCTACGTGCCGCTCCCGCCCCCGGACCCGTCTGTGGTGACACCCGAGGACGTCGAGCAGATGTTCGCCGAGGCTGCCACCCCGGGCGATCCCTCGGCGCGGCGCGACCCCGAAGATGTCGCGATCGAACTGCTCGAGGACATCCTGGGAGCGAAGCGACTCGACGAGAAATAGCGGCGGGTCAGACACCTTCCTTGGTCTCGAGTCCCACGGCCTGCTGCAATTCCTTGCGATCCTTGGTCAGCT
>JADGMW010000250.1_pt2 | contig 12425 bp, 11 predicted proteins | sample 8641801 | NCBI WGS metagenome assembly JADGMW01 (sample SAMN16272018, study PRJNA661076) | feces metagenome | isolation source: fecal sample from diarrhoea affected cattle A | host: Bos taurus | place: South Africa: Lokaleng Village, Mahikeng | collected 2019-09
GGCCAGCAGGCGCTGGGCGGGCTCGACATCACGGTGCGGCGCAACGCCTTCGGCCGCCAGGTGGACTCGTTCGAGACAGACCTGGTCATCGACGGCATCGAGGACAGCGCGGAGTCGCCGCTGCACGCGGTCTTCATCCGCGCGCCGTGGGTCGAGGAGGTCGGTCCCGCGGCCGAGGCGCTCGGGCGCGTCGACACAGGGCCCGCCGCCGGTAGGATCGTCGCGGTGCGCCAGGGCCCACTGCTCGCGACCTCCTTCCATCCGGAGGTCACCGGCGACGCGCGGGTGCATCGACTGTTCGTGCAGATCGTCCGCGACAGCCTCTGACCCGCCCGTCGCGGCGTTGATCGGGCTTCGTGGACGGAGACGAAGGGGTAGCGATGTCGGGTCACTCCAAGTGGGCCACCACCAAGCACAAGAAGGCCGTCGTCGACGCCAAGCGGAGCAAGCTCTTCGCGAAGCTGATCAAGAACATCGAGGTGGCCGCCCGCACGGGCGGCGGTGATGTCGCGGGCAACCCGACGCTCTTCGACGCGATCCAGAAGGCGAAGCGGACCTCGGTCCCCATCGACAACATCAACCGCGCCGTCAAGCGCGGCTCCGGCCAGGAGGCCGGCGGCGCCGACTACGAGACGATCATGTACGAGGGCTACGGCCCCGGCGGCATCGCGGTCCTCGTGGAGTGCCTCACCGACAACCGCAACCGGGCAGCGTCCGACGTGCGCGTGGCGTTCACCCGCAACGGCGGCCAGATGGCCGACCCCGGCTCGGTGTCGTACCTGTTCTCCCGCCGTGGCGTCGTCATGGTGCCCAAGGAGGGCACGGACGAGGACTCCGTGATGGAGGCCGCGCTCGACGCCGGCGTCGAGGAGGTCAACGACTTCGGCGACTCGTTCGAGGTGCTCTCGGCGGCGACCGACCTGGTGCCGGTGCGCACGGCGCTCCAGGAGGCCGGCATCGAGTACGACTCGGCAGACGTCGTCTTCTACCCGTCGATGCAGATCGAGGTCGACGTCGAGGGCGTGCGCAAGATCATGCGCCTGATCGACGCCCTCGAGGACTCGGACGACGTGCAGAACGTGTACGCCAACTTCGACGCCTCCGACGAGGTCATGGCGGAGCTCGACGCCGAGTGAGCCGTCTGGGCGCGCCGGGCGGGCCTGCCGCCCGGCGGCCCGGCCGGCTGGGAGACTGAGCCCGTGCGCGTGCTCGGAGTCGACCCCGGCCTGACCCGCTGCGGCCTGGGCGTCGTCGACGGGCTGCCCGGGCGGAAGGCGCGCATGGTCGCCGTGGGCGTGGCGCGCTCCGACGCCTCCCACCAGATCGACCAGCGCCTGCTGGCCATCTCCGTGCAGCTCGACGAGTGGATCGAGGAGCACGCCCCGGACACGGTGGCCATCGAGCGCGTCTTCGCGCAGCACAACGTCAGCACCGTGATGGGCACCGCGCAGGTGGCAGGGCTCGCGATGCTCGCGGCGGCGCGCCGCCGCATCCCCGTGGCTCTGCACACCCCCAGCGAGGTGAAGGCCGCGGTCACGGGCAGCGGGCGCGCCGACAAGGCGCAGGTCCAGGTCATGGTGCAGCGGCTCCTCGCGCTCGACGAGCTGCCGCGCCCGGCGGACGCGGCCGACGCGCTCGCCCTGGCGATCTGCCACCTGTGGCGGCCAGCTGGAGCGCTCGGGGCCCCGCAGCGGGCTCCTGGGTCGATGACGGCGGCGCAGCGTGCCTGGGCGGCGGCCGAGCAGGCCGCGCGCGCCCGCGGCTGACCGCCAGCCCTCGGGCCACCGCGGCTGCCGGTCGCGTGTCGTTCGTACACGTGTTCGTGCGCATGGGATAGTTCTCGCGGGCGCGCGCCGGTCGCGGTCCGAGGATGAGGGAGGACCACGGGTGATCGCGTCGGTACGAGGCACGGTGCAGGCTGTGCGGCTGGACGCCGCGGTCGTGGAGGTCGGCGGTGTGGGCATGCTCGTGCAGGCCACCCCCACCACGCTCGCCGCGCTGCGCGTCGGAGCCGAGGCCCTGCTGTGGACCTCGCTCGTGGTGCGCGAGGACTCGCTCACCTTGTTCGGCTTCTCTGACTCCGACGAGCGCGAGGTCTTCGAGGTGCTGCAGACCGTCAGCGGGGTGGGCCCCCGGCTCGCCCTCGCGATGCTCGCGGTGCACAGTCCCGACGGGCTGCGACGGGCCGTCGCGGGGGAGGACCTCGCCGCGCTCAAGCGGGTGCCGGGCATCGGGCACAAGGGGGCCCAGCGCATCGTCCTGGAGCTCGGCGGCCGGCTCGGGGCGCCCGCGACAGCGTCGGACGGGGCGTTCACGCCGTTGCCCGTCACCGACCGTCGGGCGCAGGTGGTCGACGCCTTGGTCGGCCTGGGATGGAACGCGCGCGCGGCCGAGGACGCCGTGGCGCAGGTCGTCGAGGCCGATGGCGGCGTGGACGCCAACGATGTGGCCGGCGTGCTGCGGGCCGCGCTGCGATCGCTGGGCGGCGGCCGTGGCTGAGCTCGACGACGACGTCCGCGGCCTGGGGAGAGACGGCCTGGCGTCGTCCGACGAGGCATCCGTCGTGCGCCCGGACGCCTCCGACCTGGAGCGCGCGGCGGAGGCCGCCCTGCGCCCGCGCCGGCTCGACGAGTTCGTCGGCCAGCACGTGGTGCGCGACCAGCTCTCGCTGATCCTCGACGCGGCGGCGGGGCGGGGGAAGGCGCCGGACCACGTGCTGCTGTCCGGCCCGCCCGGCCTGGGCAAGACGACGCTGGCCATGATCATCGCCGCAGAGCTGGGCACGTCGCTGCGCGTCACCAGCGGTCCCGCCATCCAGCACGCCGGCGACCTCGCGGCGGTGCTGTCCTCGCTCGAGGAGAACGAGGTCCTCTTCCTCGACGAGATCCACCGCCTCGCGCGTCCTGCCGAGGAGCTGCTCTACGTGGCGATGGAGGACTTCCGGGTCGACGTGGTGGTGGGCAAGGGCGCCGGGGCCAGCGCGATCCCGCTGTCGTTGCCGCCGTTCACAGTCGTGGGCGCCACCACGCGCGCCGGCCTGCTGCCGGCCCCGCTGCGCGACAGGTTCGGCTTCACCGCCCACCTCGACTTCTACTCCGCCGAGGAGCTCGAGAGGGTGCTGACCCGGTCAGCCGGGCTGCTGGGCGTGCCCCTCGACGCCGCGGCCGCGGGCGAGATCGCCTCCCGGTCCCGGGGCACGCCGCGCATCGCCAACCGCCTGCTCCGCAGGGTCAGGGACTGGGCCCAGGTCCGCGGCGACGGGCGGCTGTCCCTCGAGGCCGCGCGGGCGGCGCTCGAGGTCTACGAGGTGGACCCGCTGGGGCTCGACCGGCTCGACCGGGCGGTGCTGACCGCGCTGTGCACGCGGTTCGGCGGCGGGCCCGTCGGGCTCACCACCCTGGCCGTCGCCGTGGGGGAGGAGCCGGAGACCGTCGAGACCGTGGCCGAGCCGTTCTTGGTGCGTGAGGGCCTGGTGGGCCGTACCCCCCGGGGGCGCATCGCGATGCCCGCGGCCTGGGAGCACCTCGGCCTCACGGCGCCCGCGGCCTCGGGGAGGCTGTTCACGTAGTGCCGGCGCCTCGGAACTGTGGGCGCGTGTGAAACGTTGTGCACGCCGTCGTGCGCGTTCCGCGTGCGGAGAAGGCCCCGAGAGGTTAGGCGCGCGCAGGTTGGGCGCCTAGACTACGGCGGACATCACGATCAGACCGGAGACGCACCCTTCATGGACTTCTCGTTCATCATCATCCTGGCCCTTGCCTTCGGAGCCATGTGGCTCATGACGAACCGGACGCGCAAGCAGCAGCGTCAGGCGGCTGACTTCCGAGCGAACCTCGAGGTCGGCCAGGAGGTCATGACCGGCTCGGGGCTCTTCGGGACGGTCGTCGACATCGACGACGACATCATCACCCTGGAGTCGACGCCGGGCAACGAGTCCCGGTGGCTGCGCGCGGCGATCGCGAAGCTGGTCGAGCCCCCCGTCGACGAGGACGACGACGAGGAGTACGACGAGGACGAGGCGGACGACGACGAGTCGTACGGCTCCGAGGAGGAGTCGCAGGACGCCATCGACATCCCCGACGACCTGTCCTCCATGCCGCCCGCCCGTCCGAGCAGCGACGACGACGACACCGAGAAGAAGTAGCTAGCCCTCAGCCCCGCGACGCCCAGCGCCGAGCGGGAACAGTCCCACCGCCCGGCGAGAGCCGGGCGGTGCGCGCACGAGAGAAGACACTCCGTTGGCTCAGCCACCCAGCCGCCGGCCCCGCCCGGTACGCACCCTCGCCGTGCTCGGCGCCGTCATCGTCGCGATCTTCGGCTCGCTCTTCGCGGGCACGCAGATGTCGGACGACGCCGCTTGGACGCCGAAGCTGGCCCTCGACCTCGAGGGCGGCACCCAGCTCATCCTGACGGCGGTGACGGAGAACAACGAGCCGATCACGTCGGAGACGATCACGCAGGCGATCAACGTGATCCGCCAGCGCGTCGACTCCTCGGGTGTCGCCGAGGCCGAGATCACGAGCCAGGGCGGCCGCAACATCGTGGTCTCGCTGCCGGGCAGCCCCAGCGAGGAGACCATCGCGCTGGTGAGCAAGTCGGCGCAGATGACGTTCCGGCCGGTGCTGGCCATCGGGGCCCCTCAGGCGACGAGCGCCGACGCGACGACGGACGGCGCCACCGCGCCGTCCTCGGACGAGACCGCCGCTCCGGCGGACGGCTCGACCGACGGGGCCCCCGAGGCCACGGACGGGGCCGCCGCAGAGGCGACGCCTCCCTCCGACACGCCGTCGAAGCCCGCCCCGGACAGCCCGAGCGACGTCCAGTACTACGTGACGCCCGCGGTCGAGGCGGCGTTCGACTCCCTTGACTGCACCAACCCGGACAACCTGATCGGCGGCGAGGTCGCCGACCCTGACAAGGCGCTGGCGACGTGCGACGAGGACGGCACGGCCAAGTACCTGCTCGGGCCGGTCGAGATCAAGGGCTCCGAGGTCTCCTCGGCGACCTCCGGCCTGCGGACCACGTCCACGGGGGCGACGACCAACGAGTGGGTCGTCGACATCAAGTTCAACTCGGAGGGCACGAAGCTCTTCCGCGACACGACGACGCGCCTGCAGAGCCTGGCTGCCACGCCGCCGCAGAACCAGTTCGCGATGGTGCTCGACGGCCTCGTGATCTCGGCGCCGTCGCTGGACGCGGGCGTCATCATCAGCAACGGCGAGGCGCAGATCTCCGGCACCTTCAACCGGGAGAGCGCCGCGACGCTCGCCAACCAGCTGAACTTCGGCGCGCTGCCATTGACCTTCGACCTGCAGAGCCAGGAGCAGATCTCCGCGACGCTCGGCACCGAGCAGCTGCAGAAGGGGCTGATCGCCGGCGCCATCGGCCTGCTCCTGGTGGTCATCTACTCGCTCTTCCAGTACCGCGCGCTGGGCATGGTCACCGTCGCCTCGCTGCTCATCGCGGGCGTCGTCACCTACGGCGTCATCGCGGTGCTGTCCTGGACGCAGGGCTACCGCCTGTCGCTTCCCGGCGTCGCCGGCCTGATCGTCGCCATCGGCATCACCGCCGACTCGTTCATCGTGTACTTCGAGCGGATCCGCGACGAGCTGCGCGACGGCAGGAGCCTCGCGCCTGCCGTCGACCGCGGGTGGGACCGTGCCCGCCGCACGATCCTGGCCTCGGACGCGGTGAACTTCCTCGCGGCCGTGGTGCTGTACTTCCTGGCCGTCGGCGGCGTCCGCGGGTTCGCGTTCACGCTCGGCCTGACGACGCTGATCGACCTGCTCGTCGTGTTCTTCTTCACGCACCCGCTGATGACGCTTTTGGCGCGCACCCGGTTCTTCGCGTCGGGGCACCGCTTCTCGGGGCTCGACCCACGCCGTCTGGGCGCTTCCGCCACCCGCTACGTCGGCCGCGGCAAGGTCGTCCCTGGCGCGGCGCCCGCCGGAGACGCGCGCACACTGGACAATCCCGGATCCCGGGTCCCCGTGGCCGCCGGCGTCCGCTCGGGCGCGGCGACGATGACCATCGCCGAGCGGCGCGCGGCGGAGCGCGCGGCGGCGCAGGCATCCGGCTCCGAGCAGACCACCCGTGACGAGCCCCAGCCGGGCGGCGGGCGAGACAAGCCTGACGGCACGACACCCCCGGACGCGTCCGGTGAGCGCGGGTCCGACACGACCGAGGGGACTGAGCACTGATGGCTGTCGGATTCGCCCAGTGGGGCAACGACCTGTACACCGGGCGCCGCTCGTACGACATCGTCGGACGCCGCCGCACCTGGTACCTGATCTCCGCGGTGATCGTGCTGCTGTCGGCGATCCTGCTGATCAAGCCCGGCCTCAACCCGGGCATCGAGTTCCGTGGCGGGTCGCAGTTCGTCGTGTCGGGAGTCTCCGCGACCGACCAGACGCTGGCCGCGGACGTCGTCTCGGAGGTGGCTCCCGAGGAGGCGCCCCGGGTGACCACGGTCGGCGGCTCGGCGCTGCGCATCCAGACCCTGGCCCTCGACGAGGAGCGGCTCGCCGAGGCGCAGCAGGCGCTGGCCGAGGCGTTCGACGTCCCCGTCGAGAACGTCGCGAGCTCGTTCGTCGGCCCCTCGTGGGGCAAGGACGTCACGCAGAAGGCCCTCAACGGCCTGCTCGTGTTCCTCGCCCTCGTCACGGTCGTCATGACGCTGTACTTCCGCAACTGGCGGATGGCCGCGGCAGCGCTCATCGCGCTCTTCCACGACCTGATCATCACCGTCGGCATCTACGCCGCCGTCGGGTGGGAGGTCACCCCCGCCACGGTGATCGGGTTCTTGACGATCCTTGGCTACTCGATCTACGACACGGTCGTGGTGTTCGACAAGGTGCGCGAGAACACCGCGGACGTGCTCGACCAGACGCGCTACACCTACGCCGAGAAGGCCAACCTGGCGGTCAACCAGACGCTGGTGCGGTCCATCAACACCTCGGTGGTGGCCCTGCTCCCGGTGAGCGCGATCCTGTTCATCGGGGCCTTCCTGCTGGGCGCGGGCACCTTGCGCGACATCGCGCTCGCGCTGTTCATCGGGATGGCGGTCGGCACCTTCTCGTCGATCTTCCTGGCCACCCCCGCCGAGGTCACCCTGCGCGAGCGGGAGCCCAAGATCATCGAGCACACCGCCAAGGTGCTGGCAGCCCGCACGGCCGCGGCGGAGGGCTCGCCGGAGGGCGCGCCCGTGTCGCCGGCCGTGGTCCATGTCGGCCAGCTCCGGCCGGGCGCCCATCTGGGGTCCGCGGCCCAGCCGAAGCGACGCAAGTCAGGGAAGAAGTAGCACCACCATGCCTGCAGCAGCACTGCGCGGAGACGCGCTGACCACCCGCATGCACGAGCTCATCCGTGACGTGCCCGACTTCCCGTCGCCCGGCGTCGGGTTCAAGGACATCACGCCCCTGCTCGCGGACGCCCAGGCGTTCGCGGGCGTCGTCGAGGAGATCGCCTCGCGGGTCGACGGCCCCGTGGACCTGGTCGCCGGCACGGAGGCGCGCGGGTTCATCCTCGCCGCGCCTGTGGCGGTGGCCCTCGGCGCCGGCTTCGTCCCAGTGCGCAAGCACGGCAAGCTGCCCGGGCCGACAGCCGCCGAGGAGTACTCGCTCGAGTACGGCACGGCGACGGTCGAGGTGCACCCGTTCACCGTCCCGCGCGGGGCACGGGTCCTCATCGTCGACGACGTGCTCGCGACCGGGGGGACCGCGGGGGCGACCATCCGGCTGTTCGAGCACTGCGGCGCCCAGGTGGTCGGCCTGTCCTTCCTCGTGGAGCTCGAGTTCCTGCATGGACGCGATGTGCTGCCAGGCCGCCGCGTCCAGTCGCTCCTTACGGTGGGTTGACAGGTCGGCGACGTAGACTCGTGCGGATCGGGCTCTCAGGCCCGCGGTGGTGATGTGACGCTCGTCCCCACCGGCGCCGGCCTCGCACCCAGCGAGGGACGGTTCTTGGAGCTGCGGGAGGGGTGAGATGAGCGAGAACGTACGGACGACGCGCTCGGACGTCCCCACGGTCCCGACGGATGGCCAGTCCGCCAGCCGGGTGCGCTCGCGCCTGGCCAGGTTCGGCACACGTGGGCCGGCGACGTCCCCTGCGCTGGAGCCGCTGCTCCAGGCGATCCGCACCAACCATCCGAAGGCCGACCTGTCGGTCATCGAGCAGGCGTACGTCGTCGCGGAGCGCGCGCACCGGGGCCAGCTGCGCAAGAGCGGCGACCCCTACATCACGCACCCCGTGGCGGTGGCCACGATCCTCGCCGAGCTCGGCATGACGCCTCCGACGCTCGCCGCCGCGCTGCTGCACGACACCGTCGAGGACACCGACTACTCGCTCGACCAGCTCCGGGCGGAGTTCGGCCCCGAGATCGCGATGCTCGTCGACGGAGTGACGAAGCTCGACAAGGTGGCCTACGGGGACGCGGCGCAGGCCGAGACCGTCCGCAAGATGGTCGTGGCGATGTCGCGGGACATCCGGGTGCTCGTCATCAAGCTCGCCGACCGGTTGCACAACGCGCGGACGTGGAAGTTCGTCGCGTCGTCCTCCGCCGAGCGCAAGGCCCGCGAGACCCTCGAGATCTACGCCCCGCTCGCGCACCGCCTGGGCATGAACACCATCAAGTGGGAGCTCGAGGACCTGTCCTTCGCGACCCTGTACCCGAAGGTCTACGAGGAGATCGTGCACCTCGTGGCCGAGCGCGCCCCGGCACGCGAGGAGTACCTCGCGGTGGTCCGGGACCAGGTCGGCGCGGACCTGCGGACCGCGAAGATCAAGGCCACGGTCACTGGCAGGCCGAAGCACTACTACTCGATCTACCAGAAGATGATCGTCCGCGGCCGCGACTTCGCGGACATCTACGACCTCGTCGGCGTCCGGGTCCTGGTGGACTCGGTGCGCGACTGCTACGCGGCGCTCGGCGCCCTGCACGCGCGGTGGAACCCCGTCCCGGGACGGTTCAAGGACTACATCGCGATGCCCAAGTTCAACCTCTACCAGTCGCTGCACACCACGGTGATCGGCCCCGGCGGCAAGCCGGTGGAGATCCAGATCCGCACGCATGACATGCACCGCCGCGCGGAGTACGGCGTCGCGGCTCACTGGAAGTACAAGGAGACCGCGAAGAACGCCGCGAGCGGCGCCACCGACCCGGCCGGCAACGACATGACGTGGCTGCGGCAGCTGGTGGACTGGCAGAAGGAGACCGCCGACCCGAGCGAGTTCCTCGACTCCCTGCGCTTCGAGATCGCCGGCGCGGAGGTGTACGTCTTCACGCCGAAGGGCGACGTGGTCGCACTGCCCGCCGGCTCCACCCCCGTCGACTTCGCCTACGCGGTCCACACCGAGGTGGGCCACCGCACCATGGGCGGCAGGGTCAACGGCCGGCTCGTGCCGTTGGACTCGGCCCTGGAGAACGGCGACGTCGTCGACGTGCTGACGTCCAAGTCCGAGACGGCGGGCCCGAGCCGGGACTGGCTGGGCTTCGTCAAGAGCCCGCGCGCGCGGAACAAGATCCGGCAGTGGTTCTCGAAGGAGCGCCGCGAGGAGGCCATCGAGCAGGGCAAGGACGCCATCGCCAAGGCGATGCGCAAGCAGAACCTGCCGATCCAGCGCCTGCTGTCGCACGAGTCCTTGGTGGCGCTCGCCAATGAGATGCGCTACGCGGACGTGTCCGCCCTGTACGCGGCGATCGGCGAGGGCCAAGTGTCCGCGGCGACCGTCGTGCACCGGTTGGTGCAGGCGATGGGCGGGGAGCCCGGGGCCGAGGAGGACATCGCCGAGGCGGCGCGTCCCGGCAACACGGCCCGCCGGGTCCGCACCGGGGACCCGGGCGTGGTGGTCCGCGGCGTCGACGACATCTGGGTCAAGCTCGCCAAGTGCTGCACGCCGGTGCCCGGGGACGAGATCATCGGGTTCGTCACGCGTGGCCAGGGCGTCAGCGTGCACCGCACCGACTGCGTCAACGTGGACCAGTTGCGCGCGCAGCCGGAGCGGATCGTCGACGTGGAGTGGACACAGGGGAGCAGCGCGCTGTTCCTGGTCCAGATCCAGGTCGAGGCGCTCGACCGCAGCCGCCTGCTCTCGGACGTGACGCGGGTCTTGTCCGACCACCACGTGAACATCCTGTCCGCGTCGGTGTCGACCTCGCGGGACCGTGTCGCGATGTCGCGGTTCGTCTTCGAGATGGCCGAGCCCTCGCATCTGGCGTCGGTGCTCTCCGCGGTCCGGAAGGTCGAGGGCGTCTTCGACGTCTACCGGATCACCGGCGCCAAGGCAGCCGAAGAGCCGGTCATCCGCGCCTGAGCGTCGGCTCGTCGCTCAGGGAGGCGACGCGCGCCAGCGTCGAGCGCGCGTCCCGCACCCCGGCATGCCCGGGCAGCGCGTCGAGGGCGCGCAGCGCCGCGGCGGGGTCGAACCCGGCCGAGCACAGCCGGAGGAGCACGCGCCGAGCGGTGTCCGGCGACGTCCACCGCGCCACGTCGAGGCCAGTGCGCTGCACGGTGGTGACCCTGACACCCGCGACCACGACCACGTCCTGAGGGTCGAGCGCGCACTCGTGCGTGACCCGCAGCGGGTGCGGGTCTGGGCGGCGCCGACGCGGTCCGACGATCACCTCTGCCCGTGAGGGGGCGCTCCCGCCCGTGTGCACCCAGGCGGCTGTGCGGCGCCCGAGGACGGCGCGAGACGGGACCAGGGCGCCGAGGGCCGCGGCGCGGTGCTCGGCGGACACCGCCACCCCTGCCGTGACGGCGAGCTCGCCCCACACGCGCAGCGCGTGCCCGTCCCGGAGCAGCGCGTCGAACGCCACCGCCCCGACCACTGCGGGGGACGTCGCGTCATCGGCGGGCGGCACAGGGGGGCGGGGCATCCAGGGGGCGCTCACGCTGCCAGCATGCCCGCCGGCGGACGCGCGGGGCGTGGGGGAGAGGCGGCTGTGGACAGCGCGTCAGGCGCCGGACATGACGCGGCCCGGGGCGCCGCAGCCATCGCCGCGCCCCGGGCCGTGAGCCTCAGGCTCAGCCGCGCGCGTCCTGCGCGGCCCGCTGCACCTGCTCGAGCCAGGCCCGGCGCGCGTCGAGGGCGGCCTGGGCCTCCTCGACCTTGCGCTTGTCGCCCTTGGCCTTCGCGCTCGCCAGGTCGGCCTCGAGCGCCGCGATGGCGCTCTCGAGCTGTGCCGCGGCGCCCTCCGCGCGGGCACGCGTCTCGGGGTTGCTGCGCCGCCACACCGCCTGCTCGGCGTCGCGCACCGCGGTCTCGACGGCGCGCATGCGCCCCTCGACCCGCTGCACGTCGCCACGCGGGACCTTGCCTGCGGCCTCCCAGCGGTCCTGCAGGGTGCGCAAGGTCGACTTGGCGGAGGCCAGGTCGGTCACCGGCACGAGGCGCTCGGCCTCGACCAGGATGGCCTCCTTGACCTCGAGGTTCGCCTGGTACTCGGAGTCGGTCGCGGCGGACTCGGCGTCGCGGGCTGCGAAGAACGCGTCCTGGGCGGCGCGGAAGCGGGCCCACAGCGCGTCGTCGTCGGCGCGGCTCGCGCGCCCGGCAGCCTTCCACCGGGTCATCAGGTCACGGTAGGCGCCCGCCGTGTGGCCCCAGTCCGTGCTGGTCGAGAGCTTCTCGGCCTCCAGGACGAGGGCCTCCTTGGCCTGCTTGGCCCCGGCGTTGCGGGACTCGAGCTCGGCGAAGAAGTGCCGGCGCTCACGGTCGAACGTCGTGCGGGCGTGGCTGAACCGCTTCCACAGCGCCTCCTCGGTCGGCCGGTCGATGCGCGGCCCGGACCGCTGGGCGTCCTTCCACTGCTCGAGCAGGAGTCGGAGCTGCTCGCCGGCGGGGCGCCACTGGATGCGCTCGGGGTCTGTCGAGGCGATCTTCTCGGCCTGCTCGACGATGTGGGTGCGGGCGGCGACCGCGGTCTCGCGTGCCGCGGCGCGCTCGGCCTCCACCGCTGCCCGGCGCTCGGCTGCGAGCGTGCGCAGACCGTCCATGCGCGCCCGCAGGCCGTCGAGGTCGCCGACGGCGGCCGGCGCGGCCAGCTCCTCCGTCAGACGAGCCAGCGTCTGGTCGATCTCCTTGATCGCCAGGTCGCGGGCGGTGAGGCGGGTCTCGAAGAGCACGACCTTGGCCAGCAGGTCGAGGTAGCGACGGACGTACAGCGCGAGCGCCTCGTCCGGCGTGGCGCCGGGGAACTGCCCGACGACGCGCTCGCCCGAGGCCTCGCGGACGTAGACCGAGCCCTCCTCGTCGACGCGGCCGAACGTGGCGGCGTGCGCGGCCTCGGCGGCGTCCGCCGGGGGGACGACGCGCGACGGCGCCTCCGCGGCGACGGCCGCCGGGGTGGGGGCGGCTGCCGGGCGGGGCCGCGGCATCGGCCGGGGCATGGGCCGCGGCGTGGGGGAGGCGCTCGGCGCCGCCGCCTCGGC
>JADGMW010000652.1_pt1 | contig 12424 bp, 8 predicted proteins | sample 8641801 | NCBI WGS metagenome assembly JADGMW01 (sample SAMN16272018, study PRJNA661076) | feces metagenome | isolation source: fecal sample from diarrhoea affected cattle A | host: Bos taurus | place: South Africa: Lokaleng Village, Mahikeng | collected 2019-09
TCGGCTCGGTGATCTTCTCGAGGTTCTTCGTGCACGCTGGTGTCACGCAGGGGATCAAGGACGCGGTCGGGGAATGGGAGCTGGATCCGAAGATCCTGATGGCGATCCTGCTGATCTGCCTCATCCCGCTGGGGATGTTCCTCGAGGAGATGTCGCTGCTGCTGCTGAGCGTGCCGATCATCCACCCGATCGGGATGGCGCTGGCCACCGACTTCTTCCCCGACGCCCCGACGCAGGCCGCCGCCGAGCTCCTCATGAGCATCTGGCTCGGGATCCTCATCATCAAACTGATGGAGATCGGGATGGTGATGCCACCCGTGGGCATCAACTCCTTCGTGGCCGCCGGCGTGGCGAAGGTCCGCAGCGGCACCGTCTTCGTCGGCATCCTGCCGTTCATCGTGGTCGACCTGGTCGTCCTGGTGATCCTGTACCTGTGGCCGGAGCTGACCCTGTGGCTGCCGTCCTTCGTGTCCGACGCCGTCAACGCCGCCTTCCACGGCACGCCGGCGGAGATCCCCACGATTCCCGCGCCCTGACCTGAGGGCCGCTCCCCTTCCCGACCATCCCGAGGAAACCCGCACCGTCCCGATCACACTGAACACCGAGGAGAACACCGATGTTTTCACGTAACCAACGACGACTGGCCACGGCCGTCGCGGCCGCAGCGACGGCGGTGGCCGTGCTGGCCGGCTGCAGCGGCTCGCCCGCCCCCAGCTCCGGCGGCGAGGGCGGCGGCGACTATGCCGAGGGCGAATGGGAGGTCACGATCACCTCGGTCGCCGCCGACCAGTCCGTCCTCCGCCCCGCCCAGGAGTGGTACATGGATCAGGTCGAGGAGCGCACCGACGGCGCGATCACGTTCAACCGCACCACCGCGAACGAGATCTGTGCGCAGGCCGATCAGTACGCGTGCATCGAGGACGGCAGCGCCCAGCTGCTGGTCACGGTGCCCAACTACCAGCCGTCGATCTTCGTGCCGAACTCCCTGCCCGAGATCACGTTCGGCCCGACGAACTCCGCGGCGATCACCGCGGCGATGGCCGAGCTGACCGAGACCAACGAGGACGTCAAGGCGTTCCTGGACGCCAAGAACCTGTACTCGGTGTCGACGTGGTCCGTCGGCAACATCCTGGTCGGTTCCAACACGCCGCTGGAAGGACCGGCCGACCTCGAGGGTCTGACGATGCGCACCGCGGGCACCATCGCGGCGCCGAACTTCGCCGCCGCCGGTGTCGTCCCCACACAGGTGACCGCCGACGAGGCGTACAACTCCTTCTCCACCGGCCTCGTCAGCGCGGCCGCCGGCGCCATGGACTTCGTCGTGGCGTGGAAGCTCGGTGAGGTCCTCAAGCACTGGGTCGACACCGGCCAGGGCGTGTACTCCGAGTTCGCCATGTACTGGGCGAAGGACTACTACGACGAGTTCCCCGACGACATCAAGGCCACCCTGGAGGAGGTCGCGGACGAGCTGAACTCCGGCGCGGAGATCGAGGTGTGGAAGAACGGCTACGACAGCGCGGACGGCACCCACTTCGTCGGGACCGACGAGCAGTGCGAGATGATCTCGTCCATCCCCAACGTGGAGACGCTCACGGCGTGGGATGAGGAGACCGTGGCCGAGTTCAAGGAGCTCGGCGCGCTCGTGGACGGCGAGACCTACACCAACGAGGAACTCTGGGTGCGCAACGCCACCGCGGCGGGCCTCACCAACGCCGAGGGCGTCCTGGAGGACTACTGGAGCCTGATCGAGAAGTACGAGGCGGAGTACGACGACCCGGCCCTCTCGATCGACCCGGTGACCTCGTGCATCGAGAGCTTCAACGGCTAGGCGCCACAGCCGGCCGGAGGCCGTCGCCCCTCGGGGCGGCGGCCTCCGGTCGTCACAGGGCGGATGCGTCCAGGGCCGGTGCCGACCGGGTCCGGGCGAACTCCGCGAACCATTCCAGCGCGCCGGCATCGGCCACCGCCCCCAGCTGAGCGACCTCCGCGAGCGGCCGGCCCTGCAGGAGCCGCTTGACCGGCACCTCCAGCTTCTTCCCCGTGCGGTTCAGCGGAATCGCCGGTACGGCGTGGATCTCGTCCGGGACATGCCGGGGCGACAGCTCGCTGCGCAGCATCCGCGCGAACGATGCCCGCCGCTCGTCGTCCAGCGACGCCCCGTCCGCCATCTGCACGAACAGCAGCAGCCGGCCGGTCTCGGCGTCCTCGCCCTCACCTTCCAGGAACACCACGAGGGCGTCCTCGGCGTCGGGGGCGGCGTCGATCACGCGGTAGAACTCGCTCGTCCCCAGGCGCACGCCGCCCCGGTTCAGCGTCGCGTCCGAGCGCCCGGTGATCTGGCACGAGCCGTCGGCGTGGAAGACCGCCCAGTCGCCGTGCCGCCAGATGCCGGGGTACGAGGAGAAGTACGCCTCGTGCATGCGCGACCCGTCGTCATCGCCCCAGAACCCGACCGGCATCGACGGCATGGGCCGGCGGATCACCAGCTCCCCGGGGGAATCCAGCACGGCCTCGCCGTTCTCGTCGAACGCGGCGGCGGCCACGCCCAGCGCGGAGCCGGAGATCTGCCCGTCGTACACCGGGAGAAGCGGGGCGCCCTGCACGATGCCGCTGCACACGTCGGTGCCGCCGGATCCGACGTTGAGGAGGACGCGGTCTCCGAACTGCTCATGCACCCAGCGGTAGCCGTCGCGGGGCAGCGGGCTGCCCACGGCGCACAGCTGCCGCAGGCGGGGGAAGGAGAACTCGGTGCGCGGCTCGACGCCCGCGGCCCGGCTTCCGCGGATGTACGCCGGACTCATGCCCAGGACGTCGGGATCGGTCTCCTCCGCGACACGCCACAGCTCACGGGTGTCGGGGAAGGTGGGGTCGCCGTCGTACAGCACGACCGACGCGCCCACCAGGAGCACGGAGGGAAGGGTGTTCCACACCATCCACGCGGTCGTGGAGTACCACATCAGGCGATCGCCCTCCCGCAGCCCCCAGCTGAGGCCGTGGTTCTTGAGGTGCTCGAGCAGGATCCCGCCGTGGCAGTGGGTGATGGCCTTGGGCTTGCCGGTGGTGCCCGAGGTGAAGATGACGAAGAGCGGGTGGTCGAAGGGGACGTGCTCGAACGCGACGTCGCCCGCTCCGCCGTCGCCGAAGTCCTCGTACCGGACGGCGTCGGGCAGGACGTGGGAGGGATAGGCCACCTCCACGACCTGCTCGAGGCTCCCGATCGCCGCGGTGATCTCCGCCACCTCGGCCGTCCGGTCGATGCTCTTGCGCCCGTACCGGTAGCCGCCGACGGCGAACAGCACCTTCGGCTCGATGATGCTCAGCCGGTCGATGGCACTGGAGGCACCGAACTCCGGCGCGCACGTCGCCCACACCGCGCCCAGGCTCACCACGGCCAGTTCGATGGCGATCGTCTCCGGGATGTTCGGCAGGTACGCCGCCACCCGGTCACCCAGGCCCACCCCCGCTTCGACGAGGCCGGTGCGCACGCGCCCGACCTCTGCCCGCAGGTCGTCGACGGTCCACTCCTGCGGGGGCCGGGTCTGGGAGTACGCGACGAAAGCGCAGCGGCCGCCATCGCCGCGGAGCACGTGCTCGGCGTAGTTCAGCCGCGCGCCGGGGAACCACACGGCTCCGGGCATGCGCTCCTCGGCGAGCACCGCCGTGTACGGCGCGCTGGACTGCACGCCGTAGAACCGCCAGACCGACTCCCAGAACCCGTCCAGATCCGTGATCGACCAGTCGTACAGGTCGCGATAGCCGTCGAGGCGGATGCCGCGGTGCTCGGCGATCCACTCGATGAAGCGCTGCAGGACCGACTCCGACTGCAGGTCGGCCGGCAGTTCGTACAGGACCGGGGCGACCGGGTAGGCACTCATGCCGTGAACCATACCGCGGGGGTCCCGGCGACGCGGATCCCTTTCCGCCGCGCGAAACGCGGGTCAGAACGGCAGCGCGAGCAGCACGACGGCGCCGACGACCGCGACGGCCATGACCGCGGCGCTCCCCCACCACCACAGGGAGTGCCCGGCGAACGGCCCGCCTGCCCCACGGTCGTGCCTGCGCGTCATCGGTCCAGTATGCCTCCGGCGACGGCGCGGCGGATGCCACCGCATCCGCCGCGCCCCGTCGCTCAGGCGAACGGGTTGGCCGTGAGGGTGTACTTGGTCTGCAGGTACTCGTGGATGCCCTCGGCGCCGCCCTCGCGCCCGAGGCCGGACAGCTTCCAGCCGCCGAAGGGCGCGGCGGCGTTGGACACGACGCCGACGTTCAGCCCCATCATCCCCGTCTCCAGGCGCTCGATCATGCGCTGCCCGCGGGCCAGGCTCTCGGTGAAGACGTAGGACACCAGGCCGTACTCCGTGTCGTTGGCGATGCGCACCGCATCGTCCTCGGTGTCGAACGGCACGATCGCGAGGACCGGACCGAAGATCTCCTCGCGGAGGATCTCGCTGCCCGGCTGCACGTCGGCGACGACGGTGGGCTGGTAGAAGGTGCCGGGGCCGTCCACGGCCGCGCCGCCGACGGTGACCGTGGCGCCGCGCTGGACGGCGTCACCGACCAGCTGCGCGGCCTTCGCCACCGCGCGGTCGTCGATGAGCGGGCCGATCTGCACGCCGTCCTCGGTGCCGCGCCCGATGCGCATGCCCTGCACGCGCTCGGTGACGCGGCGCGTGAACTCCTCGACCACCGAGCGGTGCACGATGAAGCGGTTGGCCGCCGTGCAGGCCTGGCCGATGTTGCGGAACTTCGCCTGGATCGCGCCCTCGACGGCCTTGTCCAGGTCGGCGTCGTCGAACACGACGAACGGCGCGTTGCCCCCGAGCTCCATCGACGTGCGCAGCACGCCCTCCGCGGCCTGCTGCAGCAGGCGCTGGCCCACGGGGGTGGATCCGGTGAACGAGAGCTTCCGCAGACGGGGGTCGCGGATGATGCGCTCGGACACCGGTCCGGTCGTGGAGGTCGTGATGACGTTGACGACGCCGGCGGGGACGCCGGCCTCCTCGAGCAGCTTGACGAAGAAGAGGGTCGACAGCGGCGTGAGCGAGGCCGGCTTGATCACGACGGTGCACCCGGCCGCGAGGGCCGGAGCGATCTTGCGCGTGGCCATCGCCAGCGGGAAGTTCCACGGCGTGATGAGGAAGCACGGACCCACCGGATGCTGCGTGACGATCATGCGGCCGGTGCCCTCGGGGTTGGCGCCGTAGCGGCCCTGGACGTGCGCGGCCTCCTCGCTGAACCACCGCAGGAACTCCCCGCCGTAGGCCACCTCGCCGCGCGCCTCGGCGAGCGGTTTGCCCATCTCGAGCGTCATCAGCAGCGCGATGTCCTCGCGCCGGGCCTGCAGCAGGTCGAACGCGCGCCGCAGGATCTCGGCCCGCTCGCGCACGGGCGTCGCCGCCCAGGCCGGGAAGGACTCCGCAGCGGCGTCCATGGCGGCGGCGCCGTCGGCGACCGAGGCGTCGGCGATCGAGCGGATGACGTCGCCGGTGGCGGGGTCGGCGACGTCGAGCGTCTTGCCCCCCTCCGCCGCACGCCACTGCCCCGCGATGTACAGGCCGTCAGGGACCGATGCCAGCAGTTCTTCCTCGCGCGACACGCTCATGTTCCGTCCTCCTCGATCGATACGTTCCCCTCCATTGTGGTCACCGGCACGCATCGGCATCGATATACACCGCGTACAGCCTCGCGCGTGCAATGGACGGCGCGGCGAGGCGCCCCGCGCCGCGCGCATCCGGTGACCGTCCTATACTTGCCACCGTCCGGCGCTCCCCCCGCGCCGGTGCCCGGAAAAGGGGCACGCAGCCGCTCGGCGAGCGCGCGAGACACATACGGCCCACCCCGTCCCCGTCTCGAAAGGCTTCGCCATGCCCTCCGTCTCCGCCCACGTCGCCGCCACGCTCTCGCGCTCTCTCGACACCGTGTTCGGCGTGATGGGCAACGGCAACGCGTATTTCCTCGACGCTCTCGAGCGCGACACCGCGGCTCGCTTCGTCGCGGTGCGCCACGAGGCGGCCGGGGTCGCGGCGGCGGATGCGTACTTCCGCGCGTCGGGGCGGATCGCCGCGGCGACCGCGACCTACGGCGCGGGGTTCACCAACACCCTCACGGCTCTGGCCGAAGCCGTGCAGGCCCGCACGCCCCTCGTGCTCCTGGTCGGCGACGAGCCGACCTCGGGTCCGCGGCCGTGGGGCGTGGACCAGATCGCCCTGGCCGACGGCGTCGGCGCCCGCACGTACAGCGTCGGTCACCGCGATGCCGCGGCCACCGTCGCGATCGCCATCGAGCACGCCCACACGTATCGCGTCCCGGTGGTCCTCGCGATCCCGTACGACCTCGCCACGCGCGACGCCGGCCCCATCCCCGCCACGGCCGACCCGGTGCCCGATCCGCAGCTGCCGCCGCGCACCCCGTTCGCCGAGGCCGTCCTCGACGGGATCGTGGCGGCGCTCGCCGGCGCCCGCCGCCCCGTCCTCCTCGGCGGCCGCGGCGCGTGGCTGGCCGGCGCCGGGGCGGTGCTCGGCGACCTGGCCGAGGCGACGGGGGCGCTCACGGCGAGCACGGCGCTCGGACGCGGGCTCTTCCCCGACGCGCGCTTCGACCTCGGCGTCGCCGGCGGCTTCGGCGCACCCGGCGCGATGGCGCTCGTGCGGGAGGCCGACGTGGCGGTGGTCTTCGGCGCCGCGCTGAACCAGTTCACGATGCGCTTCGGCGAGCTCTTCGCCCCCGGCGCGCGCGTCTTCCAGGTGGACGTGGCGCCCACCGCGACGCATCCGAACGTCGGGGGCTACGTCCGCGGTGACGCCGCCGAGGTCGCCGGCGAGATCCTGCGGCGATTCCGTGCGCGCGGCGCGCGCCCCTCGGACTGGCGCCACAGCGTCGACGTGGCGGCGGCACGGCAGCAGGAGCCGGGGGCGGGGACCGGACCGGATGGCCGCCTGGATCCGCGGTCGGCGGCGCAGCGCCTGGCCGAGCTGCTCCCCGAGGACCGCGTGGTCGTCTCGGACGGCGGGCACTTCCTGGGCTGGTCGAACATGTACTGGCCCGTGGCATCCCCCGACCGCATGATCATGGTCGGCACCGCCTACCAGTCGATCGGGCTGGGCTTTCCGAGCGTCCCCGGCGCGGCCGTGGCGCGCCCGGAGTCGACGATCGTGCTCACGACCGGCGACGGCGGCGGCCTCATGGCCCTCGCCGACCTGGAGACCGCCGTGCGCGTGGCCGGCGGCCGGGGCATCGCGGTGGTGTGGAACGACGCGCAGTACGGCGCCGAGGTGAACAACTACGGCGTGAAGGGCCTCGCCCTCGATCCGATGCTCATCCCCGAGGTGGACTTCGCCGCCGTCGCGCGCGGCTTCGGGGCGGAGGGCGTCGTGGTGCGCACCGTCGCCGACCTGGATGCGGTGGCCGAGTGGACAGCCCGCTCCCCCGAGGAGCGCCCGTTCCTGCTGCTGGACCTGCGCGTCAGCGGCGCGGTGATCGCCCCGTTCTGGCAGGAGATCGCCCACGCCGGCTGACGCCGCCCCGGATCAGGCCTTGGCTGCGCCGTAGATCGGGCTGCGGGCCTGCAGCTCCTCGTGGTCGGGACCCAGCGGGATGCCGCTGCGGTCGCGCAGGAGCAGCGTCGCGAGAAGGCCCAGCACCGTCATCCCGGCGAGGTACCACGTGACCGCGTCGGTCGATCCGGTCGATTGCACGAGCGCCTGCGCGATCGTCGGAGCGAACGCACCGCCGAGGATCGCACCGATGGCGTAGGAGATCGACACTCCGGAGAACCGGATCGAAGCGGGGAACAGCTCCGCGTACAGCGCCGCCTGCGGGCCGTACGTGAAGCCCAGGCCGGCCGTGAGCACGACCAGTCCGAGGGTCAGCAGGCCGATGCTGCCGGTGTTCACGAGCGGGAAGAGCAGCACGACGCCCACCAGCTGCGCGATCCACCCGATGATGTACGTGTTGCGGCGGCCGAGGCGGTCTCCCGCCCACCCCGCGATCCACGTGAACACGAGCCACGACACGGCGGAGATGGTGACGGCGCCCAGGACATCGGCGGTGGGCAGGCCCACGGGACCCTCCGGGTCGGTGGCGTAGCGCTGGATGTAGCCGCCCGTGGTCATGTAGCCGACGGCGTTGTTCCCGGCGAAGACCATCGCCGCGATGATCACGAGCAGCGCATGCTTGCGGAACAGCTGCACGATCGGCATGCGTGTCTGCTCCTTGCGCTCGGAGAGCTCGAGGAACACCGGGCTCTCCTCGACACGGCGGCGCACGTAGTGGCCGATCAGGATCAGGACGAACGACAGCAGGAACGGGATGCGCCAGCCCCACTCCAGGAACGCGTCCCCGGGGGCGATGATGGCCATGAGCCCGAGCATGCCGCTGGCCAGCAGGAGTCCGAGCGGCACTCCGAGCTGCGGCGATGCGCCGAACAGGCTGCGGCGGGTCTTGGGGGCGTGCTCGACGGCCATCAGCACCGCACCGCCCCACTCACCGCCGGCGGAGATGCCCTGCAGGATGCGCAGCACGATGAGGAGGATCGGCGCAGCGAACCCGATCGCCTGGTAGGTCGGCAGGAGGCCGACGAGAGTCGTGGCCACGCCCATCAGGACGAGCGTGAGCATGAGCACGAGACGGCGGCCGTACTTGTCGCCGAGGTGGCCGGCCAGGAACGCGCCGAGGGGGCGGAAGAGGAAGCTGATGCCCACGGTGATGAACGACAGGATCTGGGCGAAGCCCTCGCCGGCGGGCGCGAAGAACAGCTGCCCGAAGACGAGGCCGGCCGCCGAGGCGTAGAGGAAGAAGTCGTACCACTCCACCGTCGTCCCCACGACCGTGGCGAACACGACGCGCCGCCGGTCGGTGGGGCTGGAGATGGTTCCGGTGGGGGTGAAGCCCTCGGGGCCGGTGGGGACGGGTCTGCTCATGTCGGAACTCCTTCGGACGCCGCTGTCTGGGGGAAGACGTCTGTGTCGGGATGCGGCGGCATCTTGCCCGCCTGCGATGAATGATATACGATTTGAGATACGACGCAAGAGCGAAGGAGCTCGGATGACCCCGACGGACCCGAACGATCCCCGCATCCCTGCCCTGGCCCGCCGCCCCGGCAAGATCATCGCGGTGCACCTGGCCTACGCATCCCGGGCCGACCAGCGCGGCCGCCGCCCCGCCCACCCCTCCTACTTCTTCAAGCCGGCCAGCTCCCTGGCCCCCACCGGCGCCAGCATCGAGCGCCCGCACGGCACCGAGCTGCTCGCCTTCGAGGGCGAGATCGCCCTGATCATCGGCGAGCCCGCGCGCCGCGTCGGCGTGGATGAGGCGTGGGACCACGTCGCCGCCGTCACGGCCGCCAACGACTTCGGCCTGTACGACCTGCGCGAGAACGACAAGGGCTCCAACGTCCGCTCCAAGGGCGGCGACGGCTACACCCCCATCGGACCGGGCCTGCTCGACGCCCGCGGCATCGACCCCGCCGCGTTGCGCCTGCGCACGTGGGTCAACGGCGACCTCGTGCAGGACGACACCACGGCCGGGCTCATCTTCTCCCTCCCCCAGATGGTCGCCGACCTCTCGCAGCACTTCACCCTCGAAACCGGCGATGTCATCCTCACCGGCACGCCGGCCGGCTCCAGCGTCGTCGTCCCCGGCGACCGCGTCGAGGTCGAGGTCAGCGCCGGCGACGCCTCGACCGGGCGCCTGGAGACCACGGTCGTGCAGGGTGCGCACGCGTTCGACGCGTCACTGGGGTCCCTGCCCGCCGTCAACGACACCCAGCGCGCGGAGGCGTGGGGTTCGCGCGAGGCGGCCGGCCTGCCCGCAGCCCCCGTCCTCTCCCCCGAGCTGCGCGACAAGCTCCGGCGGATCCCCGTCGCGGGCCTGTCGGCGCAGCTGCGCAAGCGCGGGCTGAACAACGTCACGATCGACGGCGTGCGTCCGATGCATCCGGGCAGCAAGCTCGTCGGCACGGCGCGCACGCTGCGCTTCGTCCCCGGCCGCGAAGACCTCTTCGCCGCCCGCGGCGGCGGCTACAACGCGCAGAAGCGCGCGTTCGACTCCGTCGGCGAGGGCGAGGTCATCGTCATCGAGGCCCGCGGCGAGACCGGCTCCGGCACCCTCGGCGACATCCTGGCCCTGCGCGCACAGGCGCGCGGGGCGGCGGGCATCGTCACCGACGGCGGCGTGCGCGACTATGACGCGGTCGCCGAGATCGGGCTGCCCGTCTTCTCCCGCGGGGCCCACCCCGCCGTCCTCGGCCGCAGGCACGTCCCGTGGGATGTCGACGTGGCGATCGGATGCGGCGGCACCACGATCGAACCCGGCGACATCATCGTCGGCGACGGCGACGGCGTTCTCGTGATCCCCCCGGCCCTGGCCGAGGAAGTGGCAGACGCCGCCCTCGCGCAGGAAGAGGAGGACGCGTGGGTCGCCGCACAGGTGAAGGCGGGGCATCCCGTCGACGGCCTGTTCCCGATGAACGCCCAGTGGCGCGCCCGCTACGACGCGGAGCGGAGCGGCCGGTGACCCTGCGACAGGATCCGGAGGCGGACACCCACGCGCCGGACACGTCGCGCAGCAAGTCGCAGCAGGCCTACACGTGGATCAAGGAGCGGATCACCGGGCAGCAGTTCACCGCCGGGTACCGCCTCGTCCTCGGGGCGATCGCGGCGGAGCTGGACATGAGCGTCGTCCCCGTGCGCGAGGCGATCCGCCAGCTCGAGGCGGAAGGACTCGTCACCTTCGAGCGCAACGTGGGTGCGCGCGTGTCGATGGTCGACGACTCGCAGTACCGCTTCAGCATGCAGGCCCTCAGCATCCTCGAGGGCGCCGCCACCGCGCTCGCGGCCCGTGCGCTCACGGTCGACGACGTCCGCCGCGCGCGCGCCATCAACGAGCAGATGATCCGCACCCTCGAGAACTTCGACCCGCGCGCGTTCACGAGCCTGAACCAGGAGTTCCACGCGACCCTGTTCGAGCGGTGCGCGAACCCGCGCATGCTCGACCTGGTCCGCGCCGAGTGGGCCCGCCTCGGGCATCTGCGCGAATCGACCTTCAGTTTCGTGCCCGGCCGTGCCGCGGAGTCGGTGCGCGAGCACGAGCACATCCTCGCCCTCATCGAGGCGGGAGCGCCCCTCGCCGACATCGAGCACGCCTCCCGCCGGCACCGCTCGGCCACCCTCGACGCCTATCTGACCCACGAGCACCCCGGTGAGACCCTCGGCCTCCCGACGTCCTGAACAGGAGAACGCCATGACCGACCAGCGCCACATCCCCGCCGACCTGCCCACGCGCATCCAGCACTACATCGACGGGCAGTTCGTCGACTCCGTCGAGGGCGGCACGTTCGACGTGCTCGACCCCGTGACCAACGAGACCTACCTGCAGGCCGCGGCCGGCACGAAGGCCGACGTCGACCTCGCCGTCGCCGCCGCGCGGCGCGCGTTCACCGAGGGGCCGTGGCCGCGGATGCTGCCGCGCGAGCGCGCCCGGATCCTGCACCGCATCGCCGACCTCGTCGAGTCGCGCGACGCGCGCCTGGCGGAGCTGGAGTCCTTCGACTCGGGCCTGCCGATCACGCAGGCCCTGGGGCAGGCGCGGCGGGCGGCGGAGAACTTCCGCTTCTTCGCCGACCTGATCGTGGCGCAGACCGACGACGCGTTCAAGGTGCCGGGGCGCCAGATGAACTACGTCAACCGCAAGCCGATCGGCGTCGCCGGCCTCATCACGCCGTGGAACACGCCCTTCATGCTCGAGTCGTGGAAGCTCGGCCCGGCTCTGGCCACCGGCAACACCGTCGTGCTGAAGCCGGCCGAATTCACTCCGCTGTCCGCCTCGCTGTGGGCGGGGATCTTCGAGGAGGCCGGCCTGCCGCAGGGTGTGTTCAACCTCGTCAACGGCCTGGGCGAAGACGCCGGCGACGCGCTCGTGAAGCACCCCGACGTGCCGCTGATCTCCTTCACCGGCGAAAGCCGCACGGGGCAGATCATCTTCGGCAACGCCGCGCCGTACCTCAAGGGCCTGTCCATGGAGCTGGGCGGCAAGTCACCGGCGATCGTGTTCGCCGACGCCGACCTGGAGGCCGCGATCGACGCGACGATCTTCGGGGTGTTCTCCCTCAACGGCGAGCGCTGCACCGCAGGCAGCCGCATCCTCGTCCAGCGGGACGTGTACGACGAATTCGTCGAGCGTTACGCGGCCCAGGCGAAGCGCGTCGTCGTCGGCGACCCGCAGGACCCCACGACCGAGGTGGGCGCGCTCGTGCACCCCGAGCACTACGACAAGGTCATGAGCTACATCGAGATCGGCAAGACCGAGGCGCGCCTGGTCGCCGGCGGCGGTCGCCCGGAGGGCTTCCCCACCGGCAACTACGTCGCCCCGACGGTGTTCGCCGACGTCGCCCCCGACGCCCGCATCTTCCAGGAGGAGATCTTCGGCC
>JADGMW010000653.1_pt1 | contig 12420 bp, 9 predicted proteins | sample 8641801 | NCBI WGS metagenome assembly JADGMW01 (sample SAMN16272018, study PRJNA661076) | feces metagenome | isolation source: fecal sample from diarrhoea affected cattle A | host: Bos taurus | place: South Africa: Lokaleng Village, Mahikeng | collected 2019-09
CCTTCTTCATCTGGCCTGCGCCAGGAAGCATGCCCATGAGGCCGCCCATGCCGCCTTAGAGGAGGAACGTGGTCAGCTTGGATTCCAAATGGCGGGAGGAGGTTCCCTCGACCGCGCCGACAAACGGACCGCGTTCCGGTGGGCCCTTGGTTGGGTGCCTGCGACCGTGGCGTAGTTCGTTATTGCATTCCTAGTGGTCGTTCGCTCGCATCGCCGCCGCTCCGCAATCGTAAGGCGACTCCGCGAAGTTCGCACAAGGATGGGCGACATCGAGCAAGAACTAACGAAGGTAGCGCCCCGCGGCAGGTCAAGCGATTCGTCCCCAACTCTCCGCCAATCCCAGCACGCATGGTACGGCGATCACAGCGAACTCAATAGGCGCCACAGAGAGCAAGGTCAACTACTCGGCTTTGACAATGCTCACGAATATGTGACTAGCTTCCTCGAAGCCGAATGAGAAGGACGTACCCCTGACAGGTGGGACACTCAAACATGGCAACGAAGAGCAAACCCCCCGTCGGCGCGATCCGGGTCAGCAAGGCAGACGGTTCCTCATACGAGGTCGACGTTCAAGCGCCCGCCGCAGCGGTGCGGTTTGCGGTCGGTACTCCAAGCGGTCACGGATTTGTGTGGCGCCTCTGGTCTTCAATGCACACGCCTGACTTCTACCTTGCGGTGCGCGATGGTCGCAAGGCTATCGATTCAAAGTACTCGTTCCACGCTTCCGGTGACTGGCGACTGCAGTACGAATACTCGGAGGCTCAGGCGCTCGGAGTCCATAGGGTTCTGGAAAAGTGGCAACGCCCCGCGCCTGCAGTCCATGGTGCGATCGAGATCGTACGGATCATGACTCCGGCAGACGATGTTGTTGAGTCGGACCCCCCAGAGCCGGACGCCAGCAAAATCATATGGGTTGAACCGGGACCGAAGCGGACCCTCAACGTCTTCTTCCTTCAACTCGTGCCCGCTGAGGCGTCTTTCTCCCCGCCGTCCGACGCGGACCTCGTCGCTGCGTTGCAGCTGGCTGACGAGTCGATAGTCCTCCTGCTTCACACGATCGGACCGCTGACCCACGTCGAAGAAGACATGTTCCGCAGGATCCGCCAGAGTACAACGGAGAACCCACCCCCAGGAGCCCCAGCAAAGCACGTTCCGCGATCTGACCCTACGTACAGGTGCCTGGGTTTCCTGCGCGCGGCGGAGACGCATGACATCGTCCTCGCGGATCTACTGATGTGAACACCCCCCCCTGTTCCTGGACCTCGGCGAGCGTCTCCAAGGCACAGGCCCTCGTTCTGCGCTCGCCGAATTGAATCAGCATCCAGAACCTTCCCCCGATCCTGCGACCCACCTTCGTCGGGAGCGGAGACTAGGGCGCTCGTGCGCCTCGCGCTGTGGGAAGGAACTAGTAGCGTGGAATCCGAGGGGTTATTGCGTGGAACGCCCCTCCGCGTACCCCGCCCACTCCCCTGCAGGTACAGCGCAATATGGATTGTCCGAACCTCCCACGAAACGAAATCCCCGAGCTGAGGCTCGGGGATTCTGTGGTTATAGCGCCGTTCTGGCGCTTCTGTTAGTCGCAGAGCAGACGCTTCAGCTGGCGAGTCTTATGCGGCTTCGACCCATGCTTCGCGGAGCCAGTTGAGAACTTCGTCATCGATATGTTCCACGGCGCGCAGTTCAAGGTGATGAGTGAACCTCCCCGGTCGGGGTTCGACCACCTCTTTCCAGCGGGGTGACTCGTCTCGACGATCCAAACTGATCGTGAGGACAAGCGGGGCAATCTCTCCGCGCAGGTATTGGGCGGGCATCCATACCGCGGCGAAGCCGCGACGGCGTCGGAACGCTACCTGGCTCTTCGACACTCGCACGTCGGCGGGGCCAGTCGACGCGATCGCCGACCGCACCGCTTCGAAGATCTGGCGCGAGCCCGGGTCACAGCCTGCGAAATACTGCTCGATCGGGATCTGATCGCCACGCGCGTTCATTCCTGAACCCTAGGTGCAGGCACGCAGGAACAGAAGAACAGCCGCACCGCACTCTTGGACCGGCCTATGGTGAAGCGGTGGCTTCCTCTTCTTCATCCGCGGCATCCGCTCGTTCCACCGCGTCTCGCCTACAGGACAACCGTGCATTCCAGTTCGCTGCGCGCACAGGCTTCGCGGTGAACGGGTTACTCCACCTGCTCATCGGGGGAATCGCAATAAGCGTCGCCTTCGCCTTCGGTGGGGACGCCGACCAGGGTGGTGCGTTGAGCGGGCTCGCATCGACCCCCGGTGGCGGAATCCTGCTGTGGGTCGTCGCCGTCGGACTGTTTGCGCTCGGTATGTTCCAGGTGCTCGAGGCGTTTCTTGTTCGCGGCACCGACAAGGATAGCTGGGTCGAGCGAGCCAAGGAAGGCGGCAAGGCAATCGCCTACCTCGCCATCGGGTCCTCCGCGGCCAGTGTTGCCATGGGCGGTGGAGGCGACAGCTCGGGGGACACGCAGAGCATTACGGCAACCCTGCTCTCCGCGCCCGGTGGTGTGTTCCTCGTCGTCCTTCTCGGGCTCGGAGGGCTTGCCGTTGGCGTGTACTTCGTCGTGAAGGGCGCGAAGAAGAAGTTCCTGCAGGACATCTCTGCCCCCGACGGCAAGACCGGCAAGACGCTCACGATGCTCGGTCGCATCGGCTACATCGCCAAGGGCGTCGCGATCTCTGTAGTCGGCATCCTCTTCGGCGTCGCAGCGGTCACCTCCGACCCCGGCGAAGCCACCGGTCTCGACGGAGCGCTCAAGGCGCTCGTCGAACTCCCGCTCGGTCCGGCGATCCTCACGGTCGTCGCACTCGGCCTCATGGCATACGGCGTGTACTGCTTCGCCCGCGCGAAGTACGCGCGGCTCTAGACCAACCCGGACATCCGGCAGCGCCGCGTCAGTCGCCCTGTTTTGTCGGCCGGTAGCCGGCGATGGCGGCGCGCACGTCGCCCTCCTCGTGCCCGCCCTTCTTCTTGCCGAACGGCAGCGCCTTCAGGAGCGGGTGCACGACCGCAAACACGGCAAGTCCCCACACGAGCCCGAGGATCGCCGAGCACAGGGTGTCCACGAGCCAGACCAGGAAGCCGCCGACCACGGGGATGCCGACGAAGGGTGTCTCGAGAAGATGGACCAGGTCGTAGGGCAGGTGCCATCCGAGGTCGTAGACGCCCTGCAGCATGATGTGGCCGCCCACCCACAGCATGGCGACCGTGCCGACGAGGGTGATCGCGGCCAGCACGCCGGGCATCCCCTTGACGAGCATCCGCCCGAAGCGCTGGGTGCGCTCGGAATCCTTCGTGGTGAGGTGCAGTCCGATGTCGTCCATCTTGACGATGAGCGCGACGGCACCGTACACGAGGATCGTGATGGCAATCGCGACGACGACGAGGATGGCCGCCCGAACCCATATGGACTCGTCGGCGACCTCGTTCATCGAGATCACCATGATCTCGCACGACAGGATGAAGTCGGTCGTGATCGCGCCCTTGGTCACCTTGGCCTCCGCCGCGGGACCCCGTTCGACGGCGGGCGCCTCCTTCGCCGCTGAGTGGCCGCGCAGCTTGTGCCAGACCTTCTCGGCGCCCTCGTAGCAGAGGTAGGTGCCGCCCAGCATGAGGATGAACGGAATGACCGCCGGGATGAACGCGCTCACGAGCAACAGCGCCGGAAGGATGATCAGCAGCTTGTTCCTCAGCGAACCCCAGAAGATCTTCTTGATCATCGGCAGTTCGCGAGACGGATGCGACCCGGAGACGTACTGCGGCGTGACAGCCGCATCGTCAATCACGACACCCGCGGCCTTGGCCCCCGCTTTCGCGGCTCCAGCGGCGACATCGTCGAGGGAGGCGGCAGCAATGCGGGCCAGCGCTGCGATGTCGTCCAGGAGGGCGACGAGGCCGCCGCTCACAGGGCGACTCCGAGGACTGAGCGGGTGAACGGCAGGGAGGGAATGCCCCGAGTGATTGCCATATTCGCAGTATATGCAGCCGGGCAGGTGATCGGATGCGCCCCTAGTTTCTGCGCCCCCAGCGCTCTATAGTGAGGCTCGTCGATTCCTATCGGAAACGGTTGGTCAGTCAGTGAGCGAAGCCAGATTCGCTCTAGCGATCGATATCGGCGGCAGCCACATCGTCGTGGCTACTGCCGCTCTCTCGCAGAGCGAGCAGACCGACGTCGCCCTACACCAGTGGGGCCACGAGCGGCCGACAGCGCCCGCAATCGCCTACCTCAGCAACGACGACACCCTCCTCTTCGGTGATGATGCCGCCGAGAGCGCCGCCGCAGACCCGCCACGCGCAGTGACCAACTTCTGTCACCGCCTCGGTGACGACATCCCCTTCGTCATCGACGGCTGTGCGCTGTCCGCGGAGTACGTCTTCTCGAAGGCGGTGTCATGGGTGATCGACGCGGTCGCTGACGTACAGCGGGCAGCGCCCGCCGCCATCGTCCTCACGCACCCGGCCCACTGGGGCGAACATAGGCTCGACGTCCTTCGGGTGGCGCTGCGCGAAGAGGGCATCGGCCCGGTCAGCACCATCCCGGCCGCCAAGGCCGTGGCGCTGCATCACGACCGCTCGCATCCGATCGAGCCTGGCGACACCCTCGCCGTCTACGACCTGGGGGCCGAAACCGTCGAGAGCGTCGTGCTGCGCAAACGCCACGACGGTCACTTCGAGTTCGTCGGCGACGCGGTGCACATCGACGGCACCGGTGGCACACGGTTCGAGGATGCCGTGCTCGAGCACGTCGTCGCGGCCGCCCAGCTCGACACCGCTGCCGTCGCATCCCACCACGACGCCTTGCTGCTTCGCGATGAGCTACGCAGGGCCAAGGAGACGCTGTCAGCACACCCGGATGCGACTGTCGCCCTTCCCGGTGGAACCAGCGTGCGGGTCACCCGGGCCGAGTTCGAGAACGCCATCGCGGCGGAGGTGGAGCACAGCCTCGACGCGGTCACGCAGGCGATCGACTCCGCCCAGCTCAGCCACGACGACCTGAGCACGCTCGTGCTCGCAGGGGGCTCGTCGCGCATCCCGTTCGTTACGCAACGGCTCGCGGACAGGTTTGAGCGGCCCACCGCGAGTGACCCCTCCCCCGAAGCGGCTGCGGCGCTCGGTGCCGCACACGCAGGACTCGCCGAGCTGCGCGCGCAGCAGGTACTCGAACAGGTGGCAGACGAGGCGAGCGACGAGTTCGACGAAGAAGCGCAGCGGTTCTCGCCAGCACTCCTGAGGGCAGCACACGGCCGCTCCGCGCACCGGAAGGGCTCGCTCATCCTCCCCGCCGTCGTCATCGCGGCGCTTGCGGGTGCCCTCGTCGTGGGAGGCGCAGCCGCACTCGGCGACACGCGAGTCGATCCATTCGGCGGTACGACGCCGCGTGGTGACGCCTTCGAGTTCGACGGCATCTGGGCCGTGCCGGCCAACGCGAGCGAAGACGTCGAGACGACGCCCGACGAGAAGGCTCCCGCTCCCGATGGGAACGCCGGCGCCGCCGAGCCCGGGACCGGTACGCGTTCATCCCAGGCTGTCCGGCCTCCGCTGGCACCGCAGCGTCCCGTGCAGAGTGCCCTGATCGCGCAGCAACCCAGAGCCAGCAGCCCGAGCAGTTCCGCCGCGACGCGCCCCCCGGCGAAGTCGCCCTCGACTCCCAGCTCCACCGCAACACCCACGCAAGAAACACCGGCAGACCCTCATCCTGCCGAGACGCCTCCACCGTCGACCCACCCGACGACTCCCCCGGCTGACCCGAGCCCGCCACTTGATCCGGACCCGGAACCCGCGCCCGTCGCGGACCCACCCCCGACAAGCGACCCGCCCACCGAGCCGGCCCCTCAGGATCCTGTCCCGCAGGATCCCGCCCCCCAGGATCCAGTTCAGGAGCAGCCGCCGGGAGTGCAAACGAACTGACCCTGGAGCATCTCCATGTCACCGCTCACCGCGATGCCGTTCCCTGCCATGCGCGAACCCTTTGTCTGGGAACGGCACATCCGCCCCGCTCTCGATGCTGTCGCCGCCCCCGCCGCCCTGGCGCGGGCGTACGTGGTCGGCAACGCCGGCTCCGGCAAGTCGTCGACGCTTCGCCATCTCCACCAACTGCTCCAGGCAAGGGAACGGGATGCGCACCTGGTGGGCAAGGACTCGGGCGGACTGGCAGAGATCCCGGCATCGCACGTCGTGCTCGTCGACGACCTCCACCTCCTGAGCGACCAGCAGGTCGCCGCGGTGCTCAGGAGGGCCGAGATTGCCGACGCGGGCCTGATCGTCGCGAGCCGTCCTTGGCCAACCTCCGGCACGATAGCGGCAATCGCACACCGCTTGGAACTGACCCGCCCCGCCGTCGTGCTGGGGCACGTCTCGCCATCCGATGTGCTCGACTACCTCGGCGAGGGCGATAAGCGGCTCTCCCCCTCCTGCCTCCAGCACATACTGCACGCCACCGGCGGGGTGTCGTGGCTGGTCGCCGAGGCACTGCACTCGCACGACGAGCGAGACTGCGCGGTCGACAGCAGTCACAGCGAATTACGACGGCACCTCCAGGAGCACATCGCGCACCGTCTCGAGACGGTCTCCCCGCCCCTTCGCGACGCGATTGAGAAGCTGGCGATCGCCGCACCGAGCCGCGCCAGCGCGCTGACCGACCGCGCCAGCGCGCTGACCGACCGCGACACGATCATGCACGGCTACGCCGAAGGCCTCCTGCTCCGAAACGGCCAGCCTGTGCCGCTCGTGCGCTCGGCAGTGCGCGCCACCACGCCCATCCCGCACCTCGTCGACCACACGGGTGCCCTCATCGAAGGAATCGCGGAGTCGGTCGCCCACGGCGACGCCGCCTACAGGGACTGGCTCGGCGACGTGTCCGACAAGCACATCGGGCAGGCCCTCGCAACGCAGGCCCAGCAGGTGCTCGACATTGAACCCGCCCAAGCCGTCTCGTTGCTCGATTCCGCGCTCGAATCGGGAGTCGACCCTGCGCCGCTGGCGGGGATGCGCGCCCAGGCGGCGTGGGCCACGGGCGACCTCGACACGGCGAGTCACATCGTCGATGACACCCCGCCGCCGGAGGTGTCGAGCGAGAGCGATCGCCTCACCGACATCGCCGCAGCCATCTGGGCCATGAGGGGCATGATGGAGCAATCCGACGAGCTCTACCGCGCGCGACCGCCCGTCTCCGGTGAGTCCCAGACGCGTGCCGCGATCGCGGGGCTTGCCGTGGGCAACCTGGGCCAGTCCAGCGGCTCGCTGCTCCGCGAGGCGCAGCCACCCTCGACACTGCGGGTGGCGATGCAACTCCTGCGCCGCGGACTCACAGCATCCGTCGACCAGGAGCCTCCCGCAGGAACCCTCGCAGACCTCGTTCGAGCCACCGACCTCTACACCCGCACGCGAACCACGGCCGCGATCCCGGAACTCCCGGCCGTCATCGCCGCGATCGTCGCCCTCAACCTTGGCGGCCTTGCCACGGCGGAGGGCATCATCGCTGACGCCCTCCGCGGCAAGCACGGCGGCGACTGGGGGCGCCGGCGGCTCCTGCTGTGGCGTGCCTGGATCGACGTTCAGCAGGCACGACCGGCCGAAGCGCGCGCATCCCTCGACCTGGCGCAAGAAGGCGCAAGCGAGACAGGAACACGGGATGCGCTGCTTGCCAGCGCGGTCGAGATCGCGATAGCGCGCCGCTACGACGGCGCCGCCGGACTCGAACAGGCGTGGCGACGCAGTCGGGGCATGATCCTGCGCACCGACGTCGACCTGTATCTCCTGCATCCCCTCTCAGAGCTGCTGTGCTCTGCGACACGACTCGGCGACCTCGAACGGGTGAGGCCCCATTTCGAACGCGCATTGGCAGTCTGCGCCCGACTGCAGGAGCCGCCACTCTGGACGGCACATCTGCGCTGGGCCGGCGTGCAACAGGGGATCCTCGCGGGGCGCCCCGAACTGCTCGCACCCCACGCGAAGGCGCTCGTCGGGGCATCCGCTCACAGTCGAGTCGCCTCCGTCATGGCGAGGGCCGGCCGGGTCTGGACCTCGGTGCTGGCCGGGTCGGTCGCGGTCGACGCGGTCGAGGCCGCCGCGACGGACCTCGCCTCGATCGGATTGATCTGGGACGCCGCCCGCTTGGCCGGTCACGGCGCTGCGCGCACCGAGGACCGCAAGGTCGCGGCCAGGCTGCTCGCCTGTGCCCGCACGCTCCACCCGACCGAGACGGGGCAGCGTGCCGCACCCGCCCCAGACGAGAGCGCGAGCACCAAGGCCCCCGCCGCGGAAATCTTGAGCGAGCGGGAAGTGGAGGTGGCGCAGCTGGTGCTGCAGGGAAAGACCTATGTCGAGATCGGGGAAGCGATCTACATCTCCCCCCGCACCGTGGAGCATCACATCGCGCACATCCGGCGACGACTCGGCGCCACCTCACGCTCAGACGTGCTGGCGAAGCTCCGACTCCTGCTTGATGACCACGGAACGTCCGCCGTGGCCATGCGCGAGGGACGGCCTGCGGAGGCAGCCCCATAGCACCCCCATCCGGCATCGGGGCCATCCCCGATGCCGAGCGGCATCGCGAGCCGTAGCATCTGATATAAGACCCAGCCGCTGTGTGGAGCGACAGAGTTCCAATACTTCTAACACCCCCGGGAAGTGAGGAAGTCAGATCATGAGTTCACCCGTCGCAACCATCGCTGACGCACTGATGGCATTCATCCTGAGCCTGCTGCGAGACCCGAACGCCGCAGCGGAGTTCAAGGAAGACCCCGAGGGCTCGATGGCGGCGAACGGCGTACAGGGCGCATGCATGGCGGACCTGCGGGCGGTCAAGCCCGTTATCTACGACCACCCCGAGGTGGAACCGAGGCCACCGACGCCCTCGGTGCTGGGGTCGACGACCGAACCCAACGAAGTCGTGGGCGAGATCGTGCGGATCATGAACCAGTTCACGACCGTCGATGCCCGCTCGACCATGGTCGACCAATCGGTCAACCAGAACATCTGGACGCAGGGTGGCGATGTCACGCAGCTCTTCGACCAGGAGGCCATCATCGCCTCAGGCAACAATGCCGTCGCAGCTGGCGCCGATGCCAGCACGCATGATGAAGACCTCGACGTCACGGTCGGTGACGTCACCGCGGGCAATGACACCTACAACGACAGCTTCAACGACGCCGACGTCAGCGTTCCGCAGCCCGGGAGCGCGGCCCCGGTGACGCCATCGGATGGCGGCACCGAGACGACAGGTGCCGAAAGCCAGACAGTCGCTGCTGCGGAGTCCGGCGAAGTGGCCGTCCCGCAGGCCGCGTCGACACCAGCGTCCCTGCCCGAACCAGCCGACTACCTGGAGTCCGACCTGACGGCGGCATCCGGCGATACCTACGCCACCGAGGCCGCGGCCGTTCCCGTCGAGGACACAGCGGTCGACGCCCCTGTCGAGGAATAAGCCGAACTGCCCGTGACCGATACCTCGAACCGAACACCCGAAGCATCCGAACCTGCTGGGGACGCGCTGGCGAGAAGCGCGTCTCCAGCAGCACCACGGGCCCGGGCCATGCGAACGGCAGGAACCGCTCAGCCGGAAACGCCGCGTGAGGCCCCCGCGCGACCGTCGCTGGTCAGCGACAATGCCCCGCCCGTGCTGGTCAAGATGGTCGCCCCGTTCTCAGTGCGGCTGAGCCAGTTCTTCTGGGTCGCGAGCTTCGGCGTAGGCGCGTTCGCCCTCGTGTACTACTTCGTGCAGCGCGAAGCGCTGTTGCCGCTCATCGCCGACAACGCCCGTCGCGTCAGCGAGGGACGACCAGACGCGGTCTACGACACAGCGAGCGACATCATCTTCTGGACCGTCTTCGGAGTGCTCGTGGGCATCGTGTTCCTCCAAGTCGTGCTGCTGGTGTCGTTCATGAGCCGGCGCCCCCGTATTCGCTGGTGGCAGCTGGCGACGCTCGTGCTGCTCGGCGCCGTCGTCGCCCTAGCGCCGGAATGGGTGGCGCTCGACGAACCTGGCGAACCAATTCAGCCGCTTCTGGCGACGCAGGCGACGGTAGGCCTGCTCGCCCTGCTCATCAGCGCGTTTCCCGGCGCTCTCCGTTGGTCCGCTCGGCAACACGACGTGCGGCGCGGGCCGGAGGGCACGGGCAGCGCCGACTTCTGACGCGATGCCGTCGAGGCTTCGGATGACCACCCTGCAGACCATCTGCAGCTCATGATTGGCGAGCGGAGCAGCGCTCAGGCTCCGCCAGTGCGCGAGGGCATCGAGCGCCCCAGCACGCATCTCGCTTGCATCAGCGGCCTCCCGCAGACCGAGACGCCTGTGGGGGCTCACCCCGCGCGCGCCCAGGATGCGCTGCGCGGCGGCCGCGTCATCCGGAGACAAGGGCAGGGCACCCAGCCGCGCGCGAGCGAGCAGCTCGAGCTCACGAAAGGCATGCGCCCGGCACACGATGGCCTCGATCCCATCGCGGATGCCGTGAGCCGCTGGCCGCGGACGATTGCGAAGCAACCACTCGAGCTGCACGACGACCCCGCGAGCCTTGAGATCGGCGGTGCGGGCAAGGAACTGCTCCCGCACGAACTCCTCCAGTTCGAGCAGCCCGCTCTGCTCGACAAGTGCCTGGGAGAGCTCCGAGGAACTCGCCGCCCCACCACGGACGAGTGCCGTCGCGAGGCGGATGCCGTAGGTGCCGAAACGGTCAAGGAGGTCTGCCCTCACCGCTTCACTGACCGACGTCAGGTCGGTGGGCCGCATGAACCGGTCGGCCGAGACGAGGAGCCGCTCCCGCGCGGCGCGGTCGAGGCGCGCCAGCTCCCGGAGCGCGATGAACTCGCTCTCGCGGAGGGTGCGCGCACCCTCCGCCAGGAGCCCGGCGACCGGAATCACCCCGAGCACCAGCGAACCGAGATCGTCGTGGCGTTCATAGCGCCCGGCGACCTTTCGCGCCGACAACAGGGAGTCGATGCGTCCTGAACCGATCTCGTCGGCACGGGACAGCACGCCCACCGTCGAGACCGTCTGTGCTGAGCCGGGAGCGTTGTCGCGGAACGCCTCAAGGAAGCGCACATCCGCCCCATGCAGGTGACGCATGAGGTAGACGACGGCATCCGCCGCCGAAGGTGACTCCTCAGACGTGAGGTAGCGAGCAGTGCGCATCGACGTCTTCTCTGAGAGCGACGCCGTGCCAGGGGTGTCAATCAGGACGAGGGAACGCAGCGACTCCAATGGCCACGCGACATCCACCCACTCGACCTCCTCGGCCGACATGCCGTCCAGGCTGAACACCAGGCGCCCGCGGTCGCGCCGGATCGGCATGCGCCGGGGCGCACTGTCGAAGGGATGGATCGTGATCTCGGGCGTCGCCGAATAGCGGTAGGCGGTCACGACCCGCGTGCACTCCCCCGTGTCGGTCGGCGCGATCTGCTCACCAAGGAAGGCATTCAGCAGCGTCGACTTGCCCGCCTTCACCATCCCCACGACGGCGAGGCGCAAGGGCTCACGAAACCGAGCCTCGAGCTGATCGAGGAACGTCTCAGCGATCGGGTCATCCGCATAGGCGCTCCGCGCCTGCGCGATCAGCTGCTCAGCAGCGGCGAGAAAGGTCACGACGCGCTCCCCACGGCCGAAGCTGGCGCCTCCACGGCCCTGGGGGATGGCGAAGCCGTGAGCTCGGGAAGCGGCGGGATCGCCTCACGCACCCTCTCGAGCTGTGCGAGCTTCACCCCCAACTCCACAACCCGCTCATCGCGCCGGGACGTATAGGAGCCCGCCGCCTGCTTCGCCGCCAGCAGCGCCTCCGAAAGGGACCGGTGGAGTTCCTCGGCAATGCCGCCGAAGTGGTCACGGGAGATCCGCTGCACCAGGCGCAAGCGGTCCTTCAACTGCTTGCCGACCTGGAAGATGACCTCGTCGATGTACCGACGCACGTGGGTCTTCGCCTCCTGCTGCCGCCGACTGAGGCGCGTCTGCATGTCCTCCCGGTATGCGCGGCGGCCGACGAAGACCCCGGCCAGCAGCGAGAGGGGATTGATCAGGGCCATCCCGATCAGCCCCGTCGCAAGCCCCACCATGAGAACCCCACCGTAGGAACCCCGTACTCCGATGTAGATCTTCTCCCCCGCGCCCAACTTGCCCGGATCAAGATTCGAAAGCTCCTCCACCGGGTCGAGCACGCCGTCGGTGCTGCCCACATGAATCGTGGGAATGCCGGTCTCTCCCTCGCTGAACAGGCTGGCGACCTCCTCTGACAACCACCGCGACCGCTCGTCCGTCCAGACGAACGTCTCTGCCACAGCCGCGGCGACGCGCTGCTCCAGCCAATCGGTGATCTGATCCCAGATGGGGCCGGGGTCGCCCTCGTCGATCGCCCGCTCCGCCTCCCGCTGCACCTTGCGCAGGCGGTCCCGCAGGTCATGCTCCATGTCGGCGATGAG
>JADGMW010000654.1_pt1 | contig 12406 bp, 15 predicted proteins | sample 8641801 | NCBI WGS metagenome assembly JADGMW01 (sample SAMN16272018, study PRJNA661076) | feces metagenome | isolation source: fecal sample from diarrhoea affected cattle A | host: Bos taurus | place: South Africa: Lokaleng Village, Mahikeng | collected 2019-09
CGCGCTCGCGAGCGGCTTGACCACCTCAGTTACACCACGTCCCGGGACACGACCACGTTGCAATCGTTGGCATAAACCGGTCTACGACATGATGAGTACTATTTATTGGCGCGCCGAAATGCACTAGCGTCACGCGGTCTGACCAGTTTGAGCATTTCCCACCATGCGCTTCGGCATTGATATGCCGCCCCAGATGCGAATCTTTGGGGCGTTTTTCGTTTACTCCTTTTGCATGGGCAGCATCTTTCCGCGCCTGCCCGATATCCAGAGCGCCATGGGCGTCGGCGAGGGAGCGCTTGGACTGGCCCTTATCGGCTCGGCACTGGGCACCTTGATCTCGCTGACCTTTGCTGGGCGGATGGTCGAAGCGATCGGCTATCGGCGCGTGCTCCTCGCCGCCATCCCCCTGCTTTCGGTCGGCTATGCCCTGGCCAGTTGGGCCAATACGCCAGTAGCCTTCTTCCTGCTGCTGGTGCCGGTCGGCCTGACCATTGGCGCCATCGAAATCATCGTCAATGTCGAAGCGGACCGGGTTGAGCACGCTGTCGGCCGCCGGATCATGAGCCGGGCTCATGCTTTCTGGAGCCTTGGGTTCTTTGCTGCCGGGCTGGTCGGCTCTTTCATTGCCCAGACCGGCCTCGAAGTGCATCTGCACCTCATGATCATGATCCCGGTGATCATCCTCGCCACGTTTCTGGTGCTGGGCCGGTTCGAACCGGCAGCCCATCGCGCCGGGACCAATTCTGAAGAAGCGCCGCGCCTGGCCAAGCCGACCATGTCGATCATGGCGCTGGTGGCCGTCTGTCTTTCAGCCATGCTGATGGAAGGCGCCGGGATCGACTGGTCTGCCATCTACATGCGCAACATCTTTGGCGCCGAGCCCTTCTGGGCGGGTCTCGCTGTGGCGACAGTCGCCGGTTCGCAGGGCGTAGCCCGCTTTTTCGCTGACAGCTTCGTTGAGCGGCTCGGCCCGGTCACCGTGGCGCGCTCGCTGCTGATCGTGCTGGGCGCTGGCGTGCTCTGCGCCTTCTTCGCTCCCGCTGCCTGGGTGGCCTATCTCGGCTTCGCCCTAATCGGCGTGGGCTCGAGCGCGCTCTTCCCGCTGGCCATGTCGGCCGCCGCGCAGCAGACTGACCGCCCCGCCGCCATCAACGTCGCGGCGCTGGCGCAGTTCTCCTTTACCGCCTTCCTTCTCGGACCGCCGCTGCTCGGCTATATCGGCGAGCACTTCGGCATCCAATGGGTGTTCGGCGTCGGCTTCCCGCTGGTGCTGCTTGGCCTTGCCACCGCCCATACACTTTCTCCCAAGCCCGCTCTGCGGGAGGTTACTCCATGATCGCTCCGCAGCATCGCATCTACGCCTCGTTCTTCCTGTTTGCTCTTACCACCGGCGCCCTCATGGCGCGCCTGCCCGATATCCAGGACCATTTCGGTATTTCCGAAGGCCAGTTGGGGCTGACCATGATCGGCATGGCCATCGGCTCGCTGATCTCGCTCACCTTCGGCCCTCCGGTCATCGAAAAGCTCGGCTTCCGCAAGACGGCGCTGATCACCGTTCTCGGGCCCTCGCTTCTGTTCGCGACCATTCCCTTCCTGCCGGCCGCGTCGGCCATGTTCGTCGTGCTGTTCTGCGCGGGGCTTCTGTCCGGTGCGCTCGAGATCAATCTCAATGTCGAGATTGACCGGCTGGAAATGCAGACCGGCAAGCGTTTCATGAACCGCGCCCACGGGTTCTGGAGCGTCGGCTTCTTCGTTACCGCGCTGTTCGGCGCCGTGATCCGCCAGTCCGGCATTTCGGCGGGTACGCATATGCTCGTCGTGGCCGGTTTTGTCGTGCTGGTGGCCGGCTATCTCCTCATCAGCGCAACCGAAGCGCCCAAGCCCGTCCGTGCCGAAGGCGAGGGCGAGCACCGCTTCGCCTTCCCCACGCGCAGTCTCCTGCCGCTCTGCCTCATCGGCTTTGCCGCCTTCCTCGTTGAGGGTGCCGGCATCGACTGGTCGGCCATCTACATGCGCAATGTCTTTGCCGTAGAGCCCTTCGTGGGCGGCATGGGGCTCACGCTCTTTGCCTTCTTCATGGCAGTGATGCGCCTCCTGGCCGATCCGATCGTTGCCCGCTACGGACCGCGCAATGTGGCCATGGTCATGCTGAGCTTTGCCAGCCTCGGCGCCCTCATGGTCGGCTTTGCCCCGTCTCCCGAGTTGGCGCTGGCTGGTTTTGCTCTCATGGGTGCAGGTTGCTCGGCAGTTTATCCGCTGGCTGTATCCGAAGCGGCACAGCGCACCGACCGCCCGGCCGCCGTCAACGTGGCGGCCATCGGCCAGGTGAGCTTCGTGGTCTTCTTCCTCGCGCCGCCGCTGTTGGGCTTCGTCGCCGAGTTCCTGGGCATTCGTATGTCCTATCTCATCTGCCTGCCGCTGCTTCTGGCCGGCCTCTGGGCCTCAAGCTTTGCCCTCGGCACGAAGAAGACCGAGACCCCGCATGGCATGGCGCCCGAACCACTTGGTCCCAATGGCTGAAGACCTGCCCCCCATTGTCGATCTCCGGCAGTCTGCCACGGCCCTGCGCGTCCAGCGCGGGGTCATGCGCATGCTGCGCGAGCGCCACGACATGGCCTGCTATGCCGAAGTGCCGCTCAGCAATGGCCGGCGCGCTGATGTGCTGGCGGTGGGGCCAAAAGGCGAGATCTGGATCATCGAGATCAAGTCGAGCCTCATCGATTTCCAGGTTGACCGAAAGTGGCTGGAATACCGGGAATTTTCCGACAAGTTCTTCTTTGCCAAGCCACCTGAGCTCGATGGCGAGATTTTCCCCGAGACCGAGGGGCTGATCGTGGCAGACGGACACGATGGCGCCATTCTGCGGGATAGCCCCGATACGCCGCTGGCGCCGGCGCGGCGCAAGGCGCTGATGCTCAAGCTCGCCCGGCTGGGCGCTGACCGTATCCATATCCTCATGGATCCTGGACCCCGATAATCTTGGCCACAGCACCAGCTCATTGGCGCGTCATCGCGCTTTTCTTCCTGCACGCGGTCGCCATCGGGGCGGTCCAGACGCGCATTGCCGATCTGCAACTGCTCAATGGGCTGAGCCCGGCACAGCTGGGCATCGTGCTGATGGGGCAGCCGCTGGGCGCCTTGCCCATGTTCCTCGTGTCGAGCGCCATCATCGAGCGGTTCGGCCCGCGTCGCGTGATGCTGTGGTTCATGCCCGTCGTGATTGTCTCCTCGGCGCTGGCAGGGATATTTCTCAACCCGGTCGCGCTTTTCATCCTTCTCATGATCAATGGCGTCGGCTTCTCGCTGACCAATGTTGCCATCAATGTCGAAGCGGATCGGCTTGAGTTCGCCGGTGGTCGCCGGATCATGAACACCTGCCACGGCGTGTGGAGTGTCGGTTTCCTGGTGACGGCGCTGCTCGGGGCGGTGATGCGTGGCCTCGATATCTCGCCGGCCTGGCATCTGGGCCTTCTGGCGCCGCTGGTGATCGGCGCGCTGCTGCTCGTGGTGCTGCCCATGCCGGTGAGCGTGCCGCGCCCGCACACTGGGGGCCCGGTGCGGCGCCTGGCCCTGCCGACGCTGGCAACACTCGGGCTCGTGGCTTTCGGGCTCGGAGCGGGGCTGACCGAGGGGGCGTCCCGCGCCTGGGCGATCATCTATCTGCGCGATAATTTCGCTGTCGCCGCCTGGGTTCAGTCCCTCGCCTTGCCAGCGCTGGTGGCGGCCATGGCGGTCTGCCGGCTCTGTGCCGACCGGGTTATCGACCGGTTCGGGCAGGTGCAGGTCGCCCGCATCCTCTCGGCCACGGCGATTGCAGGGCTGGTACTCGTTGTGTTCGCGCCCAATGCCTGGATCGGCATCTTTGCCTTTGCCCTCGTTGGCGTCGGCATCTGCGTTCTTTATCCGCTGATGCTGTCCGCCGCTGCCCGTCTCTCCGATAGGCCGGCCTCTCAGAACGTCTCCTCCGTGACCATGGTGTTTCAGCTGGTCAATCTGGGCGCCCCTGTCCTGATCGGCGCCGTTGCCGAGGGCTTTGGGGTGCGCATGGCCTTTGCGCTTTTGATTCCACTGCTGGTCCTGACCTTCATCATGGCCGGCCGCCTCAGCGGCAGATCGGCATAAAAAATGAGCGATGGGAGTACCATCGCTCATGAGTCGGTCAGGGAGAGGAGGATGTGCGGGGATTACCCGCGGGGTTGAGGGACAATGCGAAGATAGGGCTTCAGTTCCGTCCAGCCGTCGGGATACTTGGCCTTGGCCGCCTCGTTGGAAACGGCTGGCACGATGATCACGTCCTCGCCGTCCTTCCAGTTCACCGGTGTCGCCACCTGGTGCTTGGCGGTCAGCTGCAGGCTGTCGATGACGCGCAGCACCTCATCGAAATTGCGGCCGGTGGAGGCCGGATATTCGATCTTGAGTTTGACCTTCTTGTCCGGCCCGACGACGAACACCGACCGTACGGTCAGCGTATTGTCGGCATTGGGGTGGATCATGTCGTAGAGACGGGCCACCTTGCCTTCGGTGTCGGCGAGCAGCGGGAAGTTCAGCGCCGCGCCCTGGGTTTCCTCGATATCCTTGGCCCAGCCGCCGTGATCTTCGAGCTTGTCGACCGAGAGGCCGAGAACCTTGACGCCGCGCTTTTCAAACTCGGGCTTGAGCTTTGCGGTATAGCCCAGTTCGGTGGTGCAGACCGGGGTGAAATTCTTGGGGTGGCTGAACAGCACGGCCCAGGAGCCGTCGATGTAATCATGGAAATGGATCGTGCCCTCGGTGGATTCGAGGGTGAAATCTGGGGCCGTATCGCCAATCAGGATCGACATACTCTATTCCTTGGCCGCAACGGGCGGCTCAACTCGTGTTCAGGAGGAGAATATCGTACTCACGCCAGCGGTTTGAAGCGGCAGAGTACGAAATGCTTTTGCCAACTTATCGGCTGCGCGGGCATGATTTTGCCCGCGCGCTGGCCGATGCAGCATGGCGCCGGGATGGCCTATTGCACCATGACCGAACCCTGGGTCGCTGCCGGGGTCGGCGCGCCATTGGTCCAGGTCACGTTCGGCCCGGTGAGAGGCACGACGGAGAGGCTCATCTTGCCCGAACCCTGCTGGAGCTGGCGGGCATGGCCGAGATAGATGAGAGAATTATTGGCGGCGTCGTAGATGCGGGTGACGCGCAGCGACTTCCAGATCAGCGAGCGACCCTCCTTGAAGATCTCCTCGCCACCGCCACGGGTGGCGATGTCCCCGACAGTGATGGGACCCACGGCCGAGCAATCGAGCGCCGAATAGGAGGGGTCCTCGAACCAGTTGCCCTGGCTGATGCGGTCGATAAAGGAGCGGTTGAAGAAAGCCAGATGGCAGACCACGCCCTCGACATCGGGATCGGCGACGGCTTCGATGGAAATGTCATTGCCGGTCCAGTCGACCCCGACGCTACCCACTTGCCGGTTATCGCCGCAGGCGACGAGAGCGAGGGCGGCAGTTGCAGCGACGGCAATCTTGGCAAAAAGCTTCATGAGGATCCTCCAGCACAGTGCAAGACATGGGGGCCGGAATGGCCAGACGCAAGAGTTAGCGGTTGTATCGGCGGTTCATGAACCTCTCGAGCCAGCGCACCAGCAGCGATAGCGAGATGGTCATGGTGAGGTAGAGGAACGCCACGACATTGTAGGTTTCAAAGAACAGGAAACTCGACGAGGCATGCAGCTTGCCCAATTGGGTGATGTCCTGCACCCCCAGGGCTGAGACCAGTGCGGAATCCTTGACCATGGAGACGAAATCATTGCCCAGCGGCGGCAGGATGGTGCGCAGCGCCTGTGGGAAAATGATCAGGCGGAAACAATGCCAGCGGCTGAGGCCCAGTGCCCGGGCCGCTTCGATCTGGCCGCGGTCCACCGCTTCGATGCCGGCGCGGAATATTTCGGCGATGAAGGCTGAATAGCAGATGGTGAGCGCAAGTATGGCGCGCCAGACGAAATCGAAGCCCCGGACCGTCGCAGGGGCCAGCCAGCCGAGCTCGATCAGCGGAGCGGCAACCCAGTTGAAGCCCGACACCAGAGCCGGAGCGCCAACAAAGGCGATGTAGAACAAGAAAACGAGGATCGGGATGCCGCGGATAACCTCCACGTAGAAGGTCGCGACCTCGCGCAGAACCCGGTTGCCCGAAGTGCGGGCCAGCGCAACGACCAGCCCAAGGATGGTCGCAGCGGCGAAGGCGAGGATGGTGACCCAGAGCGTTGTGACCACACCCGAGGACACGGATCGGAAGATGTTCTCATAGGTGCCGTCGGCCGTAATGGCCCAGAAGCCGAGCACGAACAGCAGGCCGATGGCGAGGAGCCACCAGGGCATGCGGGACAGGAGCGAAGGGCTGCGCGGCTTATAAGACATTGATGACCAGGTACTCGATCCAGGCAGGCTTGATAGCAAAACCCACTCCCCAAGGGGGAGTGGGCATAAGCGCACTCTAGACCGATCCCCGTGGCAGGGGGATTAATCGGCAGAATATTCGAAGAACCAGTACTTTGTCCGCTCTTCCAGCCAGCCCTCGGCCTCGAGCTGGGCGAGCGCGGCATTGAACGGCTCGACGAGGTCCGAACCGGGCGTCAGGATAAAGCCGAAGGGATCGGACTTGATCGGCTCGCCCGCCTGCTTGAACGCACCGGGATCGGCGCCGATATAGCCGGCCGACGCCGCCTCGTCGGCGATGACCGCATCCACGTCGCCGGCCTTGACCGCCTGAACCGCCGCGCCAAAATTGTCGAAGACTTTTACGCGCGGATTGGCTTCGTCGCCGTCAAGCACATCATAGATGGCGGTGTAGAACGAGGACGTTCCGGCCTGCGCACCAAACAGCAGATCTGCGTTGTCGGCAAAGCTTTCCGTACCGGTGATCCGGTCGTCATCGGCGCGGACGAGGAAATACTGCTCGACGGTGATGAAGGGCGCGGTGAAGTCGATCTGCTCCTCACGCTCGGCCGTGATGGTGATGCCATCGGCGCCAACATCGAACTGGCCGGTGCGGACGGCTTCGATCATTACGTCCCAGGCCGTGAGGTCCCATTCCACCGTGGCGTTGAGGCGCTTGGCGATCTCGTTGATGACATCATATTCGAGCCCGATGCCCTCGCCCGTCTCCGGATGGGCGAAGTTGAGCGGATAATAGGCGTTCTCGGTCACCGCGTGTATGACGCGACCGCCCAGATCGGGCAGGTCCTGCGCCGCCACCGGCAGGGCGGCAAGGAGCAGGGCGGCCGAGGCGCCGACGAGGCTTGCAGTCTTGAACATGATGTCCCCCGGACATTTTAAAAGCCGTGCCGGGAGACGAGGCCACCCGGCCGGGTTGGGAATGGATTTGAGTAAAATCAGGCGTCGATGACGTCGGCGTCGGGGCCGTTCTTCTTCAGCGATTCAATGGCGTTCTTGGCGGAGGCCTTCGAGGTATAGGTCTCGGTGCGGGCCATGGTCTCGCCATTGGAGGCAACAAAGCGCACGAAATGCTGGCCATCCTTGGAGGCGACGATCTCGAAGCGGTAGCCCGAACCGGTCTCTTCCTTGGAAAGATCAACGGTGATGGCGTCAGGCGCGTTCTTCTTCAGCGATTCGATGGCGTTCTTGGCAGACGCCTTCTGCTTGTAGTTTTCGGACCAGAAGATCTTCTCGGAATTATACGAGAAATCGAACTTGAACTGGTCGTTCGCCGCATCGGTGATGTTGAACTTGTGTGCCATGACGCTGGCCTCCGTGAGTTGATATGATGTGAGACTAGCGCAATGGCCGCAATTGGGAAGCCACTACGCCGTTGGCCGGCTGTCGGTCACTGACGCTTTCGGCGTGCTTCTTCAGGATCGACGAGCGCGGCGAGGATCTGGTCGACCATGTCGAGATCCTGCCGCTTGCCGGCCGCCTGTTGCTGCAGATCGACGAGGTAGGACGTCGTATAATAGAGCCGCCGCGCCAGCATGGTGGCGATGGCGAGGGAAAACTCCGGTCGGCTATCGAGAAAGGTCAACGCATCGAGGATTTCGTAGGCGACCACTTCCGACAGCGCCCGCACGCTGGCCGAATGGGGCATGTCGAGCAGGACCGCCATTTCCCCGAAGATCGAGCCGGGCTCGTCGACATGGGTGACCTGGGTACGCTCGCGGATGATCTCGACTTCGCCCGCGACGAGGACAAAAATCTTGCCCAGCCGATCGCCCTCGGCGATCAGCATCTGGCCGGACTTGAAGCGGCGCTGCTCCAGCCCCCTGCAGTAATCGAGTATATCGGCCATCGTCAGGTCCTCATCCGCCACGCCAAGCCACACTAAATTAGTAGATCGGAGCGGCGCTGGAAAGCACCGAGGCTTAAAGCAATTTCTCGATGTCGGAGGCGATATCGGCGGGTTCGGTGGTGGGGGCGTATCGTTCGACCACGCTGCCGTCGCGACCGAGCAGGAATTTTGTGAAATTCCACTTGATCGCCTCGCTGCCCAAAAGCCCCGGCGCGCTCTTTTTGAGCCAGGCGTAAAGCGGATGGGCGCCATCGCCATTGACGTCGATCCGTTCGAACACCGGAAAGCTGACGCCATAGGCGGTGGAACAGAACTGGGCGATTTCTGCGCTCGTGCCTGGCTCCTGACCGGCAAACTGGTTGCAGGGAAAGCCCAGCACGACAAAGCCTTGGTCGCCAAACCGCTGCTGCAGCGCCTCGAGCCCCTCATATTGCGGGGTGAGTCCGCATTTGCTGGCGACATTGACCACCAGCACCACCTTGCCGAGGAAATCGCCGAGATTTTGCGGCGTGCCATCGAGGCGGGGGAGTGTGAAATCGGCGAGAGTTTGCATCGGTCGCGGCTCCTGTTGCGGGCCAGAAGTAGGGGCCCGAACCGGCAGCGGCAAATGAATTTTTCAGATCTGTCCCGGCCATAAAGACATGGCGAAGCGCCCGCAGGGCCGGAGCCGCGCGGGGAGAGGGGAGAGAAGGCAGACCCGAGGTGGCATTTGCTCCTGGGACTTTTAGATGAGGGGCAAGTGCCACCTCGGGAGACCGGTTTTTCGGACAGCGCCGGTATCGCGCCCCGCCATCGCTCGCAGCGGGGTCGGCCGGTGCCTGAACGCGCGCCCCATGCGAACGGGTTGCGGCCGGCGCGCTTTGCTCAGTTCGCATGCAGACCTGCCCGTGCGAAGCGCTGACCCAAGAATAGCCGGCTCAGCGGCCGCGGGGATAAGTTTCCGCTGCCGGGGGCAAAACCGCTGCCGTCTCTGGCTCTGGCGGCGGCCCCCTTCGGGCAGAAAGTCCTTTGTGGAACCCATCCTCGAAAATCTGCCGCTCCCGGTTCTGCGTGCGGCGGAGCAGTTTTGCGCGCAGATCCTCGCCATTGGCGGTGGTCAGCGGGGCAACGGCCACGTCGGGCCGCAGCCGGGCAATGGGCAGCGGCTCCCCCTCGACCCGCCAGCAGCGGCAATTCTGGCGGGCGTTCCAGGCGGCGTGGCGGTTTTCATAATCATCGAGCTGGGCCAGCACCTGCCCCAACTGCACCGCCAGCCCCGAAAAATTTTGCGCCGCCACCGGCAGTTTTCCATGCCGCGCCGAAAGAAAGGGCCGCCCATCACTGATCAGCCCCTCGGCTAGAACCCGCTCGGTGTCCCCGACCGGCGCGTCGGGCTTTTTGGCGGCAATGGTGGTGATGTCCTTGTGGAGGGAGGTGACGCGGAGCCAAAGCGCCTCGTGGCGCGCGGCGAGGGCGTGGGAGATGTGGGGAAGGGGGCGTGGCATTTTTTGGGTGTCTCCTGCGGAGTGGGACAGGAGAGGGTAAGGGCGTGATGAGGGGCGGGGAGAAGTTGGAGATTGCCGCGCTACATGTCCGGAACGTCTCCGGCAGCGACTTCTCAAAGATCTTTCGCAAGCATACCGCCTCCGTTATTCTGCGTAGCGGAGGGCAGCATGACTTTCGGCGTTTTTATCCATCGCGCGGACTCGGTGTATGACGATAGTCCCGCCGAGCGGTATCAATTTCCGCGAATGTATCTTGAGCGCGCCTCGGCCATGGTCGGTGATTGGGTGCTCTATTATGAGCCAGTCAAAGTGCGCGGCTCAAAGGGGTATTATGCAATTGCGCGGGTGGAGCGGATCGTACCTGACCCGACCGCCGAGAATATGTATGTGGCGTTGATCGAGCCGGGTAGCTATCTCGAATTTCCAAACCCTGTGCCGTTCGACCATGGCGGGAGCCCCATTGAGCGAGGGCTGCTCAACGAAGCTGGGCGCATTTCGGGTCGCGCACAGGCTGCGGTTCGCCCGATCTCTCCGACTGATTTTGACCGGATCCTCGAGCGTGGCCTTGCGGAAGAACAACCGCTGCTGCCGCGGGTTGGGGACGTCCTGCGGCTGCCAGATTTGCCGCTACAAATGGACGAGGCGCCAGTTCCTTTCGTTTATGAGCAGGAGCGGGAACGGATTCCTGCGCTAACAACGCGGACCTTGCGAGACCGGATGTTCCGCCGCGTCGTGCTGCGGGCCTATGATGAGCGTTGCGCGGTAACCGGGCTGAAACTGATCAATGGCGGGGGACGCGCAGAAATGGCTGCAGCCCATATTCGCCCCGTCGAACACAATGGACCCGACATCATCAACAATGGGCTGGCGCTATCCGGTACCGTGCATTGGATGTTCGACCGGGGCCTCATATCGCTCAGTGATGACCTCGACGTTCTCGTGTCCCGTCAGGTGAACGACCGAGACGGGGTGGAAAGCCTCATCAACAAGACGGGCAAGCTCATTGGACCCACGATGCAGCGCGACCGCCCGCACCCGGCATTTTTGCGGTGGCATTGTGAGAATTGCTTCAAGCGCTAAAGTGGTGAGTGTTGTTGCAGATATCCACGCCAAGCGATTGCGATATCCTGCGTCAACTGCTTCTATCCGGGACGTCTGGGGGGCGTCATGCGCTTATTAATTCTGCTCATTGTCATCATCGCAAATGTGATGTCGCCAGCAGTGGCGGATGAGCGCATCGGTGCGTTTGTTGTGTCGGACAATAGCCAGTCGGCCATCCTTCTGGATGGCGACATCGGGGTCAGCACACCACTGGAATTTCGACGGGCACTCGCTCTTAGGCCGAACGCCAAGGTAGTCGTCCTCTCGAGTGATCGCGGTCTGGTTGCTAGCGCGTTGCTGATCGCCGATGACATCCATGCGCGTGGCTTGAGCACCGTCGTTCCAACTGGTGCGCGCTGCTACTCTGCATGTTCATTCATATTTTTCGCTGGGAATGAACGATTGGCGGAAGGTGAGCTTGGTGTTCACCAAATGTGGTCGGAGACGCCTGACCCGTCTGGCGTTCAATCCACTGTCTCAGACATTCTGGAGGTTCTGACGCGCTTCGATACGCCAACCGAAGTGTTTACACGCATGTTCAGAACCCCGAGCGAAGACATGTACGTCTTCACGCAGGGCGAACTCGAAGCCCTCGAAATCAATCGAGTGGGGAAGGGGCTTCGGGGGAAAAGCGACTATGCAGAACTTGCGGGCTTGATTGCGCCAAAGTCTGAGGAACCGACATCACCGCCCCCCGCTGCGACTGCGGACAGCGACGCACTGCGGCTGGCCCTTTACACCGGGCTCGACTTTTATGGGCAGGACATTGTTTCAGCGCGTGAGGCCGACGTCGTCGCTTGCGCTGCAAGTTGCCTTGTCAATCAGCAGTGCCTTGCATTCACCTTCAATGCCAATCCGTCGCTGACGCGCGGCCCAAACTGCTTCTTGAAAAGCGGTACTGATCGCTTAGAGGGCTATGCCGATGCTCTCTCGGGTGTTTCCTGCCCCCGAACATGTCCACCGCCCCGACTTTCCGCATCGGTGTTATCGACCCGACGACGGATGTGTCGCCTCGCACTGACCTTGTCGGCGGGGACCTCACAACCTCGCCATGGCCAAACGCCGACACGCCCGGGGAGTGCCGGATGGCCTGCGTCGACAATGACCAATGTGTGGCCTTCTCATTCGCCAGTGGACCCAAACAATGCTGGCTAAAAGGAAGCGTCGGCGAGCGCCGATCATCCTCGAACGTCACCAGTGGGGTGAAGCGTTGGGTCTCATTTAGTGCTGTAGAGGTGCTCGATCTGTCTGAGTGATGGAACCGGTCGCCGTGTAATCAATTCCGGCTCTGTCGATCAATTCAGCGGCAAAAGCGTGCTGTATAGTGAGCAGGCGCTTCTGCCATTCCAACTTGTAGGCGCCAGAAGCATCTCTCTGGACCATTGAGCCAACTTCGAAGCGGTTGGGCAAATCTTCTGCAGCGCAGATAGGCGCCGCGAAGGCAATGAAGCCAGCAATGACAACAAGTTTTGCGCGCATGGTTCACTCCAAGGTAAGCCTCCGGTGAAGGCCGCCTTGCGATAATGGTGCCTGGTGCTGATGCTGCG
>JADGMW010000655.1_pt1 | contig 12405 bp, 9 predicted proteins | sample 8641801 | NCBI WGS metagenome assembly JADGMW01 (sample SAMN16272018, study PRJNA661076) | feces metagenome | isolation source: fecal sample from diarrhoea affected cattle A | host: Bos taurus | place: South Africa: Lokaleng Village, Mahikeng | collected 2019-09
CGGCGACACCGGTGGCGGCGACACCGGCGGGGGCGACACCGGTGGCGGCGACACGGGCGGGGGCGACACGGGCGGAGGCGATACCGGCGGAGGCGACACCGGCGGCACAGCGGAGACACCACCCGCCGATCCCCCGGCGGAAGCGGATCCGACGCCACCGCCGGGCGGCGAGCCCTCACCGACGCCCACCGCCGCCGTGCCCGTGTGACCCTGGCCCGACATGGCCTCCACGCTCACGCCGCCCGCCGATGCGGCCGGTGGTATCCCGATGATCCTTCCGCGCCCTGCGCGCGCCCACATCGACGCCGTCGTCGCCGACGACCGGCCTCCGCGGCTGGTCCTGGTCGGCACCGCCGGCTCGGGTAAGACGCGACTGCTGCAGCGGCTGCATGCGGAATTCGCCGCGCAAGGCCGCACTCCCGTGAGCGCCGGCCGCGACCTCGCGCACGTGCCCGCAGAGGACGTGCTCCTCATCGACGACGCGCACCTCCTCTCCCCCGACGACCTCGCCGCACTCGCCCGGCGCGTGGGCGACCCGGCCGCAGCGCTCGTCCTGGCGATGCGACCGTGGCCGGTGCCGCCGGTGCTCCGCGAGATCGCCGATGCACTGCATCCGGCCATCGTGCTGGGGCATGTCACGCACGCGGACGTGGTCGACGAGTGCACCCGGAACGGCCGGGCGATCGCCCCGCGGTGCGTGGACGGGATCCTCGAGCTCGCGGGCCACCTGACCTGGCTCGTCTCCGAGGCGCTGAGCGTGCACGACGCCGACTGCACCGAGGAGGACGCGCACCCGGGTGTGCGGGAGGAGCTGCGCGACCTCATCGCGCATCGCATCGCCGGTCTCGACGAGGAGCTCCGCCATGCGCTGGAGAGCCTGTGCCTGTCGCCGCACACGCCGGTGTCGCCCCCGGGGGCCGACTGGGCCGCGGCCGGACACGCCCAGGGACTGCTGCAGCGCAATGGCCAGCCGGCGCCGGTCGTGCGCGACACCGTGCGGACGACGATCTCCGTCGACCGCCTCGCCGAGCTGTACGTGAACGCCGGGGCGTCGCCGGCCGACCCGCTCGTGCGCGAGCTGATGGGCGGGATGCACGATCCGCGCGTGGCCACGGCGCTGCTCGCGGACGGCGACACCGAGCTCTCGCGTCATCCGCACCGCGCCGACGAGCTCTTCCGCGGCGCCGCCGACGCCGGGGCAGACGCGCGCACGGTCGCCGTGCGGCGTGCGCGGGCGGCATGGAACGCCGGGGAGATCGACGCCGCGGGCGCCCTCATCGACGCCGCCGGGGTGGATGCGGCGCACCCCGGCTTCCCGGAGGCGGCGGCGATCGCCGGCGCCGTGTGGGCCGCTCGCGGCGACCTGCGCATGGCATCGGCGGTGTTCACCCACACCGACCCGGGCACGCCCGAATCGGTCGCGCACGCGAGCCTGGCGGCCCTCGGCTCCGGCGAGGTGGACGAGCTCGACCGCCTCGGCCAGGCGCCGCCCGCACGCGCCGTGCCCTCGACGCTGGCGGTGTCGCACGAGCTGCTCGTCCGCGGGTTGCGCGCGACGCTGGGGACGCAGACGCGCACCTGCCTGGGCGACCTCGTCCGCGCCACCGAGATGTACACGGCCGCGCAGTGCGATGCCCCGACGCCCGAGCTCCCCGCGGTGGTCGCCGCCGTCGCAGCCCTCAGCCTCGGCGAACTCGGCGTCGCCCACACCGTGATGGACGCCGCCGTGCGGGCGGGCCACGGCGGGATGTGGGCGCGCCCCCGCCTGCTGCTGTGGCAGGCGTGGGTCGCGGTGCAGCGGGAGCGTCCGCATGAGGCGGAGTCGGCCCTGCAGGCGGCGAGCGCGGCCGGCGTCAACACTCCGCGCGAGCGCGTGCTCGCCGACGCCGTCACGATGGCCCTCACCCGCCGATACGCCGACGCGTCGGCGCTCGCCCCGGCGTGGCGGCGCGCTCGCGAGAGCATCCTGCGCACGCGCTTCGACCTGTACTCACTGCTGCCCCTGACCGAGTTCGCCGTCGGCGCCGCGCGCCTGGGCGACCTGGAGCGGCTGCGCCCGCACCTGGACGAGGCGTACGCCACGGTGGAGCGGATGGGCTCGCCGCCCATGTGGTCGAGCCATCTGCACTGGGCGGGCCTGCACTGCGCGATCCATCAGAACCGCCCCGACGACCTCGCCCCGCATGCGCGCGGGCTCCTGGCCGCAGCCCCGCACACGCGCCTGGCGCGCAAGATGGCCCGCGCGGGCAGAGTGTGGACCGAGGTGCTCACCGGTCATGTCGACGCCGACGCGATCGAGCAGGCGGCCCTGGGGCTGGCTTCGGTGGGCCTGGCATGGGACGGTGCGCGTCTGGCCGGCCACGGCGCCGGGCGCACGGAGGATCGTCGCGTCATCGCGCGCCTGCTCGCGTGCGCACGTCAGCTGCACCCGCGGGAGGAGCTGCAGCATCCCGCCGTCGACGACGCGCGCACGACCGAGGCCGCACCCCTCCGCGTCAGCGATCTGCTGAGCGCGCGGGAGCGGGAGGTGGCCGCCCTCGTCGTGCAGGGCAAGACCTACGCCGAGATCGGCGAGTCCATCTTCATCTCCCCCCGCACCGCAGAGCATCACATCGCGCGCATCCGCCGGCGCCTGGGGGCGACGACGCGTTCCGACCTCATCGGCAAGCTGCGGACGGTTCTGGAGGATGCGGCGCCCTCCGACGATGTGCGCTCCCCGCGGGAGGTGGAGTTCGCGTGAGCGAGCACGCGACCGGCCACGGTGCTCCCCCCGCGCGACCCCCTAGTGGCACCCCCACGACGGGGGGACAGCCCCCGACGCGCAGCGCGCGGCGACGCAATACGTTCGGAACGTCCCGATGTGAGGAGCAGAAATGAGCATGACGCTGGCGACGATCGCCGATGCCCTGATCGAGTTCATCCTGAGCCTGCTGCGCGATCCCGATGCCGCCGAGGAGTTCGCGAAGGACCCCGAGGCCGCCCTCACCGCTCGCGGCCTCGGCAACGCGACGGCCGCGGACGTGTGCGCGGTCGCACCCGTCATCGCCGAACGGGCGCAGGTGGTTCCCGTCCCCGCGCCCAAGCCCGCGCCGGCCGCGCCCGAGCCGAATCCGACCGTGCGGGAGATCAACTCCATCACCAACAGCTTCTCCTACATCGACGACCGCGACACGCTCCTGGACCAGTCGGTGAACCAGAACATCTGGGCCGACGGCGACGTCACGCAGGTGTTCGACCAGGATGCCGTGGTCGCCTCCGGCGACGACGCCATCGCGGCGGGCAACGATGCGACGCAGGAGAACAACCTCGACCAGTCCACCGACATCGACGCCGGCGACGACGTCGCGATCGGCGGCAGCGACGTCACCGAGAACATCACGACGGGCTCCGGCAACACCTCGACCGACACGACGACCACCACGGATGCATCGACCACGACCACGGTCACCGACTCGATGAACAGCACCACCGGCACGACCACCGCCGACGAATCGTTCAACGACTCCACCGTGGCCTACGCCGAGACGACCGTCGACAGTGAGACCACGGGCGTGTTCGAGTCCTCCGACACCGTCGTGATGGAAGAAGCCCCCGCGGATGACAACTTCTGATCTCGCGCGACGCCCCGACCCCGACAACGGCGCCGGGGCTCGGGGTGACCGCGCGACCTCCTCTGCCGGCGAGGCCCGCGAAGCACCCGCGCGTCCGTCGCTGGGCAACAAGGAGGCGGCGCCGGTGCTGGTGAAGCTGCCGGCGCCGGCGTCGGTGCGTCTCAGCCAGCTCGCGTGGGTGCTCTCGCTCGCGGTGAGCGCCGTCGCGGTGGTCTACCTCTTCATCATCCGCGAGCAGCAGCTCCCCGAGATCATCGGCGTCATCGAGGCCGTGGACCCGGAGCGAGCGGATGCCACGTACGACACCGCCGCCGACATCGTGTACTGGTCGGTGTTCGGCGCCCTCGTCGCGCTGTGGCTGGTCCAGGTGACGCTCCTGGTGTCCTTCTCCAACCGCCGGCCGAACATGCGGTGGTGGCTGCTGGGGACCGCGCTGTTCCAGGGGGCGGTGTTCCTCGCGTGCCGCGAGCTGGTCGCCCTCGGCGAGCGCGGCATCCCCCTGACGCGCGTCCTGCTGCTGGCCCTCGCGCTGGCCGTCGTCGGGCTGCTGTTCTCGACGCTACCGGCCGCCCTGCGCTGGACCGCTCGCCAGCACGACGTCGCCCGCAGCCCCGGCGCGGGCGGCGGCCTCTGACGCGATCCCCTCGATGCTGCGCACGACCATGCGGCACAGGTACGCGGTGTAGCGGTCGCTCAGGGGTGACTCGCCCAGCGACCGCCAGTGCCCGAGGAGTGCCAGGGTCCGTTCGGCGCGCTCCGTCTTGGTCGCCGTCTCGGGCAGTCCCAGCCGTGCGGGCGCGGAGGTGCCGAGGCCCCCGAGCACGCGCTCGGCCTCGGCGATGTCGTGCGGCGACAGCGCGACGGGGGCGGTGCGCACATCGGCCAGGAGCGCCAGCTCACGCAGTTCGTGGCTGCGCACCATAATGCGCTCGATTCCCCCGAGCACGGCGTCGGCGCCGGGGCGCGGCCGCTCGCGGACCAGCTGCTCCACCCCCTGCAGGACCCCGCGTGCCTTGAGCGCGACGGCGCGCGCGCGGAAGTGGTCGACGAGAAACTGCTGCAGCCCCACCATCCCGCTCTGCTGCACGAGCCGCTCCGCGAGCGCGGAAGAGGTGGTGGCCCCGCCGCGCACGAGCGCGGCGGCCAGGCGCACGCCGAACAGGCCGAAGCGCTGCAGGAGGTTCTCGCGGACGGGGATGCTCAGCGACGTCACCGTCGTGGGGCGGACGAAACGGTCAGCGGACAGCAGGAGGCGCTCGCGCACGTCGCGGTCGAGCCGTGCCAGCTCGCGCAGCGCGATGAATTCGCTCTCCCGGAGCGTCCGGGCGCCTTCGGCGAGCAGGCCCGCGATCGGCAGGACCCCCAGCGCCAGGGCGCGCAGCTCGCCGTCGCGACGGTAGCGGTCGGCGATCGCGGCCGCCGACAGCAGGGAGTCGATGCGCCCCGAGCCGATCTCGTCGGCGCGGGAGAGCACGGCGACGGCGTTGACGGTCGAGGATGCTCCGGCCGCCGTGTCGCGGAACGCCCGCAGGAACGACACGTCCGAGGAGTGCACGTGCCGCAGCAGGTACACGATGGCGTCGGCCGCGGAGGGGGAGTTCTCCGGCAGGAGGAACTCCATCGAGCGCGCCGAGTTCTCCCGCGTGATCGACGCGATGCCGGGCGTGTCGATGAGGATCGTGGAGCGCAGCGCCTCGGACGGCCATCCCACGTCGATCCAGGCGACGTCCTCCGCGCGATGGCCGGCCAGGTCGAGGTCCAGGCGCCCGTCGGTGCGGCGGACGGGCAGGCGCACCGCCGAGCCGTCGACGAGGTTCATCGTGATGCCGGCGGTGGGCGCATAGCGGTACCACGTGATGGTGCGTGTGCACTCCCCCGCATCCGTCGGTGCGATCCGTTCGCCGATGATGGCGTTGAGCAGCGTCGACTTGCCCGCCTTGACGATGCCGGCCACCGCGAGGCGCAGCGGCTCGCGCAGACGTCGCGCGTACGCGTCCAGCAGCTCCACCGTGCGAGGCTCGTCGGCGTAGAGGATGCGCGTGGCGTCGAGAACGTCGGCCACCTCGCCCAGCGACGTGCGCATCAGCGGGCCCGCTCCGAAACCGCCTGGAGCGCGGGGATCTGCGCCCGCAGCGCGTCGATCTGGCGCAGTCGCGTCTGCAGCTGCGTGACGCGGCCGTCGCGGTCGGCGGTGTAGGTGGCCGCGGCCTGCTTGGCGGCGAGGACCGATTCGGACAGGGAGCGGTGCAGCTCGTCGGCGATCGTGCCGAAATGGTCGCGCGAAGCGCGCTGGACGAGCCGGAGGCGATCCTTCAGCTGCTTGCCGACCTGGAAGACGACGTCTTCGATGTGGCGGCGCAGGAGGTTCTTCGCCTCCATCTGGCGGCGTGTGAGTCGCCCGGACATGTCCTCCCGGTAGGCGCGGCGTCCGACCAGCACGCCGGCCAGCAGCGACAGCGGGTTGATGAGCGTCAGGCCCACCAGGCCCGTCGCGAGCCCCACCATCAGGACGCCGCCGTAGGAGCCGCGCACCCCGATGTAGATCTTCTCGGCGGCGCTCATGCGGCCCTCATCCAGCACCTGCAGGTTCTCCACGGGATCGAGCACGCCCGTGACATCCCCCACGTCGATGAGGGGGATCCCCGACTCCCCGGCGATGAACTCCTCCGCGACGCGCTCGGACAGCCACTGCGAACGCTCGTTGGTCCACACGAAGGTCTCCGACACCGCCGCTGACACGCGCTGATCCACCCACTGCGCGATCTGGTCCCAGATGGGACCGGGGTCGCCCTCGTCGATGGCCGCCTCGCCGTCGCGCTGCACCTTGCGGAGGCGATCGCGCAGATCGTGCTCGGTGTCGGCGATGAGGTCGGCGATGCCGTCGCTCAGGGTCACCTGCCACCGGGCCGAGCGGCCGCGGAACTCGTCGGCGCGGGACTTGGCGTCCTCGAGCTCGGCGAGCATGCGCGGGGTGTCCTCGGGATGCAGCAGCGCGTTCAGCTCCGAGCGCAGCGACAGCGAGAGCTGATCGACGACCGTGGTGAGATCGTGCACGGCCCCGCGGCGGTGCAGCAGCTCGGCACGCCCGAGCACGTTCCGGCGCAGGTGCGCCACGAGCGCGGGGAACCCGGACTCGTCGTTGAGCTCACGGTCCTGGTGCTCGGCGGCCAGCAGGCGCAGGTCGCTGGAGACGGCGAAGATCGGCACGTCACCGAGCCCGTCCAGCCGCGACCGGTCGATGGAGTGGATGTCGCGCCACTGCGGGTAGATGTCGGTCTTGCTGAGCACCGCGGCGACGTTCGGCGAGATGCGCATCGCGTGCTGCAGGAACGTCAGCTCCGGCTCGGTGTACTCCTGCGACGCATCCGAGACCAGGATCACCGCGTGCGCCGTGGACAGGGCCGCAAGGGTGGCCAGCGCCCGCGTGGACTCCAGACCCCCCACGCCCGGGGAGTCCACGAGGCGGAGGCCACCCTTGAGGATCTCCCGGGGCAGCAGGACCTCGGCCCCCACGACCGAGCGCCCCGGGGGCACCTCCGCGCGATCGGACACGTAGGAGGCCAGATCGTCGAAGGAGATGGGAACGCGCTGCACGGCGTCGTCGCCGCCGCCCTCCGGCCGCATGAACACGGCCGCGGAGGGCTCCTCGGCGTACCCGACGGAGGTCGGCACGGCGGTGGCGACGTCGTCGTCCACGGCGCACGCCGGCGCGTTGATGAGGGCGTTGACGAGTTTGCTCTTGCCCTGTTTGAACTGTCCCACCACGATGACCCGCACGTGCGGATCCAGCAGCCGGGCACGGGTGTCCTCGAGCCGCTTGGCGAGGTCGGTGCGCCCCACCGCCCCGGAGAAGGAGCGGGCCTGCTCCACCAGCCGGACGAGTTCGCCGGGTGGGGCGGATGCGGCCACGCGGTCGGCCGCGGGCGCCCCGACGGCGATCGTCCCTGCCGGATCGGTTGCAGTCACCGTTGCCTCCTTCTCGTCGCGCGCCCGGTCGCATGGAACGATGGCCCCGGGTCGGGTGCTGACCCGGGGCCATCGCGGTCACGCCGGAGTCATAGATCCACGTCGACGTCGGGGTCGGTGTCGTCCGCGATCCCCGACATGCCGCTGTCCCAGATGACGTTCGCGTCGATGTTCCACTCGCTCGTGGACGTCCCGGTGAGGTCGTCGTTGAAGGAGTTCTCCACCTCCAGCGTCGCCGAGTAGGTGTTGCCGGCGTTGTCGAGGTCCCAGTCCTGCGAGCTGTCGTTCACCGTCGTGTCCACGGTCGAGATGTTGCCCGAGTTGTACGAGTAGTCCACCGTCTTGGTGCTGTCCATCAGGATGTCGCCGTCGGCGCTCAGCGACGTGCTGCTGTCGACGTTGTACGTCACGTTCGCGTCGGAGCCGGCGACGATCGCTCCGTCGCCGCTGTTGACCACCGCATCCGTCGACACCCACTGGGAGACCCCACTGCCGGCGGAGACGTTCATGTTGAGCGACTGGTCGAGGATCGTCGACCGGTTGTCGATCATCATGTCGCCGCCGCCGGCAGCCCCCAGCACATTGCCGAAGCCGGTGTCGTAGGACCGCGCTCCCGCGTGAATCGAGTTGTCGTGGGTGGAGTTGTCGGAGTTGTCCGTCTCCGACCCGTCCGTGTACGTGAACTCGTCGTTGAACGAGCCGTCGTTGTCGGAGTGGTCGGTGTCGGTGACGGTGTTGTACGAGTCCGAGTGGAAGGAGTCGGTCGCCGTCGCGGTGTCGTTCCCGGAGCCGTTCGTGGAGCTGTTCACGTTGCCGGAGCCGCTCACGGTGGTGGCGAGGTTCGCCGTGTTCGTGGTCGTGGAGGTGACCGTGTTGCTCGCCCGGTTGGTGACGTCGATCGTGACGTCGTTGTCGTCGAAGGCCATGTCCTGCTGCTCTCTTTCTGGCGGGCGTCAGGCGCCCTGGGTTGGATGACTGCCGGTCGCCACCACCGCGACGACCGGCAGCCGGTCTCACATGCCGAGGTCGGCGTCGCCGATTCCCGAGCCGACGCTTCCGACGATCGCGTCGATGTTCACGTCGACGGTGGTCGTCGAGTCGAAGAACTCCTCGTCGTTGTACGAGCCCGAGACCGTCTCCGACCACGTGTACGTGTTGTTGGAGTCGGTGACGTCCCAGTCCTGCGAGCTGTCGTTGATCGTCGAGGTGAACGAGTAGTCGTTATCGGAGTTGATGGACGAGGTGACGGTCTTGGTGCTGCCGTCCATGAGGATGTCGCCGCCGGCATCGATCGACAGCGACTCGTCGATGTTGTAGGTGACGTTCGCGTCGCCGCCGGCCACGATCGCGTCGTCGCCGGAGTTGACGACGGCCGAGCTCGACGCGGTCGTGTACACGGGGCCGGATGCGGCGATGTTGCCGTTGATCGACTGGTCGACGATCGTCGAGCGGTTGTCGATCATCATGTCGCCGCCGCCGGCTGCCGCTGCCGCGCCGCCGAGGTCGCCGAAGCCCGTGGAGTAGCTGCGCACGCCGGCGTTGACGGAGTCGTCGTGCGTGGAGTTGTCGGAGTTGTCGGTCTGCGACTCGTCCGTCCACGTGGCCGTGTCGTTGTACGAGTCGGTGTTGCCGGAGTGGGCGGTGTCGGTGTCGGTGTTGTACGACCCCCAGTGGAACGAGTCGGTCGCCGTCGCGGTGTCGTTGTCGCTGTTGTTGGTCGAGTCGTTCGTGTTGCCGGAGTCGGTGACGGTGTGGTCGACATCCAGCGAGCTCGTGTTGGTCTCGGTGTACTCGTTCGTCACCGCCGAGCTGAGCGTGGCGTTGAGCGTGTTGTCGTCGAAGGCCATGATCCCTTTCCATTCCCGGGGCCCCAGGTCCCCGACGTGGTGTTGTGGCCTCACAGTACGAATGCGACCGGGTGCGCCGCATCGGGGATCCCTCCCGGGTTTGCACGACGGCGTGCGGGGGTCCCCTCCCCCCGATCCCCCACCCGAGGGGGGTGCGGGCCGGGGCGTGGGGTGGACGCGCCTAGGGTGGGGGAGTGGATATGGCGGAGCTGACGGCGCTGCTCACCCCCGGCGGGCTGCGGCTGCTGGACGAGGTGGGAGAGGTCGGCTCCACCGCCGACGTCGCGCGCGTCGTGTCGCAGCTGCGCGCGGCCGGCCACTCCCCCGACCTCGTCTCCGCGGTGGTGGGGCAGGCGCGGCTGCGGGTGCGGGCGCGGGCGAAGTTCGGCGACTTCGCCGCACGCATGCTGTTCACGCGGGCCGGGCTCGAGCAGGCCACGCGCCTGTCGGTGGCCGCGCGCCACGCCGGCCGCTTCCGCGCCGCCGGGATCGACCGGGTCGCCGACCTCGGCTGCGGCATCGGCGGCGATGCGCTGGGGTTCGCCGGGCTCGGCCTGGGAGTCGTGGCCGTGGACGCCGATGAGGTCACCGCGGCGATCGCGGCGTACAACCTCGCGCCCTTCGGCGACGCCGTGACGGTGCAGCACGGCACGGCAGAGGCGGCCGACCTCTCCGGCGTGCAGGCCGTGTGGCTCGATCCGGCCCGGCGCACCGCCGGACATACGGAGACGACGCGCGTGCGCGCGGACGACTACTCCCCTCCGCTGGAGTGGGCGTTCGGCCTCCTCTCCCGCATGCCCGGCGGCATGAAGCTCGGCCCCGCCTTCGATCGCGACGCCCTGCCCGCCGACGTGGAGGCGCAGTGGGTCAGCGCCGACGGATCCACGATCGAGCTCGTGCTGTGGAGCGGATCGCTCGCCCGGACGGGCGTGCGCCGTGCGGCGCTGGTCACCCGCGGCGACGACGCGTGGGAGCTGACGGCCGGCGGCGATGCCGAGGACGTCCCGGTGCGCCCGCTGGGGGCGTTCGTGCACGAGCCCGATGGCGCGGTCATCCGCGCGCGGCTCATCGGGGAGGCCGCGCGGCAGCTGCAGGCCGGGATGCTGGCGCCCGGGATGGCGTATCTCACCTCCGACGAGGCGCTCACGAGCCCGTTCGTCAGCTCGTTCCGCGTGCGCGAGGAGGTGCCGTTCGACACGCGCGCACTCGCCCGCGCGCTGCGCGAGCGCGGCATCGGCACGCTGGAGATCAAGAAGCGCGGCGTCGACGTCGACCCGGCCGTGCTGCGCACGAAGCTCAAGCTGCGCGGCGATGACGCCGCGACCCTGATCCTCACGCGCGTCGGATCGCGACGCCTCGCTCTCCTGGCCGACCGCGTGGCATGAGGCGGACTGCGCGGGGTCAGTCCAGCGGCAGCTGCGGGATGACCCACAGCAGCCAGCCGGCGCTGTAGGCGATCGACACGAGGCTCAGCACGAGCGCCCACACGGCCATCGCACGGGATTCCCGGGGACGCCGCAGGGCCACGATCGCGACCACGAAACCGGCGAGGCCGAACGGCAGCATCCACCCCACGAAGAAGGACGCCCCCAGCGCGACGATCGCGAGGGCGAGCGCCCACGCAGCCACCGCGGTCCGTCGCGCCGGCGGCGGGGGCGACCACGGCGAGGATTCACCCTCGACCGGACCGTGCGTGGCGAGGATGACCGGGGCGGTGGGCAGCTGCGTGTAGCCCGTGCGCGCGGCTCCCGGGATGCGCGGGGCGACGGGGGCGGCGACGACGTCGGGTGAGGGCGCCTCCACGGTCGGGGCCGGGGGCGGCGGCGTGCCGAGTGCGGCGTCGACGCCGGTGAGGTCGGGGGCCGCGGCCGGCTGGACCGCGGCCTCTGCGGCCTCCGCATCCGCGGGCGGGTGCGGCTCGGGCTCGCTCACGCGGCCTCCTCCTCCGCCACCTGGATCTGCGTGACCGGCAGGGTCGAGTCCGCACCGAACGACAGGGTCGAGGGGCGCCGGCCCGACGCGATGAGGTCGGCGGCGAGGGCGGCGATCATCGCGCCGTTGTCGGTGCACAGCCGCAGCGGCGGGATCCGCACGCTCACGCCCGCCTCGGCGGCGCGGGCGAGGGCGACATCGCGCAGGCGCCGGTTGGCCACGACGCCGCCGCCGAGCAGCAGGCGCGGCACGTCGTGCTGCGCGCACGCGTCCAGCGCCTTGGTCACGAGCACGTCGACGACCGACTCGCGGAACGACGCTGCGACATCGGCGACGGGCACCGGCTCGCCGGCGGCCTCACGCTGCTCGATCCAGCGTGCGACGGCGGTCTTCAGGCCGGAGAAGGAGAAGTCGTAGCGGTGACGCGCCATATCGGAGGCGCGCGAGAGCCCGCGGGGGAAGCGGATCGCGGTGGGGTCGCCGGATGCGGCGGCGCGGTCGATCTCGGGGCCGCCGGGGTAGGGCAGGCCGAGGATGCGGGCGACCTTGTCGAACGCCTCCCCCGCGGCGTCGTCGACGGTCTCCCCGAGCAGCTCGACGTCGCTCGTGAGGTCACGGACGAGGAGGAGCGACGTGTGCCCGCCGCTGACCAGCAGCGCCACAGTCGGGTACTCCAGCGGGCCGGCGTCGGCGTCGAGGATGTCGGCGGCGATGTGCCCGACGAGGTGGTTGACGGCGTACAGCGGCTTGCCGAGCGAGACGGCGAGCGCCTTGGCCGCGCCGATGCCCACCATGAGCGCGCCGGCGAGGCCCGGGCCGCTCGTGACCGCGACGGCGTCGAGGTCGTGCAGGCTGACGGATGCCTCCGCCAGCGCCGCGCGGATCGCCGGCTGCAGCGCCTCCAGGTGGGCGCGTGCGGCGACCTCTGGCACGACGCCGCCGTAGCGGGCGTGCTCGTCCATGCTCGAGGCGATCGTGTTGGACAGCAGCGTGCGGCCGCGCACGATGCCGATGCCGGTCTCGTCGCAGCTGGTCTCGATGCCCAGCAC
>JADGMW010000657.1_pt1 | contig 12350 bp, 11 predicted proteins | sample 8641801 | NCBI WGS metagenome assembly JADGMW01 (sample SAMN16272018, study PRJNA661076) | feces metagenome | isolation source: fecal sample from diarrhoea affected cattle A | host: Bos taurus | place: South Africa: Lokaleng Village, Mahikeng | collected 2019-09
CGGCCGAGACGGCCGGCGTCGACCATGCGACGCAGCAGTGCCGGGGGAGCGTAATGCGGCTCGGCGAACTCTTCGTAGAGCGACTGCGCGGCGTTGAGGGTGATATCGAGGCCCACGGTGTCGATGAGGGTGAGCGGGCCCATCGGGTATCCGCAGCCACCCTTCATCGCGGCGTCGATGTCTTCCTTTGTGGCATAGCCCGATTCGAGCATGCGCACCGCCGAGCACAGGTACGGGATGAGCAGCGCGTTGACGATGAAGCCGGCGCGGTCGCCCGCACGCACGGCGGTCTTGCCGAGCGTGTTCTGCGCGTAATCGAACACGGTGTCGGCGGTGTCGGCATCGGTGGTGAGTGCGGAGATGATCTCCACCAGCGGCATCACGGGCACCGGGTTGAAGAAGTGCACGCCCACGACCTTGCCGGGCCGCTTCGTCGCCTGCGCCACCTTGATGACGGGGATGGACGACGTGTTGGTGGCGAGGATGCCTTCCGGCTTCACGATCCGGTCCAATTCGGCGAAGATTTCGACCTTGAGGGCCTCGATCTCCGGCGCCGCCTCGACCACGAGGTCGCGGTCCGCGAACTCCTCGATGTCGGTGGTGACCCGGATCCGTGCGAGCACTGCGTCCGCATCGTCCTGCGTGATTTTGCCGGACTTGACGCCGCGTCCGACCGACTTTGCGAGGCGCTCACGCGCAGCCGCGGCGAATTCCTCGGTGGTCTCCCGGACGAGGACGTCGCTTCCGGCCTTCGCGCACACTTCGGCGATTCCGGCACCCATGGTGCCGCCGCCGATCACGCCTACCTTTTCCACTGTCACTACGAGTACTCCTGATCGGTGTGATGGTTCAGCGGTGTCAACCTACGCGTGCCGCTCAGCGGAGCAGCGCACGCGACATGACGACCCGCTGGATCTGGTTGGTGCCCTCGTAGATCTGGGTGATCTTGGCGTCGCGCATCATGCGCTCGACGGGGAAGTCGGTGGTGTAGCCGGCGCCGCCGAACAGCTGGACCGCGTCGGTGGTGACCTCCATCGCGACGTCCGAGGCGAAGCACTTGGCTGCCGCCGAGATGAAGCCGAGGTTGGGCTCGCCGCGCTCGGCGCGGGCTGCGGAGGTGTACACCATGAGGCGCGCAGCTTCGACCTTCATCGCCATGTCGGCGAGCATGAACTGCACGGCCTGGAAGCTCGAGATCGAGGTGCCGAACTGCTTGCGATCCTTGGTGTAGGCGATCGCGGCGTCGAGCGCACCCTGCGCGAGGCCCACGGCCTGCGCGCCGATCGTCGGGCGGGTGTGGTCGAGAGTCGCAAGGGCGGTCTTGAAGCCGGTGCCGGGCTCGCCGATGATGCGGTCGCCGGGGATGCGGCAGTTCTCGAAGTACAGCTCGGCGGTGGGGGAGCCCTTGATGCCGAGCTTCTTTTCCTTGGGTCCGACGACGAAGCCTTCGTCGTCCTTGTGGACCATGAACGAGGAGATTCCGTTGGCACCCTTGTCGGGGTCCGTCACGGCCATCACCGTGTACCAGGTGGATTTCCCGCCGTTGGTGATCCAGCACTTGGAGCCGTTGAGGATCCAGTCGTCGCCGTCGGCCTTCGCGCGGGTGCGCATCGAGGCGGCGTCGGATCCTGCCTCACGCTCGGAGAGTGCGTACGACGCCATGGCACCGTTGACGATGTCGGGCAGCACCTTGGCCTTGAGCTCGTCGGAGCCGCGGAGGATCAGACCCATCGTGCCGAGCTTGTTGACGGCCGGGATCAGCGACGAGGAGCCGCAGACGCGGGCGACCTCTTCGATGACGATGCAGGTCGCGACGGAGTCGGCGCCCTGGCCTTCGAACTGCTCGGGGACGTGGATCGCGTTGAAGCCCGAACGGTTGAGGGCGTCGAGTGCTTCCTGCGGGAAGCGGGAGTTCTCGTCGACGTCCTTCGCGTGCGGCGCGATCTCCTTCTCGGCGAGGGCGCGGATCGCGGCGCGCAGTTCGTCGTGCTCGTCTCCGAGCTTGAAGAGATCGAAGTCGGGATTGAGGGCCACGGTGGCAAACTCCTAACGGCACTCGGTGCCATTAATCGGGTCGGATCCGCACCACCCTATCGACTGCAAGGGTGTGCGACGTCACGGAATTCTTCCATTTTACCTCGGGCACTGAGTGCCAGGTCAATGCCGGGGGACGTTCGTCACGAAGGCGGCGGGTTTTGTTCCAGCTCGCGGCGGACCTGCTCGGCCACATCGGCAGGCGACGCCCCGACCGGAAAGGTCACCACCGTGACGGCCCGCTGCGGCAGGTCGACGCCCGGGCGGGGGCCGGTGGCGGCCTGGGGTACCACGCCGAATGTCCGGCGAACCTCGTAGAGCGCTCGGTGCAGTTGCTCGGAGGTGGCCGTGTCGTCCCCCCGGATCATCGCCCGGAGCAGATAGTTGTGCGTCGCCGTCATCGCGGCCGTGAAACTCACGATGTGCACGGGCTTCGCCGAGGGCACCGCAGCCCGCAGGAAGTCGGTGAACAATCGTTCGTAGCGATACGTCGTGACCAGTTCGCGTTCGCGCAGCGCCGGTACCCGCTGCACCACGCGGTACCGCCAGACTGCCAGCTCACGCCGGTCGCGAAAATGCCCGAACACCAGTTCAGCGGCGTCGCAGGCCGCCAGCCACGGATCGGCGAAGTCGCCCGAGAGGTACCCGGCGACCTGCTCGAGCAGCGATTCGTGGTCGGCGAAGATCACGTCTTCCTTCGACCGGAACTGACGGAAGAAGGTCCTGCGGGACACACCGGCCGCCGCCGCGATCTGCTCGACCGTGGTGGACTCGTATCCGAATTCGGAGAACAGCCGGATCGCCTGGGTTACGACATGCACCCGGAACTGAGCCGGGTCGGGTCCCGCGGCGTCGGGACGGCGCGGGGTGCCGGTGCCTGATGTCATGACAGTCCAGTATTCAAGGTCGGCGCGTCGGGGATACACAGCCCCGCCGGTCTGCGCAGCACCACCGGCCTACGCCGCACCGCCGGTCTACGCCGCGCAGCGTCCGCGACGCCGCAAAAGCAATGGGCACAGGACTCGGCGGACACAGGCACCTCCGGATGGTCTCGCGACCGGCGTTGCCTGTGATCGTCCCAATCCCGAACGGTACAGAGGTGACGAATCGCTGAATTCTGCCTTCGGGCGAGGTCTCACCTCGTCGCGCGGCTGCCGGTGCCACGGAAGAACGCGCGCAGCCGCTGCACGACACGCCGGTGCCAGGCCACGCGCCCGGTCTCGGTCGCCGGCCGTTCGAGAACCCCGGTGCTGCCGATTTCGGGCCGGCGCACCGGCCAGTTGTCGTCGATGTCGGTCACGTCGCGGCCGAGGCCACGGAGATATTCCGCGAAACTGCGCTGCCGCTCCGCGTGCCACGCGGCCTGGTCGGCCATGATGTCGAGGTCTGCCAGCTGCGGGTACTTGTCGATGAGCGCACGAGTCAGGTGACCGGCGGCGAGCGCGTCGGCCTCCGCTTCGTGGGGGCTGGCGAGCTGGACGCCGTACACCTCGCAGACCGCCTGGAGTGTGCGCCTGCCGCTGCGTGTGCGGTCCATCTCGCGATCGATGACGTACGGGTCCACGACCGTGCCGATGTCGAGTTCCGGTAACCCGAGTCGCCGGCCTTCGGCGTCGAGGATCGTCAGGTCGTAACTGGCGTTGAACGCGACCACGATGTATCCGCGCTCCCACGCGTCGCACACCGCCTGCCGGATCTGGCGATACCCGGCGAGGTAGTCCATGCCCTCTGCGCGGGCGCGCTCGGTGCTGATGCCGTGAATGGCGGTGGTTTCGGGCGGTATCGCGATGCCGGGGTCGAGCAGCCACGAACGGGACTCGATCTTGTCGCCGTCGAAGGTGGCCACGCAGGCAGCGACGATGCGCGCGGTACGGGGATCGCGGTCGGTGGTCTCGAGGTCGAATGCGCAGATCGGTCTGTCTGGCCAGTGCGTCATTCGTGTGTCCTCGCGTCCTGTTCGATCGTGTTCTGCCTACAGCCCGCATTGTTGCCGGGGGTACCGACACGACCGTGGTGCTGCGAGGCGGCGAGCGATGCCTCAGAACGAATCGGTGCACACCACGAAGTTGCGTTCGTCGTAGACGTATCCGGAGTCCGAGAACGAGCACTCGTTCACATCGGAGGTGCCGGTGAGGATCTCGCTGACCTTCTCACCCAGGATCGCGGTCGCGGAGCAGTCGATCCGCTGGGGATCCTCTCCGCCCAGGTCCATGCACTCGCCGACTTTCCAGTCGATGTCGAGGCACAGGGCACCCGTCTCGACGCCCCAGAGCGTTTCGAAGTACGTCTGGTCGATGTCCCCGGAGCACTCGTCGCTCGATGTGACGACGTCCACGACCTTGTAGTTGGAGGTGCGACTACCGCAGTCGGCGTTGTCGATGGTGGCGTCGTCGACCGCGCCCCCCAGTGCGACACAGTCCCCGGGCTCGACGTCGACTTCCAGATCCAGGTCTGCGGCCGTCGTGCCCGCGGTGGTCGGACGCGAGCTGGCCGGAGCCGGGGTGGCGGTCGTGCTCGCTACGGCGTCGGCGCCGGGCAGCGCGCGACCCTCGATCTCGGAAGCGCATCCGCCGAGTACGGCTACCGCCACCACCGTCACGAGAGCGAGCCCCGCCCGCCGGAGATTGGTCATGTGTGGAGGGTACGGAATGTCTGTTTCCGTCTTTCCGTCCAGGTCGCGAATTTCACGCGATCCCGAACGCGGAATGCCCCCCGGAGTGCGACCATGTGCGCATGGACCTCCCCGTGGCTCCACCCCTGGCACCGATGCTGGCGAAGGCGGCCACCGCGGTTCCGGCGCAACCCGACGACGGAACGGCCGTGTGGTCGTACGAGCCCAAGTGGGACGGCTTCCGGGCGATCGTGTTTCGCGACGGTGAGGAGGTGGTGTTCTCGTCGCGCGGTGGCAAGGATCTGGCAAGGTATTTTCCCGAACTCGTCGCGGCCGTGCGAGCGGAACTTCCCGCGAGGTGTGTCGTCGACGGTGAAATCGTCGTTCCGCGCGAGCGCGACGGGCTGACCCGGCTCGACTGGCAGTCGTTGTCCGAACGTATCCATCCCGCGGCGAGCCGGGTGGCACTGCTCGCCGAACAGACACCGGCCCAGTTCGTGAGCTTCGACCTGCTTGCACTCGGCGACGAGGACCTCATGGCCAGTCCGTTCGCCGACCGTCGTGCACGGTTGCGCGACGCGCTCGGAGGAGGCCCCAGCTGTCACGTCACGGCGTCCACGACGGACGCCGCTACCGCGCAGCGATGGTTCGAAGAATTCGAAGGCGCCGGGCTCGACGGTGTGGTCGCCAAGCGACTCGACGGAATCTACCGCCCCGACAAGCGAGAGATGATCAAGCTCAAGCACGCTCGCACGGCGGACTGCGTTCTCATCGGGTATCGCAAGCACAAGAGTGTCGACGGTGTCGGTTCCCTTCTGCTCGGTCTCTATCACGACGGTGAACTCGCCATGGTCGGCGGCGCTTCCGCTTTCACCACCGCGCGGCGCAAGGCACTGCTCGCCGAACTCGAGCCGCTGCGTGTCGGTGCGGACGTCGTCGCCGAGGGAGAAGCGACCCGCTGGCGGTCGGGAGTGGATCGCAGTTGGGTGCCGTTGCGACCGGAGCGCGTACTCGAAGTGGCGTACGACCAGATGGAAGGCACGGCCGGAGCAGGGATGCGGTTCCGGCACGCCGCGCGGTTCCAGCGGTGGAGACCCGACCGGGACCCGGCAAGCTGCACTTACGATCAGCTGGACGTGCCCGTGCGATACGACCTGGGCGACGTGCTGGACCGGACGGAGGACTGATCGTGGCTGCCGAACGCTCGCCCGCAGAGGAACTCGACGTCGACGGAGTTCCTGTCCGGCTGTCGAATCCGGACAAGATCTACTTCCCCCGACTGGGCTCGTCCGGCGGCACGAAACGGCACCTGGTGGAGTACTACCGGACGGTGACCACCGAACTCGGTGCGCCACTGCTCGGCGCGCTGCGTGAACGGCCCACCCACCTCCAGCGGTTTCCCGGCGGCATCGACTCCGAGGAGATCTACCAGAAGCGGGCACCTGCCAAGCGGCCCGATCATGTCGCCACATGCGAGATCACGTTTCCCTCGGGCCGTACCGCGGATGCGCTTCGCGTGCGCACGGCCGCCGACGTCGTCTGGGCGGCGAATCTCGGCACGGTCACCTTCCATCCGTGGGCGGTGCGCTGTGGCGACGTGGACCGGCCGGACGAACTCCGCATCGATCTCGATCCGCCCGACGGGACGGGATTCGGTGCGGCACGTGCCGTCGCACTCGACGTGGTGCGGCCCCTGCTCGATGAACTGGGGCTCACCGGATTCCCCAAGACGTCGGGGGGTCGCGGCCTGCATGTCTACCTGCGGATCGTGCCGGAGTGGGATTTCGTCGGTGTGCGACGCGCCGGTATCGCACTCATGCGCGAAATCGAGCGTCGCAGCGACGGGCGCGCGACCACCTCGTGGTGGAAGGAGGAGCGGGGTGACCGCTTGTTCCTCGACTACAACCAGAACGCCCGTGACAAGACCATCGCCTCGGCCTATTCGGTGCGGCGGACGCCCATCGCCACCGTGTCGACCCCGCTGACCTGGGACGAACTCGCCGACGCCGAACCGGACGACTTCACCATCGCGACGGTGCCGGAATTGCTCGCGCGCCGCGGCGATCCGATGTCCACACTCGACGATCACGCTCACTCGCTCGATGTGCTGCTCGAGATGGCGGACCGGGATGCCGCCGACGGACTCGGCGATCTGCCGTATCCACCGACCCATCCGAAGATGCCCGGTGAACCCAAGCGGGTGCAGCCGTCGCGGGACACGGACCGGAAGACCACCGGCTGAGACGATCCGCGTCGTTCGCCCGGTCCGGACCGGCTGCCGAATCGGTCCCTGCTCGTTACCTCGTCGGAAGATCAGCTTCCCGGGATTTCCATAGACTGTGCGGGAACCTGTTCGCCGGAGTTTCGGGAGGATCGTGTCTGTGTCTCGCACGTGGATGTCGGGTCGGCTGTTCGGTGCCGGTGTGATCGGCGCCGCCGTCGTGGGGGCAGGTCTCCTCGTTCCGGGATCCGCGCTCGCCGCGACCACGTGCGCGGCACCGCCGGGAGGCCCGGCGGAGGTGACTCGGGTCGACGGCGCCGCGGCATGTGGCGCGACCACCGACGGGACGGGCGGTGCCTGGAGCCTCGGTGAGTCCGGCGTCGGATTCGCGGATGCCGGCGCCGGCGCGACGGTCGGGGCGGCAGGGTTCGCCGGTGGAGTCGGCGCGGGCGAGAGCCGTGGCGGACGACTCCTCGCGGTCGGATACGGGTTCGAGTCCCTCGCGCTGGGGTTGCTGGACGAGCCCGGCACCGCCCTGGTCGTGACGGGTCCTCGATCCCAGGCTTTCGTCGGTGACGCCGACGATCCGGTGCTGTGTGAGGGTGAGCTGGCCGCGACGATCAACCTCGCGACCGGGTCGGGGTGCGTCGTGGCCGGTGCCTTTCGCTACGTGACCCCGGCCGCCCCCTGATTCCGCGGGCACGGGTCGTATTGCCACGTCCGTAGTCCGCGCCTTCGGGGCGCGCGGCGACGACACCGGATTGGGAATACAAACAGCCTGTACGGAAAGCCTTCCGTTCATTGCCCTCCGCACGTAGCCTTTCGGCACATGTCGAGGGGAGGATGTCGATGACGACCGGAGCGGTGCTTGCCGCGGAGGGGCACGACGACCACCTGTCGCGGACCGAGATGCATGTCGATCCGCGGTTCCTCCCGCTGGCCGACAGGTTCTTCGCGCTGTACACACAGCCTCACCACGGCGGTGGAGCACTCACCGCCTACCTGCACGGCGAGAAGGTCCTCGACGTCTGGGCAGGCTGGGCCGACCGCACGCGCCGGTGGACGCAGGACACGATGGCGCTGTCCTTCTCGACGGGCAAAGGCGTCGCGTCCACCGTCGTGCACCGTCTCGCCGAACGCGGACTGATCGACTACTTCGCCCCGGTCGCCCAGTACTGGCCCGAGTTCGCGGCCGGCGGCAAGGGATCTCTCACCGTCGCAGACGTCATGACGCATCGGGCCGGATTGCACCGCGTCCGGGGGCTCGTCCCCGGAAAAAGGGGCATTCTCGACTACGACGCGACCGTCGCCGCGCTTGCTGCGGCCACCCCCGACCGTCGCAGAATGTCGGGTTCGGGTTACCACGCGGTGACCTACGGCTGGCTGGTCGCCGAAATCGTCCAGCGCGTAACCGGGTTGCCGTTCACCGAAGTCGTCGACCGTGAGATCGCGCAGCCCCTCGGGTGTCAGGACTTCTGGTACCGGGTCCCGCACGACGAGCGCGGCCGCATCGCGCGATTGTTCCCGCGGATCAATCCGGTGGGGCTCGACTGGGGTGTCAGTGCGTCCGTCCTGTCGCGGGTCGCGCCGACGCGGGGCCTGGTCGAAGCGGCGATGCCCGCGGGTTTCGACGAACTCGTTCGCGATCCGGCGGTGCACGATTCGGTGATGCCGGGCTGGAACGGCGTCTTCACCGCACGGTCGCTCGCTCGTATGTACGGCGCGATCGCGGGTGGCGGCACCATCGACGGAGTGAAGTTCCTCGATCCGTCGACCATTGCCGCGATGGACGAGGTGCGGTTGCGCAGCCGCGACTACGTGCTCGGCGTGCCGATGGCGTGGCGTCTCGGCTATCACCAGCCGATATTCGCCAGCCGCGAGCGCCCGCGCGGCGCGTTCGGTCACTACGGGGTCGGTGGTTCCGGAGCATTCGCCGATCTGGATTCGGGAATGTCGCTCGCATTCGTCACCAACCGCCTCGGCGTGGGCGCGATGCCCCTCGGCGACCTGCGCCTTGCCCGGCTCGGCGCCCTGGCGCGCGACTTGGCTCGCCTGGCCTGACGACGCAGCGGTCTCTCCGGCCGATGTCTTGCCATTTTCGCGGATTCCGGCACGCGGACCCAGCGTGAGCGGGAGTATCCGACCAGGACACGGACCGGTGTTCGGTGGCGATGCAAGGAGCGGTGGGAATGAACCACGTCTATCGAGTGATCGAAGTGGTCGGCTCGTCGACCACCGGGGTGGACGACGCGATCGCGAAAGCGGTGGCGCGGGCGGCGGAGAAGACGCGGCATCTCGAATGGTTCGAAATGGTCAATGTGCGCGGTCACATCGACGACGGAAAGGTCGCTCATACCCAAGTCACGCTCAAGATCGGATTCAGGATAGAGTCGGGAGACGAGTTGGCGCGTTGAGGTCATTCTCGAGCACTGAAATGCCCTGCTAGAGTGACGATAACGACGTTCTCGACCAGAGTTGCAACGTGTTATAGTCTGGGGCTCCGATCGTCGTACCCCACCGGCACTTTCAGGCAGGTATCCACTGTGGCTTATGTGATCACCCAGGCATGTTGCAACGACGTCTCGTGCGTCGAAGTCTGCCCGGTCAACTGCATCCATCCCACGCCCGACGAAGCGCCGTTCGCTACGACGGAGATGCTCTACATCGATCCCGATACGTGCATCGACTGCGGGGCGTGCGTCGACGAGTGCCCGGTCGACGCCATCGCGGCCGACAACGAGCTCACGCCCGCCCAGGAGCCGTACCTCGAAATCAATGCCGAGTACTACCGGCGTTACCCGATCGGACCGGACTGGCCGGAGCTGCGGTCGCGCCGCAAGATCCCTGCCGACCTCGGAACGCTGCGGGTCGCGATCGTCGGATCCGGGCCCGCGGCCTGCTACGCCGCACAGGAACTGACTTCGCATTCGGCCGTGCAGGTCGACATCTTCGATCGGCTTCCGACGCCGTTCGGCCTGGTCCGGGCCGGCGTCGCGCCGGACCACCAGAGCACCAAAGGCATTGCCAACGTCTTCCGCAGTGCCATCGGCCACAAGAACACCCAGTGCTACTTCAACGTCGAGGTGGGTACGCACATCACCCACGAGGAACTGCTCGCGCACCACCACGCCGTGCTCTACGCCGTCGGCGCGTCCAGCGATCGGCGCCTCGGCGTTCCCGGTGAAGATCTGCCCGGCTCGTTCGCTGCCACCGAGTTCGTCGCTTGGTACAACGGCCATCCCGACTATGCCCACCGCACATTCGACCTTTCCGGCGAACGCGCGGTGATCATCGGCAACGGCAACGTGGCCCTCGACGTCGCGCGTGCTCTCGTGATGAACCCGGACGAACTCGCCCGCACCGACATGGCCGAGCACGCCGTCGAAGCGTTGCGCAACTCCGCAATCCAGGAAGTAGTGGTCGTGGGCCGGCGCGGTCCCGCCCAGGCGGCCTACACGAACCCGGAACTGCTCGCACTCGGCGGCCTCGACGGCGTCGACGTGATGGTCGATCCCGCCGAACTCGAACTCGATCCCGCGAGCCGCGCCCTCGTCGACGACCCCGATGTCGAACCCCGCATCGCACTCAAGGTCCGGCAGGTCGCCGAGTACGCGAAGACGAGCCCGACGCCCGGCAACAAGCGAATCGTCCTTCGCTACCTCGCGTCTCCTGTCGAGATCACCGGGGACGACGCCGTCACATCGATCACCCTCGAACGCAACGAACTGGTCGAGGTCGACGGACGCCTCGAAGCCCGGCCCACAGGCGACACCGACACGCTCGGCGCCGGACTGGTGCTGCGTTCGATCGGGTACCGGGGCACCCCCGTCAAGGGCGTGCCGTTCGACGAGCGCCGAGGAGTGCTCCCGAACCATCTCGGCCGCGTCGTCGACCCCGAGACCGATGAGCCGGTGCCGGGTGTCTATACCGCCGGATGGATCAAGCGTGGTCCGAGCGGCGTGATCGGCACCAACAAGCAGTGCTCCAACGAGACCGTCGAGCAGATCCTCGACGACTTCATCGCCGGAAAGCTGCCCGAACCCGTCGCGGATCGCGAGAAGCTTGCGACCCTCGTCGCCGAGCGGCGGCCCGAGTTCGTCGATTACCGCGGGTGGCAGCAGATCGACAAGCAGGAGAAGTCGCGCGGATCGGCGGCCGGCCGGTCTCGTCTCAAGTTCGTATCGGTGGAGGAATTGCTCGCGGCATCGCGAACCGGCTCCTGAATGCGTTAACGTTCCACAAGCGTCCGACCTGGGGCGATGCGGGTTTTATGGATACCCGAATTGCCCGGGTCGAGTTTGCGCGTGTCTAATAAGAAGTAACGAAAGCGTCGCGACGGGGAAATAGGGTCACGACGCACCGTCCAACGATGGGTTGTGGAATGGTCGAAAAGCATGTCTTGTCGAACCGTCGCCGCCGGGCTGGACGCCGGTCCGCACGCGTAGCGATCGCATTCGCCGGTGCCGCCGCAGTCGCCCTCACCGCCGCCGGCCCCGCCGCCGCAGTGCCGTTGTGGCCGGGTGGGCCGGAAGTACCGAGTGTCGAGGACGTCATCCGGAGCGTCGTCCCGCAGGGGCCGGGGGCGCCCCAGTTGCCGCCGCAGTTGCTTCCCGAGCAGCCCGCTCCGTTCTCGGCCCCGTCGGTGAACCCGTCGAACGGTGAGACGGTCGGTGTCGCGCAGCCGATCATCATCCGTTTCAACGAGGCCGTCGGCGACCGCGCCGCCGCCGAACGTGCCATCCGCATCACCTCCCAGCCGCCGGTCGACGGCCATTTCTACTGGGCATCCGACAGCCAGGTGCGCTGGAAGCCGTTCGAGTTCTGGCCGGCGAACACGTCGGTCACCGTCGCGGCCGGTGACTCCCGGTCGTCGTTCACGATCGGTGACGCCCTTGTCACGGTGGCGGACAACAACACCAAGACGATCACGGTCACCCGTAACGGTGAGGTCGTGCGGACGATGCCGACGTCGTTCGGCAAGCCCGGCCACGACACTCCGAACGGCACCTACATCGTCGGTGACAAGTTCCGCGACATGTACATGGACTCGTCGACCTACGGGGTGCCCGTCGACAGCCCGGAGGGTTACCGCACGTACGTCGAGTACGCGACCCGCATGTCCAACAGCGGCATCTTCCTGCACGCGGCGCCGTGGTCGGTGGACGCACAGGGCAACACGAACGTCAGTCACGGCTGCCTCAACGTGAGTACCGAGGACGGCAAGTGGTTCTTCGAGAATTCCAAGAAGGGTGACCCCGTAATCGTGCAGAACACCGCCGGCGGCACCCTCAACGGCTGGGACGGCCTCGGAGACTGGAACCTCTGAGTTTCGGCCCCACCGGGTTGTCGTCTGCACGTATCTCGCCCGACGCCTCCTCCTTCCGGCACCGTCTACGGTCCGGAAGTGCAGGGGGCGTCGGGCTTTCGTGTCGGTTCGGCGAGCACCGCGATCAGGTGGGCGAAAACGGTTCGGCGATCACGAGC
>JADGMW010000659.1_pt1 | contig 12345 bp, 12 predicted proteins | sample 8641801 | NCBI WGS metagenome assembly JADGMW01 (sample SAMN16272018, study PRJNA661076) | feces metagenome | isolation source: fecal sample from diarrhoea affected cattle A | host: Bos taurus | place: South Africa: Lokaleng Village, Mahikeng | collected 2019-09
GCAGGCACAGCCGCAGCGTGCAGTTCGCCCGGATCTCGGGGGAGACCACCCCGCCGGGGCGCTGGGTGGCGAGCACCAGGTGGATGCCCAGCGAGCGACCCCGCTGGGCGATGCCGACGAGCCCGGGGACGAAGGCCGGGAGCTCCTCGACGAGGGTGGCGAACTCGTCGACCACGATGACCAGCCGGGCCAGCTCGACCGCCGGGGGCAGGGCGGCGAGGTCGGGGACACCGTGCTCGGCCAGCAGCGCCTCGCGACGGGACAGCTCGGCGGTCAGGGAGCGCAGGGCGCGGGCGGTGGTCGACCCGTCCAGGTCCGTGAGCATCCCGACGGTGTGCGGCAGGCGGGCGGCCTCCGCGAAGGCGGCCCCGCCCTTGTAGTCCACCAGCAGGAACGAGCACCGTTCCGGCGGGTGGTTGAGCGCGAGGCCGGCGATGAGCGACTGCAGCAGTTCGGACTTGCCCGACCCGGTGGTGCCGGCGACCAGGGCGTGCGGCCCGTCGCGGCACAGGTCGACCTCCACCGGGCCGTCGGCGCCGCGGCCCAGCCCGGTGCGCAGGGCGTTCCGGTCGTCCGGCCACCCGGTGATCGCACCCGTCGCGTCGGGGCGCATCGCCCAGCCGGGCAGCTCGAGGAGCCGGACGTCCCGGGGCAGGGCGGCGTCGGCGCTGACCGGCAGCAGGTCGGCCAGGTCGCGGGCCAGCGTCGCGGCCAGGTCGGGTGCGATGCGGTCCACGAGCACACCGGTGCGGTCGGCGGCACGGTCCTGGGCGAGGACCGCCGAGCTCGTGGTCTCCCCGGTGAGGAGGAGCGTCGCGTCGACGGCGACCGCCTGCTCGCTCGACCGCTCCGAGGTGGTGAGGACGACCGCGCCCGCATCGCGGGCCGCGCGGAGCAGCGCGGCGGTCCGTCCATCGACCCGCCGGTCCACCACGACCAGCGCTCGGCCTGCGCCGGAGCCACCGCGGTCGGCGATCCACCCCTGGAGCCGGGCGCGCAGCGACTCCTCGTCTCCGGGCGCGGCGGCTTGGTCCGGCGCCACCTGCACCGCCTCGGGAGGCAGGTGCGGCAGCCAGCGGGCCCAGCTCCAGTCGGCCAGCCGGTCCGGCCGGGTGAGCAGGAGCAGGCGCAGCCCGTCCGGTGGGTTCAGCGCCACCAGTTGGGCGAGGGCCGACCGGACCACGCCCAGGGCGTGCGACCGGGGGCCGACGACGGACAACCCTCCCGTGGCCAGGAGATCGACGGTCACCGGCAGGTGCCGCCCGGTCTCGCGTTCGCGGTGACCGTCCTCTCCGAGACGGGTCACCCGCACCGGTCCCGGCCCGCTGCCGACGCGGATGACCAGGGCGCCGTCCGACCCGGGCGTGCGACTCCAGAGCAGGGCGGTGCGGCGGCGGACTGCGGCGGCGATGCCCGCCGGGTCGGGGTGCTCGTGCTCGGCGGCGCGGGCGTCGGTGGCCACCGCGGCGGCCACCTCGGCCCGTGCCGCGGCGAGTTCCACGGCGTAGCCGGCCCGTTCGCGCCGACCGCTGCGCCGCCCCGACCACCGCTCCGAGGCCCAGGTGCTCAGCGCCACCAGCGGGGCGAGCAGCGCGAAGAACAGGAAGGTCGGGGTGCGCAGGAACCAGGCCAGCAGGACGCCGCCGACCGCGGGGAGCAGGACCGCCACCCAGGCCAGGCGGCGGCGCGGCGCTTCGGCGGGTGGCCGGGGGAGCGCGACCTCGCGCTCCTCGCGCAGCACCCGCATGCGGTGCGGCGGCCGGATGCGCGTGCGCCCGCCCGTGGCCGGCTCCACCACGGCGGCGGGATCGGACACGGTGCTGATCCCGAGCGTCGTCGCTCCGAGCCGCAGCCGGACCTCGGGTGGCCAGCGGTGGAACCCGCCGTCGAGCCGCTCGTCCGCGAGCTGGGTGCCGTTGGTCGAGCCGAGGTCCCGGACCTCGACCTCGCCGTCGCCCACCCGGATCTCCAGGTGCCGCCGCGAGACGTCGGGGTCGTCGATGCGGACGCCGCACCCACTGTCGCGGCCGACCAGGTGCAGGCCGCGCGCGAGCGGCAGGGCCCGGCCGGCATCCGGGCCCCCGAGCACGCGCAGCTCCAGCGCGCCGCCCCCCTCCGTCGGGCGGGGCGTCGGGCCCGAGACCCGCAGGACGGCGCCGTGCCGCAGGACGGGGGAGCCGAGCAGTTCGTCGGTGGCGACGCGCCTCCCGCCCGCCCAGACGCCGACGACCGGGAGACCGAGGACCTCGCCCAGGTGCGGGAGGACCTCGGCGACCGGCTGGTCGTCCCGGGCGAGGACCTCGACATCGACCTCGACGGCGCCCTCCTGGCCGAGCAGCGTCCAGCACCGGGACGTGCGTGGCGGCCGGGTGCCGGCCGCGGGGGTGGTCACCGCCGGATCGTGCCCCGTGCTCACGGTGCCGTGGGGGCTCCGGCCCGAACCTGTGGACAACGGTGCCGGCTGTGGACGGCGGGAGCGGTCGGCGGGCGTGGCGCCCTACCGTTCGCCGCCACCGGGACGGTCCCGGACGGAGGAGGAGATCATCGTGAAGGTCGACATCGGGACCCTGCAGTCGATGGCCGGACAGTGCCGCGCCGAGGCCGCGGAGAGCACGGCGCGCCACGCCACCCTGTCGGGCAACATCAACACGTCCGTCCTCGACGGCTGGACCGACAGCCAGGCGGCCCTGCAGTTCACCCAGCTCTACGAGCAGTGGCGGCGTTCGGCGCAGAGTCTCAGCGAGGCGCTGAACGGCATGGGTGGACTGCTGAGCACCGTGGCCGGCTCCTACCAGCAGCACGAGGCGGACATGGCCGCCCGGATCGGTGCGCTGCTCTGAGCGGGCCGACCGGAGGAGCCGGGCCGGGCTCCCGCCCGAGCCGGCCGGGGGTAGCGCTCGCGACGCGCTCCCGCGTCACCCGGCCGGGCTCTCGCCGTGCGTGCCCAGCGGGCATCCGTAGGATCACCACCCGTCCAGACGGGTTCCCGGGAGCTCGGGGTGACGGATCGGCCACCGGTGTCCCGGCGGTCGGGCGCGCCCCTGCCCGCGGAGCGCCCGCACACGCGTCGAGGTCGGGAGCGGTCCATGCAGTTCGGTCGGTACTACGAGGAGTTCGAGGTCGGGGCGGTCTACAAGCACTGGCCCGGGAAGACCGTCACCGAGTACGACGACCACCTCTTCTGCCTGATCACGATGAACCACCACCCGCTGCACATGGACGTGAACTTCGCGGAGAACACGACCGAGTTCGGCAAGAACGTCGTCGTCGGCAACTACATCTACTCGCTGCTGCTCGGCATGAGCGTCGCCGACGTCTCCGGCAAGGCGATCGCCAACCTCGAGGTCGAGTCGCTGCGGCACGTCGCGCCGACCTTCCACGGCGACACCATCTACGGAGAGACCACGGTCCTCGACAAGACCGAGTCGAAGTCCAAGGACGACCGCGGCGTCGTCTACGTGGAGACCATCGGCTACAAGCAGGACGGCACGATCGTCTGCATCTTCCGCCGCAAGGTCATGGTGCCCAAGCGCTCCTACGGCGAGGCGCGGGGCGGCGAGCAGCCCGGTCGTCCGACCCCGATCCCGCGCGGCTGAACCCGCAGGCGCGCAGCCGGCCGACGGTCAGGGACCGGCGGCCGGCAGCGCGCCCCACGAGCGCAGCGTCTCCCGGAGACGGGGCGTGCAGGGGAGCCGGTCCAGCGTGGCGGCGTCGGCGAACAGCACGTCGGCGGCGTCGTCACCGGCCACCGGCTCGGCCGGCGGCCCGACCAGCGTGCACGCGAAGTCGGTCACGTCGTAGACGACGCCGTCCCCCGGGATGGACAGCCGACCGACCACCACGCCCGGCGAGACGGTCAGGCCGGTCTCCTCCCGCACCTCCCGCACCACCGCGTCGGTCAGCGACTCACCCGGCTCGACGTGTCCGCCCGGCACCGACCAGAGCCCGGCCGAGGGGGCGTGGCCCCGCTGGATGAGCAGCAACCGTCCCGCGCCGTCGAGCACCACCGCGCCGACGCACGGCACCACCGGGAGCTCCGCAGCCATGCCCGGGACGCTACGGGCCGCCGCAACGGGAGCGGCGCGGGCCGCTCGGCCCCACCTGCTTGACGATTGCGGGCGGCCGCTGGACGGTAGATCCCGATGAGCGTCTCGCCGGTCTGCCCCCGCTGCGGCCAGCCGTTGAGGGTCCGCCCCGGCTCCAGCGCGCAGGGCTGGTGCCACCTGCACGGGGCCGTCACGCCGCTGCACCACACCACGTTGGTCGCGCACGACGCCCTCGCGGCGGTCACCGCCGACGCGCGGGTGCCGGCCTGGGTGCCCGACCCGATGCCCGCGGGCTGGGCGGTCACGGGGCTGGCCTGGGGCGGCGAGCCGGGCGCGCGCGCCATCGTCGTCGACACCGCGGGCCCCGCACCGCTGGGCGGCTCGGCCGAACTGGTGCTCGTCGCCGAGGAGCCGGGGACCGGCGTGGCTGCGGCTACGCCGGGCTGCCGGGTCTCGACCCCGGGGACGTCATCTCCGGGCCCTCGTCGGTGGCGGTCGAGGCGGCGGGTCAGCGGGCACCGCTGTGGGCCGTCCCGACCACCGACGACCGCGCCGCCTTCGTGGGCGAGGCGTACGGCGTCTGGCTGTGGTTGGTCACCTGGCCGATGAGCGCAGCCTGGTTGCTGGCGGAGGAGCCGCGGCTGCTGGATCTGCGGGAACGCATCTACCCCGACCTGCCGCTCGGCCCGCCGGGCGAGCACCTGCTGCCCGGGAGCTGAACCGCCGGGACCGGACTGCGCCGCCTCGTTTCCTGGTCGGCGCGTCGCGGCCGGGGCGCCTGGGCCCTGTGTTACCCATGGGACGAACGCGTCCGCCGCATCTCCGGCGGGTCTTCCCACGCAGGCCGGCCCTGGTGCCGGCCTGCCCGTTCCAGCACCCTCGGAGGTGGCGGTTGAACCTGAAGAAGGTGCTCACCTGGCTCGTGGTCGCCTTCGTGGTCTGGTACGTCATCCAGAACCCCGAAGGCTCCGCGGAGATCGTCCGCAACGCAGGCACCACCCTCGGGGACGCGGCGACGTCCCTCTCCGAGTTCGTCGGCTCGCTCGCCTGACATCGTGATCGCGACTCCGGAGCTCCCGCCCGGCCGCGCCGGCAAGGACGCCCGGAAGTACCTGCTCGACGACGAGGGCGTGGTCCTGGCCACCCGGCGGCACTGGGCGGTACTCCTCGCACCGGCGCTGCGTGCGTCGCCGGTGGCCGCCCTCGGTGGCTGGCTGTTCCTGCTCGACCCGGAGAACGCGGTCACCACCGTCGGCGGACTGGTCGTGCTGCTCGGCGCCCTGGGGTGGTTCGGGCTGCGCTTCGGCGAGTGGTGGATGCGGCACTTCATCGTCACCAAGCGCCGGGTGCTGCTCACCTCCGGCGTCATCGTCCGGACCGTCACCCTGCTTCCGTTGCGCCGCATCACCGACCTGACCTGGGAGGAGACGCTCGGCGGTCAGATCCTGGGGTACGGCAGCTTCCGCTTCGAGTCCGCCGGCAAGGACCAGGCGCTGCGGCACATCACCTACATGCCGGACGCGAAGAGCGTCTACAAGGAGGTCAGCGGCCTGCTGTTCGGCAGCGACTGGGGAGCCGCGTCCGGCGACGACGAGGGAAACCCCGAACCGCCGCCGCGGAACCCGACGTCGCGGCAGGACACCGAGCCCATCCCCCTGCTCAGGCCGCCGGTGTGAGCAGGTTCCGGCGGGTGCGCCGGACGGCAGTGCGGCAGGCTGGGGTCTGATGCGCATCGACCTGCACACCCACTCCTCGGTGTCCGACGGCACCGAGACGCCCGCCGAGCTGATGCACACCGCCCGGGCGGCCGGGCTGGACGTCGTCGCGCTCACCGATCACGACACCACCGACGGCTGGGCGGCCGCCCGGGAGGCGCGGCCGGCCGGGCTCACCGTGGTTCCCGGCATGGAGCTCTCCTGCCGGTGGAACGGGGGCGAGGGCCCGCCGGTCAGCGTGCACCTGCTCGCCTACCTGTTCGACCCGGACTCCCCGGCGCTGGCCGTCGAGCGGGGCCGGCTCCGCGAGGAGCGCCTCAGCCGGGGTGAGCGGATCGTCGCCGCCCTGGCGGCGGACGGATATCCGGTGCAGTGGGAGGAGATCGTCGAGGCCTCGGCCGGCGGCGTGGTCGGCCGCCCGCACATCGCCCGGGCGCTCGTGCGGGCCGGCGTGGTCGAGTCCGTCGACGCCGCGTTCGCCACGCTGCTCAGCCCTCGGAGCCCGTACTACGCGAGCAAGGCCGACACCGACGTCCGGCACGGCATTGCGCTGGTCCGGGCCGCCGGCGGAGTGCCGGTGTTCGCCCACGGCCTGGCCACCAAGCGGGGCCGGGTGGTCGGCGACGACGCCGTCGCGGCGATGACGGAGGCGGGACTGCTCGGCCTCGAGGTCGACCACCCCGACCACAGCGACGAGGAGCGCCGGCACCTGCGCGGCCTGGCCGAGGACCTCGGGTTGATCGTCACCGGGTCCAGCGACTACCACGGCAGCAACAAGACGACGGGCATCGGCGTCTGCACCACCGACCCCGGCCAGTTCGAGGCCCTGCTCGCAGCGGGCACGGGCGTCGAGCCCTTCCGCGACTGAGTGTGGCGGGTCCACCGGATAGCGTCCGGCCGGTGACGGAGCACCCTGCATGGACGACCGGCTGCCGAGCCGGTACGTGGTGGATGACGAGTGGCTGACGTTGCGGGCGGACGCGGTCCGCACCGGGGGCGGGGACGTCCTCGACCCCTTCTACGTGGCTGAGCGACCCGACTGGGTCAACTGCGTGGTTGTGGACGGAGAAGAGCACGCCGTCCTCGTTCGGCAGTACCGGCATGGTGTGGGCGGGCACGTGCTGGAGCTGGTCGCGGGAGGCATCGAGCCCGGCGGCGAGACCCCGGAGGACGCAGTCCGGCGCGAGCTGCTGGAGGAGACCGGATACACCGGTGGTGCGCTCTTCCGGACGGGCGTGAGCTATGCCAATCCGGCCAGCCAGACCAACCGGATCTTTTCGTTCCTCGCCGTCGGTGGGGCCTGTCGCGAGCAGCAGGCGCTGGAGCCCGGGGAGAGCCTGTCCGTCGAGCGCGTGCCGCTGGGCGAGGTCGTCCGCGCCTTCGTCGGCGGCACAGGGGAGCGGGAGGTGCTGCAGAGCTACCACCTGGCGAGCGTCCTCCTGGCGCTCGCATTCGTCGCCTCGTCCCCGGACCCGGCCGTGGCCCCGTTGCGCAGGTTGCTCAGGTCGTTCTGACGATGTGACCGACCGCCGCTGCTCAGGCGCTGAGCCGTCCCGCGCCCACCCGGTCGAATCCCGCCCACACGATCGGCGAGCGCTGGGCCCGCTGCGGGAGCAGGAGCAGCGCCTGCCGGAACGCGCGCAGCGCGGGCGTGGCCGCGGCGTCGGTCAGGCCCAGGCCGGGCAGCGAGTACATCCGCCGGGCCCACGCCGGCAGCAGCGCCACCGCCAGCCCCGCCAGCCCGCCCCACGCCGGCTGGGCCGGGGTCAGGTAGCGGACCCACGTCGGCATCGGAGGCAGCACGACCAGCCGGTAGGCGTCGAGCGCGGCGGGGGTGGCGGCCAGCTGCGGTCGCATCCGCTCGAAGTAGGCGGCCAGCTCGGCGACCGAGGCGGGGGCATCATCCGGGTCCGCGCCGACCAGTTCCGCGGCGGTCACCTGCTCGGCCACGTACCGGTCGGCGTCGTCGTCGGTCAGCCGGAGGCCGGCACGGCGGGCGACCGACAGCAGCGAGTCCACCTCGCAGCAGTGCACCCACAGCAGCAGGTCGGGGTCGTCGACCCGGTAGCTGCGGCCGGTGGTCTCCTCGGCGCCGCTGAGCCGCCGGTGGATGCCGCGCACCCGCGCCACGGCGCGCACCGCCTCGGTCCGGGTGCCGAAGGTGAGCGTGTCGACGTAGGTGGCCGTGCGGATCAGCCGGGGCCAGGGCTCCTCGGTGAACCCCACGGAGTTCCGCGCGACGCCGTCCATCGCCACCGGGTGCAGCGCCTGGAGCAGCAGGGCGCGCAGCCCGCCCACGGAGAACGAGGGGTCGGCGTGCACCCGCCAGGTGACGCTGTCCGGGCCGAAGAACCCCAGCAGGTCCTCCTCGCCGGTCCAGTCGTTCCGCGACGGGAGCCTCGTCACGAGGCGGCCGGCACGCTGGACCAGAAGTCGCACAGGACGGCGACGGTGCGCGGGGGGTTCTCCACCGCGGGGGAGTGGATCGAGTCCTCGATGACCTCGTACCGGGAGCCGAGCCGCTGCGCCATGTCCGCCTGCACGTGCGGCAACCAGGCGTCGTCGGCCTCGCCGTGGGCCACCAGCACCGGCAGGCCGATCGCCTTCAGCTCCTGGACGCGGTCGGGCTCGGCGAGCATCGCGTCGGCCATCCCGCGCAGGCCCGGCCCGGAGTTGCGCAGGAACCGCCGGGCGTAGAACTCACGCGTCGGCGCCGGTACCGCCTGCGCCTTGGGGTCGGTCATCGCCAGCTGCTCCATGGTCTCGTGCACCAGCTGGACGCCACCGGCCTCGAGCAGCGGGGCGAGGTGGTCCAGCAGCTCGGCGCGGCCACCGGTCAGCTGTGCCGGGCCCGAGCCCAGCAGCGTGAAGGAGCGGTACAGCTCGGGTGCGGACAGCACCGCGGCGCGGGTGACCAGCCCGCCGAAGCTGTGCCCGAGCAGGTGCACCGGACCACCGTCCTCCGCCGCCAGCACGCGCGAGACGGCGACGACGTCCTCGGCGAGCTCGGCCACCGAGTAGCGGGCCGGGTCGTCGGGGCCGGGGGACTCGTACTGCCCGCGCTGGTCGATCGCCACGACCCGGTAGCCGGACGCGGACAGCGGCGCGAGCAGCGGCGCGAAGTCCTCCTTGCTCCCGGTGTAGCCGGCGACCATGAGCACGGTGCCCGCGGGCCCCGGTCCGGTGTCCAGCGCCGCCAGCGGGCCCGCGCCGCCGTCGAAGGTGCGCGCGGAGGCGCCGTGATCGGCCAGCTGGCGCAGATCGGTGGGCGCGACGGACGGGGACGAGTCGGGACCGGAAGGCGGGGCCATGCTCCCAGTGAACCGCGTCCCGGGATCCCCGTCACGCGGGGTCACCGGTAGCCGCGCACCTCGCCGGCCAGCCGCAGGACGACGTCGGGGCCGACGACGGCCACGCTCCCGCCGTCCGGGACCCCGGCCGCCGCCCACCTGCCCAGCTCCACCCCGGTCGCGGCGTCGTGACGGACGAACCCGTCCGCGGTCGGCAGGACGACCTCGGAGGTGTCGCCCGGGCCGGCGGCGGGCAGCCCATTCGCCGGTGCGGTCCAGCGCGGGAGGCCCAGGACCGGATCGATCGCGGAGACCGTGCCGCCGACCCGGACCAGCACCAGCCCATCGCCGTCGGCCTGCCCGACCGCGTCCGGCGCGGGGGCGGGGAGGGTGGCCCGCAGCAGGCCGTTCTCCGGGGCGAACAGCTGCACCTCGGCCCCGGTGCGCACCCCGACGAGCCGTCCGGCGCCCAGCAGCGCGACGTCGGCGTCCCCGCGCACCGGGACGTCGACGGTCCAGTGCTCGGAGCCGTCGAAGCCGTCGTAGAGACGCAGCTGGACCGCCTCGGCGTCCGCACAGCGCTGCAGCACCGCGACCCCGGCGGAACCCGCCGTCGCGGACAGCCAGCGGCAATCTCCCGGCGCTGCGGCGCGCCACCGCACGCTGTTGCCGACCGGGTCGAAGGTCAGCACGCCCGACGGGCTGCTGGCCAGCACGATCGAGGTGGTCGAGCCGAGCACGGCATCGCCGCGCAGATCCAGGTTGCGGGTCCAGGCCCGCACGCCCGTGCCCGCATCCAGGGCCACCGCCTCGTCGCAGCGCTCCGCGGTGGCGAACACCGCGACCGCGACGCCATCGGTCGCGGTCAGCCCGCACAGCCGCGCATTGCTCCGCATGTAGTGCCAGACCTCGTCACCGGTCGACGGGTCGAGGGCCCGAACGCCGTGCTCGGAGCCCAGGATCACGCGGCCGCTCTGGACGACGTCGGCGGGCAGCGGGTCACCGGTGGCCGACCAGGCCTCCGAGACGGCGCCGGCCGGCGTCCCCGAGGGGACGTCGGCCGGCGCTGCGGTCGTGCTCTCGGTGGCCGCCGCGTCGGAGTTCCGCCACAGCAGGGCGGCCACGACCACGACGGCCAGGGTGGCCGCGATCCAGATCCAGACCCGCAGGGGCGGGCGGGACAGCGACCACGACGTCACGCCTCGGCGGCCGGCTCCGCGCCGCTGCGCCCGGCACCGCCACGACGGCGACGACGGCGACGCGGCCGGGCGTCGCCACCCTCGGCGCCGTCGGCCTGCGGGGTGCTGTCGGAGCGGGACCCGGCGGGAGCCGCGGCCTCGCCCTCGGCAGCCGGACCGGCGCCTCCACCGGAGCGGGTGCGCCGGCGCGGCCGGCTCTTGCCGCCACCGGAGGGGCCGTCCCCGCCGGACGGGCGCTCGGTGGCGGAACGGTCGCGGGGGCCGCTGTCGGAGCCGGCGGCGGCCGGGCGGTTCCGCTTCCCGGTCTCGCCGAGGTCCTCCAGGGTCTCGGCCTCCAGGCCCTCACGGGTGCGCTGGGACCGCGGCAGCCGGCCCTTGGCGCCCTCGGGCACGTCGAGGTCGGTGTACACCCACGGCGAGGTGGAGTAGGTCTCCGGCGGGTCGTCGAAGCCCAGGTCCAGCGCCTTGTTGATCAGCTGCCACCGCGGGATGTCGTCCCAGTCGACCAGGGTGACGGCGACGCCGGTGCTGCCCGCGCGGCCGGTGCGGCCGATGCGGTGCACGTAGGTCTTCTCGTCCTCGGGGCACTGGTAGTTCACGACGTGGCTGACGCCGGTGACGTCGATGCCGCGCGCGGCGACGTCGGTGGCGACCAGGACGTCGACCTTGCCGCTGCGGAACGCGCGCAGCGCCTGCTCGCGGGCGCCCTGCCCGAGGTCGCCGTGCACGGCGGCCGCGGCGAACCCGCGGTCGACCAGCTCGTCGGCGACCTTCTGCGCGGTGCGCTTGGTGCGGCAGAAGACCATGACCAGGCCGCGGTCGCGGGCCTGCAGCACGCGGGAGAGCAGCTCGGGCTTGTCGAGGTTGTGCGCCCGGTAGATGAACTGGGTGGTCTGCGGGACCGTCGAGCCCTCGTCGTTGCCGTGCGCCCGGATGTGCGTCGGCTGCGTCATGAAGGTGCGCGACAGCGTCACGATCGGGCCGGGCATCGTGGCCGAGAAGAGCATGGTCTGCCGCTTCTCGGGCACCATGGCGAGGATCCGCTCGATGTCGGGCAGGAAGCCCAGGTCGAGCATCTCGTCGGCCTCGTCGAGGACCAGCGCCTTGACCTTGCCCAGGATCAGGTCGCCCCGCTGGGCCAGGTCCAGCAGCCGGCCCGGTGTGCCGACGACGACCTCGACGCCGGCGCGCAGCGACTCGATCTGCGGCTCGAACGCGCGCCCGCCGTAGATGGCCTGCACGCGGATGCCGCGCTTGGTGCCGGCGGCGGCGAGGTCGCGGGCGACCTGCACGCACAGCTCACGGGTGGGGACGACGACCAGCGCCTGCGGGACGCCGTCGCCACCCTCGGCCGGCGGGGTGACCCGCTGCAGCATCGGGACGCCGAAGCCCAGGGTCTTGCCGGTGCCGGTGCGCGCCTGGCCGATGAGGTCGTTGCCCGCCAGGGCGAGCGGCAGCGTCAGCTCCTGGATCGCGAAGGTGCGGGTGATCCCGGCGTCGGCCAGCGCGGCCACGATGTCGGGGTGCACGTCGAAGTCGCTGAACAGCGGGCTGTCGGGGGCGACGGGTGCGCCGCCCAGCTCCTCGACCTGCTGCTCGAGCTCCTCGGGAGCGGGGGCGCCGGTCTCGGCGTGCTCGAGGGCGGTCACCTCGTCGGCGGACGGGGACGCGGGGGAAGTGTTCTCGGTGGAGGTCAGCGGTCTCGCCTCTGGTCTGCTGGGGGACCGGCTCCGGCGGCGGGGATCCGCGGCGTCGGACCTGTCCCGGGGTCGGTTGTCGCGGGATCGGTTCCAGCGCCGACGCGGCCAGCATGACCGGGCGTCCCTGCGGGACCTGCCCGGGAGACGGCCCCGGCAGGGGCGTCGTCCGACGGTCGTCAGCGCACGTGTTCACGGCGGGCCATGTGGTCCACCGGGGCCCATGGTAGCGCGGAGGGCGGTTAGCCTCTGCGCGCCGCACGCATGATGTGCTCCCGCCCACCCGGGGCGGGCGCCGGCGCCTCGCGCGCGCGTTCCCGCCCCGAGCCCCAGGAGACCTCTGTGAGCCAGCCCGAGCACGGCGCCGTCGTCGACCTGCTGGGTGTGCTGGCCTACGC
>JADGMW010000660.1_pt1 | contig 12338 bp, 9 predicted proteins | sample 8641801 | NCBI WGS metagenome assembly JADGMW01 (sample SAMN16272018, study PRJNA661076) | feces metagenome | isolation source: fecal sample from diarrhoea affected cattle A | host: Bos taurus | place: South Africa: Lokaleng Village, Mahikeng | collected 2019-09
ACGTCACGCGGATCAACATCAAGCCGCAGGTCGACGAGTTCACCTTCGCCGACGGACATTCGATCATCGTGCTGTCCGAGGGACGTCTGCTCAATCTCGGCAATGCGACCGGTCACCCGTCGTTCGTGATGAGCAACTCGTTCGCGAACCAGGTCATCGCGCAGATCGAACTGTGGACGAAGCCGGACGAGTACGACAACGAGGTCTACCGCCTGCCCAAGCACCTCGACGAGAAGGTCGCCAAGATCCACGTCGAGGCGCTCGGCGGCAAGCTGACGAAGCTGACCAAGGAGCAGGCCGAGTACATCGGCGTGGACGTCGAGGGCCCGTACAAGCCCGAGCACTACCGCTACTGATTCCGAGATCGGCGGCGAGAAGCGCAGCGTTATGGGTGGTCTGATTGTCGTCGAAGGTCTCGACGGGGCCGGAAAGCGGACATTGTCCGCCGGCCTCGTCGAGGCGTGGCGCGCCGCGGGGGCGCGCGTGGCCACACTGGCGTTTCCCCGCTACGGCCGATCGATCCACGCCGATCTGGGCGCCGAGGCGCTGCGGGGACAGCACGGCGACACCGCGTCGAGTGTCGAAGCGATGGCGTTGCTGTGGGCACTCGATCGGCGCGACGCCGCCGACGAACTGCGGAAACTCCTCGCTGCCAACGACATCGTGCTTCTCGACCGCTATGTCGCGTCCAACGCGGCGTACACCGCGGCCCGGCGCCACGAGGATGCCGCAGGGCCGTCGGTCGAGTGGATCCGGAACCTCGAATACGAACGCTTCGCGCTTCCCGTGCCCGATCTGCAAGTGCTGCTGCGTGTCCCTGTCGCGCTCGCCGCAGAACGGGCCAGGAGTCGCGCGGAGTCGGACGCCGCGCGGGAACGCGACGCGTACGAACGCGACGGCGACCTCCAGTACCGGACCGGAGAGGTGTACGACGGCTTGGCGCAGCGGCACTGGATGTCACGGTGGATCGTGGCGGGCGCCGAGACCGATACGCAACAACTCGCCGTTCGCATCTCAAATCTGCTTCACGAAGGTGAAGGGGTGACACGATAGAGCTTATGAAGCCGAGGATTCTGGTAGTCGACGACGATGCAGCACTCGCCGAAATGCTCACAATCGTGCTGCGCGGCGAAGGATTCGAGCCGTTCGTGGTGGGCGACGGGACGCAGGCGCTCGGTGCCGTGCGCGAAATCCGCCCGGACCTCGTCCTGCTCGATCTCATGCTTCCGGGCATGAACGGCATCGACGTCTGCCGCGTGCTCCGCGCCGATTCCGGCGTGCCCATCGTGATGCTCACTGCCAAGTCCGACACCGTCGATGTGGTTCTCGGACTCGAGTCGGGCGCCGACGACTACATGGTGAAGCCCTTCAAGCCGAAGGAACTGGTGGCGCGCGTGCGCGCCCGGTTGCGCCGCACCGAGCAGGAACCCGCCGAAGTACTCTCGATCGGCGATATCACCATCGATGTTCCGGCACACAAGGTCACCCGCGGCGACGAACTGATCTCGCTCACCCCGCTGGAGTTCGACCTGCTGGTGGCGCTCGCGCGCAAGCCGCGTCAGGTGTTCACCCGTGAGGTGCTCCTGGAACAGGTCTGGGGTTACCGGCACGCAGCCGACACCCGTCTGGTGAACGTTCACGTCCAGCGCCTGCGGGCGAAGGTCGAGAAGGATCCCGAGAACCCGGAAGCGGTGCTCACGGTGCGGGGGGTCGGCTACAAGGCCGGACCGCCGTGATCCGTGGTCAACCTCTGCGGCGGCGGATCGCACGGAGAACGCTGCCGCTCGTAAGGTGGTCGCGGGCCATGAGCAGCAGGCTCGCGCACACCTGGCGACGATCGCTCCAGCTACGTGTGGTCGTCTCGACCCTCACGCTGTCGCTGATCGTGATGCTCGTGCTCGGCGTGGTGCTCATCAGCCAGATCACCGACCGGCTTCTGGAAGTCAAGATCGACGCCGCGACCGAGGAGATGGACCGCTCCCGCGCGCTGGTCGAAGGACAGCTCGCCGGAGCCGACGACTCCGGCTCGCTGGCGGTCCGGCTCGACGGCGCCGCCGCGACCCTGACCAGCCGCGGTAGCGACGGCGGTCAGGACACCGGCGTCGCCGGCACGTTCGACCCGGTTCTCATCGTTCCGGGCGACGGTCCGCGCGCGCCCACCGCGAGCGGGCCGGCCGAGCAGATCCCGCAGAATCTGCGCGCCTTCGTCCAGAACGGGCAGGTCGCATACCAATTCGCCACAGTCTCGAACCCCAACGGCTATACCGGCCCGGTACTGATCATCGGCAGCCCCACCGACTCGGCCATCTCGACGCTCGAGCTGTATCTGGTGTTCCCCCTCGGCGGTGAGGAACGCACCCTCGCGCTCGTTCGGGGCACGCTGGTGGTCGGCGCGGGTGTCCTGCTCGTGCTGCTCGCCGCGATCTCGATGATCGTCGCCCGCCAGGTGGTGCTGCCCATCCGCTCCGCCTCCCGCATCGCGGTGCGGTTCGCCGACGGCCGCCTCAAGGAACGCATGCCGGTGCGGGGCGAGGACGACATGGCGCGACTCGCCATGTCGTTCAACGAGATGGCCGAGAGCCTGTCGCGGCAGATCACCCAGCTCGAGGAGTACGGCAACCTGCAGAAGCGGTTCACGTCCGATGTGAGCCACGAGCTTCGTACCCCGCTCACCACGGTGCGGATGGCCGCCGATCTGATCCACGACGGCAGCGACGAGCTGGATCCCTCGCTCAAACGCGCGTCCGAACTCCTCGTCGCCGAACTCGACCGGTTCGAGGGCTTGCTGGGCGACCTCCTCGAGATCAGCCGCCACGACGCGGGTGTCGCCGAGCTCGCCTCCGAACGGCTCGACGTCCGCATGTGCGCCCGGGCCGCGGTGTCCACGGTGCGCCACCTCGCCCGCGAAACGTCGACGGAGTTGATCGTCGACATGCCTTCCGAACCCGTCGAGGCCGACGTCGATCCACGTCGAGTCGAACGGATCCTGCGGAATCTTCTCGCCAACGCGATCGACCACGGTGAAGGAAAACCGATTCTGCTCCGCCTGCGGGCCGACGACAACGCGGTGGCGTTCGTCGTCCGCGACCAGGGCATCGGCCTGCGTCCGGGTGAGGAGAAGCTGGTGTTCAACCGCTTCTGGCGATCCGACCCGTCGCGGGTGCGCCGTTCCGGTGGTACCGGTCTCGGCCTCGCGATCAGCGTCGAAGACGCCAACCTGCACAACGGAAAACTCGAGGCGTGGGGCGAACCGGGCCGGGGCGCGAGCTTCCGGCTGACGTTGCCGCGCGAACGCGGCCGGAAGGTCGGACGCAGCCCCGTCCCCCTGGTGCCGGGCGCCGTCCACGCGGTGCAGGGCAAACCGCCGCAGTCTCCCGGACACGAACCGGCCGGTGGTTCCTCCGCGGAGGTCTCGGCCGACGGTGCCGGTCGGGTGGACAACTCGACGCCGTCACCCTCGGAAGGAGCGCCGACATGACCCGCGCCGCACGGATCCGTACCGCGCTCACCGTGGTGATGTGCGTGGCGGCGCTGGTCGTCTCCGGGTGCGCGACCCTGCCCGACTCGTCGTCTCCGCAGGCCATCGGCACCATCGATCCCGCACCCGCGACCACCGAGGTCAGCGCACCCGTCCCCGGCCGCGAACCGGATCTGTTGCTCCGCGATTTCCTGCAGGCCAGCACCGAACCCACGAACCGGCACGTCGCGGCCCGGCAATTCCTCACCCCGGAGATGTCCGGACGCTGGGACGACGCGGCGAGTGCGACGATCGTGGACAAGGTCGACGTTCTCGTCGAGAACCGCAACAGTGACCGGGCGACGTACGTCGTCCGCGCGAACATCGTCGGCTACCTGGAAGAAGGCGGTGTCTACCGGGCGGCCGGCGGCGAATTCGAAGCGAAGTTCACGCTCGTGCGGACCGACGGTGAGTGGCGGATCGACGCGATGCCCGACGGGGTCATCATGGATCGGCCACGCTTCCTCAACAGCTATCAGCGACGTTCGCTGTACTTCGTCGAACCGGCGGGCGAGACGGTCGTTCCCGACCCGCGGTGGATCACCGGCAGTCCGGAACAGACCGCCTCCCAGCTGATCGGCCTGCTCGTCGAGGGGCCGAAGGCATCGTTGGAACCTGCCGTGCGGAACCTGCTCGAGGACGTCACTGTGGTCGGTGCCGTCACCAAGGCCGACGGGCGCACCGGGCAGGTCGGTGTCGGGCTCGGTGGCATCCGCGTCGACTTCCAGGGCATCGGGGCGATGAGCAAGGAAGACCGGGAACTGCTCGCCGCGCAGGTGGTCTGGACGCTCGCCAACGCCGACATCTCGGGTCCGTACGTGTTGCTGGCGGATCACCAGCCACTCGACGAACGGTTCCCCAACGGGTGGACGACCGCCGATGTCGCGTCCATGAACCCCCTGGCCACCTCGAGTGCCACCATCGGTCTGCACGCGCTCCTGCGCGGTGGCCTGGTGGGGGTGGCCGAGACAGGTGTCACCCCGGTTCCCGGGTTCTTCGGCTCCGCCGCCAACCTGGAATCGATTGCGCTCTCGCGCGACGGCGAACTCGTGGCAGCGGTCGCGGAGACCGGGGGCGTCGCACCCGAGCCCGCCACGCAGCTGATCGTCGGCGCGTACGGCGACGACGTCGCCGAACCGGCGGTCGACGGTAATTCGATCACGCGCCCGACCTGGTCGCCGGACGACACCTCCGTCTGGGCGGTGGTCAACGGAATGGCGGTGGTGAGAGCCGTGCGGGAGCCGGGCACCGGCCGCGTCACCGTCGTGGGCGTCGAGGCGGGCGCCCTCCGGGCGGTAGGCGGACGGATCACCGAACTCCGGCTGTCGCGGGACGGGGTACGAGCCGCGCTCATCATCGACGGACGCGTATATGTCGCGACGGTCGTGCAGACGCCGAACGGCGAATTCTCCCTCACCAACCCCCGCGAGATCGGGTTCGGCCTCGGAGGGCCGGCGCTCTCGCTCGACTGGAGTACCCCCGATACCGTCGTGGTCTCGCGGGCGGCGTCCGACATGCCGGTCGTGCAGATCGCGGTCGACGGGTCCCGGACGGACGCGCTGCCCAGCCGGAACCTGACGCCGCCCGTCATCGCCGTCGAGGCGTCCACCACCGCCGAATTCGTCGCGGACTCGCGTGCGGTGTTCCAGCTCAACAACCGCGATCCCGCCGACGACCGCTATTGGCGCGAGGTCCCGGGGCTTGCCGGGCTGACTGCGATCCCGGTGTTGCCGGGCTGACACAGCCCCTCGAACCTGTCGGTGGTGGACGTCACACTGCCGGAATGCTGTCGTCCCTCTTCGACCTCGTGCTGCCCCTTGCGTGCGGTGGGTGCGGTGCGAGCGGGACCGCATGGTGTCGCGCGTGTGCGCGGGTGCTGAACGATCCACCGGCGCTGGTCCCGCTTCGGGGCGACCCGGGAGTACCGGTGTGGAGTCTGGGCCCGTACGCCGGCCCTCGGAGGCGCGCGGTGGTCGCCGCGAAAGAGCGCGGCCGCCGGGATCTCGCCGACCCCCTCGGACTCGCCTGGGCGGTGGCGGTGTCACGCCTGCGCCGGTGGGGTGAACTGCCCCCGGGGCCGACGACCGTCGTACCGGCTCCCACTCGTGCGCGGGCCGCCCGAGCGCGCGGGGGCGACCCTGTCTCGCGCGCGGCGCAGGTTGCGGCGAGCCACGACCCGCATCTGTTCGTGCATCCGCTCCTCGTCTCGGCCCGGGACGTACGGGACTCGGTGGGCTTGTCCGCCGCCGAGCGCCGCCGCAACCTCGCCGGCCGGATCCGGCTTCGGGAGGGAGGTGTTCCGCGGACGCGGCAGGTGCTCGTGGTGGACGACATCGTCACCACGGGAGCCACCGCTGCGGAGTCCGTGCGGGTGTTGCGCCGGGGCGGTTTCGACCCCGTCGGAATGCTCGTTACAGCACACGCATGAGGCCGCTGTGGTAACGGCGGGTGTCCAAAAAGTGAATTGGACCGCAACGATGGCATGCGTCCGGCAGACCGACTACCGTTGCCCTCAGACCCGGAAACGAACAGGTAGAAGGGTGTAACGCCCATTCTTCCGGTTCCGGGCGGGCGCTATCGCGCTCATCGAACATGCCGGTGCGCAGTTGGCACCGGCCGTACTCGGGAGGTACTTGTGACGACCCCTTCGAAGACCCAGGCTTCCGTTGCCGAGGCAGACGCCACCACGGAAGGCCCCCAGGCCGAGATCGTCGTGAAAGGCCGCAACGTAGAGGTGCCGGATCACTTCCGGATCTACGTGTCCGAGAAAATTGCTCGAATCGAACGATTCGATCCGACGATTTTCCACTTCGATGTCGAGTTGCAGCACGAGCGCAACCGCCGACAGAGGAAGAGCGCCCAGCGAGTCGAGATCACGGCGCGAGGCAAGGGACCGGTCGTTCGCGCGGAAGCTTCCGGCGACAGTTTCTACGCGGCATTCGAATCGGTGATCGCCAAGCTCGAATCCCGGCTGAGGCGGACGAAGGAACGCCGGAAGGTGTCGTACGGCGAGAAGACCCCCGTCTCCGTCGCGGAAGCCACCGCGGCGCTGGCTCAGGACGACGAACTCGCGATCTCGCCGGATCTGCCGCTCGACGGCCAGGAGCAGGAACCCGAAGGTCCCGGCAGGATCGTCCGCGTCAAGGAGCACAAGGCCGAGCCGATGACGGTCGACGACGCCCTCTACGAGATGGAACTCGTCGGTCACGACTTCTATCTGTTCCACGACAAGGAGACCGACAAGCCGTCCGTGGTGTATCGGCGCCACGCTTTCGACTACGGTCTCATCAAGCTCGTCTGAGCAGTGCCCGGAGCAGCTGCGGCGTGACGCCGTCGCAGTAACTCCGGGAGAACGCCTACCATGGAATCCGGCCGGGGTCCGCAAGGCCTCGGCCGGATTTCTTGTCCGTGCAGGTACCCGAGATTGAGGACGAACACACCAGTGCTGTCGCTGACGAAGCTGCTCCGGATCGGTGAAGGTCGCATGGTCAAGCGGCTCAAGCAGATCGCCGAGCATGTCGAATCCCTCTCCCCGGAGTTCGAAGCCCTGACCGACGCCGAACTGCGGGCCAAGACGGACGAGTTCCGTCACCGCTACCAGGATGGGGAATCGCTCGACGAGTTGCTTCCCGAGGCCTTCGCGACCGCCCGGGAGGCGTCGTTCCGCGTCCTCGGTCAGAAGCACTACGGCGTTCAGATCATGGGTGGCGCCGCCCTGCACTTCGGCAACATCGCCGAGATGAAGACCGGTGAGGGCAAGACCCTGACCTGCGTGTTGCCGGCATACCTCAACGCCATCTCGGGAGACGGCGTCCATGTCGTCACCGTCAACGACTACCTCGCCAAGCGCGACTCCGAGTGGATGGGCCGTGTGCACCGGTTCCTCGGACTCGAAACCGACGTGATCCTGTCCGGCATGACTCCGGCGCAGCGCCGTGCGGCCTACAACGCCGACATCACGTACGGCACGAACAACGAGTTCGGCTTCGACTACCTGCGCGACAACATGACGCACTCGCTCGACGACCTCGTCCAGCGCGGCCACAACTACGCGATCGTCGACGAGGTCGACTCGATCCTCATCGACGAAGCGCGCACCCCGCTCATCATCTCGGGCCCCGCCGACGCGTCGAGCAAGTGGTACGCCGAGTTCGCGCGCATCGCGCCGCTGCTCAAGAAAGACGTCCACTACGAGGTCGACATCCGTAAGCGCACGGTCGGTGTGCACGAGGCCGGTGTCGAATTCGTCGAGGATCAGCTCGGTATCGACAACCTGTACGAAGCGGCGAATTCGCCGCTCGTGAGCTACCTGAACAACGCCATCAAGGCCAAGGAGCTCTACGCCAAGGACAAGGACTACATCGTCCGCAACGGCGAGGTCGTCATCGTCGACGAGTTCACGGGCCGCGTGCTGTCGGGACGCCGCTACAACGAGGGCATGCACCAGTCGATCGAGGCCAAGGAACACGTCGAGATCAAGGCCGAGAACCAGACGCTCGCCACGATCACGCTGCAGAACTACTTCCGGCTCTACGACAAGCTTTCGGGCATGACCGGTACCGCCGAGACCGAGGCTGCCGAGCTGCACCAGATCTACGACCTGGGCGTCATCCCGATCCCGACGAACCGTCCGATGGTCCGGGTGGACCAGGGCGACCTGATCTACAAGACGGAAGAAGCGAAGTTCGCCGCCGTCGTCGACGACGTGGTCGAGCGCCACGAGAAGGGCCAGCCGGTCCTGATCGGTACCACGAGCGTCGAACGTTCGGAGTACCTGTCGAAGCAGTTCACCAAGCGCGGCGTTCCCCACAACGTCCTCAATGCGAAGTTCCACGAGCAGGAAGCGCAGATCATCGCGGAGGCCGGGCGGACCGGCGCGGTCACCGTCGCGACGAACATGGCCGGTCGTGGTACCGACGTCGTGCTCGGCGGCAACCCCGACATCATCACCGACACCCTGCTGCGCAAGCGGGGACTCGATCCGGTCGAGACCTCGGAGGAATACGAGGCCGCGTGGGACGAGACCCTTCCCGCGGTGCAGCGACAGGTCAAGGAAGACGCGGACCGGGTGCGCGAGGCCGGCGGCTTGTATGTGCTCGGCACCGAGCGTCACGAGTCGCGCCGTATCGACAATCAGCTGCGTGGCCGCTCCGGCCGTCAGGGTGACCCGGGGGAGTCGCGCTTCTACCTCTCGCTCGGCGACGAGCTGATGCGACGCTTCAACGGCGCTGCGCTGGAGTCGATCATGACCCGGCTCAACCTGCCCGACGACGTCCCGATCGAGGCGAAGATGGTCTCCAAGGCCATCAAGAGCGCGCAGACCCAGGTCGAGCAGCAGAACTACGAGATCCGCAAGAACGTCCTCAAGTACGACGAGGTGATGAACCAGCAGCGCACCGTCATCTACGAGGAGCGTCGCCGCATCCTTCGTGGCGAGGATCTCGAGGGCCAGGTGCAGCACATGCTCACCGACGTGGTCTCGGCCTACGTCGACGGCGCCACCGCCGACGGTTACGTCGAGGACTGGGATCTCGAGCAGTTGTGGACCGCGCTCAAGACTCTCTACCCCGTCGGCATCGACTACAAGACGCTGCTCGCGGAGAACGAGGATCTCGACCGCAACGACCTGCGTGAGGCGCTTCTCGACGACGCCCGTGCCGCGTACGCGCGCCGGGAGGCGGAACTCCAGGCGCTGGCCGGGGAGAACGCGATGCGCGAACTCGAGCGGCGGGTCCTGCTCTCGGTCCTGGACCGCAAGTGGCGTGAGCACCTCTACGAGATGGACTACCTGAAGGAAGGCATCGGCCTGCGCGCGATGGCGCAGCGCGACCCGCTCGTCGAGTACCAGCGCGAGGGCTTCGACATGTTCACCGCCATGCTCGAGGGCCTCAAGGAAGAGTCGGTCGGCTTCCTGTTCAACCTCAAGGTCGAAGCGGCGCAGCCGCAGGCTGCCGCGGGCAACGGGGTGTCGGTGACACCGGCGTCCGCTGCCGCTGCGTCCCGGACGGCACCCCCGGTCGGGCAGCCCGTTCCGTCTCGGGCACCCGCCCAGCCGGCGCCCGCGCCCGCTCCCGCCGTGCTGCGCGCACAGGGTCTGGACGAGGGCGAACGTCGTCTCACCTACAGCGGCCCCGCCGAGGACGGTCGTGCGCACGTCGCACGTCGCAGTGGTGGCGACGGCGCCGCACCGGCCGCGCATGCCGGCACCCGCAAGGAACGTCGTGCGGCTGCGCGACGCGACGCGAAGTCCGGCCGCCGGCACTGACCGTCGGTGAACTCCTTCACGACCCTGTGGCTCATCCGAGCCACAGGGTCGTGATCGTCCAGGGGTGAGGCGACTTCGGCTTCGGCGTCCGGCGCGCGATCCGTCCCGCCACCGCGTACACGCGGTCGCCCCGGGCGTAGGTGCCGAACACCTCCGCGGTGTCCGCGTCGACCGCGTGCACCCGGGTCCGGAGCAGCACCGCGGCTCCCGCAACCCCGGTCGGGGAGGTGCGCGACGCCGTGACCGCCTCGACGAGCGTCGGTTCGAGTACCGCCGCGAGCTGGGTGACGGCGCGTCGCCCGTCGACGACCTCGAGGATCAGCCGCAGGGCCACCTCCGCGAACCTGTGCGCGGTGGCATCGACCCGAGGTACTGCGTCGGCGTGCGCGACCGGGGCGCGAGCCGAACCGGCGGGACGGCCGGATCGCCCGTCGTGCGGCGTGGCGCGCGGCGCGGCGTGGGGCCGGCACCGGACGCACTGCCCGGGAGGCTGCGATTCCTGTGGTGGCGGCTCGAAGCGAGGGATGCGGCGTACGTAGCGGCCGGTGTGCAGATCCGTCATGTCATGTCTCCCGGGCGTGGACGGCGCCGGCTCGGCGGCCGGTGCAGGGATCGCGCCTGTGCGGCGCGATGAGGTCCGGGAGAGGACGGACCGCCGATATCGTGACATATCCGGCGGGTCCGCGCTCGCCGTACATCTCGCGGCCGACCCGGGTGATGTCGCCACCGCGACGCGGCCGGGTGCGATGTGCACTCTGCGTCAGCCGTCCACGAATACGCTCTGCTGGTTGTCGTGGACGCCGGTGAACATTTCGGTCGGGGTGAGGGGCCGTGACGCCACCGTAGGCATGATCCCTTCGCGATGAGCGAGGTGAACCATGCTCTCGAGCCGCCCGGAGTACTCGGCGGGTTGGTCGACCATCCAGGTGATGCCCTCGGCGGCCACGGAACTCGGTTCGAAGGTGCTGTGGTCCACGCCCGGCAGGTTGGCGAGAGTGCCCTCCGATGCGACCGGAGCGTCGATGCGGAAGCAGTTGACGGCGATGTGGTCCGGTGCGAGTTGCCGAGCGAGGTCGATTGTCATCCTTTCGAGCCCGACCTTGGCGATGCCGTAGGACATCAGGCCCGGCACAGGTTTCAGCGCGGCCAGGGAGGACACGTTGAGGATGCGACCCCCACCGGCGGCACGGAGGTGCGGGACGGCAGTACGGATGGCGATCAGCGGGGCATCGAGGTCGATCGCCATCACCAGATCGTGGCGACGCAGCGGGACGTCGATGTCACCGACGAAGGTGACGCCCGCATTGTTGACCAGCACATCGAGCCGACCGAGTTCGGCGACGGTCTGTTCGACCATCGCCGCGACCTGTTCGCGGTCCGACAGGTCCACCGGCACGGCGATCGCGGTGCCTCCACGGGCACGAACGGCGTCGACGACGTCGTCGAGCGTCCCGGGGGTGCGGCGAGGGTCGGTTCGCGTCGAGCGGGCGGCGCAGGCCACCGCGTACCCGGCGTCGGCGAGCGCGAGAGCCGTCGCCGCACCCACCCCTCGGCTGGCGCCGGTGACGAGCGCGACTTTGGCCAGAATGCTATTCTCCATTTCCGGAACTATATTTGCGAGTGGGTTGCGGTACAAGAGGTTGTCCCTTCGAACACCGGAGAACGCATGACCGAAGACAGTGCCGTCGCCGGGGACTTCGTGTTCAGATACGGCCCCTCGGCTCTGGTGACCGGTGCGTCGTCCGGTATCGGCCGGTCGTTCGCCCGCCATCTGGCAGAAGCCGGTCTGGACCTGATACTCGTCGCGCGCCGACTCGACCGGCTCGAGGAGCTCGCGGCCGAACTCCGCTGCCGGCACGGCGTCGAGGTGACTGTGCACGAAGTGGATCTCTCGGATCCCGCCGCCGTCGACCGACTGCTCGAGCAAGAGGCGACCACCGACATCGGTTTGCTCGTCAGCAATGCCGGGTTCGGGGTGAAGGGCCCGTTCGAGGACGGTGACACGGCCACGCTCGCCGCCATGCTCGCGGTCAACTGCCAGGCACCGACACGGTTGGCGCATGCCCTCGTTCCGCGGTTGAGGCGACGTGGCCGTGGCGGTGTCGTGTTCACCAGTTCGGTGGAAGGACTCCTCGGCTGCCCGTATTCTGCCGCGTACTCGGCGACGAAGGCCTACGTGAATGCGCTCGGCGAAGGCCTCTGGGGAGAGCTGACTCCCGCGGGGATCGATGTGCTGACACTCTGTCCGGGAGCGACCGACACCGAGGCACCGCGGCTTCAGGGTATCGATCCGGCAACCTTGCGACACCTGATGGATCCGGACGACGTCGCCCGGGGCGCACTCGAGAATCTGAACAACGGACCGACCTACGTACCGAGCGAGCACTATCGCGCACAATTCGACACCCTCGTGACGATGCCCCGCCGGCAGGCGCTCGCGGCAATGGCGGCGAGCCTGCGGGTCTGACGCCGCGGCTCACCCGCAGGTCCGTCTATGCGCGGACGGCGAAACATCTAGGGTGAGGCCGTGCTGCGTGGACTGGTGCTCGACTTCGG
>JADGMW010000661.1_pt1 | contig 12334 bp, 11 predicted proteins | sample 8641801 | NCBI WGS metagenome assembly JADGMW01 (sample SAMN16272018, study PRJNA661076) | feces metagenome | isolation source: fecal sample from diarrhoea affected cattle A | host: Bos taurus | place: South Africa: Lokaleng Village, Mahikeng | collected 2019-09
GCGGCCGGGCCGCCCGGCTCGCTCACGGGTTGCCCCGCGCGCGGGCGAGCGCGACGTAGTGCTCGACCGCGGCCGGGTCGTCGACGGCGCCGACGTTCACGGCCTTCGCCGGGTCGACGCCCTGGAACAGCCGCTTGAGCGGCACCTCCAGGCGCTTGCCGGTGCGGGTGTGCGGCACCGCCGGGACGGCGAGGATCTCGTCGGGCACGTGCCGCGGGGACGCCTGCTCCCGGATGACCGCCCGCAGCCGGGCGACCAGTTCCTCATCGAGCTCGACTCCAGGCGCCAGCTGCACGAACAGCGGCATCCAGTAGCCACCGTCGGGCTGCTCCACGCCCAGGACGACGCAGTCGAGGACCTCGGGCACCGACTCGACGGCGGCGTAGATGTCCGCCGTCCCCATCCGCACGCCGCCACGGTTGAGCGTGGAGTCCGAGCGGCCGGTGATCACGCAGGTGCCGCGGTCGGTGACCTCCATCCAGTCCCCGTGCCGCCACACCCCGGGCCACGGCTCGAAGTAGGCGGCGCGGTAGCGCTCGCCGTCCGGGTCGTTCCAGAACCGCAGCGGCATCGAGGGCATCGGCGCGGTGATCACCAGCTCGCCGAGCTCCCCGGTCACCGGCCGGCCGTCGGGGCTCCACGCCGCCGCCGCGACGCCGAGCATCGGCCGCTGCAGCTCCCCCGCCGTCACCGGCAGCAGCGGCGAGCTGCCGATGAAGCCGGTCGCGACGTCGGTGCCGCCGGACAGCGAGCCGAGCAGCACGTCGTCCGCGACCGCGTCGTAGACCCAGCGGAACGCGGCCGCCGGCAGCGGGGAGCCGGTCGAGCCGATGCCGCGCAGCGCGGAGAGGTCGTGCTCCTCGCCCGGCCGCAGGCCCGCCTTCTCGCAGGCCGAGAGGTAGCCGGCGCTGGTGCCCAGGTAGGTGATGCCGGTGCGCGCGGCCAGCGCGAACTGCGCATCGAGCGCCGGGTAGGCCGGAGCGCCGTCGTGCACGACCAGCGTGCAGCCCGACAGCAGCGTCGAGGTGGCGATGTTCCACATGATCCAGGCGGTCGAGGCGTACCAGAAGAACCGGTCGCCGACGCCGACGTCCATGTGCAGCTCGGCGGCCTTGCGCTGCTCGAGCACCACCCCGCCGTGCCCATGCACGATGCCCTTCGGCAGTCCGGTGGTGCCCGAGGAGTAGACGATCCACAGCGGGGCGTCGAAGGGCGTCGGCTCGAACACCGGCTCCTGCTTCTCGGCGACGGCGTCCGCCCAGGCCAGCGCGCCGTCGGGGAGCTCGCCCGGGAACAGCCGGGGCACCGAGACCGTCGTCCGCACGCTGGGCAGTGCGGCCCGCAGCTGGGCCACCACCTCCCGGCGGTCGAACTCACGCCCGCCGAACCGGTAGCCGTCGACCGCGACCAGCACGGTCGGCTCGATCTGGGCGAACCGGTCCAGGACGGCGCGGGTGCCGAAGTCCGGCGCGCACGCCGACCAGACCGCGCCCACCGCCGCCGCTCCGAGGAACGCGACCACCGCCTCGGGCACGTTGGGCAGGTAGCCGGCCACCCGGTCACCGGGGCCGACGCCCAGCCGGCGCAGCGTCGCGGCGAAGGCGCCCACCTGGCCGCGCAGCTCCGCCCAGGACACCTCGACCGGCTCGGCGTCCTCGGCGGTGACGACCAGCGCCGGGTGCGCCTCGGTGCCCTGCCGGAACACCTGCTCGGCGACGTTCACGGTCGTGCCGGGGAACCAGACCGCCCCGGGCATCCCCGCGTCGGGCAGCACCGCGGAGTCCGGGACGTCGAGGACCCCGGTCCACCGCGCGAGGTCGCCCCAGAACTGCTCGGGGTGCTCGACCGACCAGCGCCACAGCGCGTCGTAGTCGACCGGATCACCGAAGGACAGGCCGCGCCGCTGCGCCACCTCCCCGGCGAACGCCGCGATCCGGGTCCTCCGGATGCTGTCGGCCGTCGGTTGCCACAGCACGTCGCTCACGTCCGCACCCTGCCATCCTGGGACGGCGCCGGCCACGGCGTGCCCACGAACGACAGGAGATCGGCGTGCCCTCGAGCGAGCGCAACGTGCTGGGCGGTCCGCTGGAGGCGTGCGGCACCGATCCGGTCACCGGCTTCTTCCGGGACGGCTGCTGCTCCACCGGGCCCGAGGACCTGGGCTCGCACACCGTCTGCGCGGTCGTCTCGGCCGAGTTCCTCGCCCTCCAGCGCGGGCTGGGCAACGACCTGTCCACGCCCCGCCCGGAGTACGGCTTCCCCGGCCTGCGCCCCGGCGACCGCTGGTGCGTCGTCGCCGCCCGCTGGCTGCAGGCCTACGAGGCCGGTGCCGCAGCGGGCGTCGTCCTCGCCGCCACGAACGAGCGCGCGCTGGAGATCGTGCCGCTCGAGGCGCTGCGCCGGCACGCCGTCGACGTGCCCGACGACCTCAGCGCCCTGGACTGATCGGTTCCGGGGCACCGATCCGGAATGAACCCCGAGGCCACGGCGCTGCGGCGGTCATGAGCGACCTCCTCGACGTGCCGGTGACCACCCTCCAGGGCCAGCAGACGACGCTGCGCGAGCTGACCGGTGGCGGGCCGGCGCTGGTGGTGAACGTGGCCAGCAAGTGCGGCCTGACCCCGCAGTACGCCGGCCTCGAGGCGCTGCACGAGGAGTTCTCGCCGCGCGGCTTCACCGTCGTCGGAGTGCCCTGCAACCAGTTCATGGGCCAGGAGCCGGGCACCGCCGAGGAGATCGCCGAGTTCTGCTCGTCGACCTACGGCGTCACCTTCCCGATGACCGAGAAGGTCGAGATCAACGGCGAGAACGCGCACCCCCTGTTCCAGCAGCTGACCGCGGTGCCCGACGCCGACGGCACGGCGGGGGACGCGCAGTGGAACTTCGAGAAGTGGCTGCTCGACGGGCAGGGCACCGTCGTCGCGCGGTTCCGGCCGAAGACCGCGCCGGACGCTCCCGAGGTCCGCGCGGCGATCCAGTCGGTGCTGCCCGACTGAGCGCCGCCCCCCTGGGGGCGCGCGGCCAGTAAGGTCAGCCTTACAACCGCCGTCCACGCCCGGGAGCTCGTGTGACCACCACGGCCGACGCTCCTGCGCGGAGCGGCGCTCCGGTCCGCGCGGGCCGGACCGCGCGCAGCCGGCGGCTGCTGGTCCTGCTCGGCCTGGTGGCGCTGGTCGTGCTCGCCGCGCTGGCCAGCATCGCCATCGGCACCCGGTCGCTCGCGCCGGGCGTGGTGTGGCGCGCGCTGTTCGACAGCGACCCCACCAGCGAGGCCGCGGTGATCGTGCAGCAGCTGCGGGTGCCCCGGACGGTGCTCGGGCTGCTGGTCGGCGCGGCCCTGGGCATGGCCGGCGCGCTCATGCAGGGCCACACCCGCAACCCGCTCGGCGACCCCGGGCTGCTCGGCGTCACCGCCGGCGCCTCGCTCGCCGTCGTCCTGGCCATCGCCTTCCTCGGCGTCACCACGGCCTCGGGGTACGTGTGGTTCGCCTTCGCCGGCGCGTTCATCGGCACCGTGCTGGTGTACGCGATCGGCTCGGCCGGGCGGGGCGGGGCCACCCCGATCACCCTGGCCCTGGCCGGGGCCGCGCTCTCCGCGCTGATGTACGCCGTGGTCCGGGCCGTCGTGGTCAGCGACACCCGGACGCTCGACTCGTTCCGGTTCTGGCAGGTCGGCGCGCTGGCCGGCCGGGGCGCGGACGTCGCCTGGCAGGTGGCGCCGTTCATCGCCGTCGGCGCCGTGCTGGCCCTGGCCAACGCGCCGGCGCTGAACCTGCTCGGTCTCGGCGAGGACGTCGCGCGGGGTCTGGGCCAGCGCATCTGGCTGGCGCGCGCGGTCGGCCTGGCCGCGATCACGCTGCTGTGCGGTGCGGCGACCGCCGCCTGCGGGCCGATCGCCTTCGTCGGGCTGGTCGTCCCGCACGTCGTCCGCGCGCTCACCGGGCCCGACCACCGCTGGCTGGTCCCCTGCTCCGCCCTGCTCGGCGCGGCCCTGCTGCTGGTCGCCGACGTCCTCGGCCGCGTGCTGGCCCGCCCCGGCGAGCTCCAGGTGGGCATCGTGCTCGCCCTCCTCGGCGCGCCGTTCTTCATCGCGCTGGTGCGCCGCCGCCGGACGATGGCGCTGTGAGCGGGGCCGCGTGAGCACCACCCTGGAGCGCCCGGTCAGCGGGCCGCACGGCCGCACCGCGATCCGCGTCGGGCCGGTCTCGATGGTGCTGCGCTGGCGCCAGGTCGTCGTCCCGCTGGTCGCGCTGGTCGTGCTGGTCCTCGTGTCGGCCCTGAGCATCGGCCGCGGCGACTACCCGATCGGCATCCCCGACGTCCTGCGCACCCTCGTGGGGCTGGGCGAGGGGCCGCAGAACTTCATCGTGCTCCAGCTGCGCGCACCCCGGGTGGTCGTGGGTCTGCTGGTCGGGCTGGCGCTCGGCATCGCCGGGGCGCTGTTCCAGACCTTCGCGCGCAATCCGCTGGCCTCCCCCGACACCCTCGGCATCACCATGGGCGCCTCCGTGGGCGCGGTGGCGGCCATCGTGCTGACCGGCGGCAGCTCGGTGGGCGCGCTGCTCGGCGGGTTCGGCGTCCAGTTCGCTGCGCTGCTCGGCGCCCTCGGCACCGGCCTGCTGCTGTTCCTGCTGGCCTGGCGGGCCGGCATCGACGGCTACCGGCTGGTGCTCGTCGGCATCGCACTGTGGTCCATGGGCACCGCGCTGGTCGACTGGCTGCTCACCAACGCCCAGGTCTACGACGCCGCCGCGGCCTACGTCTGGATCACCGGCTCGCTCAACGCCCGCACCTGGGACCAGGCCGTCCCGCTCGCGATCGCCCTGGCCGTCCTCGTCCCGCTGTCCCTGGCCACCGGCCGGGCCCTGAGCGTGCTCCAGTTCGGCGACGACACCGCCCGCGGCCTGGGCCTGCGACTGCCGGTTGCGCAGACGGCGGTCGTGCTGCTGGCCGTCGGGCTCACCGCGGCGGCGGTCTCGGCCGCCGGGCCGATCACGTTCGTGGCGCTCGTCGTCCCGCAGGTCGCCGTCCGGCTCACCGGCGGCTCCCGGCCACCGCTGCTGGCCTCGGGCCTGCTCGGCGCCGTCCTGGTGGTGGGCGCGGACCTGATCACCCGCACCGCGCTCCCCGAGGCGCTGCCGGTCGGCATCCTCACCGCCCTCATCGGGGCGCCCTACCTGCTCTGGCTGCTCATCCGCGGAAGGCGGCGATCCACGCTATGACGTCGAACGGCGTGACCGAGGCGACGGCGGACCACGCCGGCGCGACGCCCGCCGCGTCTCCCGGCGCGGGCCGGGTGCGGCTGGCCGCCGAGCACGTCCGGCTGGCCTACGACGACACCGTCGTCGTCCACGACCTGGACCTGGAACTCACCGACGGGTCCTTCACCGCCATCGTCGGCCCCAACGGCTGCGGCAAGTCCACCCTGCTCCGGGCGCTGGGCCGGCTGCTGCGCCCGGCCGGCGGTCAGGTGCTGCTCGACGGGCGGGCCATCGCGCGGACGCCGACCCGCGAGGTGGCCAAGGTCCTGGGCCTGCTCCCCCAGTCCCCCTCGGCGCCCGAGGGGCTGACCGTGGCCGACCTCGTGGCCCGCGGCCGGCATCCGCACCAGAGCTGGGTGCGGCAGTGGTCCCGGGACGACGAGGCGGTGGTGGCCGAGGCGCTGCGGTGGACCGACCTCGCCGAGCTCGCCGACCGCTCCGTCGACACCCTCTCGGGCGGCCAGCGGCAGCGCGCCTGGATCTCGATGGCCCTGGCCCAGGGCACCGACCTGCTGCTGCTGGACGAGCCCACGACCTACCTCGACCTGGCCCACCAGATCGACGTGCTGGAGCTGGTCGGCCGGCTGCACGCCGAACGCGGGCGCACCGTGGCCGTCGTGCTGCACGACCTGAACCTCGCCGCCCGTTACGCGCAGCGGCTCGTGGCGATGAAGGACGGCGTGCTCGTCGCCTCGGGCACGCCGGACGAGGTGCTCACCGAGCAGCTGCTCGCCGACGTCTTCGACCTCGAGGCCCGGATCGTGCCCGACCCGGTCACCGGGACCCCGATGGTCGTGCCGGTGCGCCGGCTGGGCTGAGGCTCGCCCGCGGGCACACGCCTCAGGTCGCGGCGAGCACCTCGTCGAGGTGCTCGAGGGGGTCGCCGCCCTCGCCGGCACGGAAGTCGTCCAGCCACACCCGGAAACCGGCCACGGACCGGGAGACCAGCAGCCGGTGCCGCCAGTCCGCCGTTCCTCCCCGCCGCGCGACCAGCCGCTCGGTCAGCCGGCGCTCCTGGTCGGTCAGCCGGGTGGTCGGGGACCCGGCGCGCTGGCGGGCTGCGTCGGACAGCACCCGCAGGTGGCCGACGAGGCGGTCGCCCTCGGCCACGATGTGCGCGCCCAGCCGGCGCAGCGCCCACCGCAGGGCCTCGGCGTCGTCCATCCCGTCGGGCGCCACGGCCAGGTCGGCGGCGACCCGGTCGGCCATGACCCGGGACGGCTCGGCGAGGACGTCGTCCTTGGTCGGGAAGTACCGGAAGAACGTCCGGGGAGCGATGTCGGCGGCAGCGCAGATGTCGGCGACGGTGACCCCGTCGAAGCCGCGCTCGGCGAACAGGCGCATCGCCGCGTCGACCGTCTGCGCACGGCTCGCGGCCCGCTTGCGCTCCCGCAGACCCTCCACGGCCACCTCCTCCCGTCCTACGTTCGACGCGTGAGCGAGCCCACAGGTTCCGGCGCGACCGGAGGAGCCTGCTGGCATAGCATGCCGCGTGGCAGTTTCTGCCACCAAATCTTCCACTCCGCTTGGAGCACGTATGTCCCACGCCCCTACGGCTCCGGCGACCGCCGCGATCGACCCGGCCGACGACCACTGGCATCCCCAGCAGGTGGCGGCGCTCGCCGTCGTCGCGGTCTGCGGCGTGCTCGTCTCGCTGACGCAGTCGATCCTCATCCCGGTGCTCGGCGCCATCCAGCGCGACCTGGGCAGCAGCACCACCGGCACCGAGTGGCTGCTCACCTCGACCCTGCTCGTGGCCGCCGTGTCGGTGCCGGTGCTCGGCCGGCTGGGCGACCTCTACGGCAAGCGCCGCATGCTGCTGGTCGCCACCACCGCGCTGGTCATCGGCTCGATCATCTGCGCGCTCGCCGACTCGATCGGCGTCATGATCGCCGGCCGGATCGTCACCGGCGTCTCGTCGGCCGCCATCCCGCTCGGCATCAGCCTCATCGGCCAGGTCCTCCCGGCCAAGCGCGCCGGGTCCGGCATCGCGCTGGTCAGCGCCACGCTCGGCATCGGCGGCGCGCTGGGCCTCCCGCTCGCCGCGCTCGTCGCCGAGCACTCCGACTACCACGTGCTCTTCTGGATCTGCGCCGTCGGCGGCGCCGCGGCCTTCGCCGGCATCTGGTTCGCCCTCGCCGAGGTGCCCCGCTTCGGCTCCGGCCGGATGGACCTCCCCGGCGCCGTCCTGCTCGCCGCGGCACTGGTGGCCCTGCTGCTCCCGCTCGCCGAGGCCACCACGTGGGGCTGGGCCGACGCGAGGACGATCGGGCTGCTGGCCCTGGCCGCCGTACTGCTCGCCGCCTTCGTGCTGGTCGAGCGCCGCGTCGCCTCGCCGCTGGTCGACCTCGTGGTGAACGCCCGGCCCTCGCTGCTGCTCACCAACATCGCCTCGCTGTGCATCGGCTTCGCCCTGTTCGCCTCCTTCATCGGGACGGCGTCCTACGTGCAGGCCCCGGCGTCCTCCGGATACGGCTTCGGGTCCTCGGTCCTGGCAAGCGGCCTGGCGATGCTGCCCAGTGGCCTGGCCATGCTGGCGCTCTCGCCCGTCTCGGCCATGCTCTCCGCCCGCCTCGGGCCGAAGATCACGCTGGCGATCGGGGCCACCGTCGTCGCCGTCGGCTTCCTGGGCCGGATCGTGTTCACCGGCTCGTTCACCGAGATCGTCGTCTGGACGACCGTCGCCGGCGCCGGCACCGGGATCGCCTACGCCGCCATGCCGAGCCTGATCCTGCGGGCCGCCCCGGCCGACGAGCTGGCCGCCGCCAACGGGCTCAACACGCTGGCCCGCAGCGTCGGCAGCTCGCTGGCCAGCGCGATCGGCGGCACGCTGCTGGCCGCCCAGACCATCTCGCTGGGCGGGTTCGACCTGCCCTCGCTGGGGGCCTACCGGACGCTGTTCGGTATCTGCGCGGGCGCGGCGCTGCTCGGCGCCCTCATCGCGCTGGTCATCCCGGCCGCCGATCGGGAGCCCGCGCGAACCCAGGGGTGACGATCTGGGTTAGGGCAGGCTAACCTTCGCGCGCCTGGGGATGAGCCCATCCCCCGACCGAAGGGGACCCCGTTGCACCGCACCCCCCGCCGCCTGCTCGGCGGCCTGCTCGCGCTCGTCCTGGCCGCCGGCACCGCCGCCTGCGCCGGTGACGACGACCAGCCCGCTCCCGCTGCCGGAGGGGGCTGGTCGTTCACCGACGACCTGGGCACCACCGTCGAGCTCGACGAGCGCCCCACCCGCGTGGCCGGGATCAACGACGTCATGTCCTCGCTGTGGAACTACGGCATCGAGCCGGTGGCCACGTTCGGCCAGACGTCCACCGCCGACGACGTCGCCTTCGAGGGCCGCGACCTGTCCGACGTCGAGATCGTGGGTGGGAGCTACGGCTCGATCGACCTCGAGCAGCTGGCCGCGGCCGAGCCCGACGTCATCATCACCACGGTCTACCCGACCGACTCCGCGGGCACCCTGGACGAGACCGAGCCGCTCTACGGCTTCGAGTCGCTGGAGCAGCAGGAGCAGGTCGGCCGGATCGCCCCGATCATCGCCATCGCCTGGCGCGGCTCGGCCGCCGACGTCATCGAGCGCACCGCCGAGCTGGCCGAGGCCCTGGGCGCGGACCTGGGCAGCGCGGAGAACATCGCGGCCCGTGCCGAGTTCGCCGCGGCCGGCGAGGCGCTGACCGCGGCCGCCGCCCGCGGGCTGACCGTGCTGCCGGTGGCCGCCTACGCCGACGAGGGCTTCTACATGGCCAAGGCCGCCGACGAGCCCTCGCTGCGGATGTACCAGGACCTCGGTGTCCGGTTCGTCGACCCCGGCGGCTCGGACTACTACTGGCAGACGGCGGGCTGGGAGGACGTGCCGCAGTACCCGAGCGACCTGATCCTGTACTCGCTGCGCGGCGCGCTGCCCCCGGAGCAGATGGCCGAGCAGCCCACCTACAACCTGCTGCCCGCGGCCCAGGCCGGGCAGGTGCACCCGTGGAAGTACATCGGCATGGACTACGCCGCCCAGGCGGCCTACATGCGGGAGCTGGCCGGCTGGCTGGACGCCGCGAACGACGTCACCCCCTGACCCCACGCCGGGACCACGTGATCCCGGCACGGCAGAGACCCGGAACCGCCGAGATCGCGCGATCTCGGCGGTTCCGTGCGTCGAGGGAGCGGTTCCGTGCGTCGAGGAGCCGTCCCGTGCGTCAGGGAGCCGACTGGTGCTGCTCCTCGTCGTCCGGCGCGGGCTTCACCGCGAGGACGAAGTCGTCGCCGTGGTGCCGGATCCCGTGCACCACCGCCTGCTCGACCGCCTCCACAGCGGCCGTCCGGCGCAGCACCATCGGGTCCGAGCGCACGTCCTTGGCCAGCGAGACCGCCAGGCCCACCATCACCAGCGCGAACGGCAGCGCGGCGATGATCGTGATGTTCTGCAGGCCGGTGAGCGCCTCGTCCCCGCCGACCAGCAGCATGATCGCCGCCACGGCACCCATCACGACGCCCCAGAAGATCACCGTCCGCCGGCTGGGCTCCATCGTCCCGCGCTCGGACAGCGAGCCCATGACGATCGAGGCCGCGTCGGCGCCGGAGACGAAGAAGATCGCCACCAGCACCATGACCAGCACCGTCATCACGGTGGCCAGCGGATAGGTCTCCAGCACGCCGAACAGCTGGCCCTCCGACGTCGACCGCCCGGCGATGTCGGCGCCGTCCTGCTGGGCGGCGATCCCGGCGCCACCGAAGATCGCGAACCAGATCAGGCTGACCACGCTGGGCACCAGCAGGACGCCGCTGACGAACTGGCGGATCGTGCGGCCGCGGCTGATCCGGGCGAGGAAGAGCCCGACGAACGGCGTCCAGCTGATCCACCAGGCCCAGTAGAAGACCGTCCAGCCGCGCAGCCACTCCGCCATCGCGTCCCCGCCGCTGGCCTCGGTGCGGCCGGCCATCTCGGCGAGGTCGGAGAAGTAGGCGCCGATCGTCCCGGGCACCAGGTTCAGGATCAGGACCGTCGGGCCGACGACGAAGACGAACAGCGCCAGCACGGTGGCCAGCACCATGTTGATGTTGGACAGCCACTGGATGCCCCGCGCGATGCCGGAGACGGCCGAGGCGACGAACGCCGCGGTGAGCACCGCGATGATCGCGACCAGCGCACCGTTGCCGACGTCGCCCAGCCAGCCCAGGATCTCCACCCCGCTGCCGATCTGCAGCGCACCGAGCCCCAGCGACGCAGCGGAGCCGAACAGCGTGGCGAAGATCGCCAGGACGTCGATGAGCTTGCCCACCGGGCCCTCGGTGCGGCCGCGGCCGAACAGCGGGGCGAACGCGGAGCTGATCAGCTGCGGCCGGCCCCGGCGGAAGGTGCCGTAGGCGATCGCCAGACCGACGACGGCGTAGATCGCCCACGGGTGCAGGCTCCAGTGGAACATCGTGGTGGCCATCGCCGTGGAGATCGCCTCGGGCGTCTCGGCGTCGACCGTGCGCGGCGGCGGCGACACGTAGTGGGTGAGCGGCTCGCTGACGCCGAAGAACATCAGCCCGATGCCCATGCCGGCGCTGAACATCATCGCGATCCAGGAGACCGTGCGGAACTCCGGCTTCTCGTCGTCGCGGCCCAGCGGGATCCGCCCGTACCTGCTGGCCGCGAGCCACAGCACGAAGACCACGAAGCCGGAGGCGAGCAGCACGAACAGCCAGCCGAGGTTGGTCAGCACCCAGGTGAGCGCCCCTCCGCTGGCGCTGCCCAGACCGGACGGGGACAGGAAGCCCCACGCGACGAAGGCCAGCGCGACCGCCGCGGCGATGCCGAAGACGGTCGCGTCCAGCCGCCCGCCCCGGATGCTGGCCCGGGGTGGCTGGGCGAGCGCCGGGTGGACCGCCGTCGCCCCGGAGCCGCGCGCGGAGACCTCTGCCGGGTCGTTCACCGGGCCGTTCGTGGGGTCGGTCGGTCCCGGCGTGGATGTGGACGAAGTGGTGTTCAGGGTCACAGTCGTGTCCGGCGCCCCTCGGCGCCCCTCCGTTTCGATGCGTGGGCGCGTCCGCCGCCGGTGGCCGGCGCGCCGCTCCCCACGGTCCGCAGATCCCGCCGGTCCCGCAAACCGGCAGGTAGCGGGCCGGCCGGGACTCCCCCGACCGGGTGGTCCCGCCCCCGAGGGCAGCGGCACGGAAGACTGACGCCATGGAGTTGCCCAGCGCGCTGTACCTCCCCACGGACGAGGGGTTCACGGCCACCGCCCTGACCATCGGCCCGTGGGACCCGGGTCTCCAGCACGCGGGCCCCCCGGCGGCGCTCCTGGCCCGGGAGGTCGAGCGGGCGAGCGGGATCCCCGAGGGCCAGACCGTGCGGCTCGGCTACGACATCCTCGGCCCCGTGCCCGTCGGCCCGGTCCGGATCACCACCTCGGTGGTGCGACCGGGGCGCCGCGTGGAGCTCGTCGAAGGAGTGCTCGACGCCGGTGACGGCCGCCCGCTCATGCGGCTCTCGGCGTGGCGCATGCGCACCCGGACGGAGGGCCTGCCCACGGCCGTCGAGGGATCGGCGCCCCCGGCGGCCCATCCCGCGAGCACGGGACCGGAGGCGAGCACCCCCGGCGGCGCCGCCTTCTTCCGCTCCGAGGTCGCCTACCACCGGGCGCTGGAGTGGCGCTTCGCCGACGGCGACTTCAACACCCCCGGCCCGGCCACCGCCTGGACGCGCCCGGAGTGCACCCTGGTGGAGGGCGAGCCGATCACCCCGCTGCAGCACCTGCTGGTCATGACCGACGCCGCCAGCGGCATCTCGGCGGTCCTGGACTGGAGCCGCGCCTCCTTCGTCAACGTGGACCTCGGCGTCGCGCTGCAGCGGCCGCCGCGGGGCGAGTGGCTCGGCATGTCCGCCACCACGGTGCTCGGGGACGCGGGGGCGGCACAGTGCTCCGCCGTCCTGTTCGACCGCGACGGGGCGATCGGCCGCTCCACCCAGTCGCTGTTCGTGGAGCCCCGGTGAGCGGCCCACCCCCGGTCCCGTGCCGGACGACGACGAGGACGCGAGTGACGAGGAGGACCCCGACATGTCCGAGGCACTGAGGGACGTCCAGGACTGGCTG
>JADGMW010000662.1_pt1 | contig 12331 bp, 9 predicted proteins | sample 8641801 | NCBI WGS metagenome assembly JADGMW01 (sample SAMN16272018, study PRJNA661076) | feces metagenome | isolation source: fecal sample from diarrhoea affected cattle A | host: Bos taurus | place: South Africa: Lokaleng Village, Mahikeng | collected 2019-09
AGCGGGTTGCCGGATTCCACCAGGGTGCTGGAACCGGCGCCGCCGGGCCCGACCAGCAGAATCAGCCCGGCAAACGCCAGCAGCACCAGCATGGCGCCGATCAGTCCGCGAGGCATGTCGCGTTGCGGATTCTTGGTTTCCTCAGCAGCCAACGGCACTCCTTCAACGGCGAGGAAGAACCAGATCGCATAGGGAATCGCCGCCCAGATACCCACGTAGCCGAACGGCAGGAAAGCGCTGGCGCCCGCGGCCGTGGTTGGCGTGATGTCGAGCAGGTTGGCCACTGAGAAGTGCGGCACCATCGCCACGATGAACACGCCCAGCGCCAGCGCGGCGACGGCAGTGATGATGAACATCAGCTTGAGCGCCTCGCCGACGCCGAAGATGTGGATGCCGATAAAGGCGATGTAGAAGGCCAGGTAGATCACCCAGCCGCCGACGCCGAACAGCGACTCGCAGTAGGCCCCGATGAACACCGCAATGGCGGCCGGCGCAATGGCATATTCGATGAGGATGGCCGTGCCGGTGAGAAAGCCGCCTAGTGGGCCGAACGCGGTGCGGGCGAAGCCGTAGCCGCCGCCAGCGGTGGGTACCATGGAAGACAGTTCGGCCAGCGAGAAGCACATGCACAGGTACATGGTCGCCATCAGCAGCGTGGCGATGAACAGGCCGCCCCAGCCGCCCTGGGCCAGGCCGAAGTTCCAGCCGGCATAATCGCCGGAAATCACGTAGGCGACGCCGAGACCGACTAGCAGCACCCAGCCAGCGGCGCCTTTCTTCAGTTCTCGGTCTTGGAAATAGCCGCTGCCGACGGTTTCAAAATCGATCGCATGCTGCGGTGCCGTGGAACTGCCGTGTTCGAGAGCCATGGGTAAGTCCTCTTGGGTGATTGGCAACTCTCTTCCTAGCAAGCCTCATGCCCCACGCACAAAACGTCCTGTTTGCGCGATTTTGTCAGCCAGTTTTGGCAGAAACGCACCTTTTCCGCGCTCTGCGGCACCATTGCGGAGCCCGGAAGGTGTCTTGTTCGGCTGGGCGGCGAGCGCCGCCCAGGGTCGTCGTCAGAAGAAGCCCAACGGGTTGATGTCGTAGCTGACCAACAGGTTCTTGGTCTGCTGATAGTGGTCGAGAATCATCTTGTGGGTTTCGCGACCGACGCCGGATTTCTTGTAGCCACCGAACGCGGCGTGGGCCGGATAGAGGTGGTAGCAGTTGGTCCACACGCGACCGGCCTTGATCGCCCGGCCCATGCGGTAGGCGCGGTTGATGTCGCGGGTCCAGACGCCCGCACCCAGGCCGTACTCGGTGTCGTTGGCGATGGCCAGGGCTTCGGCTTCGTCCTTGAAGGTAGTGACACCGATCACCGGGCCGAAGATTTCCTCCTGGAACACGCGCATCTTGTTGGTGCCCTTGAGCAGCGTAGGCTGGATGTAGTAGCCGGTCGCCAGCGAGCCCTCGAGCTTCTCGGCGCCGCCGCCGGAGAGCACTTCAGCGCCTTCCTGCTGGGCGATTTCCAGGTACGACATGATCTTGTCGAACTGCTGCTGGCTGGCCTGGGCGCCGACCATGGTGTCGGTGTCCAGCGGGTCGCCGCGCTTGATCTGCTGGACCTTCTTCATCACCGCTTCCATGAAGGGTGCGTAGATGGACTCCTGCACCAGCGCCCGCGACGGGCAGGTGCAGACCTCGCCCTGGTTGAAGAAGCCCAGCACCAGACCTTCGGCGGCCTTCTCGATAAAGATCGGCTCGGCCTGCATGATGTCTTCGAAATAGATGTTCGGGCTCTTGCCGCCCAGCTCCACGGTACTGGGAATGATGTTTTCGGCGGCCAGTTTCATGATGTGCGAGCCCACCGGGGTGGAACCGGTGAAGGCAATCTTGGCGATACGCTTGCTGCTTGCCAGGGCCTCGCCAGCTTCCTTGCCGAAGCCTTGGACGATGTTGAGCACGCCCGGCGGCAGCAGGTCACCGATCAGCTCCATCAGCACGGTAATGCCCAGCGGGGTCTGCTCGGCGGGCTTCAGGATCACGCAGTTGCCGGCGGCCAGGGCGGGGGCGAGCTTCCAGCAGGCCATCAGGATGGGGAAGTTCCAGGGGATGATCTGCCCGACCACGCCCAGCGGTTCATGAAAGTGATAGGCCGCGGTGTGCTCGTCGATCTCGGCGCTGGTGCCTTCCTGGGCGCGGATGCAGCCGGCGAAGTAGCGGAAGTGGTCCGCGGCCAGGGGAATATCGGCGTTCAGGGTCTCGCGCACCGCCTTGCCGTTGTCCCAGGTTTCGGTGATGGCAAGCATTTCCAGGTTCTGTTCGATGCGGTCGGCGATCTGCAGCAGGATCAGCGAGCGGGCCTGCACGCTGGTCTTGCCCCAGGCGTGGGCGGCGGCGTGGGCGGCGTCCAGCGCCTTGTCGATATCGGCCGCGTCGGAGCGCGGGAATTCGGCGATGGGCTGGCCGTTGACCGGCGACAGGTTGGTGAAGTACTGGCCGTTGACGGGCTCGACGAACTCGCCGTTGATGAAGTTGCCGTAACGGTTCCTGAAGGTGACCAGGGAACCTTCGGTGCCGGGATGGGCGTAACGCATGGTGAGCCTCCGTGTCTTGTAATTGTGACTGGACCACTGTGAGTTCAGCGTAGATCAACGGCCGACGGCCGGTGTCCGGGGCGACGTGCGGTGGCGCCGAGGCGTTTCGATGGGCAGCTGCAAGACGCCGATGTCGAGTGGCCGCGCAAGCCCCGCGGCGCAGGGGCTGTGCTAATCTGCCGCGCAATTGTTCAGCCGGTCTTTTTCACGCCTACCGGCTGGCCACCGGCAGTTTCAGAGGTCTTTCATGCACATCCACGTTCTCGGCATCTGCGGCACCTTCATGGGTTCGCTCGCGGTGCTTGCCAAGGAGCTGGGCCATCGCGTCACCGGCTCCGACGCCAATGTCTATCCACCCATGAGCACCCAGCTCGAAGCCGTGGGCATCGAGCTGATGCAGGGCTACGAGCCGGCGCACCTGCAGCCGGCGCCCGACCTCGTGGTGGTGGGTAACGCGCTGTCGCGTGGCAACCCGGCGGTGGAGCATGTGCTGAACAAGGGCCTTCCCTATGTTTCCGGGCCGCAGTGGCTGGCCGACCACGTGCTGCAGGGTCGCTGGGTGCTGGCGGCAGCGGGCACGCACGGCAAGACCACCACTAGCAGCATGTTGGCCTGGGTGCTGGAACATGCAGGGATGGCGCCGGGCTTCCTCATTGGCGGTGTGCCGCAGAACTTCGGTATTTCCGCACGCCTGGGTGATACGCCGTTCTTCGTGGTGGAGGCGGACGAGTACGACAGCGCCTTCTTCGACAAGCGCAGCAAGTTCGTTCACTACCGCCCGCGCACCGCGATCCTGAACAACCTTGAATACGATCATGCGGATATTTTTCCTGACCTGGCGGCTATCGAGCGGCAATTCCATCATCTGGTGCGTACCGTGCCGGGGGAGGGGTTGATCATCCATCCCGAAGCGGAAACCGCCCTCAAGCGGGTGATCGAGATGGGCTGTTGGACCCCGGTGCAGACCACGGGCGAGGGCGGGCAATGGCAGGCGAATCTGCTCAGCGCGGACGGCTCGCATTTTGAAGTGATCTTCGATGGCGCCGTGCAGGGCGAGGTGAAGTGGGAACTGACCGGCCTGCACAACGTCAGCAATGCACTGGCGACGCTGGCCGCGGCGCGGCATGTCGGTGTGGTGCCGGAGGTTGCGGTGGCCGGGCTGTCGGCTTTCAAGAGCGTCAAGCGGCGGATGGAGAAGGTCGCCGAGGTGAACGGCGTGACCATTTACGACGACTTTGCCCATCACCCGACCGCTATCGCCACGACGCTGGATGGGCTGCGCAAGCAGGTGGGCGACACGCCGATCATCGCCGTCGTCGAGCCGCGCTCGAACTCCATGAAGCTCGGCGCCCACCGCGAAGGGCTGGCGCAATCCGTGGCGCTGGCCGACCAGGCGATCTGGTACGCACCGTCGAACCTGGGCTGGGACCTGGCCGCGACTGTCGCCGGCTCGCCGGTAGCGACCACCGTGTGCGATTCGCTCGAGGCGATCATCGCCAAGGTCAAGGCCGACGCGACGCCGGGAACACAGGTGGTGGTGATGAGCAATGGTGGCTTTGGTGGGTTGCACGGCAAGCTGGCCGAGGCGTTGAGCTGATCGCTCAAGGTGGAAAACGCTTCGCGGTTTTCCACCCTACGAATGACCTTGGTAGGGTGGAAATCGCCGAAGGCATTTCCACGCGTGGAGGCAGGTAGGGGCGGGCAGCGTTCCGCTTCAGCCCTCCGGAAACAACAAGGCAACAAGGAAACAGGACAATGAACGGACCGGAACGCATCACCCTGGCCATGACCGGCGCGTCCGGCTCGCAATATGGCCTGCGCCTGCTGGACTGCCTGATCCAGGAAGACCGCGAGGTGCACTTCCTGATTTCCAAGGCTGCGCAACTGGTCATGGCCACCGAGACCGACGTGGTGTTGCCGGCCAAGCCCCAGGCCATGCAGGCGTTCCTCTCCGAATACACCGGCGCCGCCGCCGGGCAGATCCGCGTCTTCGCCAAGGAGGACTGGATGGCGCCGCCGGCTTCCGGTTCCGGCGCGCCGACTGCCATGGTGGTGGTGCCCTGCTCCACCGGCACCCTCTCGGCGATCGCTACGGGTGCTTGCAACAACCTGATCGAGCGTGCCGCGGACGTCACGCTCAAGGAGCGCCGGCAGCTGATTCTGGTGCCGCGCGAGGCACCCTATTCGAGCATTCACCTGGAAAACATGCTCAAGCTGTCCAACCTCGGGGTAACCATCCTGCCGGCCTCGCCGGGCTTCTATCACCAGCCGCAGACCATCGACGATCTGATTGATTTTGTCGTCGCGCGCATCCTCAATCTGCTCAACATCCCGCAGGACATGCTGCCGCGCTGGGGTGAGCACCACATCGTCAGCGACGAATGAGGATGGCGTAGGGCCGAACTCATTCGGCGAGCGCCTCCTCCTGTCGCGCAGCGGCCGAACAGGTTCGGCCCTACGGCTCTTCACGTCGTTAGCGCATTAGAGCACGCTGCGCCAACGCCGATTCCTTGGCATTCTTTCGTCAGCGATGAATGAGATCAGCCGGCTAGCGAACCCGTATGTCGCAGGAGGGCGCCCAGTGAAAACCAAAGCTGTGCTTGGATTGGTATTGGTTGCCGTCCTGCTGCCCGGCTGCGCCACGGTGCGTACCCTCGATGCAGCCAAGCCCGGTGCACCCATCATCTATTCCGGCACGCGGCTGAACTGGTACAGCCTCAATGACGGCTGCTGTGCGCAGGACCGCTTCGGCGCCGTGGCGCCGAAGTACGCCGCGCTGGATCTGCCAGGCAGTTTGCTGCTCGACACATTGTTGTTGCCGTTCGCCGTGGCCGCTGAGCTGGGCGTCGGGCTGGGCGTGCGCGGGGGCTTGTAAGCAGGCCGTCATTGCGAGCTAGCGCAGCGGTGGGCATGCGGCGGCGCCCACAACGTCAACCCTCAGCGACGGACGCTCCGTAGGGCTTCATGCGGCCGGCGGCCTTTCCTGCCGGCAAGCAGAGGAACCCGTTCGGCCCTACGGAGCTTTCAGGTTGTTACCCGTTCGGCATGCTGGGCCAATGCCCACTCGACATGCTCGCGCACCAGTTCGGAAGGATCGTCGCGGCGGGCCTCAAGCGCCTGCAGCACCGGGATGCTCGAGGGTGCATTGCCCAGGCCGACCGCGAGGTTGCGCAGCCAGTTCTGATAGCCGGTGCGGCGCAGCGGTGAGCCTTCGGTACGGCTGAGAAACTCCTCTTCGGTCCAGCGGAACAGTGCCGCCAGTTCGGCGTTGTCCAGATTGTGCCGCGGCTGGAAGTCGCTCTGTTCGGTGGGCCGCGCAAAGCGGTTCCAGGGGCAGACGATCTGGCAGTCGTCGCAGCCGAACACCCGGTTGCCCACCTTGCTGCGCAGCTCGACGGGAATGGAGCCCTTCAGCTCGATGGTCAGGTAGGAGATGCAGCGTCGCGCATCCAGCACGCGTTCACCGACGAAGGCCTCGGTGGGGCAGACGTCCAGGCATGCGTGGCAGCTGCCGCAGTGATCGCGTGCAGTGGGCTCGTCGATTGGAAGCTCGATATCGACGAACAGCTCGCCAAGAAAGAACCAACTGCCGGCTTTGCGATTCAGGACCAGGGTGTTCTTGCCGATCCAGCCGAGCCCGGCCTGTTGCGCCACGGCCTTTTCCAGCACCGGCGCGCTGTCGACGAAGGCGCGGAAGCCGAACGGGCCGACTACCTGCTGGATGCGCTCGGCGAGATGCTGAAGGCGCTTGCGAATCAGCTTGTGGTAGTCGCGCCCCAGCGCATAACGGGACACGTAAGCCTTTTCCGGCTGCGCCAGTTGCTGAGCCATGTGGGTATCGCCGGGCAGATAGTCCATGCGCAGCGAAATGACGCGTAGCGTGCCCGGCACCAGTTCGTCCGGACGCGAACGCTTGCTGCCGTGGGCAGACATGTAATCCATCTCGCCCTGGTAGCCGGCGGCCAGCCAGGCTTCAAGGTGCGCCTGGTGCTCGCCGAGGTCGACGCCGGTAATGCCGACCTGCTGGAAGCCGAGCTCGCGGCCCCACTCCTTGATGGAGAGGGCGAGGGCAGCAGGATCGAGAGCGGAACTGGACATTGGAGAGCGACGTGGCGAGCGGGTGCGTATAATTCTGCCAGATATTCCAGCCGACGATTTTCCGTGCCGATGACCGATACCTTGCCTTCCACCCTGTATACCGCTGCCCAGGTGCGTGAAATCGACGCGCGCCTGATTGCCGCCGGTACGCCGGGGTTCGACCTGATGCAGCGTGCCGCCCATGCCGCATGGCGCGCGTTGCGTCGTCGCTGGCCAGAAGCCGACAGGCTCACGGTACTGGCCGGGCGCGGTAACAACGCCGGAGACGGCTACCTGATTGCGGTACTGGCGCAGCGCGCCGGCTGGCAGGTGAAGGTGCTGGCAGTCGGCGACCCGCAGATGTTGCAGGGCGATGCGGCCCTGGCATTCGGTGAGGCGCGGCAGGCCGGCGTCGCCGTCGAAGCCTGGCACGAAGAGTCGGTGTTGCAGGGTGTGCTGGTGGACGCGCTGCTGGGCACCGGTATCTCCGGAGAGGTCCGCGAGCCCTACGCAGCGGCAGTTTCCGCAATCAATGCCAGTGGTCTGCCGGTCATGGCGGTGGACCTGCCGTCGGGGCTCTGTGCCGACACCGGGCATGTGCTCGGATGTGCGGTGCGCGCGGACCTGAGCGTCAGTTTCATCGGGCTCAAGCCGGGCCTGTTCACCGGCGAAGGGCCGGACCGGGTTGGCAGGCTGGTCTTCGACGACCTGCAGGCCTCGAGTGAAATCCTTGCGTTAACTGCGGCTGCCGGGACGCGCTTGTGCGAGTCGACGCTGCCGCGGCTGGCGCCCCGGTCGCCGGCCGCGCACAAGGGCAGTTTCGGTCAGGTGCTGGTGATCGGGGGCGACCTCGGAACCGGAGGCGCTGCGCTGCTCAGTGCGGAGGCAGCGCTGCGTTGTGGTGCCGGCATGGTCTCGCTGGCGACGCGCCCACAGCACGTCACCGCCTCGCTGGTGCGTCGGCCGGAAATCATGTGCCATGGCGTCGAGTCCACCTATGCGCTGACGGATCTTGTCGAGCGAGCGGACGTGCTGGTGGTTGGCCCGGGTCTGGGGCAGGCGCCTTGGGGACGCAGCCTGATATCGCTGGCGCCGCATCGAGAGGTACCGCAGGTGTGGGATGCCGATGCGCTGAACCTGCTGGCAGCGCAGGCGGTGGAGCTGCCTGCCAATGCGCTGATCACCCCGCATCCGGGTGAGGCCGCCAGGTTGCTGAATACCACCGTGGCGCAAATCCAGGCGGATCGTCCGCGCGCGGTGCGCGAACTGGCCGCCCGGTACCGCTGCGTGGCGCTGCTCAAGGGCGCCGGCACGCTGATCGCGTCGGATGATGGGCGCTTGGCGCTGTGTGATCGGGGGCATCCGGCCATGGCCAGTGCCGGGCTCGGCGATGTGCTGGCCGGTGTGGCCGGGGCCATGCTGGCGCAGGGGCTGGCGCCGTTCGAGGCAGCCTGCCTGGCGGCGTGGCTGCATGCCCGGGCAGGCGAGCGGCTGGGGCATCAGGGGCGCGGCCTGGCTGCCAGCGACCTGCTTGTGGAAATTCGCCTGTTGCTGGAGGGGCACTCGCCTTGTCTGAACTGACGCTGTTGGCCGACGACGAATCGGCGATGCTGGCCCTGGGCGCGCGGATCGCCCGGGCGACGGCGGGAAAGGGCACCATTTACCTGCACGGCGACCTGGGCGCGGGAAAGACCACGCTGTCGCGCGGGCTGATTCGTGGCTTCGGCCATGAAGGCAAGGTCAAGAGCCCGACCTTCACTCTGGTCGAGCCCTATGAAATCGGCGGCGTGCGGGTCTTCCATTTCGACCTCTATCGCCTGGTCGACCCCGAGGAGCTCGAGTTTCTCGGCATCCGCGACTATTTCGAAGGCGATGCCCTGTGCCTGATAGAGTGGCCGGAACGCGGTGCGGGCGTTTTGCCAAAGGCCGACCTGGACATTACCATTACCGCCCACGGTTCCGGCCGTGCATTGCGTTTGACGCCAAGTGGCGAGCGCGGCGAAGCCTGGTGTTCTGTCCTGACCGTCGGTAATCAATGAACAAGATGAGGTTGGGTATGCGCATACGCGCACTGGTTAGCGGTTTGGCATTGATGTTCGCGGCGCTTCAGGTGCTGGCGGCTTCCGATGTTCAGAGCGTGCGGCTCTGGCGCGCGCCGGACAACACTCGGCTGGTTTTTGACCTCTCGGGTCCGGTCGAGCACAAGGTGTTCACCCTGACCGCGCCGGACCGCATCGTCATCGACGTCGAGGGGGGCAGTGCGAGCAAGCCGTTCGACCAGTTGCCGCTGGAAAATACTCCTATCTCCGGCTTGCGTGCCGGTAAGTTCAATGCCAATACCCTGCGCCTGGTCATCGACCTCAATGCTCAGGTTGCGCCCAAGAGCTTCACCCTGCCGCCGAACCAGCAGTATGGCCATCGCCTCGTCGTGGACCTGTTCGACCAGGGCGCCGACAGTGGAAGCCGGCCGCCTGCCACAGCCACCCCGCAGACCCCCGCGACGCCCGTATCGCCCACCATTGCGCCGATCAAGTTGCCGGCGTTGCCCAGCAGCAAGCGCGACATCGTCATCGCCATCGATGCCGGGCACGGCGGTGAGGACCCGGGCGCGATCGGTCCCGGCAAGGTCTACGAGAAGAACGTGGTGCTGCAGATTTCCAAGGAGCTGCAGCGCCAGATCAATGCCGAAAAAGGTTTCCGCGCCGAACTGGTGCGAACGGGGGATTACTTCATTCCGCTGCGCAAGCGCACCGAGATCGCGCGCAAGAAGGGCGCCGATCTGTTCGTCTCCATCCACGCCGACGCTGCGCCGCGGTCGGCCGCTTACGGCGCTTCGGTGTTTGCGTTGTCCGATCGCGGTGCGACCTCTGAAACAGCGCGCTGGCTGGCCGATAGCGAGAACCGCTCCGACCTTATTGGCGGTGCGGGCAGCGTCAACCTGGGCGAGGATCAGATGCTGGCGGGCGTGCTGCTCGACCTGTCCATGACCGCTTCGCTGGCCTCCAGCCTGAACGTGGGGCAGAAGGTGCTGAGCAACATGGGGCGGATCACTCCGCTGCACAAGCGTCGCGTCGAGCAGGCCGGCTTCATGGTGCTGAAGTCGCCTGACATTCCCTCGATCCTGGTGGAAACCGGCTTCATCTCCAATCCCTCCGAGGCGCGCAAGCTGCAGACGGCCAGCCACCAGCAGGCGCTGGCGCGCTCGATCCATTCCGGCGTCAAGCAGTTCTTCCACGAAAACCCACCACCCGGCACCTACGTCGCCTGGCTGCGCGATTCCGGCAAGATTGCCAATGGGCCCCGGGAGCATGTGGTGCGCTCAGGCGAGAGCCTGGCGCTGCTCGCCCAGCGTTATCAGGTCAGCCTTGGCTCGCTGCGCAGCGCCAACAAGCTCAATAACGATGTGATCAAAGTGGGCCAGACCCTGCAGATCCCGGCCACCACCCTGGCCTCGCAGCCATGATCGAGACTGCGCGCATCCAGCTGCTGAGTCCGCGGCTGGCGAACCAGATTGCCGCGGGCGAGGTGGTCGAACGACCCGCCTCGGTGATCAAGGAACTGCTCGAGAACAGCCTGGACTCCGGCGCACGACGCATCGATGTGGAGGTCGAGCAAGGTGGCGTCAAGCTGTTGCGGGTACGGGACGATGGCTGTGGCATATCCGCCGAGGATCTTCCCCTGGCTCTGGCTCGCCATGCCACCAGCAAGATTCGCGACCTGGAGGACCTCGAGCGGGTGATGAGCCTGGGCTTTCGCGGCGAGGCCCTGGCATCTATCACTTCGGTGTCCCGGCTGACCCTGACCTCGCGCACCGCCGAGGCGGCAGAAGCCTGGCAGGTCGAGACCGAGGGGCGCGAGATGGAGGCGCGGGTACAGCCGGCTGCGCACCCGGTGGGCACCTCGGTGGAGGTGCGCGACCTGTTCTTCAATACCCCGGCCCGGCGCAAGTTCCTGCGCACCGAGAAGACCGAGTTCGATCACCTGCAGGAAGTCATCAAGCGCCTGGCCCTGGCGCGCTTCGACGTGGGTTTCCATCTGCGCCACAACGGCAAGACGGTGCTCGCATTGCATCCGGCCGACGAAGCGGCCGCCCGGGCGCGTCGCGTCGCCTCGGTGTGCGGGGCGGCCTTCCTCGAGCAGGCGTTGCCGGTCGAGGTGGAACGCAGCGGCTTGCGTCTGTGGGGCTGGGTGGGTCTGCCGACCTTTTCCCGCAGCCAGGCGGATCTGCAGTATTTCTACGTGAACGGGCGCATGGTCCGCGACAAGCTGGTCGCCCACGCGGTGCGTCAGGCTTACCGTGACGTATTGTTCAACGGTCGCCACCCCACCTTCGTGCTGTTCCTCGATGTCGATCCGGCCGTAGTCGATGTGAACGTGCATCCGACCAAGCACGAGGTGCGATTCCGCGATAACCGGATGGTGCACGATTTTCTTTATGGCACCTTGCACCGGGCGCTTGGTGATGTGCGGCCGGAAGATCAGTTGGCGACACCTGCCAGCGTCGCCTCGATGACGCGCCCCAGTGGCCAGGCGGCGGGCGAGTTCGCCGGCCAGAACGAGATGAGCCTGGCCGCCAGCGTGCTCGAGCAGCCGCAGGGCGAAACTCAATCCTGGCGCGGCCCGGGCGCCGGTTATCAGGCCCCGCGTCCCGCTGCTGGTGGTGGCTACACGGCCGAAGCCCAGGGCGCCTATCGCGAGTTTTTCACGCCGCTGCCCGAGGTTGGCGCCGCACTGCCGGAATCCCGTGAGGACGTGCCCCCGCTGGGCTATGCGCTGGCTCAGCTCAAGGGCGTCTATATCCTTGCGGAAAACGCCCAGGGAATGGTGCTGGTGGACATGCATGCGGCGCACGAACGGATTACCTACGAGCGGCTGAAGACGGCAATGGCCAGCGAGGGCCTGCGCGGTCAGCCATTGCTGGTGCCCGAAACCATTGCCGTCAGCCAGCGCGAAGCCGATTGTGCCGAGGAGCACGCGGCGTGGTTCCAGAGGCTCGGTTTCGAGCTGCAGCGGCTGGGCCCGGAAAGCCTGGCGATCCGCCAGATTCCGTCACTGCTCAAGCAGGCCGAGGCGACGCGGCTGGTCGGTGACGTGCTGGCCGATCTTCTCGAATATGGCACCAGCGATCGTATCCAGGCGCACCTCAACGAGCTGCTCGCCACCATGGCCTGCCACGGTGCCGTGCGCGCCAATCGGCGCCTGACGCTGCCGGAAATGAACGGTCTGCTGCGCGACATGGAGCAAACCGAGCGCAGTGGCCAGTGCAACCATGGACGCCCGACCTGGACCCAGTTGGGCATGGCCGAGCTGGACAAGCTGTTCCTGCGCGGGCGGTAAGCCACCAAACGACCAACGCGCTGGATCTGGTTTCCGTCATCGTGAAGCTTCCGGCCTCAGCACACTGGATACCCGATGCCTCAGCTTCCTCCCGCCATCTTTCTCATGGGGCCTACGGCCTCGGGCAAGACCGACCTTGCGCTGGAGCTGGCTCGCACCCTGCCTTGCGAGTTGATCAGCGTCGATTCGGCGCTCGTCTACCGCGGAATGGACATCGGCACGGCCAAGCCTTCCAGGCAGGTGCTGGAGGCTTTCCCGCATCGACTGGTGGATATCCTCGACCCGGCTGAAAGCTACTCTGCCGCCGAATTCAGCGCATCGGCGCTGAATTCGGC
>JADGMW010000308.1_pt2 | contig 12322 bp, 5 predicted proteins | sample 8641801 | NCBI WGS metagenome assembly JADGMW01 (sample SAMN16272018, study PRJNA661076) | feces metagenome | isolation source: fecal sample from diarrhoea affected cattle A | host: Bos taurus | place: South Africa: Lokaleng Village, Mahikeng | collected 2019-09
TGATCCAGTTGCGGGTGGGGGTGCGCTGGATTGCACTCTCGCGCTCTGGGGTGGGCGGTCAGGGGTGGGGCGTGCGGACCTTGCCCGCGAGGTGGAGGCGGCCCGTGCGGGGGTGCCAGACCGTGAACTCGTGCCCGCCGTCGGCCGGGGCGACGCGGACGTCGGGCGTCGCGGGCAGCAGGACGGGCGCCGCGAACTCCACCGACCACGTGAACGCGTCACCGCGCGCCGCGCCCACGTCGGCCAGCGCGCGCGACGCGGTGTACATGCCGTGCGCGATCGCTCGCTTGAAGCCCAGCGCACGCGCGGTCAGCGGGGACAGGTGGATCGGGTTGCGGTCGCCGGACACCGCGGCATAGCGGCGGCCCACGTCGGCGGGCAGCTCCCAGCGGCCCGTGCGCACGGGGGGCGTGAAGGCGGGACGCTCGGAGTCGTCCCGCGGGGCGTCGGGCAGGCGCACGCCCTTGGCGAGGTACGTCGAGACGCCGCGCCACGCGACGTCGCCGCCGGACGCGACCTCGGTGACCAGGTCGACCTGCGTGCCCGACCGGTGCGGGCGTAGGTCCTGCGCCCACGCGCGCACGGCGAGCCGCTCGCCCAGCGCCAGGACGCGGCGCTGCTCCACGCGGTTGGCGAGGTGCACCATGCCGAGCAGCGGCAGCGGGAAGTCGGGGCGCACCATCAGGGCCATCGCCACGGGGAACGCCAGGACGTGCACGTACCCGGCGGGGAGCGCGTCCGTCGCGGGCTCGTGCAGCAGGTGCTGGTAGGCCGTGAGGTGGTCCGCGTCGGCGCGGACGTCGTCGACGACGTACGTCACGTCGGGGAGCGTCCGCGTCCCGGGCCGGGCCCCGCCCGTGACGCCCAGACGTGCGGAGGCGACCAGGCCGCGCCCGTACAGCCCGCCGAGCGCGGGGACGCGCGGTAGCGCGACCTGCGTGGCCGGGGCGGGCGACGTCACCGGCCCACCATGTTCTGCCCGCACACGCGCAGCGTGCGCCCGACGACCCCGCCCGCCGCGGGCGACGCGAGGAACGCGATGGCCTCGGCGACGTCGACGGGCTGCCCGCCCTGCTGCAGCGAGTTCAGCCGGCGCGCGACCTGCCGCGTCACCGCGGGGATGCGTGCCGTCATCTCCGTCTCGATGAAGCCCGGCGCCACCGCGTTGGCGGTGCCGCCGAACGGCGCGAGCAGCGGCGCGGTCGCCCGCACCATGCCGATGACCCCGCCCTTGGACGCCGCGTAGTTGGTCTGCCCGCGGTTGCCCGCGATGCCGGACGTCGACGCGAGTGACACGATCCGCGGCGCGTCGACGAAGTCCCCGGACGTCAGCAGCGCCTCGTTGATGCGGAGCTGCGAGGCGATGTTGACGGCCAGCACGGACGCCCACTTGTCGTCGCTCATGTTGGCGAGCAGCTTGTCGCGCGTGATGCCCGCGTTGTGGACGACGATGTCGAGGCGGCCGTGGCGGGCCCTGGCGTGCTCCAGGATCCGGTCGCCCGCGTCGGGGGCGGTGACGTCGAGCTGCAGCGCCGTGCCGCGCACGCGGTTGGCGACCTGCGCGAGCTGCTCGCCTGCGGCGGGCACGTCGACGGCCACGACCGTCGCGCCGTCGCGCGCGAGGACGTCGGCGATGGACGCACCGATGCCGCGCGCGGCACCCGTGACGACGGCGACCTTGCCGGCCAGCGGCTTCTCCCAGTCGGTCGGCAGCTCACCGGCGTCGGAGTCGACCTCGAGCAGCTGGCCGTCGACGAACGCGGAGCGCGCCGACAGGAAGAACCGCAGCGCCGCGACGACGCTCGGCGCGGTGACCGGCACGTCCTGCGCGACGACGACGCCGTTGCCCGTCGCACCGTTGCGCAGCTCCTTGGCCAGGGACCGCAGGAACCCGTCGACGCCCTGCCGGGCCGCGGCGACGGCGGGTGCGTCCGAGTCGAGCGCCGGGCGGGACACCGTCACGACGCGCGCGCCGCGGCGCAGACCCTTGAGGGTCGACGCGGCCGCGAGCACGGGTGCCGTCAGGTCGTCCGGGTGCTCGACGCCCGTCAGGACGAGGACGACCGCGGCGTACCGCACGTCGGGGGACGGGTGCCGGTGCACCTCGAGGTCCCAGCCGTCGAGGACGGCCGGTGCGTCGCCCGTCGGCGTGGCGCCGCCCGCGGGGGACGACAGCAGCGACGCGAGGGCGTCGGCGTCGGGTCCCGAGCCCAGCACGAGCGCGGGCCCGTCCAGCAGCGGCTGCCCCGGGCGGTGGCGGCGCAGCACGGCGGGCCGGGGCAGGCCGAGCTGCTTGGCGAGCTTCTGGGTGAGCCCGCTGTTGACGAGCTCGAGGTAACGGTCGGACATCGCGACTCCTGCATCGTCGGTGCGGGTCTGAACGGCTGGGTCGGGAGGGGGAGTGACTGGATTGCTCTCTCACGCCCCTGGGGTGGGGGTGGGCCGAGGGGTCGGGAGGGGGCGGTGACTGGATTGCACTCTCACGCCCCTGGGGGTGGGGGTGGGCCGAGGGGTCGGGAGGGGGCGGTGACTGGATTGCTCTCTCACGCCTTTGGTGGGTGAGAGAGCGGTCCAGCGTCGCGTCAGGCGGCTTCGAGGAGGGCTGTCAGGCCCAGGCCGCCGGCGGCGCAGATGGAGACGAGGGCGCGGACGGGGGAGTCGTCCCCGGCGGCGACCTGCGCCGCGCGCCGGGTGTGGAGCTCCTTGGCGATCGTCGCGATGATCCGGCCCCCTGTCGCGGCGAACGGGTGCCCGGCGGCCAGCGACGACCCGTGGACGTTGAGCCGCGCGGGGTCGACCGTGCCGAAAGCGCCGGGCAGGCCCAGGCGCCCGCGGCCGAACTCCTCGGACTCCCACGCGGCGAGCGTCGTCAGCACGGTCGACGCGAACGCCTCGTGGATCTCGACGTAGTCGAGGTCCGCCAGGCTCAGGCCGTGGCGGGCCAGCAGGCGGGGGACTGCGAAGACCGGTGCCATGAGCAGCCCGTCGACCCCGTGCACGAAGTCGACGGCGCCGGCCTCGGCGTCGAGGACCGCGGCGAGCGGCGTCAGGTCGTGCTCGGCGGCCCACTGGGCGGAGCCGAGCAGCACGGTCGACGCGCCGTCGGTCAGCGAGGTGGAGTTGCCGGCCGTCATCGTGGCGGGGGCGTCCAGGCCCAGGCCGAACGTCGGCTTGAGCTTCGCGAGCTTCTCCAGCGAGGTGTCCGCGCGCAGGTTCGCGTCGCGCGTCAGGCCGCGGTACGGCGTGACGAGGTCGTCGAAGAACCCGGCGTCGTACGCGGCGGCGAGGCGCTGGTGGCTGCGCAGCGCGACCTCGTCCTGCGCCTCGCGCGTGATGCCCCACTGCGCGGTGGTCAGCGCCTGGTGCTCACCCATCGACAGGTGCGTGCGCGGCTCCGACGTGCGCGGCGTGGCCGGCGCCAGGTCCTTGGGGCGCAGGCGCGCGATCGCCTTGAGCCGCTGCTGCGGGGTCGTGGCGTGGGACAGGTCGAGCAGCACGCGGCGCAGCCGGTCGCTGACCGCGATGGGGGCGTCGGACGTCGTGTCGACGCCGCCGGCGATCGCGGACTCGAGCTGCCCGAGGCGGATCTTGTTGGACAGCGACACCACCGTCTCCAGGCCCGTGGCGCAGGCCTGCTGCACGTCGTACGCGGGCGTGGTGGCGGCGAGGGCCGAGCCGAGCACGGCCTCACGCGTGAGGTTGAAGTCGCGGCTGTGCTTGAGCACGGCGCCGGCGGCGACCTCGCCGATGGACTCGCCCTGCAGGCCGTACCGGGCGACGAGCCCGTCGAGCGCCGCGGTCAGCATGTCCTGGTTGCTCGCCTGGGCGTACTTGCCCCCGGCGCGGGCGAACGGGATCCGGTTGCCGCCGAGGACGTACGCGCGGCGGGGAGCCGGGTCCTGGGCTGCGGGCGGCGTGGACGGGGAGGTGCTCGGCTTGCGGGTGGCCATGTGGCGCTCCCTCTCGCATCGGCGTCGATGACGGGCGGACCCCGGGCCCTCGGTGTCGAGGGACGATGGTCCCGGAATGATGTCCGGAACTGACAGTACCTGATACCTTCGGTTTCGTGAGCCCCGTCACTCCGGGAGCGTCGACGACGACCTCCTCGAACCGAGCACGCGACGACGCGCCCGACCCGCGCGTGGTCCCGTCCCTCGCGCCGCCCGCCCCCGGGCGGGTTCCGGCGGACGACGACCTGCCCGTCGACGGCCGGTCCACCCGCTGGGCCGACCACCGCGAGGCGCGGCGCGCGGAGCTCGTCCGGGTCGCCCGCCGGACGGTCCACCATCGCGGCCCCGACGTCTCGATGGAGGAGATCGCCGCCGCCGCGGGCACCTCGAAGTCGATCGTCTACCGGTACTTCGTCGACAAGACCGCCCTGCAGATCGCGGTGGCCGAGCTCGTCGTCCGGCAGATCCGGGACGCCCTCGAGGAGGTGCTGCGCCACGCGTCGACGCCGCGCGAGGCGTCCCGCGCCATGGTCGCGGTCTACCTGGAGATGATCGAGGCGTCGCCGCACGTCTACGCCTTCGTCACCCGTGACGGCTCGGTCGAGTCCGGAGGGCCGGTCGGGCACTTCCTCGACGCCGTGACCGCGCTCGTCGCCGCACCCTTCGCGCGCGCCCTCACCGAGGAGCGCCCGGCCGACGACGCGCCTGCGGGCCCGGCGGCCGGGGCCGCGCCGGGGACCACCGCGAGCGCCGCGGCGCTCGCGGACACCTGGGCGGCCGGTGCCGTCGGGTTCGTCCGCGGCGCCGGCGAGTGGTGGCTGGCCCATCGCGACGAGCCCGGCACCCCCGACCGCGCCGCGCTGACCGCGCAGGTCGCCGCGTGGCTGTGGGCCGGGCCCGTCGGCCTCCTCGCGCGCGAGCACCGCACGCCGAGCAGCACCACCACCCCCATCAGCCCCACCCCGACCACCACCGCACCCGCCCACCCGGCGGACCGGCAGCCCACCGGCGGCGACGAGGCCGCCCGCACCCCCTGGGAGCAGCGATGACGACGACGACAGACCGCCCCGCCACCGGCGCCACGGTTCCGGCCACGTCCCCCCGCGTGGACGTCGCCGCGCTCGAGGAGCTGCTGCTGGGCACGTACGCGCAGCTGCGGCGCGAGTCGCGCGCCGTCGTCGGGGACCCGGCGTTCCAGAAGATCGAGGGCCTGCCGATGGCCGAGCACCGCGAGCGCGTGCTCGACCAGCTGCGGCGCCTCGAGGCGGAGCACGACGTGCTGCGGTCCTTCCCGGCGCACCTCGGCGGGGCCGACGACCACGGCGGCTCGCTCGCGAGGTTCGAGGAGCTCGTCGCCGGGGACCCGTCGCTGCAGATCAAGGCCGGCGTGCAGTGGGGGCTGTTCGCGTCCGCGATCCTGCACCTGGGCACGGCGCACCACCACGACACGTTCCTGTCCGACGCCATGCACCTGAAGGTGCCGGGTGCGTTCGCGATGACCGAGGCGGGCCACGGGTCGGACGTCGCGTCGATCGGCACGACGGCCGAGTACGACGCCGCCACGCAGGAGTTCGTCATCCACACGCCGTTCCGCGCCGCGTGGAAGGACTACCTGGGCAACGCGGCCGTGCACGGCACCGCGGCGGTGGTCTTCGCGCAGCTGGTCACGGCCGATCCGGGCGGCCCGCGCGTCAACCACGGCGTGCACGCCTTCTACGTCCCGATCCGCGACCCCCAGACCCGGGAGTTCCTGCCCGGCATCGGCGGGGAGGACGACGGCGTCAAGGGCGGCCTGAACGGCATCGACAACGGACGGCTGCACTTCACGCACGTCCGCGTGCCGCGTACCAACCTGCTCAACCGGTACGGCGACGTCGCGCCGGACGGCACCTACTCCTCGCCCATCAAGAGCCCGGGCCGCCGGTTCTTCACGATGCTCGGGACGCTCGTGCAGGGCCGGGTCTCGCTCGACGGCGCCGCGGCCAACGCCAGCAAGATCGCGCTGGCCATCGCGGTGACCTACGCCAACCAGCGCCGCCAGTTCGCGGGCGGGACCGCTGACGAGGTCGTCCTGCTCGACTACGGGCAGCACCAGCGCCGCCTGCTGCCGCTGCTCGCCGACGCGTACGCGACGTCGTTCGCGCACGAGGAGCTGCTCGCCGCGTTCGACGAGGTCTTCTCGGGCAGGGGTGACACCCCGGAGAACCGGGAGGACCTCGAGACGCTCGCGGCCGCGCTGAAGCCGACGTCGTCGTGGAACGCGCTGCGGACGCTGCAGGAGTGCCGCGAGGCGTGCGGTGGCGCCGGGTACATGGCGGAGAACCGGCTGACCGGCCTGCACGCCGACCTCGACGTGTACGCGACGTTCGAGGGCGACAACACGGTGCTCTACCAGCTGGTCGCCAAGCGGCTGCTCGGCGACTACGCCAAGTCCCTCGCCGCGATGCAGACGGACCGCGGCGACCTCGCGCGGTTCGTCGTCGACCGAGTCACGGACGCGGCCCTGCACCGGACACCGCTCGTGCGGGCCGTCCAGACGCTGGGCGACCGGGGTGACACGCGACGGTCCGTCGGGCAGCTGCGCGACACGCAGACCCAGCGTGACCTGCTGACCGACCGCGTCGAGACGATGGTCGCCCACGTCGCGCAGGCGCTGGCCCCGGCCCGCAAGATGAGCCCCGAGAAGGCCGCGGAGCTGTTCAACGCCCACCAGCACGAGCTCATCGAGGCGGCGCGCGCGCACGCCGAGCGGGTGCAGTGGGAGGCGTTCACGCGCGCGCTCGAGCGCGTCGAGGACCCGGGGACCCAGCAGGTCCTGACGTGGGTGCGCGACCTGTTCGGGCTGGTGCTGGTCGAGCGCAACCTCGCGTGGTACCTGGTGAACGGGCGGCTCTCGGCCGGGCGCGCACGCGCCGTGACGTCGTACATCGAGCGGCTGCTCGTGCGCCTGCGCCCGCACGCGCAGGACCTCGTCGACGCGTTCGGCTACGGCCCGGAGCACCTGCGCGCGCCCATCGCCTCCGGCCAGGAGCGGCAGCGCCAGGACGAGGCGCGGGCGTACTACCGCGCGCAGCGGGCGTCGGGTGACGCACCGGTCCCGGAGAAGCACCTGACGCGCTGACGCGGCCGGTCGAAGGTCGGCTCCGGACCTGACTCCGGAGGTCCGACGACATGAGAATCGCATGAGGTTCTTCTCATCGTTCGGGGGGCACTGCGGCCGTCGGTCTTGCCGCGCCGTGCGTCGCACGCTCGGGCCGACCTTGTGGGACGTGTTCCCACGGTCCTGCGGCGGGCCGGGCGGGGAGCCGGCGCCCGGCCCGGGAGCCGTCTCGCGATGCGGACGGCATCTGGCGGCTGATCTCGCCTGACCCCTTGGGTGTGGACCGGCCCGACCGCTGCAGGGGGCGGTCGCGAGGCGCGGTGACGGTGATGTCGGCGTGCGCAGGGGGTTCGCATGTCCGCACGTCCACGCAGGTCCGTCCTGCGCTCGTTCACCGCGACGGTCCTCGCTCCGGTGGTGCTGGTCACCGGCGTGGTGCTCGCGCCACCGCTCGCGGCGGCTGCTCCGGCGCCCGAGGCGCCCGTCGCGCAGGACGGCGCCGCGCCGGTCGAGCGGCCGCTGCCGCGCAACGCGGTCCGCGAGGGTGACCCCGCCGACGTCCCGGTCGAGCCGCCGCCCGTCCCAGTGTCCGAGCAGGCACCCGTCAACCCGCCGCTGCTGCCCGGCCTCGCGCGCCCCGTGGCGTCGCGCTTCAGCGGCCAGGCGCCGACGTCCGCTGCCACGGCAGCCGAGGTCCTGGCGGACGGCGGCGCGCGGGACCTCGTCGTGCGGCCCGGGTACCTCCTGGGTGACACCTCCCTCGTCGTGTACTTCGACGCCGACGTCGCGGACGGCGACCCCACGTCGTGGGCTCGCTGGCGCGCGACCGTCACCGACGTCGAGGCCGGCACGCAGCAGGTGTCCGCCGACCTGGGCCGCGAGGACCTGTCGCGCTGCGACGCGCCGCGGAAGTTCTGCCGCAGCTTCGGTGCGGCCGACGGCTGGACGCTCGACCCAGCCCGGCAGTACACGGTGACGGTCTCCCTGCTGGCCGACGACGGCACGACGCTCGACTCGCCGCCGTCGGCGCCCGCGAACCCGCGGACCACCGTCACGCCGCCGGAGCTCCCGGCCGCGCAGGCCGCGGGGTGCGCCTGCGCCAACGTGCTGGGCCGCACGGTCGACGGCCAGGAGCTGCGCGGCGCGCTCGTCAACACGGGTACCGGTGCGTTCAACCGCACCGAGCGCGACCTGACGATGACGTCGTACGGCATCCCGTTCGAGGCCGTGCGCTTCTACTCGTCGGCCAACACCGGCACGGGCATGTTCGGCGCCGGGTGGACGTGGACGTACGACGCCCGGGTGATCGTCCCGCAGGCCGGGGCGACCGCGGTGCGGGTGCGCGCCGAGGACGGCTCCGAGGTCGTCTACCAGCGCACCGCCGACGGCTACCAGCGGCCCGCCGGCGTGCGCGCCGTGCTGGCCGACCGCGCCGGCGGCGGCTGGGTGCTGACCCCGCCGGACCAGCGGCGCCTGACGTTCGACGCCGAGGGCCGGCTGCTGTCGGTGACCGACGCCCGCGGCCACGGGATCACGCTCGCGTACGGGTCGAACGGCCTGCTGTCCTCGATCACGGACGCGGCGGGCCGCGTCGTGCGGGTCGAGATGCGCCAGGACGTCCGCGCGATCAGCAAGCTCACGCTGCCCGACGGTCGCAGCGTCCAGTTCGACTACCAGGACGGCCGCCTGCTCAAGGTGCAGGACGCGCGGAACTACACCTGGCAGTACCACTATGACTCCGCGGGGCGCCTGGACCACGTGCAGGACGCGCGGGGCAAGCGCGACGTCGCCAACGAGTACGCGGACGGGCGCGTCGTGCGGCAGACGGACGCCTCGGGTGCGGTGACGACGTTCGCGTGGGACGCCGCCTCCGAGGTCGCGACCACGACCGACCCCGACGGCGTCGTCTCACGTGACGGGTACCGCAAGAACGTCCTGCTGTGGTCGCGCAACGGCAACGGCGACACCGTGACGTACCGCTACGACGAGAAGCTCAACGAGTCCCTCGTCGTCGACCCCGAGGGCAACCAGTCCGGCGCGCTGCACGACGCCGCCGGCAACCCCGTCGAGCGTCAGGCCCCGGCGCCGTTCGACTGGAAGGAGCGCAACGCCTTCGACGCGGGCAACAACCTGCGCACGCACACGGACGGGCGCGGCAACACGTGGACGTACACGTACGACGAGCAGAACGGGATCACCGGCCAGAAGGACCCCGAGCAGGAGGAGGGGTACAGGTACACGTACGAGGGCCGTGGCCTGCTCGCGACGCGCACCGACCCGCGCGGCAAGGTCACGCGGTACGAGTACGACGCGGCGGGCAACCGCACCGCGGAGGTCACGCCCACGGGGCGGCGCACCGAGTTCACGTACGACCAGACCGGCCGGCTCGTGTCGGTCGTCGACCCGCGGGGCACGGTCGCGGGCGCGAACAAGGACCAGTTCCGCACCCGCTACGAGTACGACCAGCAGGACCGGCTGACCGAGCGTCGTGACCCGGGCAAGGACGCGCCGGTCAAGACGACGTACGACGAGATCGGCAACGTCGTGGTCGTCACCGACCAGCTCGCCAACTCCTACCGCTACACGTACGACGACGCGTCGCGGCTGGTCACCCTCAAGGACCCGATCGGCAACGTCACCGAGTACACGTACACCGCCGCCGGGCGGACGGCGTCCGTCACCGACGGCGAGGGCAACCGGACCACGTGGACGTACGACGGGCAGGGGCGCGTCGCCACCGAGCGGCTGCCGCTGGGCAACGCGGCGCAGCGGTCCGGCGAGTCCGACGCCGACGTCGAGAAGCGGCGTGCCGCGTACACCACGACCTTCCGCTACGACTTCCGCGGCAACCTCGTGCGGGCCGAGCGCCCGGACGCCCAGGGCCGCCTCGTGCAGGTCGACTCGCGCTTCGACGAGCTGGGCCGCCCGGTCGAGCAGATCGACGAGCTCGGCGCGACGACGCAGATGTCGTACGACGCCGCCGGGAACGTCACGGGCATGAAGGACGAGGACGGCGACACCCTCGGCATGACGTACGACGGCGCCAACCGCCGCACGGGCGGCACGGGCGTGGAGTCCCCGGCGAAGATCGAGTACGACCAGGTCGGCAACCCGACGCGCCAGGTCACCGCGTCCGGCGGGGTCATCACGTGGGAGTACGACGACGACGGCCGCCCCGTGGCCATCACCGAGCCGCGCGGGCACCTCGAGGGTGCGGACCCGGCCGCGTTCACCACGAGGTACACCTACGACCAGGCGGGCAACCCCGTCGAGGTGCGGGACCCGCTGGGCAACATCACGCGCTCGTCCTACGACGCGGTCGGCCGCCTGACCAGCGCGACCGACGCTGCCGGCTCGGTCGTGCAGTACCGCTACGACGCGGCCGACCGGCTGCTCACGGTCCGCGGCCCCGACGCCACGGGCGACCAGCAGGTGCTGACGTACACCTACGACGCCAACGGCCAGATCAAGGGGCGTCGTGACCCGCTGGGGCACGAGACGAAGCTCGAGTACGACCGCGCCGGACGCACGGTCGCGTCGACCGACGCCATCGGACGGCGCAGGGAGTACGTGTACGACGCGAACTCGAACCTCACGCAGCTCGTCACGGCGCGCGTCGTCGAGGGCGACCCACGGCTCGACCCGAACCGCGAGGCGCGCACGGTCGCGATGCAGTACGACACGCTCGACCGGCTCGTGAGCCGCAAGCTCGGCACCGAGGGTGAGCTCTTCACGTTCGGGTACGACGCGAAGAACCGCCTCGTCTCGATGGCCGACCCGCGCGGCGTGCGGGAGCACGGGTTCGACACGACCGGGCGTCTGGCCGAGGTGACGCGCACCGACGTCGGCGGCGCGGTCGAGAAGTTCACCTACGGGTATGACGACCAGGACAACCTCACCGAGCGCACGTACCCGGACGGCACCAAGGTCACGGCGTCGTACGACGTCGCGGACCGGCTGACGTCGCTCACGGCGGCGGGTGCGGGTCGCTCGGCGACGTACGGCTTCGGGTGGGACGTGGCGGACCAGCTCACGTCCATCACGTTCCCGGAGTCGACCGGCCTGACGGAGGCGCGCGAGTACGACGCCGCCGGGCGCATGACGCGCGTCGCGACGACCCGCGCAGGGGGCGAGGTCGTCTCGGCGCACGACGTGGTGCGCGACGCCGTCGGCAACCCGACGCTCATCACGCAGACCCGCAACGCCGGGGGACCGGAGGTCGTCGAGGCGACGTCGTACGCGTACGACAAGGCGCACCGCCTGACGTCCGCCTGCTACGGCGCCCAGAGCTGCGCACCGGGGGCGCCGGCCGCCGAGCGGTACGACTACGGCTACGACCTGGTCGGCAACCGCACGTCGCACGCGGTCACCACCGCGACGGGCAAGGCCACGACGACGGCGACGTACGACGCGGGCGACCAGCTCACCCGCGAGCAGACGACCGTCACCGGGACGCTCTCGGGAATCCCGGACGTGGAGGCCGGGACGCGGGAGTTCACCTACGACGCCGAGGGCAACCTGACGTCCGACGGTGAGGAGACGTACGAGTACCACCTGGACCGCACGCTCGCCTCGGCGACATCGGACGGGGCGTCCACGACGTACGCGTACGACGCGGCGGGGATGCGGTTGTCGTCCACGAGCACGGACGAGGCCGGGGCGACCGGGTCGACGGCGTGGGCGTGGGACGTCAACGGCGGGCTGCCGACGATCGCGACGGAGACGCGGACCGGCACGGACGGGGAGGGCACGACGTCGTTCCTGTACGCGCCGGACGGGTCACCGCTGGGTCTGGCCGAGGGCGGGGAGCAGTTCTCGCACTACGTGCGGGACTGGCTGGGCGGGACGTCGGCCGTGGTGTCGGCGGGCGGTGCGGCCCAGTGGGCCTACGACTACGACCCGTTCGGTGGAGCACGCGGCACCGACCTGGAGGCCGGTGGCCGCCAGCTCGCCGAGGACGCGCCGGGCAACCCGATGCAGTTCACCGGTGGGTACCGCGACGACACGCAGTCGGGCCGGTACCACCTGCGGGCGCGCAACTACGACACGGGGACGGGTCGGTTCGACTCGGTGGACCCGGTGGTGGGTTCGGGGCAGGTGACGGCGGTGTCGTCGTACGCGTACGCGTCGAACCGTCCGACGGCGATGACGGATCCCACGGGCAGGGAGCCGCGCCCGCATCATCTCAGCGGGCCGCCGCCGCCGACGGCGACCGATCCGTACGTGACGCAGCGTGCGGCGGCGAAGAAGGCGGTGGCCGAGGCGGAGGCGT
>JADGMW010000665.1_pt1 | contig 12268 bp, 11 predicted proteins | sample 8641801 | NCBI WGS metagenome assembly JADGMW01 (sample SAMN16272018, study PRJNA661076) | feces metagenome | isolation source: fecal sample from diarrhoea affected cattle A | host: Bos taurus | place: South Africa: Lokaleng Village, Mahikeng | collected 2019-09
GCGGTGGCCGTTGTCGATGATGTCGCGACGCAGGACGTGGGCTTCGCATTCCTTGAACGCCGTGGCGAACTTGGAGGCGTCGACGCCGTCCGGCTTCTCGTCGGTCTTCACCAGGGCCTCGGCGGCCTTCTTCTTGGCCACGTCGACGCCCGAGCGGCGGTCGTACTTGCCAACGCGGGTGTAGGCGGCCTTGATGTCCTCGCCGACCAGCGACTGGATCGAGGCGACGATGTCCGAGACGTCGTCGGCTTGGAAGTCGAAGGGCTCCTTGGCGGCGTGCTCGGCCAGGTCGATGATCGCGTCGATCACCGGCTGCATGCCGCGATGCGCGAACATCAGGGCGTTGAGCATGATGTCTTCCGACAGCTCCCGGGCTTCGGATTCGACCATCATCAGGGCGTCCTGGGTGCCGGCGACGACCAGGTCGAGCTGGCTGTCGGGCATCTGGTCGAGGGTCGGGTTGAGCACCAGCTCGCCGTCGATATAGCCGACGCGGGCCGAGCCGATCGGGCCCATGAAGGGCACGCCCGAGATGGTCAGGGCGGCCGAGGCGGCGATCATGCCGAGCACGTCCGGGTCGTTCTCCATGTCGTGCTGGAGGACGGTGACGATGACCTGGGTCTCGTTCTTGAAGCCCTTGACGAACAGCGGGCGGATCGGGCGGTCGATCAGGCGGGAGACCAGGGTCTCCTTCTCGGTCGGACGGCCTTCACGCTTGAAATAGCCGCCCGGGATCTTGCCGGCGGCGAAGGTCTTTTCCTGGTAGTTGACGGTCAGCGGGAAGAAATCCAGGCCCGGCTTGGGCGCGCGGCCGTAGACGACGGTGGCCAGGACCACGGTCTCGCCGTAGGTCGCCAGCACGGCGCCGTCGGCCTGGCGGGCGATGCGGCCCGTCTCCAGCGTCAGCGGGCGTCCGGCCCACTCGATCGTCTTGCGTTTGATATCGAACATGTTTCGTCTTTCGTATCCCGCGGGCGGATTCCGCGCGGGGTCCCATCAGTGGGTGGAGCGTCGGGCGTTCAGTCCTTCGGTCCATGGGCCGCCACGCCATCGCGACGGGCCCGGGAGGTATGAGGACCGGTGTTCAGCCCTCGCGTCTGCGCCGGATAATCCCGCGGCGCGCGGTTTGGTTCTGGATGCGGAACGAGGCGCGGACGTGACGCCCGCGCCTCGAAAAAACTCTCCGCGTGTCTCCGCGCCCCCTTAGCGGCGCAGGTTCAGCTTGGCGATCAGCGCCGTGTAGCGCTCGCGATCGACCTTGTTCAGGTGGTCAAGAAGGCGACGGCGCTGCGAAACCATCTTGAGCAGGCCGCGGCGCGAGTGGTTGTCCTTCTTGTGGGTCTTGAAGTGCTCGGTGAGGTTGGCGATGCGTTCCGAAAGGATCGCGACCTGGACCTCGGCCGAACCGGTGTCCGCTTCGCTGCGGGCGTTGTCGGCGATGACTTCGTGCTTGCGTTCAGCCGTAATCGACATCGGGTAACTCCTTATTGGAGGTTGAATACGCGGTCGGGTTCAAAGCGACCGGCCCGCAACTGACCGAGAGCGACGAGGGTCTGGCCCTGAAAGGCTGAAACGGTTCTGGAGCCCTCCCGAAGGCGGCTCTTCAACGTTTCGACCTGTCTGGGGAGCAGAACGATCGGCCGTCCCTGCCGAAGCGAGAAGGCGTCTTGATCCGTCACGGCCAGCTCCGGGATGTCGTCCAGGGCGGTCGCGACGGGAAGCAAGCCTTCCGAGGCGGCGTCCCTATGCACCAGATCGGTCAGGAAATCCAGCGATACGGCGTTTTCCGTCGAGAACGGCCCGACCCGCTCGCGGCGCAGGGCCGAAACATGCCCCTCGGCCCCCAGCGCCGCCGCCAGGTCGCGGGCCAGCGACCGCACATAGACGCCCTTGCCGGTCCGCATGGTGATTTCGACATGGTCGGGGTCGGCCGCATCGGTGACCGCCGCCTCATGGATGGTCACGCGGCGCGAGGCCAGCTCGAACGCAGTCCCGTCGCGGGCCAGGTCGTAGGCCCGCTGACCGTCCACCTTGATCGCCGAATGGCGCGGCGGAACCTGGTCGATCTCGCCGACGAAGGCGGGCAGGGCGGCGCGCACCGCCTCGACCGACGGCCGCACATCGGAGCGGGCGACGATCTCGCCCTCGCGGTCGACGCTGTCGGTCGAGACGCCCCAGTTGATGGTGAAGCGATAGACCTTCTCGGCGTCCATCATGAACGGCACCGTCTTGGTCGCCTCGCCGAGCGCGATGGGCAGGATGCCCGAGGCCAGCGGGTCGAGCGTCCCGGCGTGCCCCGCCTTCTGGGCGTTGAACAGCCGCCGGATTTTCGAAACCGCCTCGGTCGAGCCCATCTCCAGCGGCTTGTCGAGGCAGACCCAGCCGTTGACGACCTCGCCCTTCTTGCGGCGGGCCATCAGTCTTCGTCTTGGTCGGGGCGGGCGATGTCCGCCTGGACCCGCGGATCGTCCAGCAGGCGGTTGAGCCGCTCGGCCGCCGCGAAACTCTCGTCGTGACGGAAGCGCAGGTCCGGGGTGAAGCGCATGTCGATGCGCCGACCGAGTACGCCCCGAAGGAATTTCGCGTGGGCGTTCAGTGCCTTGACGATCTCGTCGACGTGGCCGGCAACGAGGGCGCTGTCGACCCCGGCGCCCAGAGGCTCGACGAAGCAGGTGGCGTGCTTCAGGTCGGGGCTCATCCGCACCTCGGTGACGGTGACCGACACCCCCTCCATGGCCGGATCGTGGATGTCCTCCTCCCGCAGCACCTCGACGAGGGCGTGGCGGATCAGCTCGCCGGCGCGCAACTGGCGCTGGCTGACGGTCCCGGCCTTGGGATTGGGTTTGCGGCTGCTCATGGTGCTGTCCTCGTCGCCTGTCGGGGCTCGGACCCGGCTGAAAAAGCGAAGGGGCGGGGTCTAGGCCCCGGGGGCCTCGGTGTCCAGTTCGGCCCGGTCGATCGCCGCCATCAGCTCGGCAGAGGCGATCGAGCGGAACGGCCGCACCGGCAGCCCCGCCGCATTCAGCACCCCCGCCGTCCAGTGGTTGCACAGATGGGCGATGGAGAAGGTCTCCCGGCTGGCGAAGAAGCGGGCGTCGTCCCCGTCGCGTGCGGCGGCGATGCGCGGTCCACCCCCGGACAGGTCCAGCGAGGCCTCGATGCGCGACGCCATGGCCTCGAACCCCTCCGGCGTCAGGCGGAAGCTGCGCCGGCCGTCCTCGGCGAACAGCCGGCGCGGGTCGCGCTGGGCCGGGTCCAGCATGATCACCGACGGATTGCCCGGCCGGAAGAAGGCCCGCGCCCCATCGGGCAGCCGGCCCTCCATCGGGCTCTGGTCGACATAGAATTTGGCGTCGCCCCAGCCGATCAGGATCCAGTCGCCGGGGGGCAGGGCGCCTACGGCCCCGGCCAGAGCCCCCCCACGCGCCGCCAGCGCCGCCCGCGGCACGGCCAGGTCGGTGTGGAAGCCGTTGTCCAGCAGGTGCAGCTCCACCCCCGGGGCCCCCGGCGACGCCCGCCACCGGTCCATGTCGCCCGCCGTCGTCCACGTCCACAGCGCCGCGCCGAGGCCGATCACGGCGGCGACCACCAGGGACCGGAGGCCGGTGCGGGTGCGGGGGCGGCGGCTGGTCATCGGGCGGTGAAACTCCAGACCCCGCAAAGGGTCGTCTCCGGGGTCTGCGGTCCCACGGCCGGTCCGCGGAACAGCATCAGGTCGACGCGGTCGCGGCGGTGCAGCAGGGCGGCGACGCCCGCCAGTTCGCCGCCGCACAGCTTCAGCGGCGCGCCGGCCCGACCGCGGCCGGAGGCGACGACCTCGCGCAATTCGATCTGGGCGTCGGCGGGGGCCTTCAGGCGGGCGGCGAAGCTCCGGCCCGGGGCATAGGCGTCGCGTCCGGCGGCGATGCGCAGCGGGCGGGTGCGGATCACGTCGCCGTTCTCGAGCCGCAACTCGGCCCCGGCCGCGACCAGCACCCCGGCGGCGGCGCGCGTCGCCTCGTCCGCAGGGCCGTAGGTCCCGGCCAGGGCGGCGTCCCATTCAGGGTCGGCGGCGGCGGGGCCGGCCTCGGGCGCGACCGCCGACTTCAGCCCCTCCAGTCCGTCGGCCGCGCCCGAGGGCAGCCGGCCGGCCCAGTCGGCGACCCGTCCCACGGCGGGCCCGGCCTCGTCGCGCAGGGTCTGCCAGGCCGCCACCGTATGCTTCTGCTCGATGGCCAGCAGGAACAGCACCATGCAGACGAGCGACAGGGCGCCGGCGAGGCGCTTCATCGCGGTCTGGGAACGGGCCGGGGCGGCGGTCATGGTGCAACCCTAGCGAGGGTCGCGGGACAGGTGAACGCCTATCGCCCGATAGGGGCGCCGGCGTCGTCCAGTCCGCCGGCCGGCGGCGTCGCCCATTCCCCGCGCCAGGAATAGCTCAGCTGCACGCAATGGCGGAAGGCCCCGTCCGACCAGCGGCCGACCGCATGCAGGGTCAGCGGGCGGGCCAGACGGACCCGGCCCGACACCAGCCAGACCTCTTCCGCCCCCGGGCAGAGCGCCCGGGACAGGCCGCGGCCGTCGCCTTCGGGGGCGATGTGATAGATGCTGCTTTCGGTCGCGCCCGCCGGCAGGGCCCCGCGCACCGCGCCGGGTCCGCCGCGGCGGATGTCGGCGGACCCGCGCTGCGAGGTGGAGATGATCCGCCGCACGCTGATGGCGCCGAACAGGCCGCGATTGGCCTCCAGCGTGACCCCGCGCGTCAGGGCCTGGGTGACCCGGTCGGCGGCGTCATAGGCGAGATAACGCGTCTCGGCCGCGGCCGGTCCGGCGACGGCGGCGAGTCCGAGGGCGAGGATCAGGATGCGGCGCATGGGACGTTGATCCGTGAAGGATGGGGCGAAACGGCGGCGCCGGAGCGCCGCCGTCCGTCTAGTCGAGCGTGCGCTTGACCTCTTCGACGGTGAAGCACTCGATGTAGTCGCCGGCCTTGATGTCCTGGAAGCCCTGGAAATGCATGCCGCATTCCTGGCCCGACGGGACCTCGTTGACCTCGTCCTTGAAGCGCTTGAGCGTCTGCAGCGTGCCCAGCTCCAGCACCACCACGTCCTCGCGGATGATGCGGACCTTGGCGCCCTTGCGCACCACGCCTTCGGTGACCCGGCAACCGGCGATCTTGCCGGTCTTGGAGATGTCGAAGACCTGCAGCACCTGGGCGTTGCCCAGGAAGGTCTCGCGCTGCAGCGGCGCCAGCATGCCCGAGAGCACGCCCTTCATGTCGTCGAGCAGGTCGTAGATGATCGCGTAGTAGCGGATCTCCACGCCCTCGCGGTCGGCGAGGTCGCGGGCCTGCTTCGAGGCGCGGACGTTGAAGCCGAGGATCGGCGCCCCGGCCGACTTGGCCAGCTGCACGTCGCTCTCGGTGATGCCCCCGGCGCCCGACATGACGGTCCGCGCGCGGACCTCCTCGTTGCCCATCTTGTCGAGCGAGCCGACGATGGCCTCGGCCGAACCCTGCACGTCGGCCTTGATGATGACCGGCAGTTCCGAGACCTTCTTGGACTGCAGCTTGGACATCATGTCGACCAGCGAGACCTGGTTGATGCCGCCGGTGGCCTTCTCGCGCTTCACGCGGGCGCGGTATTCGGTCAGTTCGCGGGCGCGGGCCTCGCTCTCGACCACGGCGAAGGGCTCGCCCGGGCTGGGCGCCTCGTCCAGGCCGAGAATCTCGACCGGGACTGACGGACCGGCTTCGGCCAGCTGGGCGTTGCGCTCGTCCAGCAGGGCGCGGACCTTGCCCCAGGCGGAGCCGGCCACGACGATGTCGCCGCGGGCAAGCGTGCCGCGCTTGACCAGCACGGTGGCCACCGGGCCGCGGCCCTTGTCCAGCTTGGCCTCGATGACCACGCCTTCCGAGGTGCGTTCCGGATCGGCCTTCAGGTCCATCATCTCGGCCTGCACCAGGATGGCCTCGATCAGGCCGTCCAGATTGGTGCGGTTCTTGGCCGACACCTCGATGATCTGGGTGTCGCCGCCCAGGCTCTCGGCGATGACCTCGTACTGCAGCAGTTCGTTGACGACCTTCTGCGGATTGGCCTCCGGCTTGTCGATCTTGTTGACCGCCACGATGATCGGGGCGTTGGCCGCCTTGGCGTGCTGGATGGCCTCGATGGTCTGGGGCATGACGCCGTCGTCGGCGGCCACCACCAGCACCACGATATCGGTGACGGTGGCGCCGCGGGCGCGCATGGCGCTGAAGGCGGCGTGGCCGGGCGTGTCGAGGAAGGTCACCCGGGCGTCGTTGGGCAGGCGAACCTGGTAGGCCCCGATGTGCTGGGTGATGCCGCCGGCCTCGCCCGCGGCCACGTCGGTGGTGCGCAGGGCGTCGAGCAGCGAGGTCTTGCCGTGGTCGACGTGGCCCATGATGGCCACGACCGGCGCACGCGGCGTGGTCGCCTCGTTGTCGACGGCGTCGGACAGGAAGCCGGTCTCGATGTCCGACTCCGAGACCCGCTTGACGGTCATGCCGTACTCGTCGGCGACCAGCTCGGCCGTGTCGGAATCGATCACGTCGTTGATCTTCACCATCATGCCCTGACGCATCAGGAACTTGACGATGTCGACGCCGCGCACGGCCATCCGGTTGGCCAGGTCGCCGACGGTGATGACGTCGGGGATGACCACTTCACGCGGCCGGTTCGGCGCGTCGGTCGAACCGCCCTTGCGCTTTTCCTTCTCGCGTTCGCGGGCGCGGCGGACCGAGGCCAGCGAGCGCATCCGCTCGGCGGCGTCCTCGTCCCCTCCGGCCACGGCCTGGATGGTCAGGCGGCCTTCGCGGCGCTTGGGCTCGCCGCGCGTGCGGCTGACGGCCTTGCCGGGACCGGCGTCCGAGAAACGCTTGTCGCGATCATCGTCGCGGCCGGCGCCGGCGGGACGGCCGAAGCCGGCGCGGACCGGACGGGCCACGGTCGGCTCGGCGGGCGGCTGGTTCGGGCCGGGACGGCCGCCGGGGCCGGTGCGCGGGCCGCCGGGACGGGCGGCGCCGGGGGCCGGACGCGGGTTGAGGGCCGAATAGCGGACCGGCTCGGCCGGGCGGGTCGGACGGCCGGTGCCCTGGGGCCGGTCGGCGTAGTTGCGCTCGCCGCCGCCCATGGCGGCTTCGCGGGCCGAGCGGCCGCCGAAGGCGGGGCGTTCGGCCGGGGCGCGGTTCGGCGACGGCGGCTTGGGCGCGCGCTGGCCGAAATTGACCACCGGACGGGCCGGCGGGGCCGGGCGGGCGGGCGCCGGGGTCGGAGCCGGCGTCGGCGCGGCGGCCTCGGTCGGAGCCGGGGCCGGAGTCGGTTCCGCCGGCTTGGCGGTCCTGGCGGCGGGCTTGGCCGGGGCGGCGGCGGCCAGCTTGGCGGCCTCGCTGCGGGCGGCCTCGGCGGCGGCCTTGGCGGCGGCCGCCTCGGCCTGGGCGGCGCTGGCGGCGCGATCGGCGGCGGCGGCCTGTTCGCGGGCGGCGGCGTCCTTGCGGGCGCGCTCCTCGGCGGCGGCGCGGGCGCGCTCGGCCTGTTGGCGGGTGGCCAGTTCGATGGCGCGGCGGCGCGCCTCCTGTTCGGAGGCCGACAGTCCGCCGGCGTCGCGCGAGGTCGCGGCCGGACGCGGCGCGGCGGGCGCCTCGGGCTTCGGACGGGCGACGTCGAAGCCCTGCGGGCGCTGGTGGCCCGGGCCGGCGCCGACGCGGCGCTTGGTCTCGACCACCACGGTCTTGGTGCGGCCGTGGCTGAAGCTCTGGCGCACGGTGCCGGTCGAAACCGATCCCGCCTGCCGCGGCTTCAGGCTCAGCGGCGCGCGCGGCCCCGTCTGGGACGGAGTCCCGGCCGGGGTTTGCTGGCCGTCGTTGGTCTTGTCGTTCTCGTCAGTCATCCGGTCGCTTTACTCGGGATGGCGGGAGATCCGCCATCGTCTCGTTCAAACACAAAAAGCCGTGCGGCGCCTGCCCCCGTCAGGGAGCAGAACTCCGCCCGCTCAAATCCTTGTCCGGGTCCTCAGCCGGCTCCGCGCCCCACTCCGGGGGCAGAAGCGGTCGAAATCCCGCCAGTCGTTCGACCTCGAAGGTCCAGCGATCGGCCCGCCCGCCCTCAAGCAGGACGGCGTGTATCGCATTTTCCAGCCCAAGGGCCAAACTCAAATCGTCCGCCGTGAAGGCGCCGCAGACTTTCGGGGGCGGTTGCTGGTGTTTCGCGAGGGAAAGCAGCTTGCCCCGACCGTCGGCCGAGCCGTCCGCCGCCTCGACGATCCATGCGGCCTTGCCGGATCGGATCGCGGCGGCCGACTTTTCGAACCCGGAGATAAGCACGCCTTCGCGCCGGGCAAGGCCCAGCAGCTCCAGGCAGCGCCGGACGAGCAGGCTTTCGACCCGGTCGGCCAGGTCGGCGGCGGGCTTCAGCGGCGCCTTTGCGGCGCGCGAGAACAGGTTCTTCCGCACCGCCGTCTCCAGCGAGGCGCGGTCGGCGGCGACCCACAGGCCGCGGCCCGGCAGCTTGCGCGCCAGGTCGGGGGCGACCGAGCCGTCGGGGGCGGCGACGAAGCGGATCAGGCGGGATTCATCCATGACCTGGTGGGTGACCAGGTCCCGGCGTTCCCTATCGATCGTCGCGTCGCGCAACCCCATGATCGGCCCGGTCTCCCATCACGCGTCTTCGGGCTGGTCGGCGTCGTCGAGAGCCTCGACGTCGTCGCCATCGGCGGCGGCGGTTTCGCCGTCGTCCGTCCCGTCATCGCCCTCGGGCGCGGCGAAGACGGCGTCGGCGTCATATTCGCCCTCGCCTTCGGCCTCGTCCTCGTATTCCGGCTCGGGCTCCGGCTGCGGCAGTTCCGAGGCGTCGATCCAGCCGGCCGCCACGCGGGCCTGCAGGATCAGCATCTCCGCGTCTTCCTGGGCCAGGTTGAAGGCCTCCAGAACGCCGGGGACCTTGACCCGCTCGCCGTTCTTCACCTCGTAGCCGCCGCGGATCTCGTCGGTGGCCAGGTCGGCCAGGTCCTCGACCGTCTTCACCCCGCCTTCGCCCAGGGCGACGGCGATCGGCAGGCTGACGCCGGGCACTTCGAGCACGCCGTCCTCGACCCCCAACTCCTTGCGCCGGGCGTCCAGAATGGCCGCCTGGCGATCGAGGAAGTCGCGGGCGCGGGCCTGCAGCTCTTCCGCCGTGTCCTCGTCGAAGCCCTCGATGTCCGAGATTTCGTAGGGTTCGACGAAGGCCAGGTCCTCGACCGTAGCGAAGCCTTCGGTGACCAGCAGCTGGGCGATGACCTCGTCGACGTCCAGCGCCTCCTGGAACAGGGCCGTGCGCTCGGTGAATTCCTTCTGGCGACGTTCGGAGTCCTGCGACTCGGTGATGATGTCGATCTGCCAGCCGGTCAGCTGCGAGGCGAGGCGCACGTTCTGGCCGCGGCGGCCGATGGCCAGCGACAGCTGTTCGTCGGGCACCACCACCTCGACGCGGTCGGCTTCCTCGTCCAGCACCACCTTCGACACCTCGGCCGGGGCCAGGGCGTTGACGATGAAGGTCGGCTCGTCGGGGTTCCACTGGATGATGTCGATCTTCTCGCCCTGCAGCTCGGCCACCACCGCCTGCACGCGCGAGCCGCGCATGCCGACGCAGGCGCCGACCGGATCGATCGAGGAATCATTGGACAGCACGGCCATCTTGGCGCGCGAGCCGGCGTCGCGGGCGGCGGCGCGGATCTCGATGACGCCGTCGTAGACCTCGGGCACTTCCTGCGCGAACAGCTTGGCCATGAAGCCGGGATGCGAGCGCGACAGCATGACCTGCGGCCCCTTGGCCTCCGGGCGCACGTCGTAGATGTAGGTGCGGATCCGGTCGCCGATGTTGAACAACTCGCGCGGGATGGAGTCGTTGCGGCGCATGATGCCTTCGCCGCGGCCCAGGTCGACGATGGTGTTGCCGTATTCGACGCGCTTGACGGTGCCGTTGACGATCTCGCCGACGCGGTCCTTGAACTCTTCGTACTGGTTGGCGCGCTCGGCGTCGCGAACCTTGCCCATCACCACCTGGCGGGCCATCTGGGTCTGCACACGGCCGAACTCGAACGGCGGCAGCTCCTCGATGTATTCCTTGCCGACGACCGCCTCGGGGTCGCGCTTCAGGGCGTCCTTCAGACGCACCATGGCGCTGTCGTTGAACTCCTCCAGCTCGTCTTCCGGTTGCCAGTCGTCCTCGACGATGGTGACGTGCCGGGTCAGGCTCAGCTCGCCGGACTTGATGTCGATCTTGGCGCGGATGTCGTGGTGCGCGCCGTAGCGCGACTTGGCGCCCTTCTGGATCGCCTCCTCGATCGCCTCGACGACGATCTCCTTGTCGATGTTCTTCTCGCGCGCGACCGCATCGGCGATCTGCAGCAGTTCGAGACGGTTCGCGGAAACGCCGGCGACAGCCATGCTCTCAGTCCTCGGTATCAGGTTCGTTGTTGTCGTTACTGTCTTGCGGATTTCGGGCGGCGCGCTTCTCGGCGCCCGCCTTCATCAGTTCGTCGGTCAGCACCAGCTTGGCGTCGACCAGCCAGGCGAAGGGGATCAGGGCGGTGTCCTCCTCCCCCTCCAGGTCGATGGCGATGTTGTCGCCGTCGGTTCCGGCGACGGTCCCCTTGAAGCGTTTCCGCCCCTCGATCATCCGGTCCGTTTCCAGCCGCGCCTCGAAGCCCTCGAACAGGTCGAAGTCCGATTGACGGGTCAGCGGCCGGTCGACGCCGGGCGACGACACCTCCAGCAGATATTCGCCGCTGATCGGATCGGCGGCGTCCAGCACCTCCGAGACCGCGCGGCTCAGCCGGGCGCATTCCTCGACCGCGATGTCGTGGTCGGACGGACGCTCGGCCATGATCTGCAGCCGCCGGCGCAGGGTGCCGCCCATCAGACGCACGCGCACGATGTCGAGACCCAGGCTCTCGGCCACGGGTTCGATCAGCTCCAGCAGAGCGCGGTCTTCGGCGGTCTTGGCCTTCAAGCGGCGATCCAAACAAAAAAGCGGCGGGCCGTCCGGGCCGCCGCTTCAAACGGCGCCGTTAGGACGCCGGTCTAACGATGTGGGGCGGCATATAGCCGTGCCAAACGGGTTTGTCAGCCCCTCACGTCAGCCCCGGCGGCTCAGACCAGTTCCAGCTGGCCCAGATAGTCGCGCTTGCCCAGCGGGACGCCCAGATGGCGCAGGATGGCGTAGGCCATCGACACGTGGAAATAGAAGTTCGGCAGGGCGAAGCTGGTCAGATAGCCGGCGCCCTCGAAATTCAGTTCGACGCCGGGGAACCTCAGCTCGACCCGACAGCCCTCGGCGCCCTCATAGGCCGCCGCCTCGACGCTCTCGATGAAGGCGATCGACAGGGCGACCGTCGCCTTCAGCTCCGCCAGCGACGCCTCCGCGTCGTCGGTCCTCGGCCACGGCCGGTCGGCCAGCCGCGCCACGCAGCCGCGGGCGCTGAAGGCGGCCATGCGGATCTGGTCGGAAAAGGGCTTCATGTCGGGCGCCAGCCGCGCCTCCATCAGCGCCGCCTCGTCGAGGCCCGCCTCGGCCGCCCGGTCGAGCAGCCCGGCCAGCACCCTGAGGCCGCGCAGAAACATCGAGGAGGCGAGGTGGTCGACGGCGAGGCTCATCAGTCAGTCCTTTTTGCAGACGATCCGTCCTGCGACGTTTCGCGCACGAATTCCAGAAAGATCGGCGCGGTGTCGCCCAGCTTCTTCTCCTCGTAGCGGGTGACCACATGGTCCGCCGGCGCCGCCCGCCAGTCGTCGGCCCGCTCCGCCTGCCAGACCAGCCCCGGCGTGCGCTCGAACCGCTCCAGCGCCCAGTCGGCGTAGTCCTTCCAGTCGGTGACGAAGCGCAGCCGGCCCCCCGGCCTCAGCAGCCGCACGATCTCGGCGGCGAATTCGTCCTGCACCAGCCGCCGCTTGTTGTGGCGCGCCTTGTGCCACGGGTCGGGGAACAGGATCATCACCCGGTCGAGGCTGGCGTCGGGCAGGGCCGCCATCAGCTCGCGGGCGTCGTCAGCGTGGATCCGCACATTCCTCAGCCCGCGCTCGTCGATGTGGCGCAGGGCCGAGCCGACGCCGTTCAGGAACGGCTCGCAGCCGATCATCAGCGTATCGGGATGACGCGAGGCCTGCTCCGCCAGATGTTCCCCGCCGCCGAAACCGATCTCCAGCCATACGGCCTTCGCCCCGGGCATCAGGACCGAGGGATCGATCGGCCCCGCCTTCGGATCGGGCAGGACGATGTTCGGCAACAGCGTA
>JADGMW010000669.1_pt1 | contig 12251 bp, 8 predicted proteins | sample 8641801 | NCBI WGS metagenome assembly JADGMW01 (sample SAMN16272018, study PRJNA661076) | feces metagenome | isolation source: fecal sample from diarrhoea affected cattle A | host: Bos taurus | place: South Africa: Lokaleng Village, Mahikeng | collected 2019-09
AGAAGAGGCCGTCCTTCTCGGGCTTGAGCGTGCGGTAGTTGATGGTCTCCGGCTTCTTGACCTCGCCGTAGGACCAATTGCGGATGTCCTCTGCACTGGCCAAGCCAATGCGGAGTTCATCGAAGAAGTTGACGTCGAGCACGTAACTTCCTTTCCCCGTTGGGGTTACGGTTGCCGGTCACCCGGCAACCTGACTGCCAATTCAAATGTGAACTACGCCCCCGGGCCGCTCTTTCAAGAGCAACCCGGGGACCGAAACCTAGTTCGCGAGGTCGTCGACCGTCGCAGCTTCGTTCCTGGACAGGTTGATGCCCAGGTTCGCTGCGGCCCGCTCCAAGTCCTCGTCGTCGCCGTCCGCCATCGTGATGGCCGCGCCGTCCGAGGACAGCACCTCCACGTTGAGGCAGAGCGACTGGAGCTCCTTGAGGAGCACCTTGAACGACTCGGGGATGCCGGGTTCGGGGATGTTCTCGCCCTTGACGATGGCTTCGTACACCTTGACTCGACCGACCACGTCGTCAGACTTGATGGTCAGCAGTTCCTGCAGCGTGTAAGCCGCGCCGTAGGCCTGCATCGCCCAGCACTCCATCTCACCGAAGCGCTGGCCACCGAACTGGGCCTTACCACCGAGAGGCTGCTGCGTGATCATCGAGTACGGACCGGTCGAACGAGCGTGGATCTTGTCGTCGACCAAGTGGTGCAGCTTGATGATGTACATGTAACCGACCGAGACCGGGTACGGGAACGGCTCGCCGGAGCGGCCGTCGAACAAGGTGGCCTTTCCGTCGGGTCCGACCATCTGCTCGCCGTCACGGTTCGGCAGCGTCGCGCCGAGGAGACCGGTGAGCTCGTCTTCCTTCGCACCGTCGAACACCGGGGTGGCGATGTTCGAGTCGGCCGGAGCGGACAGCATCTCTTCCGGCAGGGTCGCAGCCCAGTCGGGACGAGAGCCGTCGGACGCGATCTGAACGTTCCAGCCGGTCTTGCCGATCCACCCGAGGTGGGTCTCCAAGACCTGACCGATGTTCATACGACGCGGGACGCCGTGCGTGTTCAAGATGATGTCGACAGGCGTGCCGTCCGAGAGGAACGGCATGTCTTCCTGCGGCAGGATCTTGCCGATGACGCCCTTGTTGCCGTGGCGGCCGGCGAGCTTGTCGCCGTCCTGGATCTTGCGCTTCTGTGCCACGTACACGCGGACGAGCTCGTTGACGCCGGGAGGAAGATCGTCGTCGTCCTCGCGCGAGAACACGCGGACGCCGATGACCTTGCCGGTCTCGCCGTGCGGAACCTTCAGCGACGTGTCGCGAACCTCGCGCGCCTTCTCACCGAAGATCGCGCGGAGCAGGCGCTCCTCGGGGGTCAGCTCGGTCTCGCCCTTGGGCGTGACCTTGCCGACGAGGATGTCGCCGTGGACGACCTCGGCACCGATGCGGATGATCCCGCGCTCGTCGAGGTCGGCGAGGACCTCCTCGGAGACGTTCGGGATGTCCCGGGTGATCTCCTCGGCACCGAGCTTGGTGTCGCGGGCGTCGATCTCGTGCTCCTCGATGTGGATCGAGGTGAGCACGTCCTCCTCCACGAGGCGCTGCGACAGGATGATCGCGTCCTCGTAGTTGTGGCCTTCCCACGGCATGATCGCGACGAGCAAGTTCTTGCCCAGCGCCATCTCACCGTTCTCGGTGCAAGGGCCGTCGGCCAGAACCTGGCCGGCCTCGACACGCTGTCCCTCGTCCACGATCGGACGCTGGTTGGCGCACGTGCCCTGGTTGGAACGCGCGAACTTGCGCATCCGGTACGTCTTGCGGCTTCCGTCGTCAGCCATCACCGTGACGTAGTCCGCGGAGATCTCCTCCACGACACCGGTCTTCTCGGTGATGATGACGTCGCCGGCATCCACAGCTGCACGCAGCTCCATGCCGGTTCCGACGAGAGGTGCCTCGCTGCGAACCAGCGGGACAGCCTGACGCTGCATGTTCGCGCCCATCAGGGCACGGTTTGCATCGTCGTGCTCGAGGAACGGAATCATCGCGGTTGCGACAGACACCATCTGACGCGGCGAAACGTCCATGTAGTCGATGTCGGAGGACGCGACGAACTCGACCTCGCCACCCTTACGGCGGACGAGAATCTTCGAGTCGGTGAAGCGACCCTCGCGGTCGATGGCCGAGTTGGCCTGCGCGACCACGTGGCGGTCTTCTTCGTCAGCGGTCAGGTAGTCGACCTCGTCGGTCACCTGTCCGTCGACGACGCGACGGTACGGGGTCTCGATGAAACCGAACGGGTTGACGCGTGCGTAGACCGACAGCGAACCGATCAGGCCGATGTTCGGGCCTTCCGGGGTCTCGATCGGGCACATGCGGCCGTAGTGCGACGGGTGGACGTCGCGGACCTCGAGGCCGGCGCGCTCACGCGAAAGACCACCGGGGCCCAGAGCGGACAGACGACGCTTGTGCGTCAGGCCCGACAGCGGGTTGTTCTGGTCCATGAACTGCGACAGCTGGGAGGTTCCGAAGAACTCCTTGATCGCGGCCACGACGGGACGGATGTTGATCAGGGACTGCGGGGTGATGGCCTCGACGTCCTGAGTGGTCATCCGCTCGCGAACCACACGCTCCATGCGGGACAGGCCCACGCGGATCTGGTTCTGGATGAGCTCACCGACGGTGCGCAGGCGACGGTTACCGAAGTGGTCGATGTCGTCGACCTCGACGGGAACCTCGACGCCGCCGGGGACGGTCATCTTGTTCTCACCCGCGTGCAGACGCACGAGGTACTCGATCGTGGCGACGATGTCTTCCTCGGTGAGGGTGGACGCCTCGATCGGCTGGCCGGTGTTCAGGCCCAGCTTCTTGTTGATCTTGTAGCGACCCACGCGAGCGAGGTCGTAGCGCTTGTCCTTGAAGAAGAGGTTTTCCAGCAGGGTCTGCGCGCTCTCCTTGGTCGGCGGCTCACCCGGGCGGAGCTTGCGGTAGATATCGAGCAGCGCCTCATCGGTGCCGGCCGTGTTGTCCTTCTCGAGCGTCGACATCATGATCTCGGAGAACCCGAAACGCTCGACGATCTGCTCGGTGGACCAGCCGAGCGCCTTGAGCAGCACCGTGACGGGCTGACGGCGCTTGCGGTCGATGCGGACACCGACGGTGTCGCGCTTGTCGACGTCGAACTCGAGCCACGCACCGCGACCCGGGATGACCTTGACGCTGTGCAGGTCCTTCTCGGTGCTCTTGTCGACGGACTTGTCGAAGTACACGCCCGGAGAACGTACGAGCTGCGACACGACGACGCGCTCAGTGCCGTTGATGACGAACGTGCCCTTGTCGGTCATCATCGGGAAATCACCCATGAAGACCGTCTGGCTCTTGATTTCGCCGGTGTTGTTGTTGATGAACTCCGCCGTGACGAACAGCGGAGCGGCGTACGTCATGTCCTTGTCCTTGCACTCCTCGACAGAGGCCTTGACCTCGTCGAAGCGCGGATCGGAGAAGGAGAGAGACATCGAGCCCGAGAAGTCCTCGATGGGCGAGAGCTCGTGGAGGATCTCTTCGAGACCGCCGACGGCACTGCCGTTGAGGCGTTCGGCAGCCTTTGCGCGCCAGCGCTCGGATCCGATCAACCATTCGAAGGAATCTGTTTGTATATCGAGGAGTCCTGGGACTTCGAGAGGCTCGCGAATTTTCGCGAACGACACCCTCTTCGGGGCTCCGGGGATTCCGGCTACTGCCTTGGTCTGGCTAGAGACTGCCAAGATGCGTCCTTCCAGCACCTCACGCGGGCCGCTCCGTGCTGTTGCGACCGCCGCTGTATCTGCTTCGAATTTCGCTGGTTACAACCCGAACGAAACCCGTCGCAGAAAGCAAGAAGTACTTGACTTCGCAGCGGTTGAGACGAGGGGTGGACAGGAGGCAGCCAGCGCAACGTCCAAAAGTACACCCTTACTCTGGAAATGTCGAGTCGGGTGTAACTGAGGGTCGAATTCAGAAACTGACGTGAGACTGCCGATCACTCGTCCGTGCATGTTCACCGATCAGAGTGGACCTTGCGGACCGCTCCGTCAAGGGCGAGAGCGCGTGTCGCGGCATTCGAACATTCGTGACGCGCATTCGAACACTGCCACCGGAAGTGTAGCCAGCAACGGCGTCACATACGAAAAATCTGGACCGAGATCGTGCGTCGGTCCAGATCCTCGTCGTGGTACGCAGGTGCTACTGGTCGCGAATCTCCGAGATCAGCCAGTTTCCGTCTTGTTTCTCCAGGCTCACGATGACCATTCCGGAGCGAGAGTCTGCCGCCACGCCGTTCTGCGTCGAACTGACGTTCAGTTGGGCGAGCAACTGTGCCCGGTCCTTCTCGAGTCGTGTGATCCCGATCAGCGGGACATCAGCGGTCGTTGCCGTCTGAGTTTGTTCGACGCCGGCCTTCTGCGTGTCCTTGTACTGCGTCAGCTGGTCACGCATCGACTGATTCAGGCCCTGGACACCCTTGTCGAAATCGGCGTCGAACGTGTCGGGAGAAAACGTGAAGACTGCCGCCAAAGCCGACGGCGTCACGCGAAGAACCTCGGCCGTGGCGCCTTCGTCCACCCAGGCGATGTCGTCCGTCTTCGCGCCGACTTTGAAGAAGGCGATGCCGGCGACGATCGCGACGATCACCGCCGCGGCCCCCAGGATCGCAACCAGGCGCCAGCTGCCCTTCGGCTGTGTGGATGTTGCCGGCGACTCCCCCGCGTCGGCCTGCGGGGCAGTGGGGGCGGCGCCCTCCGCTTCTCCCGCGGCTACCTTCGGTTCGTCTGCGGCTGTTTTCACCGGCTTGGTGAGATCGGGGCCCGGGGTGGATTCCGGAGCGTCGGTTTCCGGCTTCGGCGGCTCGGCGTCTCCGGATTCTGCCTTCGCGAGCGTCGGCTTCGCGAGCGTCGGCTTCGCAGCCTCCGGCTTCACAGCCTCCTGTGTTTCTTCTTCCGGCTTTTCGATCGTGGGCTCGACCGAATCCGAATCGGACGTCCCCGCGGGGACGTTGAGTGAACGAGCGCTTCCGGCGATCTTCGGCCGACGGTTCTGCGGGGAGGACGGTCCGCCGGTACGACGTTTGGGTGGCATTACGCGCTTCTCCTTCGAGGGATGTCGGTGTGCAGGTTCGACGAACTACTGGCCACCGGAATCACCACCCTCGGTTGTCGGTGCAGGAGCACCGGACGCAGGTGCCTCGGTCCCCGAACCAGGGGCGGGCGTTGCATCAGGTGCAGGCGTGGAGCCGTCGGCCGCCGGCAGAGTGCCGGAGCCGAGATCGAGTCGCGATCCGATCGGATCAGCCGACTGCGCCTTCCAGACCCCGTCGACCTCGACCATGCCCAGCCGCATGCCGAGCTGATTCTTGACGAACTGATTGCCCTGCGTCGTGGTCACTCGAACGACGACCAGAGCCGTGGCGGTCCGGTCATCGGTGTTGAGTTCGGTGAGCGCGGACTGAACGACTTCGGTGTCAGCCTTCGAGCCCGAGTTACGCAACTCGTCGGTGATGGAATCCTGAACGGTCTGCAGGTACGTCGTCATCTCGTCACCGGTCACCGAAGAACGCATGTTCTCGATCGACTGGTCCAGATTCGCCGAATCCGCGTTGTTGAGGTTGATCGCGACTTGCTGCGCACCGACCAGCGCGTCGTCACGCATCTCGGCGGTAGTGCGGTCGGTGGTGAGCGCCCGGACGTACGGGACGCCGAACACACCGAGCGCAACCACTGCCGCCAGAAGCAAGACACCGACCGCAATCAGAGACGCTGTCAGCCCCTTCGGTCTACCGGTTGTCGGCGCTCCCGATTCGACTTGCTCGGGCCCGCTGGACTGCGGGGAACTGTTTCTCTGAATCACACTCACTACCCTACTTACCTGTTTTGCCCAGCCTCTGGCCGCGAATCGTCAACTGCCACAACTCAGTAGCCTGAACTGCACAAACTCGATCACATTCGGATCGGTCTACTTCGGTGTCACTCCGAGCAACGGCGCCAACTGCGTCGCGATCGGGTTGAGGTTCAACTTGTCCGGATCGACCTTCGGCTTGAAGTCCCAAGGCTGGATCGTGTCGGGATCGGCGTACACCACGCGGTTGGCACTGCGGACGCCCGTCTCGCTGCCCAGCGGCGTCTCACACGACGCCGCGGTGTTGAGTGGGAAATCCTGCTGCGTGTCGTCGAAATTGGGGTTCTGACGCTTCATCTCGTCCAGGATTGCCATGGTGCCTTCGTAACCAACCGTGCACGAGAGCGGATTGTTGGTCTCCAGCACCAAGCCCTGATGGACCGTTCCGTCGCCGGGAGCAACCGTCGGTGCGGCAGCGGCGAGGCCGGGAAGGAAGATCAGGAACGGCTGCAACGCGATCGTTCGCGGTGCAAGCGTTTTGGTGGTGGCCGCCAGGTTTGTCAGGTCGGTCGTCAGGCTCGGACCACCCTCGTTGATCAGGGCGCCGATCTGATCGCTCGCCGGGATGCCGTTGTCGATCAAGCGTCGGATATCCGGATCACTGGTCCGCAACTGCGCCGTCACGGCATCGAGATCGGTGCTGAACTGCTTGATCGCGGAGGACTGATCCGACTGTGTCGTCAGTACCGTCTCACTGTTCCGAATCAGCGCGAGCGTCTGAGGCAGAGTGTCGAGCCCGGACTGCGAAAGACCGGACAGTGAATCGGCCAGGACCTGAATGTCCTCGCCCTTGCCGTTGAACGCTGCACCGAGTTCGACGGCGACGGTGTGGAGTGCGTCGACCGGCACGGACTTGACCAAGCCGTTGGCACTGGTCAGCACATCCTCGATCGGGATCGGAGTTGTGGTGTCCCCCACCGCGATCACCGAGCCGTCCTCGAGGAACGGTCCCTGATCGGTATCGGGCTGGAGGTCGACATACTGCTCACCGATGGCGGAGCGGTTAGCCACGACGGCACGGGCCGATGCAGGAATCTCCGGAGCACTGTTGTCGATTTTCAGGTCGACCTGAATTCCGTCCTCGGTCAACGACATGTCGCCCACTCGCCCGACCGGCACGCCGCGATACGTCACTTCGGCGTTGGTGAAAATTCCACCGGACGTGGCCAATTCGGTCTTGACCGTGTACTGCCCGAACCCCATGAGGTTGTCCAGGCGCACGTACTTGGCGCCGACGTAGATGAGACCCAGGAGCGCAACCACGACAAAGCCGACGAGCTGCCATCTGACCAGAGCTGATCTCACTGTCCATCACCGCCGATTCTGAACTGTTCCAGCATTCCCTGGATGGGGTTGAGTGGGTTCGCCGCGGGCGCCGGCGTTGCCGGATCACCCGCTGTTGTGGCGGGAAGCCCGGCGACAACGGGAACCTGCGGCAGGATCGGAGCGATCGGCAGCAGTGACACCGTCGGCCAACCCGGACGCGGGCCGTTTCCGTTGTAGTACGGGTTCGACGGATCGACTACCGGCTTGGGATTGCCGAACTTCGGCTGACGGTATTCCGGTTCGCCTTGTCCGACACCGAGACCCGAGAGAGTATTGCCGATCTGCAGGTCGACACTCAGGAAGAGGTTCACGGAACCACCCTGTGCAATCTTCTCGACACCGTCCGGGAACGGGAACGTCGGCAGGAACGGAAGTGCCCCGACGAAGTCGTCACCGGAGTCTGCGAGCGCCTGCAGCGTCGGACGCAGAGCCTGAAGATCGGCGATCAGATCGTCCTTGGACTGCGTGAGGACGTCGGTTCCCACTGTTCCGAGTCGATCCACCTGAGCGAGCATCTGAGTCAACTGCGGACGCTGCTCGTTGAGAACCTGTGTCGCAACGGGGAGCTCCTCGAGAATCTTCCCGATCTTCTCGTTCTGATCGTTGACGCGGGTCGAGAGCACATCCAGGCCGTCGAGCGCGCGTGTGATGTCGTCACGCTGCTCGTTGAGTCCACCGATGAGTGTGTTCGCCTGCTCCAGAAGGCTTCTCGTCTTGCCTTCGCGACCGTCGAACGCGGCACCGAGTTCTTCGACGATGGGTTGCAACTGGCCCACACCGCCGCCGTTGAGCAGCAGCGACAATGCGCCGAGAACCTGCTCGATCTCCGTGGCGTGGCGAGTGCGATCCAACGGAATCAGGTCTCCGTCGGCCAGCTTCGCAGAGTCCGGTCCGGACGGCGGGGCCGACAACTGGATGAACTTCTCGCCGAGCAGGTTGGTCTGCTCGACCGCGGCAATTGCGTTGGCGGGTAGATCAACCGACGAGTCGAGGATGATACCGACGTCCGCGGTCCATCCGTCCGGTCCGACGGACACGTCGTCGACGCGCCCGACGGGAACACCGTCGACCTTCACAGCGGACTGCGGAACCAAGTCGAGCACGTCGTCGAACTGAATGGTCAAGTGCATCGGATCGGAACCCACATCGGGACCGCCGGGAAGCGGGACCGCGTAGATGCCCTCGGACGAGCAGGCGGTTGCCGAGATCAGGACGGCGCACAGTCCGGCGCCGACTATCAATGAACGCTTCACTCGCCCTCCCCGTTTCCACTGTTGAGTCGCGGTGACACGACGCCAGGCACAGTGCCCGGAACTACCTGCATCTGACGTTCGGATCCGGCGAGGATGCCGAAGGGAAGATTCAGTCCTGCGGCCTGATTCGCTGCATCGGTCATCGCGGCGACATTTGCACACTGGTCGATGGCCGGTTGCATCTGCCGTCCCAGCGCCTCGAATCGCGGATCACCGGGCAACAGCTTGCCGAGGTCCATCAACTTGCAGAGCACCCCGGCCGGGTTCTGCAGATCGGGGAACGCCAGACGTGAAGCCAACACACCTGATTCGGCGTCGTAGGAGTTGACGAGGTTGGAGATCGCCAGCGGAAGCATGGTGAGCGTGTTGGCCAGCGCTTCCTTGTTGTTCGCCAGTGTCTGTGTCGGTTCGACGAGTCCCTCGGTTGTCTGGACCAATTGATCACGGTTGTCGGCCACGAACTTCGCGACGTCGCCGAGAGCAATCGACAGCTGATTCAGGGCGGCGCCGAGGTCGTCGCGTTCACCCGCCAAGAACCCGGTCAGATCCGACAGCTGAGTGTTGAACTGACGCACCTGCTGATCGTTGGCCGCGAGTGCGCCCACGAAAGTATCCAGGTTCTTGATGGTCAGCGAGATGTTGTCACGCGAATCGTTCAGCGTCCGAGCAGCATCCGAGAGGTTGGTGATGCTGTCCCCCAACGCTTCGCCGTTGCCCTCGAGGTTGGCCGCACCGGTCTCGACGAAATCGGACAGCGCGCCGTTCTTGTTGGCGCCCTCGGGACCGAGCGCCGACGCGAGTTCGTCGATGCTGGAGTACAACTGGTCGACCTCGACGGGCGTCGCCGTCTTCTCGATCGGAATTACTGCACCGCTGGCCATCTTGTCACCACCGGTGAAGACCGGGGTCAGCTGGATGTAGCGGTCGGCAACCACCGACGGCGTGATCTGAGCGGCGCTGGCACCGGCGGGGATGTCGATCCCACGATCGACACGCAACTCGACCTTGACCTGGTCTCCCTGAGGTTCGACCGATTCGACGGTGCCGACCTTCACTCCGAGAACACGAACGTCGGACCCGTCGTAGATACCCACCGACTTGTCGAAGTAGGCGGTGATCTTGGTGGTACCGGCGCGAGTGAACACCCACCACAGCGCACCACCGATCACGAGTAATCCGATCAGAACAGCAGCGATGATCGCGATCGAGCGCTTCTTGGAGCCGCTTCCGGCTTCGGCGGTATCAGCCATCAGTTGCCTCCCAACGTACGAACGGGGTCACGGTAGCCCGGAATATCCGGCAGACCCGGCGGAAGGAGGTTCACGACGACCTGGTCGAACCAACGGCCGTTGCCGACCACGTTGGCGTACAAGCGAATGAAGGGTTCGTAGAGCTTCAGTGCCTTGTCCAAGTTCTCGTTGTTGGCCTTCAGGATGTCGATGACGCCGTTGAGCTGCGTCAGCGCCGGTCCGATTGCCGCCTCGTTGTCACGAACGAGACCGGTGAGCTGCTGAGAGACGCGCTGAGTTCCGGTGAGCAGCTGCGAAATCGCCTGCTGGCGATTGTTGAGCTCCTGCACCAGCAGTCCGCCGTCCCGGATCAGCTGGGTGAATTCCTTGTTGCGGTCAGCAAGAATCTGCGACGTCTTCCCGGTGGCGGCGAAGAGCTTCTGCAGGTCCTGATCGCGACTCGCGATCGTCTGCGACAGCCGACTGACACCGTCGAGCGACGCGCGGACATCGCCAGGTGTCTCGGAGAATGCCTGGGACAACGTCTCCATGCTCTTCGCCAACTGGTCGGTGTCGATGTCGCCGACCGTGTCCGCTGCGGCCGAGAAGGCCTGAACGACGTCGTACGGAGACGTGGTGCGCTCGAGCGGAATCCGGTCCTTGGGATCGAGGTTGTCGGTTCCACGCGGATCGAGTGCTAGGTACTTCTGTCCCAGAATCGTCTTGATCTGAATGGACGCAGAGGTTTGATCTCCCACCCACGCGTCGCTGACCTTGAAGTCGACCAGAACACGGTCACCGTCGAGATCGACGGAAGTGACCTTGCCGACCTTCACGCCGGCGATACGAACCTCGTTACCAGGCTTGAGTCCCGCAGCTTCGGAGAACTCGGCCGAATAGGACGAGCCTGCTCCCACGAACGGAAGCGAATCGAGGAAGAACGCGGACAAAGTGGCCAACAGCACCACGAAGATACCGATGGCTCCGGCCATTGCCGGACTGCGACGTTTGCTCATCGACCTTGCAACTCCCTCATACCGTCTTGAGTGCATCGCGTGGCCGCGTTGGTGTAAATCGGCTGATTGACCGTCGGCAGGCCGGTGGGCAGATTCAGCGACGCAGACTGTCCTGGACCGGCAACGATGTCGATTCCGCACAGGTAGAACTGGAACCAGGAACCGTAACTCGCTACGCGAGCAAGCTTCTCGAGCTTGACCGGCAAAGTTTCGAGCACCGCGTTCACGTCGTCACTCCGACGGTTGAGTGTGGTCGCCAACGTGTTGAGAGCCGTGATCGAACCCTGAATGGACGGCCTTGTCGGCTCGAGCAGGTCGGCCGTCGCGTCGGTCAGGCCCGCAAGTGAGGTGACGGCCGAACCGACCACGCCACGCTCGTTGGCCAACCCGGTGACGAGTTGCTGGGTGTTGACGATCAGTGAATCGAGGTTCTTGTCGTTCGCGTTGACGGTGTCGAGAACGTCGTTGAGGTTCTTGATCACCGCCCCGATGACGGCGTCCTTGTCCGCGACGGTGTTGGTCAGGCTCGCGGTGTTGCGCACGAGCTCGCTGATGGTGCCCGATTCGCCTTGGAAGACCTGGATGATCTGGTACGACAGCTTGTTGACGTCGTCCGCGCTCAGGGTGGTGAACAGCGGCTTGAAGCCGTTGAAGAGCGTCGTGAGATTGACTGCCGGGCGCGTCTGGGACAGCGGCAGCGTATCGCCGCCGGTAATCTTCTTGCCCTGGCTGCCTTCACCTTGCGAGAGCGAGATGTATCGCTGCCCCACCAGGTTGCGGAACCGGATGGTGGCAATGGAACTGGCCGGCAACCAATCACGGTCGGATACCGAGAACTGAACCTCGGCCTGGTTGTCGTTGACGATGGCGATCTTCTCGACCTGGCCGACACGAACACCGGCGATGCGGACCTCGTCGCCCTCGTTCAACGACGTGACGTCGGAGAAGACGGCGTTGAACTTGGTGCCGCCACCACCGCCGAGGTTGGCGATGCTGGCTGCCAGCAGTCCTGTCGCCAGGACCGTCACCACCACGAAGATGATGAGCTTTGTCAGCGGAGCTGCGAGTCCTCTCATTGGACGCTCACCTCCGCACCTGCGAATGCCGGAGCGCTGACCATCGTGGTCCACGCCGGAACATCGTCCGGCGCAACACCGTTGGCCTGTCCGTAGATCACCTTCAACGTATCCTCTTCGAGTTTCGAGCCCGCGTAGCCGGCCTGCTGAGCAGGACCGCTGTTGTTGGTCGAGAACAACTGAGGTCCGGAGCCCTCGGGTGCAGGCAGGAATTCCATGGTGGCGGGACCTGGATTGCGGGAAGGAACCTGGTAGGAACCGTCACCGTACGAACCGCCGGGGTACTGCGGGAACGGACGACCGGGCTCGGTGACGTTGTCGTAGCAAACCGGGCCGCGGTTGTCGACGAGTCGTGGCTCGTCCTGGTTGGGCAGGTAGCGACCCTTGGGGTTCACGATCTGAATACTCGCACGCACACCAGGATTGGGCGCGTCGGTGG